>JAABUY010000694.1_pt1 | contig 55158 bp, 57 predicted proteins | sample 5560271 | NCBI WGS metagenome assembly JAABUY01 (sample SAMN10711886, study PRJNA513374) | rock metagenome | isolation source: Antarctica rocks | place: Antarctica: Victoria Land, University Valley | reverse complement strand
CGGTGGGTCCGCGCGTTCTGACCGGCTGGTGAGAAGAGCCCGGTGACGGGAGACTGTCACGCCGGGATTCTGTGGGAGCCGGGGGCTGCGATGCCCCCGGCCACCCGACCTAGTGGGGTAAAGCCCATGCGCGCACTCCCGCAATCGCCCGCCACCACTGGTCTACCGAGTTTCGCTAGACCCTCCTAGCTAGGCCGCGGCGCCCGTCATGTCGTAGGCCTCGGCGAGCTCGGGATCCTTGCGCGCGAGCATCTCGGCCAGCTCGACCATCACCTGGCACTGCTTCCACGTGGCGTCGTCCTGCATCTTGCCGTCGAGCATGTGCACGCCGCGACCATCGGGGATGGCCTCGATCACTCGCTTGGCAAAGCGGACCTCCTCGGGGTCGGGACTGAACACCCGCTTGGCCACGGCGATCTGGCCCGGGTGCAGCGTCCAGGCGCCGACGCACCCCATCAAAAACGCGGCGCGAAACTGCGCCTCGCACCCGGCCAGGTCGCGGATGTCGCCAAACGGTCCGTAGAAGGGCAGGATCCCCGTCGACGCGCAGGCGTCGACCATGCGGCCGATGGAGTAGTGCCAGAGGTCCTGCTGAGCGCTGGCTCGGGGGGCGTCGGGGTTGTCGGGATCCGGATCCTCCAGGACCCGGTAGCCGGGGTGCCCGCCACCGACGCGCGTGGTCTTCATCCGGCGCGAGGCGGCGAGGTCGGCCGGACCGAAGCTCATACCCTGCATGCGCGGGCTGGCCGTCGCGATCTCCTCGAGGTTGGCCACCCCCAGCGCCGTCTCCAAGATGGCGTGGATGAGGATGGGCCGCTCCAAGCTGTGGCGTGCCTCCAGCTGGGCCAGCAGGCGGTCGACGTAGTGGATGTCCCACGGCCCCTCGACCTTGGGCACCATGATCACCGACAGCCGGTCGCCGATCGTCCCCACCAGTGTCGTGATGTCGTCGAGGACCCAGGGCGACTCCAATGCATTGACCCGCGTCCAGAGCTGCGTGTCACCCAGCTCCATCTCTCGGCCGACGCGCACCAGACCCTCCCGCGCGGCCTGCTTGCTGTCGACGTCGACGGCGTCCTCGAGGTTGCCCAGCAGGATGTCGACCGTCGGCGCGATGTCTCCGACCTTGGCCACCATCTTCTCGTTGGCGAAGTTGAGGAAGTGGATCATCCGCGAAGGCGTGAACGGGATGTCCAGCACGGGTTCGGGGGCGCCGATGGCGAGCGGCTTGGCGAAGTCACGGGGGTTGCGCATGCGGGGCTCGGTCTCCTGTCTGCCTTGGGGTGACCGAGAAGCTAGCGTCCCGAACCCGGGTCGACCTGGCCGGGCGCGACCTGGCCCGCCTCGGAGCTCGACGCCACCGGGGGCTGGTCGGCCTCCGGGCCCAGGACCGTCGCCGCCGGGGCCGGGTGGCCGATGTGGAACCCCTGGGCCAGGTCGACGCCGATCTCGCGCAGGAGGACGATCGTCTGGCTGTCGGCCACCCACTCGGCAACGGTGCGCAGGCCCAGCCCCCGGGCGATGGTGACCATCGCCCGCACGACGAGCTGGTCGGTTCGGCTGTGGGCCAGCTGGCGGATGAAGTCTCCGTTGATCTTCAGATAGTCAAGGGGCAGATGCTTGAGGTAGTAGAAGCTGGCGAAGCCCGCGCCGAAGTCGTCGAGGGCGAAGCCGCACCCCAGCTCCCGCAGCGTGTTGGCGAAGCGCCCGGCGTCGTCCATGTTCGCGATCGCCGCCGTCTCGGTGATCTCGAAGATCAGGCTCGAGGGGTCGATGGCCACCTGGGCGAGCTCGTCGCGAATCAGCCCGGCCAGATCCGGGTCGGCCAGCGAGCGGCCCGACAGGTTGACCTCCAGGCGCAGCGAGCGCCCCACCTCGGCCTGGGCGGAGATCAGGGCGATGGCGGCACGGACCATGAAGTGGTCGATCTCGCCGATCAGCCCGACCCGCTCGGCCGTGGGCAGGAAGACCTCGGGCAGGATCTCCGTGCCGTCGGGATCCACCATCCGCATGAGGATCTCGTACTGGGAGACCACGTCGGTCTCGAGGTCGAGGATGGGCTGCAGGTAGGGCACCAGCGTGCCCGTGTCCAGGGCGACGCGGATCCGTTGTGACCAGGTCATCCGGGCGTGCATCTCGGCGTGCTCGCCGCGTCCCCGGACGAACAGGGCGTGCTGGTCGCGTCCGGCCTCCTTGGCTTGGTAGAGCGCGACGTCGGCCGCCATCATCGGCTCCTGTCCGGCCAGGTGCTCGGGGTCGAGCAGGGCGATGCCCACGCTGGTGGTCAAGCGCACGGCCTGGCCGGCCAGGACGATCGACCGGCCCCGCACCGTCTCCAGCAGATCCTCGGCCGCCGCCGCCGCGCCGGGAGCGTCGGCGGCCGGGAGCAGCACGGCGAACTCGTCCCCGCCCAGGCGGGCCACCACATCAGAGGCCCGGAAGCGGTCACGCAGCAGCCGGGCGATCGCGCGCAGCAGCTCGTCGCCGTGGTCGTGGCCCAGGGTGTCGTTGACGTCCTTGAAGTTGTCGATGTCCAGCATCAGGACGGCTCCCCCGCCGCCAAAGCTCTGCACCGACGCCACCTGCCGTTCCAGCTCCTTCTCGAAGCGCCGGCGATTGAACAGCCCGGTCAGGCCGTCATGATCGGCCAGGTACTGGAGCTGCTCCTGGGCCCGCGTGCGCTCGGTGATGTCGCGCGCCACGGCGATGAGCGCCGGCTCGCCGTCGAGCTCCAGGTCCGACAGGGCCAGCTCGATGGGAAACGCGCCCCGGTCAGCGCGCTGGGCGACCACCTCGCGCGTCTGGCCCAGGAACTCCTCCCCGCCCCCCCGCCGCCACCGGGATATGAGCTCGACGTAGGTGCGCCGGTGCGGCTCGGTCAGCAGATCGCCGAGTCGCTGGCCGACCAGGTCGCCGGGGGCGCCGCCCAGCATCCGGTCGGCAGCGGGGTTCGCGCTGCGCACGCGACCGTCGGCGTCGAGGGTCAGGATGGCATCCACCACCCGGTCCATCACCCCGCGCAGGCGCCGCTCTGAGTCGGCCAGGGCCTCGGCCGCCCGGCGACGCTCGGCTCGGCCGGCCGCCTCTCGCAGCTCTCGCTCGACGGCCGGCACGAGACGGGCCCAGGCGCCCTTGCTGACGTAGTCGTGAGCGCCGGCCCGGAGCGCGTCGACCGCCGACTCCTCGCCGATGACCCCGGAGACGATGATGAAGGGCAGGTCGAGCGAGCGCTCGGCCAGGACCCGCAGGGCGGCGATCGCCCCGAAGCCCGGGATCCGGTAGTCCGAGATGACCACGTCCCACGTCTCGGAGGCCAGGGCCTCGGTCATCTCCGCCGCCGTCTGCACCCGCTTCCAGCGCATCTCGAAGCCGCCGCGGCTCAGCACACGGACCAGCAGCAGCGCGTCGTCCTCGACGTCCTCGACGATGAGGGCGGCGAGAGCGCGATCCTCGTTCACGATGCCTCGCGGGCGGGCGGGGGCCGGTTCCACACCATCCAGAAGAGCCCGAGCTGACGGACCGCCTCGTCGAATCGGGCGAAGTCCACCGGCTTGCGGACGTAGGAGTTCACTCCCGACGCGTAGCTGGCGATGAGGTCGGATTCCTCGTCGGAGGAGGTGAGGATGATGATGGGCACCAGGCCGGTGCGATCGTCGGCGCGCAGCCGGCGCAGCACCTCGAGCCCGTCGACCTTGCGGAGCTTGAGGTCGAGCAGGATGAGCTGGGGCAGCGGGTCCGCGTGCGGACCCGCCCCGATGAGCCGTTCGATCGCCTCCGCCCCGTCACGGGCCACGTCGATGTAGTCGGCCACGTCATTGCGCCGCAGGGCCCGGAGCGTCAGGGCCTCGTCGTCGGGATTGTCCTCGACCAGCAGAATGCGTCTGTCCACGGACTGTCCTCTAGTCGCTGGTCGGCTGCCCTCGGGTGGACAGTGTGAAGTAGAAGGTGGCCCCCTGCTCCACCACGCCCTCGGCCCATACCCGGCCGCCGTGGCGCTGGACGATCCGCTCGACGGTGGCCAGGCCGATGCCGCTGCCCTGGAACTCCCCCGTCGCGTGCAGCCGCTGGAAGGCGCCGAAGAGCTTGTCGGTGTAGGCGGGGTCGAACCCGGCACCGTCGTCGCGGACGAAGTACGCGCGCCCGCTGCCCTCGGGCCGCGCCCCGAACTCGATCCGCGCCCTGTCGTGTCTGGCCGTGAACTTCCAGGCGTTGCCCAGCAGGTTGCCCAGAACGACGCGCATCAGGCCCTCGTCAGCCCGATCGCGCAGACCGCGCTGGACCTCGACGATGACGTCGCGCTCGGGGTCGCCGGCGCGCAGCTCGGCCACGGTCTCCTCGGCGATCTTGGACAGGTCGATGCGGGTGGGTCGCACCTCGCGCCGGGTGACCCGGGAGAGGCCGAGCAGGTCGTCGATCAGCCGTCCCATCCGCTGGCTGGCGGCGCGGACGCGGTCCAGATGGCCTCGTCCCTTCTCGTCGAGCCGGTCCGCGTAGTCCTCGAGGATGATCTGGCTGAAGCCGTCGATCGATCGCAGCGGCGCCCGCAGGTCGTGGGACACCGAGTAGGCGAAGGCCTCCAGCTCGCGCGAGGTCGCGGCCAGGGCGGTGGTGCGCTGCTCCACCAGCTCCTCGAGCCCGCTTCGGTGGCGCTCGAGCTCGGCCTCGATGCGCCGGCGCTCGCTGATGTCGCGGATGATCCCGCTGAAGTAGGCCTCACCCTCGACCTGCCAGGTGGCCAGAGAGAGCTCGATGGGGAACTCGGCCCCTCCCTTGCGCACGCCGAACAGCTCGACGGTTTGGCCGATTATCCGGGGCTGGCCCCCGGCCGCCAGACGGTCCAGGCCGTCGCGGTGGGCCAGGTGGAAGCGCTCGGGCATGAGCAGGGTCAGCGGCTTGGCGATGATCTCGGCCGCGCTGAACCCGAACATCCGCGCTGCGCCCTCGTTCCAGGACGCCACCTGCCCTCCGCGGTCGGTGGAGATGATCGCGTCGGTGGCCGACTCGGCCACGGAGCGCAGGTGCAGCTCGGCCTGGACGCGCGCGGTCTCGGCCCGCTGGCGCTGGATCACCTGGCCGAGGTGGGCGCCGATGTGGCTCATGACCTCGAGCAGCATCGTGTCGGGCTCCACCCGCTCGGTGGCGAACAGCTCGAGCACCGCTGCGGTCTCGCCGGCAACCGGGACGGGAAAGGCGAAGGCGGTCCGGATGCCCGAGGCCCGCGCCGCCTCCACGCGGGTGAAGTGCGGATCGTTCTCGACGTCCACGACCCAACACGCAGTTCCGGTCCGCAGCACCTCCCCGGGAAGGCCTTCCCCGGCGTGGAAGTGAGTGCGCTCGGCTGCCCGGATGAGCGGAGCGAAGCGCTCGGGGTCCTCGACGTGCCAGAGGCGGTGGGAGACCAGCTCACCGGGATGCTCGTCGTCGGCCAGATAGGCGTGGCCCAGGGGCCAGCCCACCAACCGACACAGCCGACCCAGGCAACCCTGGAGGGCCGCGTCGAGGTTGGAGGACTCTGCTGCCGTGAGCGAGGCCACCTGGAGGGCGGCGATGAAGGTGTCGACCCGGTGCGAAGAGCCTCGATCTCCGAGCTGGGCGTCGCCCCCGCCCGCGTGAAGTCGGGCGGCCTCGGGCCCGTCCGGAGTCGCCTCCGGGTGAGAGTCCGACGTTGGTCCCTGGGTGGTCCTGACGGGGTCGGTGATGGGTCGTAGGCGGTTGTCAGCCCGGTCGGGCCATTGGACGGCCCCAACATTCTCCCGCACCCCCCGGTTGGATGCGTCGTGCCCGTAAGCTCAGCGCGTGCGCCCCGAGGGCATCCACCACGTCACATGAGCACCTGGGAGAGACTGGCCGCCCTGACCGTCGAGGTCGACGGCTACGGGCTGGAGGCGCTGTCGCGCGAGGTGTCCAGCGGCTTCGAGCGGCTCTCCACCGTTATCCACCTGCGCGGCGGGGGCTACGACGGCGCCGGGGAGGACGTCACCTACGACGGCATCGACCACGATGCGCTGTGGGCTGCGGGCCCGGTCCACGACCTGGCGGGACCCTGGCGGCTCGCTGATCTGTGTACGCGCATCGCCGGCCTCGACCTGTTTCCCACCCCACCCGAGCGCGATGTCTCACGCCGCTACCGGCGATGGGCGTTCGAGAGCGCCGCGCTCGACCTTGCCCTGCGCCAAGCCGGCATCGGCCTGGCCGAGGCTCTCGGGCGCACGCCGCGACCCGTGTCGTTCGTGGTCTCGCTGCGCCTCGCTGAGCCCGCGACCATCGAGCCGGTGCGCATGCGCCTGGAGCGCTACCCGGAGCTGCGGCTCAAGCTCGACGCCACCTCGTCGTGGACCGATGAGCTGGTGACCCAGCTGGCGGCGACGGGCGCGATCGACTCGGTCGACCTGAAGGGCCTCTACCACGGGTCGATCGTCGACCAGGGCGCCGACGTCGATCTCTACCGGCGGGTGGTCGAGGGGTTTCCCGACGCATGGATCGAGGACCCGGCCCTCGATGAGCGCACCGACGCGCTGCTCGAGCCTTATCGTGATCGCATCACCTGGGACGCCAACATCCACGCCGTCGCCGACATCGAGGCGCTGCCCTTCGTCCCGCGGATGGTGAACATCAAGCCGTCGCGCCTGGGCTCGCTGGAGGAGCTCTGCGCCGCCTACGACTACTGCCAGGACCACGGCATCCGCAGCTACGGCGGTGGTCAGTTCGAGCTCGGCCCGGGTCGCGGCCAGATCCAGTACCTGGCATCGCTGTTTCACCCTGACGCGCCCAACGACATTGCGCCCGGCGGCTACAACGATCCCGAGCCTCCCGACGGGCTCCCGGTGAGTCCCCTGACCCCGGCGCCGGCGGCGGTCGGGTTCCGGTGGCAGCCCTGAGGGGCGGCGCTGGCCGCACTTGCCTCCGCCACACTGTCGCGCCGGAACCCGAGAGCCCAAGGAGCGCAGCCCATGTCACAGATCACTCACGTCGACACCGATCAGGCCACCCGGGAGGCCTCGGGCGCCCACGCCTACGGCCGCTACCTCGAGGAGTTCGAGGTGGGGGCGGTCTACAAGCACTGGCCGGCCAAGACCGTCACCGAGTCCGACGATCATCTGTTCTGCCTCATCACGATGAACCACCACCCGCTGCACCTCAACGACGTCTACGCGGCGGCCTCCCAGCAGGGCCGCAATGTTGTCGTCGGCCCATTGGTCTACTCGCTGGCCCTGGGCATGTCGGTCTCTGACGTGTCGGGCAAGGCGATCGCCAACCTGACCACCGAGGAGCTCAGCCACCCGGCACCCGTCTTCCACGGCGACACCCTGTTCTGCGAGACCGAGGTGCTCGAGGTCAAGCCGTCGCGCTCCAAGCCCGATCGCGGGACCGTCAAGGTCCATACCCGCGTCCTCAACCAGGACGGGGTCCTGGTGGCGGAGTTCAAGCGGCTCGTGCTCGTTCCCCGGCGCAAGCCGGGCGCCGCCACGGCGGACGGCAACGTGGAGTAGTCCGGCCGCGCTGGGCGCCGGCCCGCCAGCCCCGGCCCGCGGACCGCGGACGCCGCTCAGGCGGCGGCTGTCACCTGCAGGTCTCCCTGCACGAACCGGAGGGCGCTGCTGCCCACCTGACGGCAGACCACCCGAACGTCCCACGCGCCGGCCGGGCGTCCGAGGGTCCCGGTCAGCGCCAGCTCGACCTCGCCGCCCGGCGTCAGGGTCGCCCCGGACTCCTGGCCCACGGCCACGAATCCGGATGCGGGGTCGGAGATCTGCAGCCCGCAGCGCGCCTCTCCCGTCGCCGACGCCTCCGCGGAACGCAGCAGCACGGTCGCTGACCCCAGCACGTTCGCGGACGCGCCGATCCTCAGCGGGCCGCCGTTGGACCCCGATCCGAGGTCAAGCACCGTTTGCCCGGAGCTGAGCGAGCCTGGAACGCCGATCGGCGTGGGGGCCCCGGTCAGCGACGCGAAGCTCGACGCGCTCAGCCCCGCGGCTCCTGCGGCCCCGGCCGGGCCGGCGGGGCCGCGTCGACCCGTGTGCCCGCGCGGCCCCGGCGGTCCGGTCAGCCCGCGACCTCGCTGGCCCCGGTGAGCCAGGGAAAGGGCACTGCGGGAGCGGCGATCGGCCGAGTGGGCCAGCCGGAGCGCGGCGGTGGCGCGGCGCAGGGCCAGCGAGGTCCGGCTGACGTGGGCTGCAGGCCCGCGTCCCAGTGCCGGCAGGGCGAACGCGACGGTGGCGCTCAGGGCCGCGGCGAGCGCGGCGGCGAGCGCGACGGCTCGGATGGGGCGATGACGCACGTGGGCTCCTCGAGGTCCGGTTGGCGGCCAGGCTACCCCCGTGGAACACCGGGATCCGCCTCCGGTTGCGCCTGAGGGGCGGGGCCGAAGCGGGGGGCGGGCGGTAGGGTAGCCGCGTCGTTTCTCCCCTTGAGACTCCCCTGAACCCCACTAGCTAGGTAGAGAGGTCGCCCCGTCCCTGTGCCCCCCCAGAGGAGCGCCGCCACCACCGCCCCGACGGGCCACCAGCGCCTGCTGGCCTGGGTGGAGGAGATCGCCGGGCTCACCCAGCCTGACGAGATCCACTGGTGCGACGGGTCGGCGGAGGAGTACGACTCGATCTGCCAGGGCCTGGTCGACGCGGGGACCTTCGCGCGCCTCTCCGACGCCAAGCGCCCGAACTCCTATCTAGCCCGCTCGGACCCCGGCGACGTGGCCCGCGTGGAGGACCGCACCTTCATCTGCTCGCAGGCCGAGACCGACGCGGGTCCCACCAACAACTGGCGTGACCCAGACCACATGCGCGAGACCCTGCGCGGCCTCTTCCAGGGCGCGATGGAGGGCCGCACCATGTACGTCGTGCCCTTCTCGATGGGTCCGCTGGGCTCGGACAAGAGCCATGTCGGGGTCCAGCTCACCGACTCGCCCTACGTGGTGGCCAGCATGCGGATCATGACCAGGATGGGCCAGCCCGCCCTCGACGTGATCGGCGAGGACGGCCGGTTCGTCCCCTGCCTGCACAGCGTGGGCGTGCCGCTGAGCGAAGGCGTCGAGGACGTGCCGTGGCCGTGCAACGCCGAGAACAAGTACATCGTGCACTTTCCCGAGTCGCGCGAGATCTGGTCCTATGGCTCGGGCTACGGTGGCAACGCACTGCTGGGCAAGAAGTGCTTTGCGCTGCGCATCGCGTCGGTCATGGCCCGGGACGAGGGATGGATGGCCGAGCACATGCTCATCCTCAAGCTCACCTCCCCGGAGGGCGAGGTCAAGTACGTGACCGGCGCCTTTCCCTCGGCCTGCGGCAAGACCAACCTGGCCATGCTCATCCCCACGCTGGAGGGCTGGAAGGTCGAGACCATCGGCGACGACATCGCCTGGATGAAGTTCGGCGAGGACGGGCGCCTGTACGCGGTCAATCCCGAGGCGGGGTTCTTCGGGGTGGCGCCCGGCACCGGGGCCAAGACCAACCCCAACGCGATCGAGACGATCCGCAAGGACTCGATCTTCACCAACTGCGCGCGCACCGACGACGAGGACGTCTGGTGGGAGGGGCTGACCGACAAGCCGCCGCAGCACCTGATCGACTGGCACGGCCATGACTGGGTCCCCGGCTCGCAGACCACCGCCGCCCATCCCAACGCGCGCTTCACCGCCCCCGCCGCCCAGGACCCGGCGATCGCGCCTGAGTGGGCGGACCCGGCCGGAGTGCCCGTCGACGCCATGCTCTTCGGCGGACGCCGGTCCACGGTCGTCCCGCTCGTGCACGAGGCGTTCAGTTGGGAGCACGGGGTCTTCCTCGGGGCGACGATGTCCTCGGAGACCACCGCTGCCGCCTCCGGGGCGGTGGGCAAGCTGCGCCGCGACCCGTTCGCCATGCTGCCGTTCCTCGGCTATCACATGGCCGACTACTTCGGCCACTGGCTGAGGATCGGCGCGCAGGCCGATCCCGACAAGCTGCCGCGGATCTTCTACGTCAACTGGTTTCGCAAGGCGCCCGACGGCCACTGGCTGTGGCCCGGGTTCGGCGAGAACTCTCGCGTGTTGGCCTGGATCTTCCGGCGCTGTCAGGGCACGGTGGACGCCCGCGAGACCCCGATCGGCAACGTTCCGACAGTCGCGGGCCTGGACACCGGTGGCCTCGACGTCACGCCGGAGGACCTCGAGGGACTGCTGCGGGTCGATGCCGACGAGTGGCGTGGGGAACTGCCCGGGATACGCGAGTACTTCGCCCAGTTCGGCGACCGTCTGCCCAAGCAGGTCCGGGCGCAGCTCGCGGCCCTCGAGCAGCGGCTCGGCTGATCTGCGCCGCCCCGCCGGGCCAGCCGGTGCCGGCGCGCCGCCCTACCGACGCAGCTTCAGGATGCCCGCAACCCACCCTGCGTGCCCACGCCGATCTCCTGCATCCAGAGAAAGCCGGTGGCCAGCAGGCCGGTGATGCCAAAGGTCATGTGGTGGATGTGCTTGCCGCCGGGCGCGATGTTGCCAAACGGCCCTCGGCCGTCGCGGATGGCATGGGTGATCGCCCGGACCGTGATCCACGTAAGCAGGAAGCTCGTGCTCCCCAGCAGCGCCCGCTCGCGGCGCGGGTCGGCGCCGAAGTGCTTGCCGAGCCCAGGTCGCGGCGGGGGGAGAAAGTCTCCAAACCGGCGCTCTGTGAGCGACCCGGTACGAGCTCGGCGGGCTCCATGCCCCTTGGGTAACCGCTCCTCCGCCTCGTCACGCGCCGACCGGCCCGTCGCGTCACGCGCCCTCACCGCCGCGGCACCTCCCACCCCGCCCGGTCTCCCGCGACGCGCAGCAGCACCACCGCCCACGTGCGGTACGGACGCCACGGCTCGGCCAGCGCGGTGAACGACGCGCCACCCGGCGGCTCGTCGAGCCCGTAGAGCCGGGTGACGTAGGCCAGCACCCGCGGCTCGCTCAGCGGCAGCACGTCGGCGAACCCCGTCGCTCGGATCACCACCAGGCCGGCGTAGAACGGTCCGATCCCCGGCAGCCGCTGCACCTCCGCCAGCGCCGCCTCGGGCCCCATGGCCTGGAGGTGCTCGGGGTCCAGTCGCCCCTCGAGGGCCGCCTCGGCCACCGCGCGCAGTCGCGCCAGCCGCGGCGGCTCAAGGCCAGCGAAGGAGTCGAGTCCCGCCAGCGCCTGGGGCAGCGGGAAGGCGACAGTCAGCTCTCCGGCCAGCGTGAAGCTCGGGCCCAGCTCCTCGGCCAGGCGGGTGCGCACCGACGCGGCCTGACGGTGGTGGCGGCGATGGCTGATGACCGACCACGCCGCCCCTTCGTAGGGTGAGTGGAAGAGCACGGGACGCAGGCCGGGGTGCTCGGCCTGAAGGCGACCGATGACCGGATCGCGCTCGCCGACCTCCAGCCAGGGCGCCCCCGGATGGTCGAGGGAGAGCACCCGGCGGAGCTGGCGCTCCACCCCAGCCAGGTCGTCGCTGCCCTGCACTTCGACGGTCAGGGCACCTTCGGGGTCCTGGCGCACGACCACCCCGGCGTGCCCAGCGAAGCCGTCGAGGGCAAAGGCGAGGCGCATGACCCCGTCCTCGGGCTTGGGACGCCCGGTGTTCGGCCCGAAGCCGAAGGCGGCGGCGGCGGCCAGCGAGAACGGCGTGTCGGGCTCGATGCGCAGGGACTCGGCCACGACCCGGACCATAGGGGACCGCCGGGCGCGCTACGGTCTGTCTATGGCCATGCTTCTACGCCGGTTTGTCCGGATGTTCCGCCGGCGCCGCGACATGCGTCGGCGCGGCACGCGCTGAGCGCTGGCGCCGCCTGCCTCAAGCGCTCAGCCGCGGTGTAGCGCCTGCCCGGTGTCGACCGCCTCGAAGGCGCCGCCGGGCACCGACCCCAGCTGGTCGAGATCGCCATCCTTGAAGCGACGGTCGGAGGCTCCGGAGATGAACCAGTTCGACCCGTTGTCGGCGACGATCATGCCGTAACGGCGCAGCGCCTCGAGCACGACGCGCGCCTCGCCATGAAAGCCCGAGATGTCGTAGAGGGCCTTCAGCCGCAGCCGCAGCCCCATGGGCGGCCGGCTGGCGTTGGTGGAGTCCGAGGCGAAGTGCGTGGCCGGATGCAGGAACGCCTTCTGCGTGCTGGCGACCGTGAAGCGCAGGGCGTGGTCGATGTGGCCGGCGCGCGCCTCGTCGTAGCGGACGAGCCCGGGGAAGATGGGCAGCCCCGCGGCGTCGGCCGAGGTCTGAGTGTCGGGGCGCAACCGGTCCGAGCGCAGGTCGAACACGGCGCCGGACCCCGCGTCCCAACCCAGCCCGGCGCGCTGGGCCGCGTAGAGCTCGTAGAGCCGGCAGGTGCCGTTCTGGACAACGAGCACATGATGGTCGGAGCCGCCCTCGACGGGGGCGTTGGCCGGCACGGGGTAGGGGCCGGGATCCGACTGGTCGCCGTAGGCGGTGAAGGTGATCGGCACCCGCGGCTGATGGGCGCCCACGACGGTGTAGGGGATGCCGTAGCTCGGGTTCGAGCCGAAGTCGGCATGCAGGTGCTCCGCGGCGCCGATGCTGGCCACGTAGGCGTCAGAGCGTGGGTCTACCGGCAGTCTCGAGACGTCCTGGTTGAAGGCGTTGTCGGCGGGGAGGACGGGGCAGGTGACGCGGCCGTTCTCGACGCCAAGCTTGGAGGATCGCCGGTGGTGGACGGTACGGCGGTGATGGTGGTGGCTCGGGCGAGCCAGGGCCTCGGTGGCGATGGCCAGCGTGGCGAGGAGGAGGAGGGCAAGAAGGCGGCGGATCCCGGGCATGCCCAACCACCCAGGCCATCGGCGTGACCGCGGTGGGAGGTGAGTTGGTCGGCTCCAGCCCGGACGGATCGCCGTCAGTGTGGGTCGTCGGAGGAGGTCGGGGGGCGTGACTCCTCGGCCAGCGAGGTGATGGCCAGCACCCCGCGGGACGCCTCCTCCATCACTTCGGTGGCCTCCTCGGAGGAGCGGGCGTAGAGCTCGACCAGCAGGTGCACGACGATGCGCTCGTCCGCGCCGTCGCCCTCGTGCTTGTGGAAGCGCACGTGGGTGAAGAACTCGCGCGTCCCGTGGTCGCCGAAGGCGGCATAGGAGAGCGCGTCCCCTGACTCCGGCCCCGAGCAGCTCTCGACGTCGTCGGCGTCGACGGTGACCGTGCACGAGGCCACCCAGGGCGTGCCCATGATCATCCGCTCCCAGCGGTCCTCGATCGGCTCGACGCGCCCGTTGTGGTAGCCGAGGTGGGGCTGGTCGTGCATGCAGTCCAGGCACTGCACCACCGCCTCCTGGAGCTCGTCGATCGCCTCGGCCCGCTCGCCGGTCATGGGATCGATGCGATGGATGCCCTCGTAGTGGACCTGGACCTCGAGCTTCTGGGACCAGCAGCGGTAGCAGCGCAGCCAGCGCTTGGCCGTGCTCGGCTGGGTCGATCCCTCCATGGGGGCCGATTCTATGCTGCCGCCATGAGCGAGCCCGTCCTGCCCGGCCATGACGGGCATCCCCCCCCGCTCGGGGTCCTGCTGGCCGGGGGGCGGGGCCGCCGGCTGGGGGGAGGCAAGGCCGTCACCGTGCTCGCCGGCCGCCCCATGGCGCTGTGGGCGCTTGACGCCCTGCGTGCGGTCTGCGATCAGGTCGTTGTCGCGGCCAAGGGACCGCCCGACCCCTCGTTGCTTCCGCCGCTCCCGGCGGGCGTGGCGCGCTGGGATGAGCCGCCCGAACCGCGCCATCCCCTCGCCGGTCTGGTCGCCGTGATGGTGCGCGCCGGAGGTCGCCCGGTGCTCTGCTGCCCGGTCGATCTCCCGCTCATCGACCCCGACACCCTCCGCGTCCTCCTTGGCGCCCGCGGCAACGCGCCGGCCGTGGTGGCGGCGGGCCCCACGGGCGAGGCCCAGCCCCTGCTCGGGCTGTACGAGTCGTCGGCGGTGCTGACCCTGCGGCGTGCGCCGGACGGCGTACGAGTACTCCGTTGGGTGCTCGACGAGCTGGAGGCGCGGCTGGTGCCCGTCGCCGCCGAGGCGCTGCGTAACGTCAACCGTCCCGAGGATCTGGCTGCCGCCCGGGCGGCGCTCAGCCGAAGGTGAAGCTGTAGGCCGCCGTCCCGGGGGAGAGGCGGAGGGTGAGGTGGCGGCGCTGGACCCTGGGGAGATCGACGAGCTCATAGAGCCGCTGGCGGTCCACGCTCACCACGCCCCCCGGCGCGTCGGTCCCGGCGCTGTGAGGGCCCACGGGGCGACCGTCGAGCTCGACTCCGACCCGACCCGTCCCGCCGGCGGGCGGGCTGAGGACGAGGTAGGTGCGCCGGGCGGCGACTCCCGCCTCGATCCGGGCGCCGCGCCCGGCCACCGAGCCCTCCTTGCGCACCAGCCAGCTGCCCCCGAGCCCGAAGCGGTTGGTCCCCGGGTCCGCTTCGGGGGCTCGGTAGGTCCGGGTACCCGCCGTCAGCGGGGGCGTCCACCCCTTCCCCCGGGCCGGATCCAGGTAGGTCTCGGGGGTCTGGGTGGCGTCTGAGGGGGTGACGGCCGAGACCTGGACGGGCGGGGGGAGGTTGGGGTGGCCGGTCTGGGCCAGCAGGGTCCGGATCGCCGCCTCCGAGCTGGCGTAGTCACCCTCGCCCAGCGAGACGTGACGGACGTTGCCGACGGCGTCGATGAGGTACTCCGCCGGCCAGTACTGGTTGCCCCAGGCATTCCAGGTCGCGTAGTCGTTGTCCTGGGCCACGGGGTAGTGGATGCCGTGGTCTCGGACTGCCGTGGCGACGTTGCCGGCGTCGTGCTCGAAGTCGAACTCCGGCGTGTGCACCCCGACGATGGTCAGCCCGCTGTTGCGGTAGCGCTGATCCCAGGCGGTCAGGTAGGGCAGCGTGCGCAGGCAGTTGATGCAGGTGTAGGTCCAGAAGTCCACGAGTACGACCCGACCGCGGAGGGCGGCCAGGCTGAGTGGGCTACCGCCCGGCGTGTTGAACCAGCGCTGGGTCCCGGTGAAGTCGGGGGCCGGGCCGAGGACGGTGAGGGCCGGCGTGGGGACGCCGGGCATGGCCACCGCACTCGTCGAGGCCCCCTCCGCCGGCGTGGCGGGCTCGGCGAAGCGGGCGCGCCCGCCCAGGCTGGCCAGCCGCGTGGCGGCCGCGTGCGAGCTCTCCAGCGCCTGGGCGGGGTCACCCAGCGTCGTGCCGGCCAGGGCGGTGCGTAGCCGGTCGTCGAGGCCGGCGACCATCACCGCGGCGGTGAGCAGCATGACCACCCCAACGGCGCGGCCCAGGCCGGGTCCGGACGCCCCGCGGCGGACACGGGCGAAGAGCCGCCGGCCCCCGAGGGCCAGCCCCAGCAGCACAACCGCCGATCCGAGTGCGTAGGCGGCGGCGATGACCACCGTCCGCAGCGACGGTCCCTTCGACGCCGAGACGGCGATGACCGCGGCCAGGATCGGCCCGGCGCAGGGCAGGTAGACGAAGCCGAGGGCCCCGCCGACGCCCACGCCCGACCAGAAGCCCTCCCCGCGGGTGCGCGGGCCGAGCCGGGCAAGACGCGACAGGGGTGCCTCGATCCGCGCTGCGAGCGCCGGCACAAGCAGCACCGCGCCGAACCCGGCCAGCATGACGATGGCCAGCGTGCGCAGCGCGCTGTGGCCCAGGCCGCTGGAGCCAACGGCCGAGGCAAACCCCACCACGGTCAGCCAGAATGTCAGGGCGAGTCCGACGACGATCCCCAGGGGTCGGCGGCGGCCGCCGACCGCCCCGGCCGACAGCAGCGCGGGCAGGATCGGCAGCACGCAGGGCGACACCGCGGTTCCTGCCCCGGCGAGCAGGGCGAACAGGCTGAGGATGAGCACTGAGTCGATGATGCGCGCCGGCGCTTGCCGGTGGATTAATTGACCCGAGGCACGGTGGGCCCGGGCCATCCGCCCCGGCCCGGCGCAGTAGCCTCGCCGTCGTGTCCAAGCGCGCATCCGGGGGCCCACGACTCCTCGTGGCGATGACCGCCGCCCTCGCGCTTGTCGGCTGCGGTGGCCGCTCGCCGAGTGACGCGGTCCGGGTCACCCTCACCCGCTTCGGTCAGGCCACCGACCGCCACGACTACGCCACGTTGTGCCGCGACATCTTCACCCCCGAGCTCGTCCAAGGCCTGCTCGACCGGGGCCTGCCCTGCGAGCGTGCCCTTCAGATCGGCCTGGCCGACGTGACCGGCGCCCGCCTGCAGGTGCAGCGGGTGGCTGTGCACGGCGACCACGCTGACGCCATCGTGCGCTCCACGGCCACCGGCGAGGCGTCCACGAACGACACAGTGGAGCTCGTGCGGGAGGCGGGGAGTTGGCGCATCGCGCGGCTCGTGCCCACCACACCGTCGACCATCGGTGCGCCGCCATCCGGGCCGACGGGTCCGACCGCTCTGAGCGGCTCGAGGCCGACCGGGCCGAGCGGCTCGTCGCTGCCGGCCGGCTCGGTGCGTCCGACCGGCTCGGCGGGTCCGTCGGGGCCGTCGGTGCCGGCCGGGCCCGCGCCCGGGAGCAACAGTCGATCGCGAGGCTGGGCTGTCCTGATCAGCGCGGCGGCCGGGAGGACTTCGATCAGATCTGGAGGGTCGGCTGACCGCGTGCGAACAGCCATCGCCCGTGGTGCCTTGCCCAAACGCCCCGCGTGAGCGCCATCTGGCCGCGCGAATGTCCGGCGCGGTCAGCGGGGGACGCGGGAGTGAGCTGGCCCCGGCGACTGCGAGCTCGCCGACGGCGAGACCGGGCTGAAGCCACAACGCGGCGTCGGTCAGCCCGCCGCCCGCTGACGCAGAGCCGGTGCTCGTCGCAGGCGCGGCGCGGTCAGGCCGCCGCGTCGGAGCGCCGGCGTGAGGAAGCCGCGCTTAGGTCCCGGCGAGCGCGGCGGGTGGCCGAACGGCGCAGGAAGGCGCGGATCGCCCGGTGCACTTCGTCGGGCATCTCGAGCTGGGGGACGTGCCCGCAGTCCAGCTCGAGATGCTCGGCACCGGGGAGATTGGCGCGGACGTGGCGCGCGAAGGCCAGCGGGACCAGCGTGTCCTGGCGCCCCCAGACGAACAGCGCCGGGGGCTGGAGCTCGGGTAGCCGCGTCCAGAACCCGTCACGGCCGGCCGGACGCTCGAGGTAGATGTTCCGGGCCGCCGCGTAGAAGGCCGCCCTGCCCCGGGCGGTCAGATACGCGCGCAGGAACTCGTCGACCCCGGCGGCCACCCAGCCGTCGCGGGCCCCCGGGACGATCCGGCGCACCGCCGCCTCGACCACGCGTCGCGGCGCCGGCTGCAGGAGCCCCAGCTCGGGACGGACGAGGCGCAGCCACGGCGCCCACGGACGCGACCGCAGCCAGGCCAGCGAGGGGCAGAGGAGGACAAGCCGCCGGGCGCGGTCGGGCGCCTGTAGCCCGAGCTCGAGGGCGACGCGGCCGCCCATGCTGTTGCCCACCAGGTCGGCCCGGTCGATGTCGAGGGCATCGAGCAGGGCCACCATCGCCTGGGCGAAGTACGGGGCGTCGTAGGGCGCGGCCAGGGGCTTGTCGGAGTCGCCGAAGCCAGGCAGGTCGACGGCGATCACGCGGAAGTCGGGGGCCAGGGCGCCGAGGGTGGGTAGGAGGGAGGCCTTCGTCGCACCCAGGCCGTGGAGCAGGAGGACCGGGGGACCGCTGCCGGCTTCCAGGTGCGAGAGCGTTCCCATCGAGGTTCGCGTCCGTCGGAACACGAGGCGCTCGGGGCCGGTCACCCCGCTGGTGGCCGCGAGGAAACCGATGCCGGCGTGCAGGTTGCGCCGGATGGTCAGGCCGCCGGTGCGAAAGGCGTCGAGGCCACCGCGCACGTCCTTGGCGATCCGGCGCCAGGTCGCCGCGTCGGCCGTCAGCGTCGCGTCCGGGGCCCCCCGGGGAGCCTGGAGGCGCGCTTGGCGCCGGTCGGCGACGACATCCCAACTGTCGGGGCCGCAGACCACCCGGATCCGGAGGCTGCCACCCTGGGTGAGGTCGGCAACCTCCGGGTCGTAGCGATCCACCAGTGCCCGGAGGCTCGGCGACCCATCCTTCATCGCCGGCCAACCTATCCGATGTTGAGGCGGATCAGCGCCCTTCTCGTCCGTGGGGCAGGTGCCAGACGCCGCGGCGCCCGGTAGTGCCGACGCTTGGCGTTTCGGCGCTCGCCGCTGGGCGGGCGGCGGTCAGCCGGTCGCGCACCGGGGGCCCGCGTAGGCTGCACGGGCCACCCGCCCGCCGTCCGTGCGTCCCTGCGCCACCCATTTCCCCCCTGCTCCCACCACACCCGCCGGGACGCCGGCGGAGGACGTCCTCGAGTAGCCGTGTACGCGACCATCGTGGTCCTGCTGGTCGCCCCGCCGCTGGTGGTGGCGCTCGTGTACGTCGTTCGCTACGTCCGGGTCTTCCGCCGGGGCTGGTCGGAGCGCTACGGCTGGTTCCCACCGCCCGAGAGTCGGGTCGTCGCCGCCGTCCAGGGCGCCGCCGACCGGGCGGTCGCTGCTGCGCTGAGCGCCTGCCTCGGCACTACTCCGACGCGCGCAGGGCCCAGGCGCGTGTACCCCCCCGGTGTCGACCCGAGCGTCGCGCCGCCGGGCTGGCGCTCGTCGGCGATCCACGTGGCGGCGGTCGCGCCCGTGGAGCAGCGCTCCGTGCCTCCGACGCCGCTGCGTGGCCTCCCGGACGAGCTTCGCGCCGAGGCGCGCCGGCTGCCTTTGCGTGCCGCGGTCGCCAACGTGCCATCCAGCCGCCGTGGCCCGCACGAGTCCGACCCTCTCTCGACCGGCGGCCGGGGACCAGTCGCGGACGGTGAGGCGGGTTCGACGGGTGGGTTGGCCGCTGAGGCGGGCTCGCCCGGCGTGGCTCCGGAGGACCTGGCGGCGACTCCCGCGGGCTTGGCGGCGGACGCCGTGCAAGCCTCGATTGCGACCCAGGGGTCCGAGGCCGCGGCCCCCTGGTTCCCAGCCGCGCCGCCAGCCGCCTCTCGCCGGGCGCCGCGACCTGCCTACCGCCCGCCAGCCGCCGCCCGCCCGGCGCCGCGCATGTCCGCGCCGGAGCCGGTTGCCTCGGAGCCGGTCGCTTCGCGCCGGCCCCCGGCGATGCGGCCTAGGCCTTGCCCTTCTACGATCGCCATCCTCGCCGCCGTGCCGCTGCTGGTCCTGGTGGCCTCGGGCCCCACAGGGCGGCGGCCGAGCTCACCAGTCTGAGCCCGGCCCGGGCCGCCGCCTCGCCGCTGCGAGCCGCCTCGCCGCTGGCCGCCGCGGCCAGGCTGGCCCCCGTGGCCCCGCGGTTGCCTCGGAGCTGTCCGGACTGCGCGGAGCCACTGGTCGAGGTGGCCGGGCGTTGCATGCTCTGCGGATTCGAGCTGGCCAGCTCTCCCGAGCCGCGCTCTGGCCGCCGCCTCAGCGCCTGACGATCACCCAGACCAAGGTGAGCGCGAAGGCGATCTGGCCGACGGCCAGGGCGGTTCCCAGGTTCACAGCGCCCAGCGCGCCGGCCAGCGCGCTGGCCCCGAGGAACGCGCCGATGAGCAGCGCGAGCTGGCGTCGCATCACGGTGCCCTCGGCTCGAGCATCCGGCGCTCCAGCCCCGCGGTGAGCGCGGGCACGTCGAGTCCGGGCTCGAGCCCGTCGAGCCAGCGCTCGGCCGCTCGGCGCCCTCCCACCGCGCGCAGGCCGGCGGCGCCGTGCTCGGAGAGGAAGTCGGCCAGGGCGTGACGTCGACGGGCCGCCCGCCGGCGGCCGGGAAGGTCCAGACCGGCGCGATGACGATCCAGCGCGCCGATCAGCTCCTCGAATCCGCTGGGCGGCGACACCGAGGAAACGGCCAGAACGGGGATCTGGCCGGCGCCGAGGGATCGCACCGCCGCCCGCAGGTCGCGCAGCGCACGCTGGGCGACGAGCCCCTGGTCGGCCTTGGTGACCACGAGCAGATCGGGGATCTCCATGATCCCGGCCTTGAGGAACTGGAGCACGTCGCCCGAGCCCGGCTGGACGACGACGGCGACGCTGTCAGCCACATCGACCACCTCGGTCTCGGATTGGCCGACGCCGACGGTCTCGATGACCACGACGTCGAAGGCGCAGCTCAGTGCCGCAGCGCCGGCCCGGGTCGCCGGGGCGAGGCCGCCGACGCGCTCCCCCGACGCCGTCGAGCGGATGAACACCCCGCTGTCGCGGGGATCGTGCTCGATGCGCGCCCGGTCGCCGAGGAGGGCGCCGCCCGAGCGGCGGGAGCTGGGATCGACGGCGAGGACGGCGACGCTGCGTTCGCAACGGCGCCACCCGGCCACCAGGTGGGAGAGCAGCGAGGACTTGCCGGCCCCCGGTGGCCCGGTGACACCGACCACGTGCCCAGGCGCCTCCCCGCCCAGCGCCTCGGGCGAGAAGGCGTGCAGCAGGGCTGCGGTCTGGGCGCGCTGGGCCTGCGTGCTGCCCTCGACGAGGTTGAGCACGGCGGGCGCGGCCCGCAGGTCTCCTCGCCGCAGCCGCTCGGCCAGCTCGCTTCCCGCTCCCTGTCCCGGCCGCGAGGCGCGCGCCGGCGAGGCGCTCAAAGCGAGAACGCGGCGATCTCGGCGATCTCGGCCAGTGTGCCCTCACGCTCGGCGGCGAGCGGCGCCGGGAGCGTCATCCTCCAGCCGGTGGCCAGGACGCCGATGGTCAACTCGCCGACTACGACCGGCAGGTAGAGCGCACAGGCGGCGCCGCTGCGCTGGGCGAGTGGACAGGACGGGGAGGTCACGCTGGCCAGGTCGTCGAGACGGTAGGCGGCGCCGCGCGCGAAGGCGCGGGCGGCGGCGAAGCGCGCCGGCCACTGGGGGATCCGGACCCCCTCGAGCTCGGACGGGTCGGCCCCGGTCGTCCACAGGGCGCTCCCCACCGGCTCCAGCAGCGCGACGAAGCTCGCCGCCGTCACCTCGACGGCCTCGGCGCACAGCGCCCGGCGCACCGCCTCGATGCCCTCGGGGGCTGGGGGGTCGGGGCGCGGCGTCGGCTTCCGATCCTCCCCGTCTGGCCCTGGGCCACCCGGGCCGCCGCCCGGATCGGATGTCATCCCCCGGGGTCGAGTCAGGGCGTTCCCGTCGTCCCGTTGCCGGTCGTGCCGTTGCCGACCAGGTGCACGATCTCGCGGATGATGCGATTGAGGTCGTAGTCCTTGGGCGTGTAGACGCCGGCGACGCCGGACGCGAGCAGGGCGCGTGCATCAGCGTCAGGGATGATCCCGCCCACGACCACCGGAACCCCGTCGGCTCCGGCCGCGCGCAGCTCCTCCAGCACGGCGGGAATGAGCTCGCGGTGCGAACCCGAGAGGATCGACAGGCCGACGACGTGGACGCCCTCCTGCACGGCCGAGGCGGCGATCTGCGACGGAGTCAGGCGGATGCCCTCGTAGACGACGTCCATGCCTGCGTCACGGGCGCGGACGGCGATCTGCTCAGCCCCGTTGGAATGACCGTCGAGGCCGGGCTTGCCCACGAGGATCTTCAGCCGGCGCCCCAGGCGCTCGGAGATGTCGGCGACGTCGTCGCGCAACGCGTCGAGCCCGTCCTCGCTGGAGGGATCGGCCGCCGCCTCACCCACCCCGGTGGGGCCGCGGTAGGCCTGGAAGACCCCGCGCAGCGCCTCGGCCCACTCCCCGGTGGTCACTCCGGCCCGAGCCGCCCTCAGGGTCGCCTCCATGACGTTCTCCTCCGAGGCCGCCACCCGGCGCAGTTCGTCCAGGGCCTCGCCGACCGCGCGCTCGTTGCGCTCGGCGCGCCAGCGGTGAAGCGCCTCGCGCTGCTGCGCCTCGACGGTGGGGTCCATCACGAGGATGCCGCCCTCGGCGTCGGCGGTCAGCGGCGACTCCTCGGTCTCGGTGAAGCGGTTCTGGCCGACCATCACCAGCTCGCCCGACTCGACCCGGCGCATCCGGTCGCGATGGGACTCGACCAGGGCCGCCTTCATGTAGGGCACCCCCTCGACCGCGCCCCCGTGCTCGGCGACGACTGCCATCTCCGCGCGGGCACCATCCAGGAGCTCTCCCACCAATCCATCCATCACGACCGAGCCCTCGAAGAGGTCGGGATACTCGAGCAGATCGGTCTCGTAGGCGAGCACCTGCTGGATGCGCAGCGACCATTGCTGGTCCCACGGGCGCGGTAGGCCCAGCGCCTCGTTCCACGCCGGAAGCTGGATGGCCCGCGCGCGGGCATCGCGACCCAGGGTGACCGCGAGGGCCTCGAGGACGATGCGCTGGACGTTGTTCTCGGGCTGGGCCTCGGTCAGCCCGAGTGAGTTGACCTGGACCCCGTAGCGGAAGCGCCGCGCTCGCTCGTCGGTCACGCCGTAGCGCTCGCGCCCGAGCTCGTCCCAGAGCACCGACATGGCGCGCAGCTTGGCGTGCTCCTCGACGAAGCGCACGCCGGCGTTGACAAAGAAGGAGATGCGCGAGAACACCCGGGGCATGACGGCGTCTTCGACGCGCCGGCGGACCTCGTCGAGGACGGCGATCGCCGTGGACATCGCGTAGGCGATCTCCTGGACCGGGGTGGCGCCTGCCTCCTGGAGGTGGTAGGAGCAGATGTTGATCGGGTTGAACCGCGGAACGTGCTCGACGGTGTAGGCGACCATGTCGGCGATCAGGCGCATGGATGGCCCGGGGGGGAAGGCGTAGGTGCCCCGGGACAGGTACTCCTTGATGATGTCGTTCTGGGTGGTGCCCTGGAGCACCTCGGCGGCCACGCCGGTCTCCTCGGCGCAGACGATGTAGAGGGCCAGCAACCAGGCTGCCGTTGCGTTGATGGTCATCGATGTGTTCATCCGGTCCAGCGGGATGTCCTGCAGCAGCGCGCGCATGTCGCCCCGGTGGGCGACGGGCACGCCGACCTTGCCCACCTCGCCCCGGGCCAGCTCGTGATCGGGGTCGTAACCGGTCTGGGTGGGCAGGTCGAAGGCGATCGACAGGCCGGTCTGGCCCTTGGCCAGGTTGCCTCGGTAGAGCTCGTTGGACCGCTGCGCGGTCGAATGCCCTGCGTAGGTGCGCATCATCCAGGGCCTGTCGCGCTCGGCCAGGCGGTGGGATACCGGCGTCGCGTGCTGCTCGGGCCCTGGGTCCGCCATGGTGACGATTGTAGGGTGCATCTGGCGTGTCGGAGATCGAGCCCATCGACGTCGTCCACCTCGGCTGCGAGCGAGTGATCTGCTGCTGGCGAGTCGATGACGTGCTCATCGACCCCGGACCCGAGTCAGCGCTGGAGACTCTGCTGGAGGCCCTGGGGTCACTGCGTCCGCGCGCGCTCCTGCTCACCCACATCCACTTCGACCACGCCGGCGCGGCGGGTTCCCTCTGCCAGCGCTTTGACGGCCTGGAGGTCCACGTCCACGAGGTTGGGGCGCCGCACCTGGCCGATCCCGAGCGCCTGGTCGGTAGTGCCCGGCGGCTCTACGGGGAGGACTTCGACCGGCTGTGGGGGGAGGTCGTCCCCGTGCCCGCCCACCGGCTGCGTCCGCTCGGGGTGACCGAGGGCGAGCGGCAGGTGCTTGGCTTCCGCGCGGCCAACACGCCAGGGCACGCGCGCCACCACGCCTGCTTCCTGCACGAGCCCAGCGGCCACGCGTTCGTTGGCGACACCGCCGGCGTCCGCATCCCGCCCGCGTCCTACGCCCTGGCTCCGACGCCGCCGCCGGAGATCGATCTCGAGGCCTGGCGGGCGTCGCTTCAGCTGCTGGGCGCCTGGGGGCCGGACGTCATGGGCCTGACCCACTTCGGCGCCGTGACCGACGTGCCCTCTCAGCTGACGGCCGTGGGTGCCTGGCTCGACGAGTGGGCGCCGGCCGCCCGCGAGATGGATGCCGAGGAGTTCGTCGACGCGTTGCACGCGCGGATCGGCGCTGAGGTGGACGGCGATACCGCCCCGGTCTACGAGCAGGCGGCGCCCGCCAATCAGGTCTGGCAGGGACTGCGGCGCTACTGGGAGAAGCGGGAGGAAGCGGCGGACTGAGCCGCGCCGCGTCTAAGCTCGCCGGGTGCAGGTGACCATCGAGCAGCGCCGCCCGGCGGGTCCGGGATCGGGGCTGGGCGAGAACTGGCGGGTGATCGTCCGCAACGACGACCACAACACCTTCGACCACGTCGCCCACACCCTTGCCCGCTTCATCCCGGGGGTGGATGTCGGCCGGGGCTACTCCATGGCCGACATGATCCACACCTCCGGACAGGCCATCGTCTGGAGCGGTCCGCGCGAGCCGGCCGAGCTGTACTGGGAGCAGCTGTCTGACGCGAGGCTGACCATGGCTCCCCTCGAGCAGGGGTAGCCGTTGCCGGCACCGGGTCGATGGCCGTGATGCCCCGCCTCGACGCGGACGTGGCGGTTGGCGGGGCCGGGGCGCGGCTGGGGCGTCCGGGCGCGCCGGGGGGCCCGGGCGCGGCCCACTCGGCCCGGGGTCCGATGCGCGGCCGGGGCCGGGGTCCGATGCGCGGCCGGGGGCCCGGGGCGCGGCCAGGGGCCCGGGGCGCGGCGGGGGCCCGGGGCGCGGCGGGGGCCCGGGGCGCGGCGGGGGCCCGGGGCGCGGCGCGGGCCCGCTCGGCCCCCATAACTTCCCGCCGCCCGGTTCGGTTCGGGACCGTGGGAGGTAACCGGCCATATACGTGCCCGCTCCGGCTCGCGCGGGGTTCACGAGCCCAGGCGTGCCCGGTTCGGCTCGCGCGGGGTTCACGAGCCCGGGCGTGCCCGGTCTCGCTCGCGCGCCAGTCCCAAGGGCCGGCGCCCCGGCCCTACAGCAGCCGGGCCCCGGCTTGAGGGCGGACCTCCAGCGCGTCGGCGGGCACCGGGACGCCGGGGCCGAACAGGCAGAGGACGTGGCCACCAAAGCCGCCGCCCACCAGACGGCAGCCCAGCGCGCCGGCCGCCTTGGCGCGCGCGACCATCCGCTCGACCTCTGGTGTGGAGACCTCGAAGTGGTCGCGCAGGCTGGCGTGGCCGGCGTCGAGCAGCGCCGCGGCCTCGGTCAGGTCGCCGCGGCGGAGGGCATCGACCATGGCATCGACCCGCCGGTTCTCGCTGACCACATGGCGGACGCGGAGGTCCAGCGGGGCGGGCAGCGACTGGGCCGAGGCAAGCGTCGCTTCGCGCAGCAGTCCGACGCCCAGCTCGCGGGAGGCCCGCTCGCACTCGAGCCGGCGCTCGTTGTAGCGGCCCAGGGCATTGTCGTGGGGACGGCCCGAATTGAGCAGGGCGAGGTGCCAGTCGCCCAGGGCCAGCGGGACGGGCTCGCGCGCCAGCGTGGAGAAGTCGATGCGCAGGGCGCATCCGGCTCCGCCCTCGAGCACGGCCAGCTGATCGAGCAGCCCGGTGCGCGCGCCCAACCACTCGTGCTCGACCTGCGATGCCGCCCGGGCCAGGGCGAGAGCGTCGCCGTCGGGCGCCTCGGTGGAGGCCAGCAGGGCCAGGCCGGTGGCCACGGTCAAGGCGGCCGAGGAGGCAAGGCCGGCGTTGCGCGGCAGGTCGCCGGCGATGTGCAGACGGACGCCGCCGACGGGATGGCCGGCGGCGGTCAGGCTGGCGGCCATCCCGCGGACCAGCCCCTTCCAGCCTCCCGTCCGGCCGGGGCCTTCGGGGGCGAAGCGGTCGCGCTCACCGAGGTCGTGGGCCTCGGCCTCGACGCCGGTGCCGGGGATCGGGCTGGCCGTCACCCGCACGCCGAGCCCGATGGCGAAGGGCAGGGCCAGTCCGCCGTTGTAGTCGGTGTGCTCGCCGATCAGGTTCACCCGCCCCGGCGCGAAGGCGACAACCGACCTAGTGGCCACGTCGCACCGCCTCGGCCAGCTCGGGCCCGGTGTGGTCGGGCAGCGCGCCCACGAGAGAGGTGCCGGCGCCGTGCTCGATCCCCTGCGGGGGGCGGCCGTGTCCGGCCGGCTGGCGCTCCGGCGGAGCCTCGGGCCCCGTCCCGGCGGCCCGGGCCGGACTCATGTCCCGGAGGGCACCGAGGACGCCGAGGTGGCCTCTCCGTTGGCCCCGCCGTTGCCCGGCGTGAAGCTCCCGGCCGTTACCAGATCGTGCCAGCCGTAGACCACCGGCACCTGGTAGCAGCTAGTGTAGCGGGCCCGCCACTCGATGAATTCGGGCCCGTACCAGTAGCGCTCCCAGGCGACCTGGTCATCAAAGGCCGCCGTCTGCAGGAACCGGTAGCGGTCCTCCCGGGCCCGGTGGACCTCGTAGGCCGTCGCGTCGTAGCGCAGCGCGACGGGCGCGATCTCGGCCAGGGCATCCTGGAGCCGGTCCCCGCGGAAGACGGTGGCGTACCACGGGACGTGCACGAGCCTGGCCATGTCAGACCCCCACCTCGGCCCGGATGGCCCCGGTCCCATCGGCCGTCCTGCCCTGCCCCTCGCCCTCGGCACCGACGAGGATGGCGATCTTGCCCAGGTGCTTGTTCTCGCGCATCAGCTGATGGGCGTCGGCCACGCCGTCAAAGCCCATGGTCCGCCACAGCACCGGGCGGATCAGACCCTGCTCGATGAGCTCGTTTGCCTTCTTGCACTCCCAGGCGTTGGCGAAGTGCGAGCCGATGATCTGCTTCTGGCGCATCCACAGGTAGCGCACGTCGAAGTCGAGGTTGTAGCCCGTCGTACCCGCGCAGATCACGACCTTGCCAAAAGGCCTGCAAACGAACACCGATGTGGGGAAGGTGGCCTGCCCGACGTGCTCGAAGACGATGTCGGGCTTCTCGCCGAGGATCTCCTGGACTGCCTTGTCGAAGCGGCGCGACTCCTTGAAGCGCGCCTTCTCCTCGTCGGCGCTCTCGCCGCCCCTGCGCATCATGCCGGCGTACTCGCTGCGGTTGATGTAACCCGTGGCCCCGAGCCTTGAGACCAGCTCGCCCTTCTGATCGGAGTTCACCACTCCCACGCACTGGGCGCCGGTGATCTTGCACAGCTGGGTGGCGAAGACGCCGAGGCCGCCCGCCGCGCCCCAGATCAGAACCTTGTGGCCCGCCTGCAGCTTGCACCGGTCGATGAGCATGCGGTAGGCGGTGAAGTAGGTCAGCCCGTAGGACGCCGCCTCCTCCCACGTCAGGTTGGCCGGCTTGGGCAGAAGCTGCTGGGCCTGGACCTTGGTGAACTGGGCGAAGGACCCCCACGAGGTCTCATAGCCCCAGATCTTCTGAGAGGGTGCGGCCAGCGGATCAAGGCCGTGAACCTCGGGATCCTCGTAGGAGGCCTGGTTGCAGTGGATCACCACCTCGTCGCCGGGCTTCCAGCGCGTGACGCCGGCACCCACCTTCCAGACGACCCCAGAGCCGTCGGAGCCGCCGATGTGGTGGTCCTCGTCGGGGTGGTAGCGGAAGACCGAAACCGGCACGCCCCGCGCCGCCCACACGTTGTTGAAGTTCACCCCCGCGGCCATGACCCGGACGGTGACCTCGAAGGCACCGGGCTCGGGCACCTCGATCTCCTCGAGCTGGAAGGCATCGGTCGGCTCGCCCTCGCGGTCCTGGCGGATGACCCAGGCCGCCATCGTTGCCGGCAGCTCGCCCGGCTCGGTCTCCACGCGCGTCACTTGGGTCAGATCGACTGCCACGGTGTCCTCGCCCTCGTTTCCTCTGGGGTCTGGGCGCCCCCACCATCGGGGCCTTTAGTCGGGGCATCGTAGCCGCAGCGGGTGGCGAGGCGGGAGGCCTCCGGCGTCTAGGCCCCGCTGCCCACCCGCACGCTCAGCTGGGCGTCGATGGGCGCCCCAGCGAGGGTGCGCACGCTCGCTCCGACGATCAGGCTGGCGCCCGAGCGCCCGCGCAGGACGCGCCGGCCCTCAGGGGTGACGAGGAGCTGAACCGGTCCGCCGCCTGGTGCACCGAAGGTCGCCGCCCCCACGGCCACCACCACCTGGCGCGCCGGGGGGGGGCCGTGCCGGCGGTGGTGGCGGCCCCGCTCGCGAAGCGGGGAGGGAACGAGCGCGGTGGCGGTCAAGGTCACGTCGATTGGCTGGTCGACCGACAGCGTGCCGCGCAGCACGCCACCGGGGACCAGGGTCGCGCCGGTGGGAGGGGTCAGCACGAGCGTGAGCTGAGCGGGGGCCGCCCCCGGCCTCGGGGCGGGGGGCGGTCGTAGTCCGAGCGCGACCGGGCAGTAGGAGCGCGAGTCGATCCCGTGTGCGCGGCAGTAGGCGATCTCGCGCTCCGCCTCGAGTCGCTGGTAGGCGGCGCGCTTCGCGGCGAGCTGCTGGGGGGAGAGCAGGTGCAGGCTCGAGTGGCCACGGTGGGCGACGCCAAAGGCGCGGTCGGCGAAGCCCAGAGCGTCGATCATGTGGTTGCGCCAAAGCCGCCAGTCGTGGGCGCCCTGGAAGCCGTCGGCCTCGACGGTGGCCCCGGCTCCGTTGAGCGCAGCGGCGAACTGCTGGCCCACCGGGGCTGCCTTGTCGGCCGTGCCGGAGTAGATGAACACCGACAGCGGGTCCCCGCGCAGGCGCGGGGCAATCACCGGGAGCTGGCCCGTCGGGCTGTTGTAGGCGATCTGCTGGGGGGTGGCGTGGGAGAACGGCCCCGCCGTCCGCTGGGTGAAGTAGCCCGACCAGCTCTCGGCGATCGAGACCTGGTCGAGGTGGTGGAAGGCGTAGTTGACCGACGCGTAAGCGCCTTCGGAGTAGCCGGCCAGCCCGCGGTCAAGGCGGTCGGGGATGGTGGGGAAGCGGGCGTCGACATCGCGGATCACGTCGCCGATGTAACTCTCGAAGGCCCCGGTGGAGGTGTCGGCCCACTCCGTGTCGGAGTCGAAGCTGCCGTTGCGCCCATCGGGCACGACGAGCAGCATCGGGCGCAGGGCGTGGTGCTGGAGCAGCACGTCGAGCGTGACCCCGACCTCCCCGACGTCGAAGAGGTAGTCGGGCTGGCCCGGGCTGCCGTGCAGGAGGTAGAGGACCGGCAGCCTGCGACCAGCGGCGAGCATCTGCTGATAGCCGGGCGGCTCGTAGACGAGGTAGTTGCGGGTGGCGTGCAGGCTGGGGGAGAAGAAGCCCACCGAGGCCAGATGGCCCGCGCTGACCCCGGGCGGGTCCTTGGGCGGTGCAAAGCCGCGGTAGCGCGCGTAGTCGCGCACGTAGGTATAGGTCCCGTAGGTGCCGCCGACCAGCACGATCGCCGCGAGCAGCCCGACCGCGAGCCTCGCGACCAGACCCGGAAGCCGCCCACGGCGGTCCTCAGCGTCCGTCGTGGGCGATAACTGGGTTGGGGGGCTGCTCAGCGAGGTGGGGCCGGGAGCCATCGACCCGACGCTAGCGCGCCTGAACGCGGTGTGCGTTGGGATGTGGCGAACGCTGGGCTGTCTCGGTGGCGGCGGCGTCGGGCCGGCGAGCAGCTGCCGGGTGCGTCCGGCTCAGACCGGTTCGCCGGCGGGGGCCGCGCTGGCCACCTCGGCTCCGGGCTCGGTGCCGCGCGCCCGCGCCCGTGCACTGGCGGTGATCGGCGAGATGAGCGTCGCCGCCACCAGCGCGCCGACCAGCGCCACGCCGGCAAGGAGCAGCAGGCCATTGGACAGCGCGGTGACGAAGGCCTGGCGCACGGCGTGGCCGACTGCCCCTCCGCTCGGCAGGCTGCCGCTGCCCAGCACCTGGGCGAGCTCCGCGCGCTTGCCGCTGGGGACCTGGGGGATGAGCCGGTCGAGCTGGCTGCGTCCCACCGTCGCCACCAGCGCGCCGAGCACGGCGACCCCGAAGGTGCCTCCGACCATTCGGCTCATGGACAAGGTTCCTGAGGCCACCCCGGCCTTGGCCGGATCGACCGAGTTCATCGCTGCCGTTGACATGGGCGACATCGTGAAGCCCATCCCGATCCCCATCAGCACGAAGCCGGGCAGCAGGCTCGCGTAGCCCGAGTGCAGGTCGAGTCGCGACTGCCAGAACAGCGCGGCCGCCACGGCCAGCAGCCCCCCGGTCATCAGCGAGCGCGGGCCGATGCGGTCGGTCAGCCGCCCAGCCACGGGCGCGATGACGACGATCATCACCGTCGAGGGCAGGAAGCGCAGGCCGGCGCCCAGCGGCGAGTAGCCCTGGATGTTCTGCATGTAGAGAGCGATGAAGAAGAACATCGCCAGCATGGAGAAGGAGACGATGAACCCGACGAGGTTGGCCCCCAGGAAGGAGCGTGAGCGGAAGAAACCAAAGTCCACGGTGGGCATGGAGGTGCGTCGCTCGACGACGGCGAAGATGACCAGGCCGGCGGTGCCGCCGATGAGCAGGGCAAGGATGCGCGGCGAGCCCCAGCCCCAAGCGTTGCTCTCGACGAGAGCCAGGACGATGGCCGCCAGGCCGAGGGTCAGCGTGGCGATCCCGCCCAGGTCGATCGAGTGCTTGACGGTCTCGTCGCGCGACTCGCGGGCGGCGAACAGCGTCACCACGACGGCCCCGGCGGCCACGGGGAGGTTGAGGAAGAAGATCGCCCTCCAGCTCACCGACTCCGTCAGGAAACCGCCGAGCACCGGACCAACGGCCAGCGCGAGCGCCGACACTCCGGCCCAGGTGCCGATCGCCTGGCCCCGTTCGTGGGCCGGGAAGGCGTTGGCGATGATCGACAGCGTCCCGGGCATCATGAACGCCGCGCCGACCCCCTGGACGGCGCGGCCGGCGATCAGCCAGCCGTCGCTCGGGGCGAGCCCGATGGCCGCGCTGGAGAGCGCGAAGACGACGACCCCGAGCAGGAACATCCGCCGGCGCCCGAAGATGTCGCCCAGCCTCCCGCCGGTGACCAGCAGCACGGCAAACGGCAGCGTGTATGCGTTGACCGTCCACTCCAGCGAGGACAGACTGGCGTGCAGGTCGCGCTGGATCGAAGGCAAGGCGACGTTGACCACCGTGTTGTCGAGCATGAGCATGAACAGCGCGAAGCACATGGCGCCGAGGGTCCACCAGCGGCGGTTGTCGTCGGTCAGGGCAAGGCGGCCGGCCCGAGCCCGGAGGGCGGAGATCATCGGCTTGCCCCCGGTCGCTGGAGGGTGGGCTGCCCGGAACGGCAGAGAGATATCTCGGCACGCTCGAGCAGGGGCTCGAGCCCGTCGTGCAGCAGCTTGCGCTCGCGGTCCGACAGCGAGGCGACGAAGGCGGCGGTGCCCGACAGGCGGGCCTCGGTGAGCCGTCCGAGCAGCCGACGACCGTCCTGCGCGATGCGGACGCGCTTCATGCGCCGGTCCGCGGGATCCTCGCGGCGCTCGACCAGCCCCCGGACGTGGAGGCCCTCCACGGCTCGGGAGCCCGCGGGCAGTGACAGTCCGAGCTGCTCGGCCAGGGCCTTGACCGATTGCTCCTGCTCGGACCGGTCCAGCGCGCCCAGGGCCTTGACCTGGGTGATGGAGAGCTCGAGCTCGCCGATCAGGCGGAAGAAGTCGGCGCCCGAGGTCTTGATGAGGTAGGTGATCAGCGCGGCAAGGTCGCCCACGAGAGCCTCGGGGACCTCGACGCTTGGTTGCCTTCGCGATGAAGTTGCTTGCACGAACGCAAGTATTGCACATCGCGGAACCTATCCGCGGACCGGGGGGCGCCCTTGCGCCGATCCCGACTACCGAGCCGGAACCGGCTCCCGCAGCGGTGCCCGGGCAAACTCGGCGACGCCGGCGGGGAACGCGACGTCGGCCCGGAACCCGAGCTGCGCTTCGGCCCGCCGGGGGTCGGCAAAGACGTGGCGCACGTCGCCCAGGCGAAAGCTCCCGGTGATCTCCGGCGTCAGCCCGGGCGCCAGGGCCTCGGCCAGCGCGCCGGCCAGAGCGCCCACCGCCCGCGGGCTGCCGCTGGCGATGTTCAACGGACCCACAGGCGGCTCGGGCACGGTCAGGGCCAGGAGGTTTGCCCGCGCCACGTCGCGGACTGAAACGAAGTCGCGCAGCTGGCGCCCGTCCTCGAAGACGCGGGGGCGGCGTCCGCCGGCCAGCGCGCTGCGGAAGATCGACGCGACCCCCGCATAGGGCGTGTCGCGTGGCATCCGCGGGCCGTACACGTTGTGGTAGCGCAGCGCGCACACCGCCGCCGAGGGGTGCTCGCGGGCGAAGGCTGCGGCCAGGTGCTCCTGGTGGAGCTTGGTCGCCGCATAGACGTTGCGGGGGTCGACGCGCGCGTCCTCGCCGATCGCCTCGGGCGCCAGCGCGACGGCGCAGGTCGGACAGGTCGGCTCGAAGCGCCCCGCCTTCAGGTCCGCGGCATCGCGGGGCCGCGGTCGCACGAGCCCGTGGTCGGGACAGCGGTAGCCGCCCTCGCCGTAGACGACCATGCTCGATGCCAGCACCAAGCGGCCGGAGAACCGCCGCGCCGCCAGGGCGCCCAGCAGGACTGCGGTCCCCAGGTCGTTGTGGGCGACGTAGTCACTGACGTCGGCGAAGTCCTCTCCGAGGCCGACCATCGCCGCCTGGTGGCAGACGGCGTCGGTATCGGCCACGGCGGCGGCCATCGCCACGTGGTCGCGCACATCGGCGCGCACCCACTCGGCCGCGGGGTTGAGATAGTCGGGCTCGCTGGCGTGGGCGCCAGGATGCAAGGAGTCCAGTGACCGGACGCGATGGCCGGCACTGACCAGGGCATCGACGACGTGGGAGCCGATGAACCCGGCGGCACCGGTGACCAGGACGCGCATCGCGCTGAACCTAGCCGCGTGGGGTGGGTTCGTCGGGCCGGGCGGGTCCGCGTTCATTGATCCGCAATCCCTGCGGGTCTACGCTGCCGCGCGTGCCCGATGTCGTCCTTCCCGTTCTCGATGAGGTGGTCGCGCTTCCGGGGGTGCTCGAGCGCATGCCCGCCGGCTTCCGACCGATCGTCGTCGACAACGGCTCCACCGACGGCTCCGGCGGCTTGGCCGAGGCTCTCGGGGCCACCGTCGTCCACGAGCCGCGCCGCGGCTTCGGCGCCGCCTGCCACGCCGGGCTGCTGGTCGCCACCGACGAGTTGGTCTGCTTCATGGATTGCGACGGGTCGCTGGATCCCGCCGAGCTGGTGGAAGTGGCCGGTCCCGTGCGCGACGGGCGCGCCGAGCTTGCCCTCGGCGCCCGGCGCCCCGAGCGCGGCGCTTGGCCCCTGCACGCGCGCCTGGCCAACCGGCTGCTCGCTGCCGAGCTGCGCCGGCGCACCGGCTTCCCGCTCGCTGACCTGGGGCCGATGCGGGTCGCGCGCCGCACCGACCTGCTGGCGCTGGAGATCGCCGACCGCCGGTTCGGCTGGCCGCTGGAGATGGTGCTCCGCGCGCATCGCGCGGGCTGGCGGCTGATCGAGGTTCCCGTTGCCTATCACCCTCGCGCCGGTCGCTCGAAGGTGACGGGCACCGTCCGCGGGACGCTGCGCACCGTGCGCGACATGGCGGCGGTGTTGACGTGAGCGTCGCGGCGGTGTTGACGTGAGCGTGGCGACGGCCCCGTCACTGGCCCCGCTGCTGGGCCCCCAGGACGAGGCCCTCGTGCTCTATGACGCCGCCCTGATCGCCATGCGCCCCCGGCGCCGCTGGTGGCGGCCGGCCCCCGGCGCCCGCCTGCGCGTGCGCAGCAGCGGGGGAGGCCTGCGCGCACTGCCGCTGGAACGCTACCTGGGCATGCCCGGGCCCGCCGAGGAGTCGGTGCTCATGCGCGCCCGGGGGCCGGTTCTCGACGTGGGATGTGGTCCGGCTCGGCTGACCGTCGCCCTCGCCCGCCGCGGGGTCCCGGCGCTGGGCGTGGACATCGCCCCGGCAGCCGTGGCCCTGGCGCGCCGGCGAGGTGCTGCCGTGCTTCAGCGCTCGGTCTTCGCCGAGCTGCCGGGCGCTGGGCGCTGGGCGAGCACGCTGCTGCTCGACGGCAATCTCGGCATCGGCGGTGATCCGGTGCGTCTGGTCTCCCGGATCCGCCGGCTACTGCGGCCGGGCGGAGAGCTGCTGGTCGAGCTCGACCCGCCCGGCACCCCGTCGGGGCCAGAGCTCCTGCGGCTCGAGCGCGACGCCGCGGCATCGGCGTGGTTTCCCTGGGCCAGGGTCGGCGCCGACCAGATCGGCGTCCTCGCCGCTCGCTGCGAGCTGGTCGTAGGCGAGTGCTGGTCGGTCGACGGGCGCTGGTTCGCCCGGCTGCGCGCCTGAGACCGCCTCTAAGGCTGCAGAACCTGGTTCTGCGCGCTGTCGCGCGAAGGGCCGACGACGAGCTCGGCGGGCTGGACCGCTGAGGCGTCCACCTGGACGCGGTAGCGGCCCTCGCGCAGGACGGCGGCGAGCTGCGCCGTGCCCTGGGGACTGATGGGGCTGGTGGTCTGGGTGATACCGGATTGGGTCCCATTGATCTCGTCGGTCTGCAGCGTCACCGATCGGGCGGCCGGGCTCTGGTTGGTGATGACCAGCAGGACCGGACCGGCGCCGATGCTCGAGGGCGAGACCGAGACCCGGCTGGCGTCAATCGAGGTGCCGAGCACGATCGGCGAGGGCAGGCGAGGCTGGTTCTTGTAGTCGCTGCTGCTCCCGCAGCCGGCAGCGGTGAGCAGCGCGCACGCCATCAGCCCGCCAGCTGCCCATCGTGGACGCCGGGCCGAGGCTGCTGCGGTGGTGCGCTCCATGCCCATGACCCGTCCGGGGCCACCCGGACGCGAAGACCCTATCCGACGGCCCCGACCCGTCGACTCGGGGAGCCGGGGAGAGCGATCCCGGCGCGCCGCCGCTCGTCACCGGCGGTCGCCCGGTCGGGGCTCAGACTCCGCGGCGGCGCGTACGCCGTTCAGGCTCGTGCGGCGCGTGGTCGCCGGTGAGGGCGTCACGCTCGTCGGCCAGCTCGTCCAGGCGGGACTGCAGGCGGTGCCAGGACCGGCCCTCGGCCTCCTCGTACTCCTTGCCGCGCAGCTCGCGCAGGCTCTCGCGGTAGGCGGTCCACGCGCGCCGCGCGCGATCGTCCAGCTCGGGGTGACGTCGGTCGCGGCTGGTGGTGGTCACGGCGCCTCCTTCGTGCTGCCTTGGACAGGAAGGGACTCTAGTGGTTTCAGACGGGCCGTCGGCGGGGCCACCGTCCGGAGCGCCGCGCTCGTCCCCAGCGTGCCCGCCGTATGCGGCCCTGCACGACGGCGTGCACGCCGTCGGACACTGCGCGTATGACCCGCGGCTGTGGAGCTGCTCTCCCAACCGCTGGCCAGCGCGGAGTTTCTCGTCGTCGACGTCGAGACCAACGGCCGGGCTGGGCCCGATTGCGAGCTGACCGAGGTCGGGGCGGTCCTGGTGGGTGGTGGGGAGCTGCACGATCGCTTCTGCTCGCTGGTGGCGGTCACCCGGTCCCTGGGGCGGGGCATCGAGCGCCTCACCGGGATCAGCCAGGCCATGGTCCAGCGCGCCCCAGCTCCGCGAGCCGTGCTCGCCGAGCTCGCCGACCGGATGGCCCAGCGCGTCCTCGTCGCCCACTCGGCCGCCTTCGACCGGCGAGTGCTTCAGGCGGCCTTCGCGGCCAGCGGCCTGCCCTGGCCGGAGCCACCCGTGCTGTGTACGGTGGCCATGGCGCGCCGGCTCGCCCCGCTGGCCGGACAGCGCAAGCTCGCCGCCCTGGCCGGGAGCCTGGGCATCGAGGTGCCCGCCGTCCATCGGGCGCTCCCCGACGCCGAGACGTGCGCTCGGATTCTCTGCGCCCTGCTGCCCCGCCTCGCCGCGCACGCACCGACGGTGGGAGAGGCGACGGCCCTCCTGTCCCCGCGGCGACCCTCGCGACGGCGCAGCGGGCCCCGGGTCGCCCCTCCGGCCCCGCCCGTGGGCCTGCGCTTCGACGAGCTGCCCGACGCACCCGGCGCCTACGTCTTCCGCGATGACGAAGGGCATCCGCTCTACGTCGGCAAGTCGCTCTCCCTGCGCACGCGCGCCCGATCGCACTTCCGACCCGGAGCCCAGGGCGGGGGTTGGACCGCCCACGCCGCCAGCGTCGAGTACACCCGGACCGGCTCGGAGCTCGGCGCCCTGGTGCTGGAGAACCGCCTCATCAAGGCCCTGCGGCCGCCGGGCAACGTGCTGCTGCGCCGGTCTCCGGACGGGTTCGTCTACCTGCGTTGCCGCTTGGACGTCGCCTTCCCGGTGTTGGAGGTGAGCCGTGAGCCTGCGCCCGGCCAGGCGGTCAACGTCGGACCGCTGCGGGGACGGGCGGCCGCGGTCGAGCTGGCTGAGCAGCTCTCCTCGCTCTTCGGCCTGCGGCGCTGCTCCCGGCGGCTGGTACGGCGCGAGCACCCATCGGCCTACGGGCAGATGGGGCGGTGCCTGTCGCCGTGTCTGGGCGACCTTGATCCCAACCTCTACCGCCGCCGCCTGGACGACGCCCTGGCCGTCTTCGCCGCTGGAGAGGACGGCGCCGCGCGCCTCCTCGACGCTGTCGCCGCGCAGATGCGCGGGGCGGCGGCCAGCCGGGCCTACGAGCGAGCGGCGTGGCTGCGCCGGCGTCACCGGCGTCTACGGGTGCTGCTCGAGCGGGCTGGCGGCGTGCTGCGGGCCGCGCACACCGGCGCTCGGCTTGTCCTTGCCCCCGCGCCGGACACCGCGCCGGGACCCGGCGACGCCCTCTGGCTGGTCGGTGGACGCCTTGTCGACTGGGGGTCGCGGCCCGGTGCGGCGGAGCTGGCGGCGCGGACCGAGCGGGCCCTGTCGTGCGCCGGGCGAGGAGCTGGCCGACCGCCGGGGGCCTGGCTCCCGGTCTCAGAGCTCGACGAGCTGCGGATCGTCGACGTGTGGCTGGCCGCCCATCCCGAGGTACGTCCGATCGAGCTGGACGCCGGAGTGGCGGCCGCCGGGCTGGCGCTCGGGTCAAGCCCCTAACGTGGGACTCCCAGCGCCCGCTGGTAGATCCCGACCGACCACCACTCGTCGAGCTTGTTGCCGACGCGGTCCAGCTCGCCGACGCCTCGGAAGCCCACGCGCTCGTGGAGGGCGACAGAGGCAGCGTTGGGCAGCGCGATCAACGCCAGCGCGTTGGCGAACCCGGTTTCGGCCAGCGCGGGCAGCCCCGTCTCGTAGAGCCGGCGTCCCAGCCGGCGTCCCAGCCCGCGGCCCATCGCCGCGGGGCGCAGGTAGACCGAGCTCTCCACCGTGGGCCGGTAGGCCGGCGCCGGCCGGAAGGGCCCGGTGCGCAGATAGCCATCGACGCCGCCCGAGCCCTCGACCACCCACCATGGATGGCCGGCGCGCCGGGCGTCGTCCAGGGCTCCCATCCACCGCTCCGCGTCCCAAGGCTGGGTCTCGAAGGTGACATGCGAGCCGGTGACCCAGTGGGCGTGGATCTCGGCCAGGGCGCCGAGGTCCCGCGGGTGCACGAGACGGACGAGCCCCGCCTGGCCGCCCAACCGCGCTCAGCCCCGGTCGACGGCGAAGGGCAGCGGGAGGATCTGCGCGGTCACGCCCCGGTCGCCGACGGTCAGCTCGGCGCCCTCGCCGGCCTCGCGGCGCACGAGGGCCAGAGCGATCGCTCCGAGCCTGGGGTGGACAACGGCGCTTCCCACGTGGCCCACCTCACGCTCGCCCAGGCCCAAGCGCGCGCCGGTCGGAGCCGGCGCCGACAGCGCCAGCCCGCAGAGCCGGCGATTGGGCCGGCCTCGGTAGTGCAGCCGAGCCACCGTTTCCTGCCCGACGTAGCAGCCCTTGGTGAAGGAGACAGCTCGTTCGTTGAGCGCTGCCTCCTGGGGGATGACCCCCTCGTCGAGGTCGATGCCGTAGCGCGGGCGTCCGCGTTCGACGCGCAGGGCCTCGGCCGCGTGCTCGCCGACCGCACGAGCACCCCGTCCAGCCAGGGCGGCGCGCACGCGCTGGGAGGGCTCGCCGGATGCCACCAGCAGGTCGATGCCCTCCTCGGTTCGGATCGCCCGCACGGGCACGCCGTCGACCTCCTGGGACCGGTGGGCGTGCTCGACCTGGGCCAGTTCTTCCCCTCCTGGCACCACCTGTGCGGATCCGGGCCCGATGAGCGACAGCAGGTCGCGCTCGAGGGTCCGCTTGTGCAGCTCCACGCCATAGCCGATGGAGAAGCGGCGGATGAGGTTGAACAGTCCCTGCAGCGCGACGCGCTCGCAATCGAGCAGCAGGTCCTCGCCGGTCTGCAGCACCCGCAGGTCGCCGAGCATCTTGCCCTTGTTGGTCAAGAAGGCGGCGTAGCAACCCGAGCCCGGGGTCAGCGCCTCGATGTCGTTGCTCACCTGGCCCTGGAGGAACTCAGCCGCCTGTTCCCCGGTGAGGGTGAGCTTCCCGCGCTCGGAGCGGTCGAGCAGCCCGGTGCCCTCGGTGAGGACGCGGTAGTCATCGGCCAGCGTGGCGGCGCCAGCCCCAGGATCGACCGCTGGGGCACCGGATGCGGCGGTCGAGACCATGGGCCGAGCATAGTCTGAGTCGTGGGTCGCGTACGCTTCCAAGCCATGGGACTGGCCGACAGCTTCCAGGAGGTTCTCGACGGGCTGGGGCCCGACTGGACCGATCTCGAGCTCGACCTGCGCCTGGCCGACGAGCACCGCTACGTCGAGGCCGCCACCTACCTGGTCACCTGCAACGCCCAGCCCTACTCCCAGCACGACTGGCACTGGCGCCTGGCCGTTGCCCACCAGTTCGGTCATGCCGCCGCCGCGCCCACCGTGCGGGGGACGCTCAAGCTCCTTGACGACGCCGGCATCCAGGCCGAGATGGTCGTGCGCGAGGTCCGCTCGGGCCGTCACGAGATCGTCCCCATGTGGGGGCGGCCGGAGTCCTTCCGCCAGGAGTTCCGCCGGATGCGGGCGCAGTAGCCGATGGCCAGCGTCGTCGCACTGGTCGACGACCTGCTGTTCGGCTCCAACCTCGTTGGGGCGTTGCGGGCCGCCGGACACCAGGTCACGCTGGTGGCCGACGCCAGCAGGGCGGCTGGTGCGGCGTCCGGAGCAGACGTGCTGATCGTCGACCTGGCCTCGGGGACGATCGATCCCGCCGCCCTGCTGGTGGGCATCACCGCCGATGGGCGTCCGGCCACCCTCGCCTCCTATGCCCACGTACATCCGGAGATGCGCGCCGCCGCGGAGGCGGCGGGCTTCGACCGGGTTGTCCCTCGTTCCCGGCTCGCCCGCGAGGCGCCGGTGCTGGTCAGCGCCCTGGCCGGATCACCACCTCGGTGACTGCTTCGGGCCCCTCGGTGTCACGGGACGGTTTCACGGGACGGTCACGCCGCGGCCCACGGCTGCTGCCAGGCTCCGGCAGGCCGGACGGCGGGCAATGATCCACCGACCGGAGACGCTCCTGCGGGTGCGTCGACCCGCCGGCCCGAGCGGGGCCTGACCCACCCTCCGGGACCGGCGGGGCGCCCGCGGACGCCCGACGACGTTTGCCCGTCAGCGCCGGTGGGAACAACCGACAAGTGACTACACGAACGCTGGACCCCCGCTCGGGGCCTGGCAGGTGTCGAGCTCGGCCGAAGGCATGCCGGGCTCGTCGTCTATCAGGGCGGCGATGCCGCGCCCCGTACGCCGTGTCGGCGCCGGGAGGGTCTGGGGGGTGAGCGAGCCGGGCGATCGGGCGGGCGGACGGCCTGGGACCGAGGATCCGCGGCCGGTCGCGGCCTACGCGACGCTATGTACTCCACCGTGCTCGGGGCACTCTTGGGTGCTCACCATGTACGCGGTGTCGGCGGCAATCTCCGAGCTGTTGTCGTTGTTGCGTCGCCGCGCCGAGCGCTCCTAGCCAGTGGTTCATCCGGGAAGTCCGTGCGCCCTCGGGCGAGCGCTCGTAGTGGTTCATCCCGGAGGTCCGTGGGTGTGCGGATTTGCGGGAGGGGCCATTGGACCATCCGGCCCTCAGCCCTCGGGGAGCTGGGTGTTGGCCCAGCGACCATCGAAGGCGGCGGCCGGGTCAGGCGGCGTGCGCACGATGCCGAAGCGCGCCTCCCACGTCGCCCAGGCTCCTAGCCGGGCTGGATCGAGCGTCCCGAAGGCCCCGGCGGGGTCCGCCAGCACCCCGGACAATGCGTCGAGCTGCCGGCGCAGAGCGCCGGCGTCGAGCCCGGGCACGCGTCCCTGCTCGTCCTGCAGGCTGGACTCGGGGTCGGTTTGGGTGAGGGCATAGCCGCGCCGGACGGCCATGACGGTGGCGCGGACGAGGTTGGGCTGGTCGTCCAGGGTGCGCCGGGTGACGCACAGGATGAGCTCGGGGTAGGCCGGAGCGCCATAGGCGTCGACGCGGAACTCGCGCGTCCCCGGCTGGCGGGCGTGGAGAGCGAGGCCCTCGACATCCCAGAACGCGGTGACCGCGGCGACCCGGCCGCTGAGCAGGGCCGGCACGGCGTCGAAGCCGATGGACCTCGTGCGCACGCGCGCTGGGTCCCCGCCGGCGCCGGTGACCACCGAGCGCAGGACGGCCAGGTCGGAGGGCGCGCCCGTGACCCCCACCCGCTGCCCCTCCAGCGCACGAGGTGTGGCGAAGCCTGGGGCCGCCTCGACGGCCGCCAGGGGATGCTGGACCAGGGCGAGCACGCCGACGACGTCCTCGCCGCGCTGCCGGGCCAGCGCCAGGTCATGGATGTCCAGCACGGCAAAGTCGACCCGGCCCGTGCTGAGCAGGCGGGCGCCGTCGGCCGACGCGCCGGGCACGCGAATGTGGAGGGTGACGCCCTCGGCTTGGTCATAGCCCCGCGCCACCGCGCTGTAGATGCCGGCGTGGATCGCGTTGGGGGTGAAGTCGAGCAGGACCGTCGCGTCGGTGTCGGGACTCGAGGACGCGTCGCTCCCGCAGCCCGCGGCCCCGACGAGCACGGCCACGAGGGCGACGATGGCCAGCGCCAGGCGCAGCGGGCTGGCCCCGGGCGCCGGCCGTCGCGCTCTGCCCTCTTGGAGGGCCGGTTCGGCGGGCGCGAGCGGACGGGGCATAGAGCGCCACCCTAGGCGCGATCGGATCGCCCGCGGCCCGGGCGGCCCGGGCGGCGAGGGCCCGAGGGGCATGCTGCCGTCCCCGTCCGTACAATCGCCGTCGCTGGCGCCGCGCGCCCGAATCCACCCTCCGACGAGGAGGAGCCGAGGTGCCCGATCAGCCTTCGGGCGGGTACCCCGCCAGCGCCTCCAGTCCGGCCGTCCCGCTTCCGGCCGAGCCCGCGCCTCGCCCGGCCGACAGCCCCGGCGCCCCTGCCCTGACGACAAAGCCACCGGCGGGCTCGCGCGGTGCCGGACCGCGCGTCCGGCACCGGGCCACGCGGCCGGCCGGTCGCGCGGACGCGCCGGGGCGGGACGCGGTCTGAGAGCGCCGGGCGGGCGCCGTAGACTCCTATGGCGATGCGGCGCCGCGTCACGTTCTCGCGCAACCTGACCCTGTCGCTGTCGCGGACGTGCACGTGTCACTGCAAGTACTGCGCCTTCGCCACCCACCGCCCGCACCTCCACCAGCCCGAGGAGGTGCTGGCCCTTGTCGACCGTGCGGCCCGTCGTGGGGTCAAGGAGCTGCTGGTGCTCACCGGCGAGGCACCCGATGCCCATCCCGGCGTCGTCGAGCGCCTGACCGCGCTGGGCCACCGCGACTTCACCGCCTACGTGGCGTGGACATGCGAGCGCGCCCTGGAGCGCGGACTCCTGCCCCACACCAACCTCGGTGCCCTCGACTCCGAAGACCTGGCTCGGCTGCGCGAGGTCACCGCCTCCCAGGGGCTCATGCTCGAGAGCGTCTCCGAGCGGCTGATGGCCACCGTCCACGCCGGGTCTGAAGCCAAGCACCCGGCCCGCCGGCTGGCCACCCTGGCGGCGGCCGGGGAGCTGCGCATTCCGTTCACCAGTGGGATCCTGGTCGGCGTCGGCGAGCACGAGGACGAGCGGATGGCCTCCCTCGAGGCCCTGGCCGCCGTGCACGCTGAGCACGGCCACCTCCAGGAGGTCATCCTGCAGAACTTCGTGCCCCACCGCCGCTACTACGGCGAGGAGCCGGCCGTGATCGCCACCGAGGCGGCCGAGCGCTACTGGCGTAGCGGCCTGTCGGCCGGCCCCGAGCAGCCGTCGCCGGACTGGGCGACGCCGATCGCCCTGGAGGACATGGTGCGCCTGGTGGGCGAGTGCCGCCGACTCCTGCCCGACGTGGGCATCCAGATCCCCCCCAACCTCGCCGACTGGTGGCCCGACCTCGTGCGGGCGGGAGCCAGCGACCTGGGTGGGCTGTCGGCCAACGGCGACCACATCTCGCCCGAGCATCCCTTCCCGTCGCCCGCGCAGGTGCGGGGCCGGCTGCGAGCTGACGGCGTGACCGTAGGCGAGCGCCTGTGCGTCTACTCCCGCTACATCGATCCATGGTGGCTGGCCCCCCGGGTGCTGGAGGCCATCGAAGCCCACCACCCGTCCTTCGTCCCGCGGGACGCCACAGCGAGGAGCCGTGCCCTTGGCGGACGTGGGCCGGGGCCCTCCGAGGCGTCCCTGGCGCCGCGGGCGATCGACCGTGCCGTGGCCGGCCGCAAGCTCGCCTCCGGCGAGGTCGAGGCGCTGTTCGCCGATCGGCGCCCGGCCGTGGTCGAGGCCCTGCGGGAGGCAGCCGACGCGTTGCGCGCGGAGCTGGCGGGGGAAACCGTGACCTTCGTGGTCAACCGCAACATCAACGTGTCAAACGTCTGCGTGGTCGGCTGCGCGTTCTGTGGGTTCGCCCGTACGCGCCGTTCTCCCGAGGCCTACGAGCATTCGCGCGAGACCTTCGCCGCCAAGGTGGCCGAGGCCGTCGACTACGGGGCCACCGAGCTGTGCATCCAGTCGGGCATCCACCCAGACTGGACGCTCGCGGACTACGAGGGTTGGCTGCGCCTGGCCCGTGAGCTGGCGCCCGAGCTGCACCTTCACGCCTATTCGGCGATGGAGGTCGACCACATGTGCAGCGTCTCCGGCCTGACCCCCGACGCCGTCTTCGCGCGTCTGCGCGAGGCGGGCCTGGACTCGACCCCGGGCACCGCCGCCGAGATCCTGGACGACGGCGTGCGGGCACGCATCTCGCCGAACAAGCTGCCGGTCGCGCGCTGGGTCGAGATCATCGAAGCCTCCCACCGGGTCGGGCTTCGCTCGACGGTGACCGTCATGTTCGGGCACATCGAGCGCCCGCCCGAGCTGGCCGAGCACATGCGCGTGGTGCGCGAGCTCCAGGCGCGCACCCACGGCTTCACCGAGTTCGTCCCCCTCTCCTTCGTCCCCTACGACACCCGACTGGGACGGACCCACGGCGTGCAGGAGATCTCCCGCGAGGAGAACCTCCGCCACACCGCGGCCTTCCGCGTGGCCCTGGGCCGGTCTATCCCCAGTCTGCAGGCCTCCTGGGTCAAGATGGGCCTTGATGCGGCAACCGAAGCACTGCGCTGGGGGGTCAACGACCTCGGCGGGACCTTGATGGAGGAGTCGATCAGCCGCATGGCCGGTGCCGACCATGGGGTACGGCTCGACCCGCCCGAGCTGATCGCCGCCGCCCATGCGGCGGGGCGCCCGGCGGCGGAACGCACGACGCTGTACCGGATCCGGCGCGAGCACCCGCTGACCGTCGCCGCCTGACCGGCGTTCCCGGCCTGGGGGTCGTTGAGCCCCGACAGCACCGGCTCGGACCCTCGCTGTGTGCGGGTTACGCCGAGGCGGTGGCGATCGGGGTCGGCGGCCCGAGCGCGGCGGGGCGGGCGTCAAACTCCACGCGGGCCGACTGAATGTGGTCCATGTGGGCGTAGGCCCACGTGCGCAGTCCGTCGACGGCACCGGCGAGGCTGTGGCCGAGGGGGGTGAGGGTGTACTCGACGGTGACCGGGACGGTGGGGAAGGCCTGACGGGTGACGAGGCCGTCGCGCTCGAGGCCGCGCAGGGTCTGGGTGAGCATCTTCTGGGTAATGCCGCCGATATGGCGGCGGAGGTGGGAGAAGCGACGCGTTCCAGGCTCAAGCGCACAGATGACGAGCATCGACCACTTGTCCCCGATGCGCGCGAGAACTTGGCGGGTGGGGCAGGCGACGTCGAGGACGTCGAACGGGTCCGGATTGGTTTCCATGAGGTACCTATACCACTCTAGGGTGCCATCTATCCGTAGGGCAGCAGGTTGCGTAGCGTCGCCGGTATGGACCAAACCACTGCTGCCATAAGCACGATCACTGCCTTTGTGCCCAGCGACCGCGCTGACGCGCGGGTCGCGCTCGCGGAGGTGCCTGAGCCCGTCGCGCGCGAGGATCAGGCCCTCGTCACGGTCGAGGCCTTCTCGATCAACCGCGGCGAGACCTTCCTGCTCGAGCGTCCCCGCGACGGGTGGCGACCCGGGCAGGACGTCGCCGGGCGGGTGCTCGAGTCCGCCGCTGACGGCTCGGGGCCGCTGGCGGGCACGCGCGTCGTCGCTCACGCATGGGATGGCGGCTGGGCGCCGCGCGTCGCGGTCGCCACCGACGCGCTGGTGGCGCTGCCCGACGCGATCACGGCGACGGTGGCCGCCACCCTGCCTCTCGCCGGCCTGACGGCCGTGCGGCTGCTGCGGGCCGCCGGGTCGATGGCGGGCCGCCGCGTGCTGATGACCGGCGCCTCGGGCGGTGTCGGGCACTTCCTCGTCGAGCTCGCGGCTGCGCAGGGCGCACGGGTGACGGTGATCACGCGGACGGCCGAGCGCGGGGACCGCCTGCGCGCGCTCGGCGCGCACCACGTCGTGGGCAGGGTGCAGGACGCCGTCGCCCCGTTCGACGTGGTCGTCGAGTCCGTCGGCGGCGCGTCGCTGAGCGCGGCCGCCGAGCGCCTCGCGCCGTGCGGGATCGTGTGGTGGTTCGGCCAGGCCAGCCGCGAGCCGGCGACGCTGGACTTCTTCTCGCTGCCCGACCGCGCCGCGGTCCGGCGCTTCACCTACTGGCCCCACGACGAGCCCGACCGCGTCGACCTGCAGGTCCTCGTAGACCTCGTCGCCACAGGCCGCCTGCACCCGGAGATCGGGCTCCTCGCTGACTGGCACGAGACGCCGGACGCGCTCGTGGCCCTGGCTGAGCGCCGGGTCCGCGGCAACGCTGTCCTCACCATCCCGGCAGCGCAATGAGCGCGAATGCCGACCCCGTGTCTCGCGCTGTGGACGCCTCGATGCGCGCTGTGGTCGTCGAGGAGCTCGGCGCCGCCGACGTTCTCGCCATGCGGTGAGGTGGAGCTCACTGCCGCTTCGCTGCGCAACGACAGCGTCCTCATCGGCGGCTGGAGCATCACGACCCTCGCGCGCACCTATCCCGCCCTGCTGCGGACGATCAGCGCCGACGCGTTCGACTTGGTAGCCAGCGGGGCAGGGGCGCTTGACGTCCGCCACGTCTTTGCCCTGGAGGACGCGGCCGAGGCCCACCGCCTGGTTGAGACCCGCGAGTCGACCGGCAAGGTCGTTCTCGATGTCGCTCGTGGGCGCCGGCCTCGTCCAGCCGAGTGATTGAGGGGTGAGCGCTCCGGGCGGACCAGCTCCGCGATCCGGGCCTGGTCCTCGTCGGCGGGCGCGAAGGGGACGAGCTTCTGTTCGGGCTCGTCGGCGACCTGGAGGACGACGTGGCGCAACTCGAGCTCGCCGAGATAGCGCGCCACCAGAACATGCAGCACGTGCGGCACTTGTCGCCGAGGTTGAGTCAGAGGCGAAGCGGGGAACTTCGGACGGGATTTTCTTGAGCCGTAGACGACGAGTCCGTAACAGTTCAGGCGAGTTGCTCTTGAAGGAATTCTGCTGCGCGCGGCAGCCACTGCCAGCGGAGGTTGCCGACGAGGTGGTCACCGCCGGGGACGAGCAGGTGCTCGCCGCGGGGCGCGAGGGCGGCGAGCGGCTCGCCGTTGACGACGCCGGGGATGACGTCCAGCTCGCCGTCGACGACCAACAGCGGCTGCGTGATCGTCGGAGCGATGTCGGCCAGGTCGACCTGCGCCGTGAACGTGTGCGCGACGTCCTCACTTCCGGCTCGAGCGGTGAGGATGGCTTGCAGAAGCGGAGGAAGCTGCTTCCAGTCCAGACGGGAGGGACCGCTGACGGTCACGCCAGCCGCCAGCCGCGGCTCGCGGGCGAGACTAACGGCGCCGTAGAAGCCGCCCAGGCTGAGCCCCATGAGCCCGATCGCGCGGGGACGCAGTCCGGTCGCCAGGGCAGCGTCGAGCGCCTCGGCGACGATGACCTCGTAATCAGCCCGCATCACCGTGCGCGTGGCCAGCGCACCCTGGCCTGGCCCGTCGATCGTCAGGGTGGCCAGTCCGCGGCGACGGAGCGCGACGGCGTTGGCGTGAAACTCGACCTGGCTGGAGTCCAGGCCAGGGACGATGACAACCAGCGGCGCGTGGAGATTGTCGGGCGGGGTGAGCAGCACGCCGCAAAGCTCGGGCCGGCAAGCTGCTGGAAGGTGGGCTCGAGCAGCGTCAGAGCGTGCCGCATGGCGTCGGCGGCCTCCTGGTCGCCGACGCGGTCGGGTGTCGGGACGGTGGTCGCAATGTGAGAGCAGGCCGCCGCTGCGAGGTAGGCGTCGCCGGCGGTGACGCGATGGCCCGCCTGCTCGGCGATCTCGGCCAGCGTGCGATGTGCGGCGCCCGCGCGCCGGAAGGCAGCAGACCACTCGCTCGCCGCGTTCAGGCTCGCGCAGATGGCGTCGTACTCGTTGGCGTCGACGCCGGCGGCGATCGCACGCGAGCGGCCGGACGTAACGACCGGATCCAGCAGTTCGGGCAGGTCGAGAAGATCGGTCACGAGAAGGCTCCATTCGAGTCGATGGTGAGGACGGCGTTGCCTGGATTCGACGACCGAGCAGCGCCTCGATCGCTGCGGCTGTCCTCATCCACCCGTCGATGAGGCCGATCTCGACGTGAAGGCGGCTTGTGGCGACGGACGGAGTACGACCACCCCATCTGCTTCGGGCTGCGGCACGGCAACCCAGCCGAGCCGGATTCGTCCGGGCGCCGCAGAGTAAGGGAGCATCGCGCGCTTCACCTGGGACATAACGAAACCGTAGGCGAGCAGCTCACAAAGCGGAAGGAGGCACCCACCAGTGGTATAGGTACCTCAGAGTGACCAGGGCTGGAACCGCTGGGATGCGCTCAGGCAGCATCCGCCCGGGCCCCGCCCGGCAACCGCTATCCTGCCGCGCTTCATAGCCGAGTCCCCGGAGCCCACCGCTTCGGGGAACGGGGGAACCACTGGGCCGGCCAACACCGGCCCCGGGGCGAATCGCCGCTCGTCGGAGCCATCCGGCGGTCAGCGGCGTAGCGCGGCCTTTCTTCGCGCGAGCCCGTCAGCTCACCCCGTAGGCGCTGACGAGAAAGGACCCGAAGACCGTGACGTCGAGGCTCTGGCCGCTGGCCGCATCCATCTGTCAAACCCGGCGCGCGCCGTTCGGCGCCGTCGCGGTCGTGCTCGCCGGCGGCCTGCTCGCCGCCGGACCCGTTCCCGCCGGCGCGGCCAGCGGCGGCGCCGGCCTACCGAGCTCGACCTCGGGCCATGGGCAGCCACCGTCGGCGGGCCGGGCCCACCGGGCCGGCCGGGCGCGGCACGCGCGCCGGGCGTCCTACTCGCCCTCTCCGCTCGCCGGCATCCAGCGCATTCTCGGCGTCACGGCCGATGGGGCCTGGGGCCCGCGCACCGCGCAGGCGCTCCAGCGCTGGCAGGAGGGCCACGGGCTGCCGGCCACCGGCGTGACCGACCTCGCCACCGTACGCAGCCTCGGGCTCGATCCGTCGAGCGATCCCCCCGTGCCCGCACTGACCTCTCCCGCCCCGGACGCCGTGACCGGGCCACCCCCCGCCGTCGGAGCCGAGCTCGCGAAGATCGCCCAGTGCGAGTCCGGCGGCGACATTCACCAGCTCAGCTATCACGGCACCTACCGGGGCAAGTACCAGTTCGACATGGAGAGCTGGTTCCGGGCCGGGGGCCTCGTCGACCCCGCGCAGGCCCCGGAGTCCGAGCAGACCCAGCGCGCGGCCTGGATCCTGGCCACCCAGGGCCGCAGCGCCTGGCCGAACTGCTCGTGAGCTTCCGGGGGTCGGACGCCCGACCCCCCCGGAGCTCGCGGCGTGTCCCTACGCGGTCCCCAGCGCGGGCGCGGGCGGCCTCCCGCCCGAGGGCGCGTCCTCGGCCGTGAGGGGCTTGGCGATGTCTTCCAGGCTCTGACCCTCGGCCTTGACGCCGAAGATCAGCTCGACCACGCCGCCGATCATCATCATCACGGCGCCGAGGATGAAGCCCTCAGCGGTCTGGGTGAAGCTGCCTGACTTGACCAGGGCCGAGAACAGCAAGGGGCCGATGATTCCTCCCAGGCCGGTGCCCACCGCGTAGAACACCGCGATGCACAGCGCCCGCGTCTCCATCGGGAAGATCTCCGAGACGGTCAGGTAGGCGGCGCTCACGCCGGCGGAGGCGAAGAAGAAGACGATGGTCAACGCCACCGTCAGGCTCGTCGCGGTCAGGTGGTGGCCCCGGAAAGCAGGGCGGTGATGATCAGCAGCGCGCCCGAGAGCAGGTAGGTGCCGGCGATCATCGGCTTGCGCCCCACGTGTCGAAGAGCCGAGCCAGAAGCAGCGGACCGGCCAGGTTGCCGATGGCGAAGACGGCGAGGTAGTAGGGCGTGCTGCTGCTGGATACGTTGAAGTACGTTCCCAGCAGGGTTCCCAGCCCAAAGAGGATGGAGTTGTAGAGGAAGGCCTGGCCGATGAACAGGGCCAGGCCGAGCACCGTGCGTCTTGGGTAGAGGGTCAGTACCGAGCGGACGGTCATCGATAGGGGGATGGTCTTTCGCTGGCGCACGGTCATCTCGCCCGCGGGCTCGGGCAACTCGGCCCCCGTCGACTCGCGCACCTGGCGCTCGATGTCGGACACGACCTTCTCGGCTTCCTCGTTGTGGCCGTGGATGAACAGCCACCGGGGGCTCTCGGGGACGCTGCGGCGCACGAGCAGCACGCCCAATCCGAACACGGCGCCCAGGGCAAAGCACAGCCGCCAGCCGACGTTGACCGCGAACAGGCTGGTGTTGAGGGCGAGCACGGCGAGCAGGGCACCCCCGGCCGCCCCGCCCCAGTAGCTGCCGTTGATGGCGACGTCGACGCGGCCCCGGTTCCTGGCCGGGATGAGCTCGTCGATCGCGGAGTTGATGGCGCTGTACTCGCCTCCGATCCCGACCCCGGTGAAGAAGCGAAAGACGTAGAACCAGAGGGGCGAGAACGAGAACGCCGTTGCCGTCGTGGCGGCAAGGTAGACCGCCAGGGTGATCATGAACAGCTTCTTGCGCCCGAAGCGGTCGGTGAGCTGACCGAAGAACAGGGCGCCCACGCAGGCTCCGAGCACGTAGAGGGAGGCGGCCAGCCCGGAGACGTTGCTGGCCGCGATGCCGACGCCGGCCCCCTTCTCGCCGACCCGGCTGGAGATGGAGCCGACGATCGTCACCTCGAGCCCGTCGAGGATCCACACGGTGCCGAGGCCGATGATCACCTTCCAGTGAAAGCGTGACCACGGCAGGCGGTCAAGGCGCGCGGGGATGGCGGTGCGGATCGTGCCCGTCTGGACATCGCTGCTCATCGTTTCCCTCCTTCAGTTGCCGCCCCCGAGACGGGCGTGGCGTGGATGTACCCCGCCGCTGCCCACGCAATCCGTGGCCTGGACGCGTCTACCGGAACAGATCCTGCTCGGCCGGCCGGCGCAGCGCAGCGGCTCCGGGGCCGTTGTCGGGCGAGACGAGGTGGCCGACGCCGCGCACGACGACGGCCGGCTCGCCGGAGTCCTTGCCCCGCGCCAGATCGGCGGCCGCGGCCAGCTCGTCGGCGACGGCGATCCAGGTTGCGCGAAGCGGGCGCCCGGCCCGGTCGACCCGGCCCCGCCAGTCCTCCATCGGCCGGATCCCGGCGCAGCCGATCGCGACGTCACACTGCCCGATCCGCCATGCCCGGCCGAAGGAGTCGGCGATCACCACTCCCGGCGCCACCCCCAGCCGGGCGCCCAGTCCGGAGCGCAGAGCCCGCGCCGAGCCATCGGGATCGACCGGGAGCAGGACGACGACGTCCTCGCCCGGGGCATTGGACGCGTCAACCCCGGCGTTGGCGCAGACCATTCCGTGCCGGGTCTCGCAGATCAGCACTCCCGACTCGGCGCGAAGCACGGCCCGGGACTCGTCGAGCACCACCTGCACCAGCCGAGGGTCACGGTCCAGCTCGACCCCGAGCGATCGGGCCCGCTCGCCGGGCTCGACCTCGCCGAGCGCCCGCACGGCGCCCTCGCACTTGGAGACCACCTTGTGCGAGATCACCAGCACGTCTCGGGCTCGGATGCCCTCCCGCTCGAGCGGCCGAGCCAGCACCGCGGCCAGGTCGTCGCCGGGACGCAGCTCGGGCAGCTCGGGGAGGGCCCGAAGCTCGATGGTCATCGGGTCACTCGGGCCAGCCGCGCCGGCCCCAGCAACGGCTCCCACCCCCGCGCCTCCCGGACTCCAATCAGGCCGCCGGCGCCACGCCGACACGATCGGCGCGGCGCAGGATCCCGCGCGTGTGCGCGGCGCCGCCGCGACGCTGCACCAGCGCGGCCTCGAGGGCGGAGACGTCCTCGCGGGTGTCGACGTCGAGCGCGAGCGAGCTCAACCGACGCACGCGGAGGTCGACACCGGCGTCCGCGGCGCGCTGCTGATGACGAGCGAAGGAGTCCGGGCCGAAGGCGGGCGCCAGCACGTCGGGCGGGCGCAGCAGCAACGCGTTGGTGCCGGTTCCGTGGCGGTCGGCGACGATCGCCGCGTAGGGTCGAGCGCCCGAGGGCTCGGCCAGGAGGCCGGCGAGCTCGAGGGGATCCAGCGCCGGGCAGTCGCCCGGCACCAGCAGCACCCGCTCGCAGCCCTCACGCGCCGCCTGCTCGAGCCCCACCCGGGCGGCGGCGTTCTGGCCATCCTCGAGCATGTCGGCCAGCGTCCGGGCGCCGTGGCCGACGGCCAGATCGGAGGCCCGGCGGTCGGCCGTGACGACGATGGTGCAGTCCACGCCCTCGGTCCGCCGGAGCGCGATGAGCACGTCGGTGAGCATGGCCTCGCTGAGTGCCTTGCGCCATGCTCCGCCGGCCCCGGAGCGGTTCAGGCGCTGCTTGGCCTGCTCGAAGCGCTTGACCGGAAGGATGGCGAAGGTGCGCACGAGCTCCGAGACGCTACCGCGCCGGCCCGAGGGAACCGGCCCGGAGCGGACGGAGAACACGCCCAGAAGCGGTCAAAGCGCCGGGCCCCCAGGTTGCGCGCCGCCCGCCCTCTCAGGGCCCGGCGCGTGCGTTTCGGCCCGCCGAGCCGAGCGACTCCGCGAAGGCCAGCGTCTCCTTCGCCAGACGCCGGCGCCCGGGGCCAGCTGCCATGAGCACGTCGGTCTGGAGGGTGGGCAGCGATGCGCACGGCTCGTCGGCCACCATTCCGTCCAGCAGCCCGGTGTAGGTCGCCGCGATCCCGTCGGCGTCGAGGGGGTGACCGGCCCAGGCCATGAACGGCTTGGTCGGCCCCTTGACCACCGCGCCGCCCACCAGGGGGGAGACGGCGACGACCGGCGCCGGAGTGGTGCGCAGGGCATCGGCCATGCCGGGGAGGGCGAGCATCGGCCCGATGGAGACGACCGGGTTGGAGGGGCCGATGACGATCACCCGGGCCCGGGACACGGCCTCGGCGACCTCGGCCGAGATCCGGGCCGTCTCGATGCCGCGGTAGGCGACGTCCTGTACCGGGCCCTCGCCCCCCTCGCGGATCATGAACTCCTGGAAGGCCATCCAGCGTCCCCGAGCCCGCACCCATGTCCGCACCGGCTCATCGCACATCGGCAGCACGACCGAGCCGACGCCTAGGGCCTCCCCGAGCAGCGCCAGCGCCTCCGACAGCCGCACACCCTCCGCCAGCCGTCGTGCTCGCTGTACGCAGACGGCGAGGTCGCGATCCCCGAGCGAGAACCAGACGTCCTCGCCCAGCTCCCGCAACCCGTTCATCACGGTGAAGGTGTCGTCCCGGAATCCCCAGCCGCGCTCGTCGATGCGCCCGGCGAGCCAGTACAGGCAGAGGTCGGGGTCGGGGGAGACATGGCCGCCGTGGATCTCGACGTCGTCGCCGGTGTTGGCGATCACCGTCAGCCCGCGTCCGCCCAGCAGGTCATGAAAGCCCGCGGCCAGCTTCGCCCCCCCGGTCCCTCCGGCCAGCACGACGACCGCCTCCCCCGGGCGGACGGCTGGTCCAGCGGCCACGCCCTCCGGGCGGGCCCCCGAGCTCACCAGCTCGGGTCGGGCAGGCCGGTGAGCCGGATCCCCGCTCGCGCCTTGTAGCGGCCGTTGACCGAGATCATCAGTGCCGTGAGGCTTTCGGTGATGCGCGCCATCTCCAGGCGCCCGCAGTCCACGCAGCGCAGGCCGGGCACGCGCCCCACCACCGCTTCCACCGCCGCCTTGTCGGCCTTGCGGTCCCCGCAGAGCAGGACGTCCTCGTCTAGAGTGCTGTCCAGGTCGGCCAGGTGGGCGGCCGAGACCGTGTGCAGTCCGGAGACGACCCGGACCCCCTCGGGGACCATCTCCGCCGCCTGCTGGGCCGCCGAGCCCTGCCACACGCCGAGCATCCGCGTCGCCCGCCCCGAGACCGCCGCGGCCAGGGGAACGGTGGCGTCGAGCACCACCTGGCCCTCCCTCAGCGCCTCGCGCAGGGCGGCGAGGGTCTCGGACTGGTTGCGGAAGGGGACGCACAGCACCACGATGTCCACCCCGGCCACCGCCTCGGCGTTGCCCGCCGCGCGTATCCGGGCCCCGGACAGGCGCTCGGCCAGCCGCCCGGCACCCTTCTCGGCGCGCCGAGGATCCCGTGAACCGAGCACCACCCCCACGCCGGCATCGGCCAGGCGCAGCGCCAGCCCGAAGCCCAGGGCGCCGGTTCCCCCGACGATCGCCACCTCGGGCGCATCGGTCTGGCCCGCGGGGTCCGGCACGGCGGCGAGTATAGGTTTCGCCCATGCTGCCGAGCCGGGTGCGCATACGCGAGGTCGGTCCCCGCGACGGCTTCCAGAACGAGCCCGAGGTCATCCCCACCGACGACAAGGTCGCACTCATCGAGCTGCTCGCGGCCAGCGGCCTGCGCCGGATCGAGCTCACCAGCTTCGTCCGGGCCGACGTCATCCCCCAGCTGGCCGACGCAGCCGAGGTGCTGCGTCGCGTCCGGCTGCCCGAGGGCGTGGCCGGCACCGTGCTCATCCCCAATCAGCGCGGGCTCGACGCCGCCCTGGCCCACCGCGGCAGCTTCAGCGAGGTCAACGTCTTCCTGTCGGCGTCGGAGACCCACAACCGTCGCAACGTCAACCGGTCGGTGACCGAGTCGCTGCGCGGCCTGCGCTCCGTGCTCGGCCGCGCCCGGGCTGAGGAGCTGCACTGGGAGGGGGTCATCTCCACCAGCTTCGGCTGCCCCTACGAGGGCGAGGTACCGGTCAAGCGGGTACTGGGCATCGCGGCCGAGCTGGTCGAGGCCGGGGCGCAGGAGATCGGCTTCGGCGACACGACGGGCATGGCCAACCCGGTGGCCGTCGGCGCGTTCTTCGCCGCCGCGAGCGAGGAGCTGGACGACGCCGTGGAGCTCACCGCCCACTTCCACAACACCCGCGGCCAGGCCCTGGCCAACGTGCTGGCCGCCCTCCAGGCCGGGGTGGCGAGCTATGAGTCAAGCTTTGGAGAGCTCGGTGGCTGCCCCGTGCCGCGTGGGGCCACGGGCAACGTGGCCACCGAGGACCTCGTGTCCATGCTTTCGGAGATGGGCATCGAGACCGGGGTGGCGCTCGACGACATTCTCGAGGCGGCCCGCGCCGCCCGGGGGCTGCTGGGCCGTCCGCTGGGGTCCCACGTCCTCACCGCCGGGCCCGTGCGCTGGACGCCCGAGACCGCGTAGGCCGGCCCGGGGTTCAGGCGAGCACCAGCAGCGCCCCCGGCCGCACCCCGACCTCCACCTGGCCGAACTCCCCGAGGAACTCGCCGTCGACCTGGAGGGGCAGCCGGCGATGGCCAAGAGCCCGGATTCGGGCGGCGGTGATCGCGCCCATGCTGGCCACGTCGCGATGATCGGCGACGCGCTGGGGCGCCGCTGAGCAGGGTGCGCCCGAGCCCCAGCACGCGGCGCACGGGGGCGGCGCGCAACACGGCGAAGACGATCGGCCGAGCCCGGAGCCGACGGTCGGCGGACACGGCTCAGCGCCCCGCGAACTCCGGCTGGCGCTTCTCCACGAAGGCCCGTGCCCCCTCCGCGTAGTCGCCGCTCTGGGCGCAGAGCTGCTGGACGGTCACCTCGTGCTCGAGCGTCGCGGCCAGGGCGGGCTTGGCGGCATGGTCGAGCACCCGCTTGGCCAGTCCCACGGCCAGCGGGGCGCAGGCCAGGAGCTCGTCGACCAGCGCCTGTGTGGCGGCGTCGAGCTCTTCGGGAGAGGCGATGCGGTTGACCAGCCCGATGCGCTCGGCCTCCTCGGCGCCGATCAGCTTGCCGGTCATGATCAGCTCCTTGGCCCGGCCCAGGCCGACGACAGCCGGCAGGCGCGAGGATCCGCCGACGTCGGGAATCAGGCCCACCCGCGTCTCGGGCATCCCGATCAGCGCATCGGCGGCCATGACCCGTAGGTCGCAAGCCAGGGCCAGCTCCATAGCGCCGCCGATGCACGCGCCGTGGATCTGGCAGATGGTCGGCTTGGCCATCTCCTCGGCCAGATTCCAGGCGTTGACGATCGGCGTGCGGAATGCGCGCAGGTTCTGGGGCTCGGAGGCCAGGTCGTTGAGCGAGCCCAGGTCCATCCCGGAGGAGAACATCGGACCCTCCCCCCGCAGCACGACGACGCGAACGTCGGGGTCGGCGGCCGCGCCGGCCAGTGCCTCGGCCGTGCCCCGGATCAGCTCCTGGTTGAAGGCGTTGCGCTTCTCGGGGCGGCTGAGGATCAGATGGCGGACCGCGCCGCGGTCCTCGACGGTGACGATCGGCACGGTGGGGCCTTTCCGCTCGGAGGGATGACCTGGCGCATCGTGTCACGAACCTCGCGCCCGCTCCCGGGACATACAATGGGCCCGAGGGACCGATGAGGTACAACGGCGCCGTTCGGTCCCAGAACGACAAGAGCTTTTCGTACTGTAAAACTAGACCATTCCTGAAGATCGGCCACCATCGCCGGAGCCGCGCGAGAACCGCCACCTTATTCCGTACGACCACCTCGGCCCAGTTCTCGCTGAGGTAACGGTGGGTGAACTCTATGCCACGTTGTACGAAAGTGACGGTGCACGTGTGTCCTGAAAGGAGAGCAAGGCGATGTAGAAGGTCGTGTTGTGATTCGTGCTGTGCTGGTGATGGAGGATGGCCCTCCGGGTTCGCCGTGCAGGCGGGGAGCCCAAACCGCCGTGGTGT
>JAABUY010000691.1_pt1 | contig 55208 bp, 38 predicted proteins | sample 5560271 | NCBI WGS metagenome assembly JAABUY01 (sample SAMN10711886, study PRJNA513374) | rock metagenome | isolation source: Antarctica rocks | place: Antarctica: Victoria Land, University Valley | reverse complement strand
AGTGAATTTGTAGATAACTAAGATCAATTTAAATTAAGCTGCACAATTATTTAGATTTATTAATTTATGATCATTTCTTCTTAAGCTATTATCTAAGAAATTTAAAGCAATATATACAATTTGTAAAGTGTAGTATCTCAATCATGTTAGTTGCAATTTCTTTATTAAGTATAGATCTTCTCATAGTAAAGAAACTGACATTAAAATTATGTTATATAGTATGACAGAGTCATAATGAAAGTCAAAGTCACAAAGAAATATTAAGTAGACTTTAAAGCTTGTGAATTTGACAACATAAAATTCATTGAAGAGAACAGAATATGAATTATAGATGAAGATGTATAAGACAGAATTAAGCTTATGAAATGAAAGTAAAGAATAGATTGTTAAGCATGACATTTTTAAAAAAGAAAATTGAATTATTAATAAATTTTTTTTTTCAAATCAGTTTCTGCACAAAAAGAGTTAAGTAAGTCACATAATTACATCATTAAATTAAATTAAAATGCTCAATTCTAACACTCTCTGATCAGCTTATGCAATGCAGCAGCAGCAGTATTAATAGAAGCTGCATTCTTTTACTTTAAATTTAAAATTCTTTTCATTACTGATTGAAGAGATTTCTAATCAGTATAATGACAGCTTAAAGTAAAATCAGTTAGTCATTACAGATTTGCAGAAGACAAGTAAGATATATCTTTATATATTTTTTGAAAGTATAAGCTTTTATATATTAAGAATCTCTTTCATGACTTATTTGTGATATAGTTGTTGAGCTACATAAGAAAGAAAATCTGATAATATTAGAAAAATTGCAAAAGATAAAAGCAATCTTTCATATATTGCAGACTTACTAAAAAGATAAAATATACTAGTCAATGTATTTTTGCTCTGTAGAGAATGAGTGATCTGATAATTAAGTTAATAATGCTTATATATAACACTTATAAAGCAGACATGTAGTTAAACAAAAAGAATTGTGTGTAATGTTAATTGAAAATGTTGCAATAATAGCTGCTGCCAATATAAAGCTACTTAATAACAGAAACTAATTAATTTTAATTTAATCTAAGCTGTCAAGAATAGTCTGATCTGACTCTGTTTGAAATCTGACTCTGCACAGAGTTAAGTTGAGTTGCAAAGTAAAGTCTAATGAGTTAAGTTAAGTTCTAAAATCTAAGCCTGACTCAACTTAACAGTCATTCTACTTAAATATGTTCTATTCAATAATCTATATATCTGTCAACTCAATCAATACTTCTCTGTTGATGCTTATGCTTTAAAGTATAAGACACTCTTAAGAGAAATTGTGACCTTCAATCTCATTATTAATGAAATTTTAAAGATTATTACTTTTCTATTAAATCTAGAATTCTTCTATTCTCAATGAGTAATGATGAAATGCTTCAGAGTCTGTAATGTAATTTTATTTCTCAATAACTTGATTGTTAAATTAATTGATGAAGAGCATCTTAAAGAAAAGAATGAGAAGCTTGTTCTAATGAGTAAAAAGAGAAATTATAAAGACAAGAAGAAAAAGAATAAGAAAAGAAATGCTGATAAGAGTAAAAATAAAAATGAAATGTATACTTACTGTAAGAAAGCAGTTCACTTCAAGAACAATTACTGAAAGTTATACTTAGAAAAGATGTCTAAAGAGATAAAGAAGAAGTAAGAGACTAAAAAGAAGAAAGAGAAAGAGAAGAAAAAATTCTTAAGTTTTGAAGATAAGCAGTATAATAAGAATACAGTAATCTTGACTGCAGTAAAGAGCTATAGTTTTGTAATTAATAAGATGTTATGAATAACTGACTTTAATACAACACAATATATATGCTGTGATCTCTCTGCATTTAGCTTGATCAAAACATTCAATAATGAACTTTCTATAAGAAAAGTATCTGAAGTGATGTATGCTTAAGAAATAGAAATGATTGACTTACAGTTAAAGAACAGTGATGAAAAGACTTAAAATATTACATTAATAAATATTTATTTTATATTTAATATAGGGCTCAATCTCTTCTCAATTGAAATAATTAAAAAGAAAAAAATATCAATTAAAATTAAGAATGAATTATTATGTCTAAAGAACAAAGTAGAAGATACACTTGATCATATAGTATGTAAAGATAAGCTATATTATCTTTAAATTTTAATGATGAGAAATTCTGTAAACAAAAATAAGATTATGTCAGTCATTAAAGATAATAAGATCTTAAGAACTACTTGACACTGATATCTTAATTATATAGAGAATTTAAGTCTTGATAATGTGTCAAAAAATCTTAAAATAGTGAGACTTAACTTATAAGAACTTATGAAAACATTATTATACTTGTGTGATGTCTGCATGAGAACAAATTATAAGAAGAAGATCTCAAGAAAATTACAAAACTGAGTTACAAAGATGATTAAACTGATTTACATTGATGTTGTTGACTTTGTTATGTCAAAAGCATATGACAGATTCTTATAATATATAGTCTTCACAGATGATCTTATCTGCTGATGATATATTTGTAATATGAAAATGAAAGATCAGGCAAAAGACAAAATTGAATGATTTCTTAATATACTTTTTATTTAGATGAATTTACAAATTGTATAAGTACAACTTGACAATGAAAAGAAATTTAAAAGTAAACTCATCATTAAATGATTATGAAGTCTAGAAATTATCTATGAAACAACAGTTTCTTATGAACTGAAGCAGAATGAAGTGACAGAAAGAAGTAATGAACTTTTAACAGCAAAAGTTAAAATTATAATTTTGAATAATGAAGTCTCTAAAATTTTATAGTTAAAGACTGTTAAAACAGCATGCTATCTTCTTAATTAACTCTCAACATCAGCTCTTAAGAACAACAAGATCTTAATTTAGCTACTGTTTAAATCTTTTAATAAGAATAGATCAACAGATCTCATTGATTTTAGATATCTTCAGTGTTTTGAATGTACAGTATATGTATATATTTCAAAGAAGATCTGAATGACAGAGACTAAATTTGAACTCTAAAGCAATAAGAGAATTCTTGTTGAATATAAAAAAAAAATCAATATAAAGTATAACTTTCTGAAAAGAAAAAAACAGACTGAGTAATCAGAGCAAGAAATGTGCAGTTTAATAAAGATTCATTAATCTATGATGTTGAAGTTACAGTCTCAATTTTTGAAGTCATTTAATCTTACATTGTTAATGCAGAACAAGAAGATATACAGTTATCTTTTTTGTCTTCTTTTCAATTCTTATCATTGTCATTGTCTTCAGAGTATGTGTCATCATATTTTCTCATACTGATATTGTTAAATCAGTTAGAAGAAATGAAGAAAGAGAAAAAAGATGTCATGAATATTCTTTTTATAATTAATAAATCAGTATCAGCTGAGTCTTAATGCTCTAAAAGAGAGAGACAACTCTTTATAAAGCTAAAGCTTAAAGCAATCATGATTTACTTAGTCATGTTTGATGTGATTGTTGATGTTATGAAAAAGAAAGAAGACTTTAAGAATAAATCTTAAATATTTAAATAGATAATTGAAAGTTATAAGTCAAAAGACTGAAAGAAAGCAATGAATAATGAGTATAACTTGTTAATGATTAACTTTACATGAACTTTAAAGACATTGTTATTTAATTGATGAGCTTTAAAGAGTAAATGAATTTATTGTTACAAAAGAGAATTTGATGACTCAATTTTATGATATAAGACTTGATGAGTAGTCAAAGAATTTAAACAACAATTTAAAATTGATTATAAAGAGATCTTTATAATAATTGTTAAATCAATGACTTATAAAGTTATCTTCATTATAATTATGTTTTACAACTACAAATTAAAACAAATGAACATCAAAATGACTTTCTTACATAATGATTTAAAAGAAGAAGTCTATGTGATTTAACTCACTGAATATGAAAAAAAGAAAGACAAGATATATAAATTAAAGAAAGCTCTATATAAATTAAAATAATCATCTTATCTGTAGTATAAGATGATATATTGCTTTCTTGTTGATCTTGAATACACATAAATTTATATAAACAATAATGTGTTTAAAAAGAAAACTCTAATTGTTGCTATTTATGTTGATGATATTCTTATATGTGAATCAGATAAGAACAAAATTCTAAATCTTAAGATTAAACTAAGTAATTATTTCAAAATGACTGACTGTAAGATGTGTAAGTATTACTTAAAAATGCTAATTACACAAAACAGAATTTTATGAATGCTTATTCTGTCTTAGAAAATTTATTTTACAGAGATACTCAAAGTCTTTAATTTATAAAATATCAAGACAGTCACAACTTCAATAAAACTCAGAGTCTATCTTATAAAGATTACTGAAACAGCTAAATTAAAGTTAATAACTTAATATCAGAAGATCATAAAATCTTTTATATACATTATGACATAAACTTAACTCAACATTACATATATGATATCAACTCTTAGTCAGTTTGCACATAATCTTAACAACACACATTGAAAGACTTTAAAGTAAGTATTTCAATATATGTAAAGAACTTTAGATGTTATTTTTAAGTATAAATTAAGTAATTAACTTAAATTGCTAGAATATTCAGATTCAGACTGAGAGAAAAATCTTGAATTGAGAAGATTTATATTAGAGTATATATTTAAAATAATTAATGAATCAGTATTCTGAAGTTCAAAAAGATAAAGAATAGTTATTTTATTCTTTTATAAAGTGAAGTATATGATTTTAATGAAAGCTATAAAGAAAGTAATGTAGATGCAGAGATTACTTAAAGAGCTAAAGTTAAAGAAGTTTAAGACAGTTATAATTTAAATGAACAATCAGAAAGCTATAGTCTTAACTAAGAACTCTGAATTTTATATCTATATGAAGCACATTGACATACATCATTACTTTATAAGAGAAGTTAAATTTTATGAACTTATTCATCTTAATTACATCTTAACAAACAACATAACTGTCAACAAGCTTACAAAGTCACTTTTAATACTGAAATTCACTCATTTTATGAATTTTATGAATCTTATCAGTCAGTAAAAGATCTTGTGATCTAATGATATGACACTTAAGTTCAAAACTCAAGAGATATTCATTTAAATTGAGTCAGAGATATGACACATCTTTTTTGACTTTATGAGTAAAGAAAGTGTATCTTCATTTTTTATTTCACTGTTGCTGAAATGAGCTGAGAAAATATATCAAACTTTCAGTCTCATTTTGTTATCTTAGTGGTTTCAGAGCTCTACAGAGATTTTAAAAACATGTGAAGTTTGTTAAAGTAAACAGTTTGCTATGAATAAAAGTTTTTTCTTTCACTGATTGAAGGCCTTCTTATAGGGCCACATTTTTATAGAGTAGCTAGACACTTATGATTACACGTTCATTCCACTAGCCACTCCTTCTATGTTTGACAGCTACTACAGCTACTTAGGTACAGAGACAGCACTGACGGATGAGGTACTACTGTAAGTTATCCTTAGTAGGGTAAAATATTTTTACCTCAAGGTGACAGGACGATGAACTGGCAACACAGAGACAGGGCCTTCAATTACAAATATCCTTCCTCCTTCCTCCTTCCTTGAGCTATCCCGTGTGTTGAAAACTCTATCTACCTTACCTACTGTAAGACCGTGATATTTATAAGGTAATTACTTTTACTTACTGTACCTTGATGCTTTCAAGCGGAAGCTGCCCCCGGGCCATACAATCACCTACCTAAGGTATATGCATAAACTCCTTTACTAACTACCTTAGGCCCTTCGTACTTCATAAGGTATCAGTAAGCAAACCGACCAGCACACCCAGCGCCCTCCCCACAACCACAACCTCCGATTGACCATGGAACCCCCCACGACCCAAGCCCCCACCCCCCCACCGCCTCCTTCGTCGCAAACACCCAACACCTACCACTGCCTCTGCACGCACCTCCTCCTCGCAACAACCCACGACCTATCCTCCCTCCCCCGCCGCAAAGCTCCCGGTCTCGACAGCGCCATCATCCTCCCCCTCCCCCCACCACCCACAACCTCGATCTCGAGCCCTACCTCATCGCAACACGCACCCCCCTCGCCATCCCGATCCCGAAGCCGCAGCCTCTCCGCTTCCTCATCCTCCTCGTCCCCGTCCCCGTCCTCTCCGAACGCCACCACCAACGCCAACGCCAACGCCAACGACCCCGACCCCGACCCTCCCTCAGCCGTCGAGCAACAGCAACAATCCACGCACCAACCCTCCCACGCTCTACAACCCGCGCGCCGCCTCGCGAAGCACAGAGACGCAGAGGGCAACCGAGGCCGCGGCTACAGTATCCTGCTGTCGGCGACGCTGGATCGCAAGGCGGTCGTGGTGCGGCGCGAGGACGGCTTCGAGAAGCGGTATCTGTGGCGGTGCGGGCGCTGTCGGTTGGTGGTGGGGTATCAGGTTGACGAGGTGCATTTTCGGGGGAGGGAGGCGGAGGGAGGAGGGGTCAGGGGTGGTGGTGCGAGTGGGAGGAGGGCGGAGGTGTTGTATTTGTTGCCTGGGGGGTTGTTGAGTACGGAAGAGATGAAGGTTGGGGGGAGGGCGGTTGGGGATGAGGGGTGGGTTTAGGGTCTAACGAGTTGTTGTGGTTGGGGGATAGGTGGAGGTGTTTCTGGGCTGGGGCTGGGGCTGGGGAGAGGACTTTTACTGTGGACGTTGCTGTTCGCTGATACCCTATCTAGTATATACTATTGACCCGCCCACCTCGTAGTGCACCAAAGGGACAGCTTGCAGGATCCTCGTACTATTGTCCATTCTGAGCATGCCATCGAAGCTTTGACACCTTAAACCACGTAATAGGCCAACGCATCACCGTGTAATCGTATTTCAAGTGCCATAACGCCCCACCAAAAACATGCCAAAGAGGTAACAGAGATGATTCGAGTTAGGAAACAAGTCTCGACCCGAGTTCAGTTCGCAAGGATAGTCCGGACCAAGTCTGTTCGACAAGCGTCAGTTTTCACACAACTTTCGGTATTTCTCGCGGCGGATACCTGTGTAATTGATCCCTCCACTGCTCGTATCAACCGCCTTCAACAGCTCATCCACCTCGTCGTCACTCATTTTCTCGCCCAGGTTCGTCAAGACTAGTAAGAGAGAAACGGTCAGTCCTCGCTCCCTGCCTGCGGCAGAGGTGTCGGCATGACGAGAACGTACTGTACCGCAACTGCCCGACCCCGATGAAACCCGTCATGTCTTTATCGAACACCTGGAAACCTCTACAATATTCCTCCGGCTCACCCGGGTCTCGGAATCCGCCCGGTCGGTTGAGGATCTTCGAGAAAGAGTCGAAGTCGACTGTGCGATTCATCCGATTCTGGTCAGCGCCTTGTACACTTTGCATCCGCTTTTTCACCCATGTCTTCGCGTGACTGCGGGGGACTTACAGTCTCCACCAACACTCTGCTCGAGATCGCTTATCTCCGCCAAGGTCGGGTTCTGGCCGCATGCGCGTAGTAAGTCGCCGAGCGATTCGAGTGCGACGCGCCCGTTGCCGCGTTTGTCGAACAGCGCGAAGGCTTCTTTGTAGTTTGTGGATGCCTGTTGTTGGGGGGATTGTGAGTGGTTTTCCCCGAGCGCTGTAGACGCCATGAAGACTATAGATGATGCTTGGAAAAGTTGCACATGGATGTAGAAGCTCGGAGAGACAGATGGGTAGGTGTGGTGTGAGAGAAGCCATGATGAGATTGGAGCGCATCTTTGCCTGCTCGAGACCTTGAGGGGGTAGTACATACCATTGTGAGAACAAGGATGGATAGGTAAAATTGAAGATTGGATATTTGGCTTGGAGGTTTCCTTTCAATGAGTTTACTAAGGTCTTGTATGGGTGTCTATCGAAGAGTGAAGGAGAAGTGGTTTGTATCATAAAAGCGCGTTGCTGCGGTTTCCCGGATGACAGGGGTTTGTTCGTCACGTGAGCCGTGGCTCGGCATATGTGGAGTAGAGTACCTCGCAGATCTAGATTTTCCTGACCACCTCATGCTATCTACATGAATAATCATTGTACTTTGGTTTGTTCTAAGATCTCTTCTGATTAAAGATAGATTCGCCCAGGTACGACTGATGGCCTGGGAAAACTACAATCGCGATGTTCGCCAACATACCCTTGCCTTAGGGAGGGCAATAAAGTCAGGTCCTTGCAAGTCTTACGTATATCTGTTTTTACAGATATTGCTCCCTATTTCAATATTCTGCGATTACTCTTTACCTTGTTCCTTCCCGTACGCTGTACAGCGTATAGTAAAAGGATCAGATCAAGTGCAATCAGCTGTGGTTCGGTTCTCAACTGTCTGACCAAGTTCGTCCGGTATTGGTTGTAGTTCAGGCCAACTGGCAGTTCTTGCCCCTTTGAGGCTCAGCAATCAGAATTGAATTACCTTACTACACCTTGTTGGTTACCGGATGAAGACTAATCGAAAATTAATCGCAGATGAGGTAGTCTCGACCAGGCAACAGCTTCTAGAATGCTGCGCCGCATCTTGAGGTATTCCCCAGGTTTCAATCCCAATCTGACGTCAACTGACGAGGTTCCAACTGCAAAGAATCGTCCCTGAGTTCGTCAGAGAGCCAGTATACAGCTGCCAGCTGCCAGCATGTCGCATCAGCTCTCGAGCTTCATGAAAGCTCAGATGGACTGGAACATTACATAAAAGCATTGGATAATATGCAACATATTCTACGTATCAATAGCTCATGTCATTGATGGAGGTTCACAGGCTACATTCACAACGTATGATCTTTAAACGTACTCGAGTATCAATCTTCTTCCATTCGGAGTCGGCTTAGCACCATCCTCTCAGCAAAGGCACTCAGCTATTCCATATACCATCCAGCGAGGATCGGTACCGGTGTGGCTGTGTGGTCTATCGATGGCTCAAATTCGATTAGGGCTAGTTGCGTTTACAACGACAACGCACCATACCAAAATGGCTGCAGTTCCATGGTTGCATACTACCTCAGTGGGACCAAGCCTAAAAGGGATCCAACAGTGAAAGTGGACGGAAGCTTCGCTCATAGAAGCTCTTCCCTCTCTGCTTCACTATAAATTCGGCGTTTCTCTCTCTCTCTCTCCAGACTTCTTCTTAAAACTTAAGATTGCCTTTCAAGTCTCCGCATCTTTTTTCAGGCCTTCAATCTCGTTTCACGAAAGCACCAACGATATAACGACAATGCCTGCCATACCTCTCCTCAGTCGTGGTTTTTCCAGTGGCCTGTTAGCCGGCTCCGCACTACTCAGTGCCAGTAGCCTCCTCGACTCTGACAAACCAGGTTCCGGTGACTCGAATGTCGCTAGCTACACGGTCATTGGGTTTTTCGCTGTGGTTGTATTGTGCATTGTAGTCGGCACCGTCTACAGATGCACACGCCCATGCCGCAGGGCGCGGAAAGCCCAAAGGGCGACGAATGAGGACACGCCGGCAAGACAAGCGACCAAGAGATACCGAGCCAACCGAGACTATCTCCGAGGAAGAGAGAGGGAGCGGCAAGCAATCGAGGCGGCCCTCATTATCCAAACGTCACTTATAGTTCCGGAACCTACTCGATATAACAGAGGTCACCTTTCCGTGAGGCCTACGGCAACTTCGACAATAGGGTCGTCTGCTGAGGTCCAACTGGCGCTGCCCGAGCCTGCGGTCCATCGAACCAGGCCGACGAACGCACCAAATGCAGACAGCCGTCCCTCCACACCTCTACCGAAGTATGCGCGGCATGATCCTTTGCAGAGGGTGGAAGGAATGGCTGAGCTCCATCCTAGGGAGGGCAGTCCAAACTACACCGAACGGAACAGCTTATCTCCAAACGTCGAGCCTGAGTCATCCTGAGAGAAAGCATTTGTTGTTCTTCATTCTGCGAACCTGTACATAGTCGCTGTCAGAGCAAAACTATCTTCTCCTGCAGCATTAGCCTTCTTAGGTTTGCAATATGTGATTCGCGATTCGATGTAATCAAGACAAGAAGAACTTCATGCGGTCAAGCACATTCCCGTAGCGGAGAAGTAGAGTTCTGCTAACCACTTCGGGTAATGAGCGCTAAGCCTAGAAAATCATAAACACCGTAAGGTAGTTACACTGTACCAAGAACCGCGAGACCCTAAGGTAATTGAACACAGGGAGCATTAACATACAACGTTTTGCCTTTTGGCGGCCTGATTTCACTTACCCAGTGCTCGCTGCGCATATAGCCTCTCCACACGGAACTAAGACTTGCGTGGGTGAGGTGTGTTTGAGGCTGATCTGGGTAATCTTTTCCTGCTGCTTGGTCCATTGCAAGCCAGAAAGATGCGTCTGGATGTCAAGGTAAACGTCTAGTTCTTGGCTATTTTACAGTCTTGCTACGAGGATCCCCTACAAAAATCATGTCTTCGGGGCTAACGTCAGTATCCATTCGCAGCGGCAACTATTTGCACGGTCAGAGAGAGTCAAGGGCATCGACTTCCACCCTGCAGAACCATGGGTAATGTCACTCTTCAAGGTCATGTAGCAGATTCTGACTGTTCCTAGATCTTGACCACCTTATACAGCGGTATGTCAAGCTCGTGACGAAGCAGTAGACGCATGACTGGACCTAACATCTGGCGTGTATAGGCCACGTTTACATATGGTCATATGAGACGCAGGTACTGTTCACGTGCCGCAACAGGATATACGCTTGTACTGACATGTGGCTAGGCCATTGTCAAGACCTTTGAGCTCACAGATGTCCCCGTTCGAGCTGGCCGGTTCATTGCGCGCAAGAATTGGATCGTCTGCGGTTCCGATGACTTCCAATTGCGCGTTTACAACTATAACACCTCGGAAAAGATCACCTCCTTCGAAGCACATCCAGACTATATCCGTGCCATCGTGGTTCATCCCACACAGCCGTTTGTCCTCACTGCTTCCGATGATATGACCATAAAGCTCTGGGACTGGGAAAGATCATGGAAGTGCGTGCAAGTATTTGAAGGCCATAACCACTATGTTATGGGACTTGCTATCAATCCGAAGGATACGAACACATTTGCGTCGGCGTGTCTGGATCGGACAGTAAAGATATGGAACTTGGGTTCAGGGCATCCGAATTACACACTAGAGGCGCATGAGACAAAAGGTGTCAATCATGTTGACTACTATCCCCAAGCAGACAAGCCATACCTGCTGACTACCTCGGACGACCGAACCGTGAAGATCTGGGACTATACGACAAAGTCCTTGATAGCGACTTTGGAAGGGCACACCAGCAATGTCTCATTTGCTTGTTACCATCCGGAGCTCCCTGTTATCATTTCTGGCTCCGAGGATGGCACGGTCAAGATATGGCATGCGAATACCTATCGATTGGAGCAATCTTTATCATATGGCCTAGAGCGGGCATGGTGTGTCAGCTACCAGAGAGGCCGGCAAGGGATCGCCATGGGATTTGATGATGGTGCTGTGGTGGTAAAAATGGGTAGAGAAGAACCAGCGGTGTCCATGGACGGGTCCGGAAAACTCACCTGGGCCAGACACAACGAGGTGCTTTCCACAGTCATCAAGGGTGGTGATTTGACCCTGAAGGACGGTGCGCCACTCTCACTACCCACGAAAGAACTTGGTTCATGCGAAATCTACCCTCAATCTCTCATACACTCTCCCAATGGGCGTTTCGTCTCGGTCTGTGGAGATGGCGAGTATATCATCTATACCGCTTTAGCATGGCGGAACAAGGCTTTCGGCTCGGCTCTCGATTTTGCGTGGGGTTCCAAGGACAACAGTAATGACTATGCCATCCGGGAGTCCTCGATGAGTATCCGGATATACCGAAATTTCAAAGAAAAAGGCGGTGGGATTGACGTAGGATTTCAAGCAGAAGGCTTGAGCGGCGGTGTGCTGTTGGGTGTCAAAGGCCAAGGTGGTATTGGTTTGTTCGATTGGGAGACCGGCAACTTGGTGCGACGTATTGAGGTGGACCCAAAGAATGTAAGTTCCGGACATCCAAGTTGTAAAGTTCTAGGATTGGACAAACTAATATAATCATAGGTCTACTGGTCAGAGAATGGCGAACTAGTAACATTGGCTTGTGAAGATACGTTCTATGTTCTGCGCTTCTCGCGGGAGAACTATTTGAACGGACTGAATGCAGGCCAAGCAGACGAAGATGGTGTTGAGGCTGCTTTCGAGATTGTTACCGACATCAACGAAAGTGTACGGACCGGAGAATGGGTCGGTGACTGTTTCATTTATACCAACTCTACGAACCGACTCAATTACCTTGTTGGCGATCAAACATATACGATCTCTCATTTCGATCAGCCAATGTATCTCCTCGGCTACATCCCCAGGGACGGTCGAGTCTATATTGCTGACAAGGACGTCAATGTTATTTCGTATGCTTTGTCTCTCTCGGTTGTCGAGTATCAAACCCTTGTGCTACGGGGCGATATGGATTCGGCCAATGAGCTACTCAACGAGATTCCACACGACCAGAAGAGTAAGATTGCTCGCTTTCTCGAGGGTCAAGGCTACAAAGAAATGGCTCTTGATATCGCCACGGATCCAGAGCACAGGTTCGATCTCGCGCTCAGCTTGAACAATCTCGACATTGCCCTCAGCATCGCAAGAGAGGCGGACGTCGAGCACAAATGGAAGACCGTCGGTGATGCTGCGTTGACGGCTTGGAACATTGCCTTGGCCGAGGAGTGCTTCAGCAATGCTAATGACCTCGGCTCATTACTGCTCCTGTACTCTTCTTCGTGTAATGCAGAAGGCCTCAGGAACTTGGCGGAGCGAGCAGACCTAGCTGGATCGAACAACATCGCCTTCTCCTGTCTTTGGCAACTCGCTGACGTGGACGCTTGCATCGATCTGCTTCTGCGGACTAACCGTACTGCGGAGGCTGTCCTATTCTCGCAAACATACAAGCCTAGCAGAACGCCGCAAATAGCGACGAAATGGAGGGAAAGTCTAGAAACAGATGGCAAAGGCAAGGTAGCACGGATGATCGGGATGCCACCCGGTGTGGAGGGTACTAGCGATGACGAGCTGTTCCCGGAATGGGATGAGTATCTAAGGATGGAAGACTCAGGGCCACAGGAACCGCTGATAGATGTTGGTATTGACGGTGGTAGTAGGGAGAATCAAGCTGACGACTATGTCAACGGAAGCGGGAAGCTTACAAAACAGCCAGCAGAGGTTGACGCGGTTGCTTAGAAGTTTCAATGAGTCGCTCGGGCTAAGTTGGGCTGCATTCTGTTTCTGTCACAGCACCTGGGCGTCATGTATGGTGTCATACGGCGTCTGAACATCTAGCTTCGAGCAAAAAGCGAAGAGGTTGTTTATCATTTCGATTGTAGAGTGTGCGTCGTTACGGACGTTCTCATAGGACGTGCCTGGATTCGAGTGAAGCAGAGACTGCTTTCACAATAATATTCAGCCTTGGACACCCCCAGCTGAAACTCAATCTGATGTAGGTCCTCGGCCAGGTTCTCGGCCAGTCATACAGCCAGTGAAAGTTTTACTGTATCTGATGCTCATGGAGGTGAACTTCTCGCTGCTGATGAACTCGGGCGGCTACGGAGAGGTTTGCTCAGGGTCGAGTAATTGTTCTCCGCACTGCAATGCCCTCCCACCTTGGTTTAACGCAAGCTGCAACATGCAACCTTCAGCTAACCGGGCTTATAGGCTACGATCACTTGCTTGAATCTTGTCGAAAGAATGTCCGATGGTGTTCCTTCAACAAGACTAGCATTTACTTCTCTTGTATCGAGAATCTGTGACCACTGCCTTGAGGTCAATCTGCTACCTTACGAAGTCACGACTATAAAGCTTACCACTACTACCCATATCGATTTGATCAAGCTGCCGCAAACCCAGCTCCACTGTGAACACTGAAAACCTACCACAAGCATGTCACACCCCCTTCAAGTGTCTGCCACAGCCGGCAAGGCCGACTTCTCCCGTCCTATCAACGTCTCGGCACTGAAGGGTAAAAGTGTCCTCGTCACCGGTGGCGCATCAGGCTTAGGAGCGGCATTTGTGAGAGGTTTTGCAGAGGCAGGGTATGTTTGACAAACCGGGGCGCCGACTGGGACTATAGTCTTCTGCCAACTGGCGGCAAGAGATACTGACACGAACGGTATGGCAGGGCCTATGTGACAGCTGCAGATATCCAAGCGGAACTAGGCCAGAAATACGCAGAGGAGTTGAACCAGAACGGATATCAGTAAGGACCGACTACTCCGGATCCGTTGGGCTGGTTGCTATCGTCTTACAGTGTTCTTGTTCAACAGTGTCAAGTTTATCCACACGGATGTTCTGAAGTGGAAATCCCAAGTCAGCGCCTTCAAGGCCGCCATAGAACGTTCTCCCTCCAAAAGCGTTGACATAGTCGTCGCCGCCGCCGGCCTAGTCGGCCATGGCTTCATCGATCCAGATGACGAGCCGCCATCCTTAGATAAGGATCCCCCGGAACCATTAGTCGACACTATCAATATCAACCTCACTGGCGTCTTCTACACCACCAGGTTGGCTTTACATTATTTCCAGCTCAAGGGCTCCGATGAGAGTACCAATCCGGGCAAGAAGAGTGTAATCCTAATATCCTCCCTGGCTGGATATCTGGAGTTGCCATGGACTGCCGACTACCAAGCTTCCAAGTACGGAGTCCGAGGAATATTCAAGGCGCTTCGCAACAACGTGTCAGCAATGGGAGTGAGGATGAATCTGATCGCACCCTGGTTCATCCAGACACCGATGACGAAGAATGTCGGGCCGATGTTGGAGGAGAGGGGCGTTGCGCTGGCGAAGCAGGAGACGGCGGTGGAGGCTGTCCTGAGATGCGCGACCGATGATAACATTAGTGGTAAGTCGTCGTTGCTCAACGTTACAGAGCATGAGCTGACGGAATTATTCGTCTCGCATAGGCCGTGCTATTGCAGTCGCAGCGTCGGGCCTCATCGACCTGAGAGACGATACTGAGGGTTTGGACGCTGGAATCGAGATCGAGCGTTATGTGGGCGGCGAGGTCAAGGGCTACGTGCAGACGTTACTTGATATCACCTTAGCGTCTCATCCCAAGTCCCATTCCACTTCCACATAGCAGAACAACAAGAAATGCATATAACGTGCAGTGCTCTAGCCAATGCTATGTTATGTTCTATAACATATTCAGTCAAACAAGGTCGCGGTTGGGCGGGTGGGGTAGGTACCTTACCGTATCGTCTTATCTGGATGTCTACCCCACCATGAGATGGATACAGTAACACATCCACGCTGCATATTGATGTACAGGTAGTCAGCTAACGCAATTCTTGTTTGATTGTACCCGAGGGGCTTCAAGAAGTAGCAGTCTAGAGCATCCGATCTCTAATCCGGCCTCCTCATCATGTACTAGCTATATCAATGGGCTAAGGTACAAGCACTGCAATCGGGCGAATGTCTTTACATCATCAATCCCTTCACCATTGCATCGTTTAGATCTGGGAACCCCCACAATCACCATCACTCAGTGGCATCGGAGTCTTCACTCCACGGCGCGGATCTTCAACATCTCCTCACAGACTGCGCCAGTCACTTATTGCACCCACCATGCCTTCACCTTTCACTTCCACTCCTGCCAACATCGACCCCCTTCCTCTCTACACCCGAGACCCCGAAACCTCATCCATCCGGTCCAGCGCACCCTCCTACACCTCCGAAGTCCCCTCCTACCATTCCTCGCGACCACCCAACCCGCGAAGCATCACCTTCGCCGCCGACTCCGGCCTGCCCAGCCGACGGTACGCGCCCGGCTTCAACCGAGGAGTCAGCACCGGCAGCCTGAGCCAGGTCGAGAACCACAAATTCAACATCTCCGAATGGTCGAGCGTCACGAGCGGCCACCAAGCGCGCCAATACCACAACGTCGCGCACCGGCGCGCGACCATGGCGAACGCGGAAGAGGAGCGCGTCGCGCTCGCGACGGCCATGCTTTCGCCCAAGTCGCCGGCCGACATCATCAAGGAAGCCAATGGATCGGATGGGTCCGAGGCCGCCACCGCGGACGACGACGACGAGGATGCGTCGGTGAACCCGCTCGAGGACCCTGATCTGGTCGGGCACGAGGCCGCGGCGAGGGCGAGGGCGCAGAGGTTGTATATGCGTCGCTGCAATGATGAGGAGGCGTTGCGGCAGGAGAAGAAGACGTGGGACTTCATGCTGGCGCAGATGGCGGATTGGAAGGAGAGGGAGAGGAGTTGGGAGAAGTTTCGGAAGGAGGTGGGGCGGAGTAGGTTGTTGGGGAGGAGGACGGGGCTGAGGGGGAGTGTTGGTTGAGGGGATGTTTATCGGAGGGCACGCGTCCATGTTGGCTGGGGCGTGTGTTGCTGCGTTGGATTTGAGGCGATTTGGAGCTTGGAGAGCTTTACTACTGTTATCTACTTCGCTCTCATCGATGCTTGTCTGTCACTGCAGCTCTATGGACGCCATCTGGCTATGGAAGGTGCGCTGATGGAAATGTGATGATTGACATAGCGGAATCATAGTTAGTGGGCGCAAAATGGGGAGATATGATGGATGAAGTGTTATCGGTGCACGGATCGGGCAAATGTTTGGCGATACGGAGTAGATTGCGGCGTGCCGCGGTTGAGTAAACTCAAACTTCCCCACAATAATGCATTGGAAGTCATTGACCCCGCGTACCCCCGCGATGTGACACGCATCCAGACTCCCCGGTCCAAATATCACTGGGTGAATTCCACCTTGAATTCCTCCGAAATCTGAGATTTCAGGAAGAATCCTTCTACAGTGTAAAAAAACAACCTCTTACTGCATCCATCGACCTCGTCGTCGCAAGGGGTCGCAAGTCTTCAGCCATCGATTTCCACAAAGACACAATTGGCAGCTTCAAGCGTCAGACCCTCGAGAGCTTTAAATAGCCACTTCATCTCCCACATCCCAGACTCCTCCCGACGCGAATGCCAATGGTTGTGCACATCCAAATACCGGCATGGCGCAAAACAAGGACCAGAGACTGGAGGATTGGTATATCGGATCGATCGACCAAGGAACCACCAGCTCTCGTTTCTTCATTTTCGACGGTACGGGGACACCGGTAGCCTCACACCAGGTCGAATTCAAGCAGATGTATCCCCAGTCAGGGTAAGGTGACCTTACGTACACATCTTCGAAGTCTGAGCGAGCAAACGCTCATTATTTGCTGCCTTCAGATGGCACGAACACGATCCCCTGGAATTAGTCGCTTCGGTGGAAAAATGCATCGAAGAGGCAACCAAATCATTCGTGGAGTCGGGCCACTCCGTTTCTGACATCAGCGCCATCGGCATTACCAATCAACGCGAAACGACACTGGTCTGGGACAGCCATACGGGGAAGCCTTTACATAATGCCCTTGTCTGGCCGGACACGAGGACTCAGCCGATAGTACGAGAGCTAAGGGGACGAAGTGGCGCGGACAAGCTGCAGGGCATTTGTGGTCTGCCTTTATCCACATATCCTTCATCGGTGAAGCTGTTGTGGCTACTTCGCAACTGTGAGAAGGTCCGTGAGGCCTACGATGCAGGCCGATTGGCGTTCGGCACAGTCGACACTTGGCTGCTTTACAACTTGAACGGTGGCAAGGAAAAGAATTTCCATGTCACGGATTTAACGAACGCATCAAGAACCATGTTCGTCAACTTACGCAATCTGGAGTATGACGACAGTCTCCTCGACTTTTTCCAGCTAGACCGAAAGAAAATCATATTACCAAAGATCGTCCCCTCATCTGACCGGGAAGCATTTGGTTCCATGGCCTCTGGTGCTTTGAAAGGCACTCGGATTACAGGGTGTTTGGGTGACCAATCGGCCGCTCTTGTCGGTCAATGTGCTTTCTCGCCTGGAATGGCCAAAAATACCTATGGTACTGGCTGCTTCCTTCTCTACAATGTTGGAGAGACGCCTGTATTGTCAAATCATGGCTTGTTGGCTACAGTAGCTTATCACCTTGGAGGCAACAGAAAGCCAGTGTATGCTCTGGAAGGTAGTATCGCAGTGGCGGGGAGTGCGGTGAAGTTCTTGGTGAATAATCTGGGGTTCGTTGAGGCTTCACATCAGATCAGCGAATTAGCATCGACAGTAAAAGATAATGGAGGCTGTGTCTTCGTCACCGCATTCAGTGGGCTGTTCGCGCCCTACTGGATTGACGACGCAAAAGGAACTATATTTGGCATAACCCAACACACGGAACGGGGACACATTGCAAGGGCAACATTAGAAGCGACGTGCTTCCAGACGAAAGCAATTTTAGACGCAATGGAGAAAGACAGTGGTCACAAGCTCTCACAACTTGCTGTGGATGGAGGCATGAGCAATTCTGATCTCTGCATGCAGGTACATGTCCAATCACTTTTGCTTATCTCCCATGACGGCTGACTCGAATGTCTCAAGACTCAAGCCGACATTATCGGCATCCCTGTAGATCGGCCGTCCATGCGTGAAACAACCGCTTTGGGTGCCGCCATCGCTGCCGGATTCGCCATCGACGTGTGGAAGGAATTCGAGGAGCTAAAAGATATCAACCAGGCTAATCGCATGATTTTTCAACCAGATATCCCGAAAGAGCAGAGTGACAACATGTACGGAAGGTGGACAAAAGCGGTGGAGATGTCCAAGGGTTGGCTTGATGCTAGTGAGAAGTAGTGGTGATGATTATTAGGTTGCGGCGTCGTAATTGTACCGCCGCGTAAGCCAAGCAGAAACCAAGGATACAGTTCTCTGTATAGTTAGTATTGATTTGATCGCACGCCCCTGCGACGCTTCACCGGTTTTGTAGCTACCTTGTTGTTCCTGTCCTGTGGAAACTCTTGTTGCGGATTTCTGCTTGCGCTTTGCTTCATTGGGCCCAGGAGGAGTTATCGTCTGATCCCGCACTCAGAAGCGGTCTCTAAGGTCATGGAATTGTGCGTATGTCTCGGGGTTACCCAACGGTCGTGGTTTGCAAGCTCTCTCGAAGTGTCCGAGCCAAGACTAAGGTACGGACGGAGACGGCGGAGAGGCGGGCCTTGAGAGCCCGAATTTCTGAAATTACAGCCCGGACGGGAGGATGCGCTACCACGTTAGCAAGCCAAAGGTGGTATACGAATGCAACGTGAGAAGAGTGGCAAAACATCCCTCGTGGGAAAAAGAAATGCTTGGACATGGCTTTTCAGCGCCATACAGGCTTGGGCAACAGGGTCAAGAGACCCCTGGCTATGGCTGTGCCTTGTCCCAAAATAGCTTCCGCAATCCTCCTATCGTCGATCGCCCTTTAGTCTAAACGCGGGAACGTCATGTCAGAGGATTCTACTCACTAGTCAGGCAGCAATGCGAGTGGAGCCTTTTTCGCGACGATCCTGTCGAAATTTTACCTTCCATGTGCCCGGCAGGTCTTCTAGAGTTGCAAATTCTGCTTGCCAACTATCCCATATACCTGCTCCTCCGCGGCACAAGCTCGAGTCTAGAACCTCGTTGCTCGGTATGAATCAACTTCTAGGATGGCGCTCTAGGATTCTGAGGGCAGGGTAAGGGCGGTGGCGCTGGCGAACCGCCAGAATAGGAACCATGTCCTTCTGCCATGGTTCCTGCTCGCCTCCCGTTCTCAACGATTCCACATGGAGATCTGAATACTCCGTGCCCTGGACAGTGGTGGTTCCGGCCTTTCCATGTCCCAACACCGGAAGAGCTATCCTCCCATTGGCCGTCTGCTATCATGGGTGCGAGGAAAGTTGGTCTCCGATGGCGCATCTGCACTGCTCTGTCCTTAACGCTCGAGTCCTCTGGAGATGTTTTCTTATATTTCTCGATTCGATCCGCCTCCGGACGGCCGTTATAAAACCATTCATGGAATCACCCCCAATCCCCAGGCATCCCGCAGAACTGACCAGCTGTCATACCGCCACACACCGCGCGTTTGGCCCCTTATATACCTCTCCGACGCTGGCTTACGAAAGACTGAGTTGAGTGGAAGTGGAGGATGTGCGATTACACCCAGGTAAAATACAACTGCGGGCATGTGCGATACATCGTCAAGGCATGGTGTGAGAAGTATCAGCAGACGCAGCAGCGGTGTCCTCCAAATGTTGTGGCTATGTAAGGGAGCCCGCTTCTCTCTCTCTCTGGACAAAGTTGCTGATACTCGCCGTACAGTGAGTACAGACTAGACGAGAAATGCGGTCAGTTCTTTGTCGACCATCCAGGTGCTAGTGCTTAACCCAGGAGCTCAGGCGACTGCAAAGCGAACGCCTCCTCTTCCTGATATTCGAGAGCGGAAGATGCAAGATGGGATTGCTCGGAGAAACTGAGGCCGCATCTGTTGGACCTCGATACGTCACTATGAAAGCGACTATGAACGGGCTCTACCGGCTAAGATACCCGAATCACCTCTACCACCGGGCGTCAGAAGAGGTCGTCTTCACAGCTTCACTCGATGCAACCTACTAGATATACAATGTACCACACATGTGTATGGGATATAAACGCTACGAGGGCTAACCGTGCAATTGAGATACTTGAGGGAAACAACTTCTCCAGCAATCACTGTGACTGCTTCTGGGCCCTCCTTATGTATCTTAGATGAAGGCGAATTTGGTCCCTTCCAGTTTCACTTCTGCCAGGATCGAACAATTTGGTGACTCTCTCCACTGATAAATCCGATCGCACTTGCTTCTGCATCGTAGCTGAGGGAGTTCATGTAGGGTGGCCTCAAGGTGTTTAATTGATACATTGCGTGTTTCAATGTGGAAATTGTCTTCTTCAGCTGCAGGCAATGCGTAAAGTTACCTTAGAAGCTAACCTTATATTTGTGAAAACTCTCCTACTACCATGACAGGTTGTTGGGGTTGTCGTCAAGTCAGTCTACTTAAGCAGCCTCTTCACCCACCGTCCCCTGACCTACTGTATGATTGAGAATAACTGTAGCACCTTGATGTCTCATCAACTTGCTGATTTCACATACATTCCATTGAAGGCCACTCTATATATCTGGGCTTATACTGCCCGGCTCTACTGTCTCACTGTAATCTGTTCACATATGCACATATCTTTCTGTCCTCTCACCCTGTTCCATTCATGCAAATGAGCTCGCCACTATTTAGTGTGCACTCACCCAGAACACAGGTCAGATGGTCTCACTAAAATCTTGAATGATCTTACACTAATTCTTTAAAATAGAGTTTTCCAAGAAGCTAACAAGCAAGATACTGAACTTGAGATTGTATAATTCATTAATAATTTATTATAAATCTATTAAGAATCTATTTATAACTGATTAGTGATTAGAAATTAGTGTTTGAGAGTTAGATGATTAGAATTAGAAAGTTTGAATTAGCAATATAAAATATATTATGTATGCATTTCAGATACATTAAGATTAGAATTAATTAATTCAGAATAGATTAATAATATATTTAAAGAATTTAAATCTCAGTTGATCTTAAGGTGTTTCAGAAGATTAAATAATCTTTTAATAATCTTTATTAAGATCATTTAAGGTTTTAGTGAGATTATTTGACATGTATGATCACACTTATCTTACAGAATAACTTTAGGCAGTCAAAGTTAAGACAGTTAATTTTAACTTATCAGAGTTAGATTTTCTTAGCTGCATAAGAGGTATTCATTAAAGTCAGATAAACATGACTGTTAAATAAGATAGTAGAAGCTCTTACTATTGCTGTTACTCTCACTGTCATCTTCACTGACACTCTCACTGTCACTCTCATTCTCACTGACACTCTCACTCTCACTGACACAATAAGATGATGATAGACAGCAAGAGTGACACTGAGAGTGACAGCAGTAGTAAGAGACTTTACTAGTAGTTACATTTGTCTAATTCTAGTGCACACTTTTGATGCAGCTAGTAAATGCTAATCAAAATGAATTAAAAGTAACTATCTTATAGTAACTGCTCTGAGTCATTCTGCTTAGCTTGTATCTTTAAGACTTTAAGACATTGCAGATACTGACAGTCTCATCACTATATATAATGTCATCTTTTACATTTAAGAAGTTCTGATGTTCAAGAAGACAATGCTACTTGTTAAAGAAAATGTAAGTGTCAATGATGTGAAGATACATTTAATTTTAAAGAAAAGTGAGAAGATAAATGAGATGTTAAATAATAAGAAATGAATAAGACTGACATTACATAAGCTGTAATTTATATAACTTTGCAGCTACTCTTCTCAACAATGTTGCATGAAATTAAAAGATATCTTATTAAGAATCATTCATTTATGTAAGATACAGATACTTTATGTACAGTTAAAAGAATCTTCTCTTTCAGATAATGTTGAAGCTAATTTAAGATGTGCTTTTTGATTTCATATTTAGACACAGCTTTACTGTAAAGAATTGCTCTCAGTTACTCAGTAAGATGATGTTTTTTTATTATAATTTAATTAAATTCACTAAATTATATTTATGCAGTGTCTTCTTGTCAGCACATCATGCATCTAACTTACATGTGTCTTCAGAATCTTTTATATACATCAATTTACACTATATACTAAGATTGATCACTTTCTAATTACTTTTTCTTCTTTAACTTAAATATATTTAAACATATCACACTCTGTTTTACTATCTGCACTGCAATCTTGCTCTTCTTCTGTATACAACTTAAAAATTTTACAAATTTTACTATGCTGTTCTTTCTGAGAGCAGACTACTGAATTAATTAAAGTATGTTTATGTGATAGAATGATTAATGTCATAAATAATATAAGTAGTGCAATGTTAAAAAGAAGATAACAGAAATAATGAATGCATTGTTTTCTGAATGATGTTTATATTAAAATATTAAGTATAGTGTCAAGTCAGAAGAGATAATAAGAGTGAGAAAAGCTAATAAAAAAGAAGCATTAACATTAAATTAGAAAGAAAAAGACTTAAATATTAAGAATAATACAGCATCACTTTAATAATGTAAACTCACAAGTCTCTTATCTATAAGAGACTGATGAGTAAGATATGTAACAATGTAAGACACTACATTATGATAGCTATTCAATGAAGTTTCAATGTTAAGATCTTGTATTGATGAAGATTAACAATTAAGAAACTTAAAAGATTTGTATGCAAAGACTGTTTATATAGTACTTTGCTTATCAATCATTGTGTAAGAAATTCAGCTATAATTTAATATAAATACATAATGATATTATAATAATTGTCTTTTCTTCTATGCACTGATTCTTCAGTACATTGATGTATTGTTAATATTATAGATATGTCATGATTCTGTAAAATTAAATCAATAAGATGTAAACAAAAATTTACTTAACATTCTTATGTATTTTGCTTATTATCTATCTTAGCTAGACTAATGATTTTGTACAATACTTTAAGTTTATTACATTTAAATAAATAATGATTCAGCTTTGTTCAATGATGAATAATACATAAAACATAAATAAAATCAACTTTTCTTTATTTCTGAATCAGTTAAATCAGTGATCTCTTTGTTTAATTACAATATATAAAAGACTCTTTCTCATATATAACTTGCATTCATTTCATCTTCAACATCTTAATATATCAAAGTCATAGCAACTTCATGTCTTTGAATGATGCTTCTCTCTTGTAACACTTTGTAAACAGCACAATAGTGAAAGTGTAACAACAGCAATATCATAATTATTAAAAAGAATAAAAAAGATGTTCTTTCTGTTATGTTTTTCATTAAGAATTCAGTAAAATTGTTAGTTGTTTCTGTATATATAGCATTTAAGACATCAATGCATTTTAATAATGTTGCAGTCTAAGAGATGCATCTGTATAAGTACAAAGAAATACAATAAGAAATCTTTAAATTTTTGTTATTCTCATTATTAGATATTGTCTATTCACACAATCTTAAACATTAATAAATTAACAAATTCATCAAAATTGATTCTGAAGATCAAGTCTGTAAGAGTTAAATTAATTAAGAATGTAATAAATACTGTAAATAACACTGTTAACATATTTGCTCTGCTAAAATGAAATATAGAAACAGAACACAGTGAAGAAGAATATTGAGCACAAAAAATATAAGTGTTTTAAGATAAATCTGTCAACAAAATGTCTATATAATGATGATGAGATGCACACTTTAAATAATGTTGTTGTATAGAAAAGACAGCAGCAGAGACTTTACTGTTGTATATAAATGTAGTTATATTTATTTAATCTTTTTAACAACAAATTGCTGTCTTTTTACACTCTATCTTCACTTTCTCAAGCTGTAGATGAATCATTATTGATGAATTTAATTGAAAATGCTTACTTAATGATTGTCACTGCACTGTTAATATCACAGAACATCATTCTCAAAGTATAATTGATTTATAAGAAATTCATTACTTAAAAGAGTACTGAGCTCAAAATAATAATTAATAAATATCTTTCTGCTCTGCATCATATGCAACATTCTTCATTCACAATAATATCATCATACACATTGTATCTCAATTTCATTCTTACTTCAGTTCTCAAGAATATCATTATCTCACAACATCATATTCTTAACAATTTCTCTATCTTCTTATTTACTTACATTGACATCATCTCAATGTCACATCATAATTATTACATCAACAACAAATTAAATTCTTTCTGTTGTCTTTACTGTTCAAAACATATCAATAACAACATCAATCAATATAACATTATTAAAAATTAAAATTACAATTATTACAAGATGTTCTGAAAGCTGTGCAACTCAGTTTAATAGAAAGTTTCTTATTATTTTGTAATGCATTAACAGTAATAGATCTTCACATTCTTTAATTGCTGAGTTAATAACTTGTATACACTTGTTAATTATGTCATCACTATAATAGTCAATAATGTTTATTAATCTTGACTTTAATGTCATCTCAATTATATGCAGACATTATTTATTAAGTATATCATCATTTACATTATTTATGTTGCAGAGCATCACAGCAGTCATTATAAGTTTGTAGAGATTTATAATTTATTGTTGCTCATAATTTAAAAGCAATAAGCAGTCACTGTGATGCAGACATTTATGTTAAATATTTTTTGCTTTATAATTTATTTTTTTAATTTTCTTACACTTTACTATCATCATCATGTTGCTTACTTCACTTTAAGTATGAGCTTTTCTTTCTTTAATTAAATAACAACATCTTAAAAAGCTCTTATGACTTAATGCTGCAGCTTAATTACTTTAACAGTAATTATAACATTAATAAATAATTACTGTTCTTATCTTCTGCTCTTGATAGCAATACAGATGCAGAGATAACAAAGTAATTTAATAATGTTTTGCTGATGTATTAATTATATTTTAACTTTATTTCTTTTAAATAATACTATATAAAATATTTTTAATAAAAGTTTTTAATCTCTTAAATCTCATTTACACTTGCACTTCTTCTTTGTTTTTGCATTGTATTCTTGTCACAACACTTCTGCATCTTTTATATTCTCTACTCAAAATTATTTATTATATTTTATTAAATACTCTACTCACTTAACTTTATATTATAACTGTTCTTTTCTTTATCTCTTATTTAAGATCTCTTTAATCTTGTATTCTTTCTTGTCATTTATGAGATCTGAGAAGAACAGTTTTAATAAAGAATTATTGTTTAGACAGCATTTATGAAACTTTAAATATAAAATATAAAATACATTATAAATTCTATAATAAGCAGACAGAGTCAGTCAGTATGCTTGTTTATTAATAAGATTGACAATTTGAAAAGACTTAATAAATTTATACAACAATTTCTTGCTTAATCTGCATTACTTTAAGTTCTTGATGAACAATAACATCAGATTGTCAACATTGTAGCTTTTTTAAATATAATTTTTGTCAAAGTACTTGACTTATACTTTCACAGCAGCTTATCATTGCTTAATTATTTTAATACAGATTTTCTTTATTTACTGTGCTCAGTCTTTTATTACTGACATCTTTTCTTCATAAACAATGTTCTTAATGTGTTGAGCAATTCTTAAGTGATAGCTTATTAATGTTTTAAACAGTGTTTAATCAGTTGTTATATGTTTTTCATTTACATACACAAACTCTGTCATTAACAGAAAGAATACTCAGTTATCTTGTTCTTCACAACAATAATAATGTAAATAATGTTTTAAAATTTAATTCTGTCTTTTAATTTGATCATCAGTTTATAAATAAAAGATAGTGCTTAATCTTTACTTCATTTAAAGTTAATAATAGAATTCAAATCAATATATATTAATAAAGATTGATTCTCAGTCTGAGATAATATCTTTGAGTTCTTTATAGTAACATATAATCTATTCAATATATATGTCAGCTAACTTGATTACAGTAAATTTTTTAGTGACAAAGATATATCAAATTATCTTTATAAGACAATTCATAATTATCAGTATAAAGTTATAAACATTAATTTCTCATTTGCTAGACAGCAAGTTAATAATTATATTTATTGTTATCTTCTTTCATAATTAAGTAGATAGTGACAACAACTGTAATTTGTTATATAAGTAATGTTTTAATACTTAAACTCTTAAATATACAGTACACAAAGTGACATATTCTTAAACATTATTTATCATATTAATTCAATAATACTTTCTAAATAGTAAATTAATTGTTCTGTTTACTTTATAATGTTCTGTTAAAACATTATCATGATGCAGCTTCATAAGTTCATTCTTAATGACTTCATCAAATAATATGTATATCTTGCTTTTGTGACAAAGTAATTCAATAAAATTAAACATTTACAGACTGTCACTGATGTCTTAATAACTGCAGATACTCTATAATTTTAAATTTTATCATATCTTTACTGTTAAAACATCAGTGTTCTGCAAGAGATGAATAAGTTTAAAAAAGAATGATTACTTTTCATTATGTATTATTTTGCTGTCAGTCACTTTCTAAATTAATGCATATAAAATAAACTGTTTATAATCAATAATTTCAGCAACAAAGTTAAGCAGCTCTTCTGCTATATTGTATATAGATAAATTAAATATATAATCATTATTCTTTAATTCATTTCTAAATAAAGACTTTCTAAATCTCTCATTAACTTATTCTTAACAGTTATGATCTTCAGTCTAAGTACTTAATCAATATTCTTTTAATAAAATGATCAGCATAATTTGCAGATCTAAGCTTTAAGTGTTGATTTAATTAATTAAAGCAGTAATGCTTAATTTTAACTTTTAAGATAATGTAATCAGCTTTTATTGCAATGTTGATAGCAACTTATTTATGTTCTTTTTGACTTTATAGTCAGAACATCTTGATGACACATTAATGAGATTTATTTTTTCTAATTAATGTATAATTATAAAATCATAAGCAGCTAGCTTCATAACTTAATGTGCTTGTCTTCTATTTAATGATTTTATATTTATAAATTCTTATAGATTATTGTGATTCATAAGTATCTCAATGAGATAACAACTATTCTTAAGATAGTGTTGTTAGTGTTTAAATGCCTTTACAATTGTCAACAATTCTTGATTATGAATTTTATAGTGTGTTTTAATTAGATTTAACTTTCTTAATTAAAAGACAATAAAATGTCATTAAACATTCATTTAAAGCTGTAAATAAATATCTGTCAACTTAATTATTAAGACATCAGTTTTGATCTAATCTCTTAGCTTTGAGCTAAAGTGCATTAAGATAGACATCTATATAAAGACATTACAAAATTTGCAAAATGCTTACATTATCATTTATCATTATTTAAATGCATCTATCTTCTTGTCATTCTTGCTGCCTTTTAACAAATCAATTAAAGAAGCAATGATCTTAGAATATCTCTGTATAAAGTGATGATAAAAGTTTGTAAATTCTAAAAATATTTATATCTCACAGTAGCTTCTAGATACTAATCATTTCTTTATGATTTTAACTCATTGTTGATTCATCAAAACATCAGTAGTGAAGATAATAAACTTAAGAAATTTCATTTATATAATATAAAAAGTGCACTTCTTTAAGTTTGCATACAGTTTAAATCATTAAAGTTGCTTCAAAATTTATTTTACATGACTTTGATGTTCTTTTAGAAAACTGAAATAGATCAGAATATCATTTAAATATATTATATAAAAGACATTGATTAACTCAGTTAATGCTCAGTTAATATAGACTTGAAAGATTGTTGAGACATTAATCAGTTTAAATGACATAATTATATATTTAAAATGACTATAATACATATAAAATGCAGTCTTTTACTTATTGTCTTTCTTAATTTTAATGCAGTGATAAGCATTCTTAAGATTTAGTTTAATAAACATTTTAACTTTACTTAAACAATTAAGTGTCTCACTAATCAATAGCAGAGAGTGACAATTCTTAATAATAATTTTGTTAAGATCTCTGTAGTTAATATATAGATATAAGCTTTCTTCATTTTTTAAAACAAACAGAATTGATGCTTCTGCAGAGTTAACAGAAGGTTGTATTTATCTCTTTATTAAAACATCATTTAAATATTCTTTAAGCACTTATAGCTTAGTTTTTAACAGATTATAAAGTAAATTATAAAATAATTTATGTCTCTCTGTCTTTATGACATAATCATGATCTTAATGAAATAATAACTTGTCAACATTTTCTTTAGAGAACACATTTATGTATTTGTTGTATTGTTAAGATAGCATCAACATATTATCAACAACATATATAACAGTTGTTGATGAGTCTGACTTAGACATCATCAACAATGTGTAAACAGCAGATTAATTTTAAATGTTGTTAATAAATATCTCAGACTCATCAATAATCAGAGACATTTGTTTTATCTTATAATGTTATATGTATAAATCATAATCAATATGAATACATTGTCATTTCAGATCTAAAAGATCAAAGATGAGTTCAGATTCATTCTTATCTAAAATATAGAATAACTACTTTTTAATTTGCTCTTGTTCTTAACTGTTGATGAGTTTATACTTCATTAAATATGCATTATAACAGTAAATATATTGTCTCTTCAGAAGCTTTGATCTCAGAAGTTTCACATTAATTCATGTCAGTTAATAAGCAATAACATATCACTAAAACATTACATTAATTTCTGCTGCAGTGTTCAACAGTACACTGATAAAGATTTAATTAAATTCAATTCAGACTTAATTTTTCTTTATAATACTAGATTTCTTTATGATTTTTAATTTAATTTTAATTGCTAAAGCACAGTTAATAAAACTCTGTCTTTTTTTGTTTTAACTGCATTAATCTTAATGTAATTAAGATTTTTCAAAGAACTTTTACAGTTCTTTATAAAATGACTCAGTCTCTCACAATTATAGTAGTCATTTTTCTTGACATCAATCTCAAAACAAGATTTATTTATGTTGTTATGATGACTTAATTTTATAATCTCAGAATTGAGATGATTGTTCTGCTGTGACTTTGCTGTCTAAATGAAAGAATGTAAACAATGTTTATAAATTTTCTTAACAATGTAACTCTGAACTGTATAATTACTTACAGATTGCTGATTAATTTTTAGTTTAGTAATTAGAACTATTAGATTTTCTTTTATTTTTAAGAAATCTTAATAATTAATTAAAGTTGCTTAAATCTCTAATTAAAGTTTCATAAAAAGATAACTTATTCTCTATTTCTTTATATAACTCAGAAGTCAATCTTTCAGTATATTAAAATATGTTGTAAAAGCTTAAACTAATTAAATTAATTTCTACATAACTTTTAAGTATTTCTGTACTGTATTAAGTCTGCAGTTCACTGAGTTCTCAATAAGATTAAGCAGAAATTCTGAAAAGAATATTTATAATTTGTTATTTAGAAGTTTATTCTCATTAATGTAACAAAATTATGCATCTTAAGATTCTTCTGCTAAGAACTGCATGACAAAGAGAATTTTTTAGAAATTAAGTAAAATATCATCACAATGTTGTATATAAACTCAGTATGTTTATGAATGAACTTCTCATTATATATAAATAAGTTCTTCAGTCATTAAGTCTGTTTTGCTGAAAGTGCATACAAGACTTTGAATGCATGTTGCTTTGTTGAACTTAAAGAGTTAATAAGAATATAAAAAGATTTTATATATAATTCTTTCTGTTAAATATATAACTCATGATAGCTGTGACTAAAAGTGTGATGCTTACTTTTGACAGATTATGAGCTCAGATTGATGTAATGATATTAAATATGTGTTGACTGTCTTATCTGTGTAAGCTCAAGATTATGAGTTCAAATTATGTTACATATACATTCTTTTCACCTATGAGAAGCTGAGTAAGCAACATATGAGTGTGCTGACCAATCATGAGTTAGAAAGAGTGTTAGATATATAACTTACAATAGCTGTGACTAAAAGTGTGATGCTTACTTTTAACACTTTCTCAGATAAGACTTAAGAGTCTTTATCTCTCAGAAATTCATCAATCTCATTATGCATATTAAATGCTTACAGTTCACAATTAATTTTCATAAATCATCATCTTTTCTCTTCATTAATCTATTTAATTTCAGTCAGACAGATCTATTTATCTAAATATTAATTCTTCTTCTCTGTAATTTAAATAGCAGTCTAAATCTCTGCAGATTTTTATTCTTCAGAAGTTATTCAAGTCTCAATACAGTTAAAGAATGATTCTGTTTCATTTTGCTGACTTTTAGTCTGCATATTGCAATGTAATGAATCATCATTCTTTAAAAAGATAAAGTTATTAAAATTGTGAATTTATAAATCTCTTATCTATAAGAGACTGATGAGTAAGATATGTAACAATGTGAGATACTACATTACAACAGCTATTTGATGAAGTTTTGATGTTAAGATCTTATATTGATGAGAATTAACAATTAAGAAACTTAAAAGATTTGTATGTAAAGACTGTTTATATAGTACTTTGCTTATTAATTATTGTGTAAGAAATTCAGCTATGATTTGATATGAATGCATAATAATATTATAACAATTGTCTTTTCTTCTATGTGCTGATTCTTCAGCACATTGATGTATCACTGATGTTATAGATATGTTGTAATTCTGTAAAATTAAATTAGCAAAATATAAGTAATAATTCATTTAACATTCTTATATATATAGCATTTAAGACATTAATGTATTCTAACAATGTTGCAGTCTAAGAAATGCACTTATACAAATATAAAGAAATGCAATAAGAAATCTTTAAGTTTCTATTGCTTTCATTATTAAACACTGTTCATCAACACAGTCTTAAACATTAATAAATTGATAAACTTATCAGAATTAATTCTGAAGATTAAGTCTGTAAAAGCTAAGTCAGTTAAGAATGTAATGAGTACTGTAAGTAACATTGTTGACATACTTGCTTTGCTGAAATGAAATGCAGAAACAGAACATAATGAAGAAAAATATTGAGTATAAGAAATATAAGTATCTTAAAATGAATCTGTTGACAAAATGTCTGCACAACAATGATGAAATGCACATTCTAAATAGTGTTGTTGTGCAAAAGAGACAGCAGCAAAGATTTTGCTGCTGTATATAGATATAGTTATATTTATTCAATCTTTTTAATGATGAAATGTCATCTTTTTACACTCTGTCTTCACTTTCTCAAGCTACAGATAAGTCATTATTGACAGATTTAATTAAAAATGCTTGCTCAGTGACTGTTACTACATCATTAACATTACAGAACATTACTTCTGAGATGTAATTGATCTGCAAGAAACTCATTATTCAGAAAAGTGTTGAGTCTAAGATCATAATTAATGAACATCTCTCTACTTTGCATTGTATGCAACATTCTTCTTTCACAATAATGTCATCATACATATTGTGTCTTAATTCTGTTTTTGTCTCAGTTCTCAAAGATATCATCACTTCACAACATCATACTCTCAGCAATTTCTCTACTCTCTTATTTACTCACACTGACATCACCTTGATGTCACATCATAATTATTATGTCAACAACAAGTTAAATTCTCTCTGTTGTCTTTGCAGTTCAAAACATATCAGCAACAACATTAGCTGATGTAACATTATTAAAAATCAAAATTATAACTATTACAAGATGCTCTGAAAGCTGTGCAACTCAGTTTAACAGAAAGTTTCTTGTCATCTTGTAACACATTAATGATAATAAGTCTTCACATTCTTTAACTGTTGAGTTAACAACTTATATATACTTATCAATTATGTTATCATTATGACAGTCAATGATGTCTGTCAATCTCAGCTTCAGTGTTGTCTCAATTATATATAGACATCATTTATTAAGCATGTTATCATCTACATCACTTATATTATGAGACATCACAGCAATCATCACAAATCTGCAGAGATTCACAATCTGTTATTATTTATAATTTAAGAGCAGTAGACAGTCACTGTAATGCAGACATTTATATTAAATATCTTTTATTTTATAATTCATTTTCTTAATTTTCTTACACTTTACTGTTGTCATTATGTTGCTTACTTCACTTCAAGTGCAGACTTTTCTTTCTTCAGTTAAATAACAACATCTTAAAAAGCTCTCATGACTCAACACTATGACTCAGTCACTTCAACAGTAACTATAACATCAATAAGTAGTTGCTGTTCTTGTCTTTCACTCTTGATAGTGATGCAGATACAGAGATAACAAAGTGATTTAATAGCATTTTGCTGATGTGTTGATTGTGTTTTGACTTCACTTCTTTTAAAGAATACTATGTAAAATATTTTTAATAGAAGTTTTTAATTTCTTAAGCTTCATTTATGCTTGCACTTCTTTCTTACATCATATTTTTATTGCAACACTTTCATACTTCTCATATTCTCTACTTAAAGTCACTCATTATATTCTATCAGATATTCTACTCACTTAACTTCATATTATAACTGTTCTTTTCTTCATCTCTTGCTCAAGATCTCTTTAATTTTATATTCTTTCTCATCATTTATGAGGTTCAGAAAGAGCAGTTTTAACAAAGAATTATTGTTTAGATAACATTTATAAAACTTTAAATATAAGACATAAAATACATTATAAATTCTATAGTGAGCAGACAGAGTCAGTTGATATGCTTATTTATTAATAAGATTGATAATTTAAAAAAACTTAATAAATTTGTGCAACAATTTCTTGCTTAATCTGTGTTGCTTTAAGTTCTTGATAAACAATAGCATTAGATCACTAACATTGTAGCTTTTTTAAATATAATTTTTGTTAAAGTACTTGACTTGCACTTTTACAGCAGCTTGTCATCATCTTATCATTATAACATGAATTTTCTTCATTTACTGCACTTAATCTTTTGCTGCTGACATCTTTTCTTTATAGACATTATTCTTAATGTGTTGAGTAATTCTTAAGTAATAGCTCATTAATGTTTTAAATAATATTTAATTAATTGTTACATGTTTTCTGTTTGCATACACAAACTTTATCATTAACAGAAAGAATACTCAGTCATTTTGTTCTTCACAACAATAATTATATAGATAATGTTTTAAAGTTTAATTCTGTCTTTTAATTTAATCATTAGTTTATAAATAAAAGATAATGCTTAATCTTCACTTCATTTAAAGTTAATAATAGAATTCAAATCAATATGTATTAATAAAGATTGACTCTCAGTCTGAGATAATATCTTTAAGTTCTTTATAGCAGCATATGATCTGTTCAATATATATATTAGTTAACTTGATTACAGTGAGTTTTTTAATAACAAAAATATATTGAGTCATCTTTGTAAGATGATTCACAATTATCAGTATGAAGTCATAAACATTAGTTTCTCATCTGCTAGACAGCAAGTCAGTGATTATATTTACTGTTATTTTCTCTTATAATTGAGTAGATAATGACAACAATTGTAATTTATCATATAAGTAATGTCTTAATACTTAAATTCTTAGGTATACAGCACATAAAGCAACATATTCTTGAACATTATTTGTTATATTGACTCAGTAATACTTTCTAAACAGTAAATTAATTATTCTGTTTATTTCATAATGTTCTGTTAAAACATCATCATGATGCAGCTTTATGAGCTCATTCTTAATGACTTTGTCAAATAATATGTATATCTTATCTTTATGACAAAGTAGTTCAGTAAAATTAAATATTCATAAATTATCATCAATGTCTTGATGACTACAGTTATTCTGTAATTTCAAGTTTTATCACATCTTTACTGTTAAAACATCAGTGTTCTGCAAAAGACAAATAAGTTTAAGAAAGAATGATTATCTCTTATTATATATTATTTCACTATTAATCACTTTCTGAATTAACATACATAGAATAAACTGTTTACAATCAGTAATTTTAGCAACAAAGTTAAGCAGCTCTTCTGCTACATTGTATATAGATAAATTAAATATATAGTCATTGTTTTTTAATTCATTTTTAAATGAAGATTTTCTAAATCTTTCATTGACTTGTTCTTAACAGTTATGATCTTCAGTCTAAGTACTTAATCAATACTCTTTCAATAAAATGATCAGCATAATTTACAGATCTAAGCTTTAAGCATTAATTTAACTAATTAGAGCAGTAATGCTTAATTTTAACTTTTAAGATAGTGTGATCAGCTTTTATTGCAATGTTGATAGCAATCTATTTATATTTTTCTCAACTTTGTAGTTAGAGTGTCTTAACAACACATTAGTGAGATTTGTTTTCTCTGATCAATGTATAATTATAAAATCATAAGCAGCTAGTCTCATAACTCAGTGTGTTTATCTTCTATTTAATGATTTCACATTCATAAATTCTCATAGATTATTGTGATTTGTAAGTATCTCAATAAGATAATGATTATTCTCAAGATAGTGTTGTCAATGTTTAAATGTCTTTACAATTGTCAACAATTCTTAATTATGAATTTCATAGTATATTTTAACTGAGTTTAACTTTCTTAATTAAAAGACAACAGAATGTCATTGAGCATCTGTTTAAAACTGTAAGTAAATATTTATTAACTTAACTATTAAGACATCAGTTTTAACTTAAGCTTTTAGTTCTGAGTTAAAGTGTATTAAAATAAATATCTATATAAAGATGTTGCAAAGCTTGTAAAATGCTTACATTATTATTTATAATTATCTAAATGCATCTATCTTCTTGTTGTTCTTGCTGCCTTTTAACAGATCAGTTAAAGAAACAGTGATTTTAAAATATTTCTGTATAAAGTGATGATAAAAGTTTGTAAACTCTAAAAATATTTGTATTTCACAGTAACTTCTAAATACTGATCATTTCTTTATGATTTTGATTCATTGTTGATTCATTAAAACATCAGTAGTGAAGATAATAAACTTAAGAAATTTCATTTATATAATATAAAAAGTGCACTTCTTTAGATTTGTATACAGTTTAAACTGTTAAAGTTGCTTCAGAATTTGTTTTACATGACTTTAATGTTCTTTTAGAAAACTGAAATAGATTAAGATATTATTTAAATATATTATACAAAAGACATTGACTAGCTCAGTTAACACTTAGTTAATATAGACTTGAAAAGTTATCAAGACATTAATTAATCTGAATGACATAATTATATACTTAAAATAACTGTAACATATATAAAATGCAGTCTTTTACTCATTATCTTTCTTAATTTTAATGCAGTGATAAGCATTCTTAAGATTTAGTTTAATAAACATCTTAACTTCACTTAAATGATTAAGTATCTCATTAATCAGCAGTAGAGAGTGACAGTTCTTAATAGTAATCTTATTAAGATCTTTGTAGTCAATACATAAATGTAAATTCTTTTCATTTTTTAAAATAAACAGAACTGATGCTTCTGCAGAGCTAACAAAATATTATATTTATCTCTTTGTTAAGATGTTATCTAGATATTCTTTAAGCATTTAGAACTTTGTTTTCAACAGATTGTAAAGTGAATTATAGAATAATTTATGTTTCTCTGTCTCTATAACATAATTATGATCTTAATGAGATGATAACTTGTCAGCATTCTCTTCAGAGAATACATTTACATATTTGTTATATTATTGAGATAGTGTTGACATTTTATCAACAATATATACAGCAGTTGTTGATAAGTCTGACTTAAGCATCATTAACAATGTATAAACAGTGAGTTAATTTTAAATGTTGTTGATAAACACTTCAGGCTCATCAATAGTCAGAGACATTTGTTTTATTTTATAATGTTATGTGTATAAGTTACAATTGATATAAATACATTGTCATTTCAGATCTAAGAGATTAAAGATGAGTTCAGATTCATTCTTATTTAAGATATAAAATAATTACTCTTCAGTTTGCTCTTATTCTTAATTATTAATGAGTCTATGCTTCACTAAATATGCATCATAGCAGTAAACATATTATTCTTTCAGAAACTTTGATTTCAGAAGTTCTGCATTAATTTGTATTAATTAATGAATAACAGCATATTACTAAGACATCACATTAATTTCTGCTGCAGTGTTCAACAGTATACTGATAGAAATTCAATTAAATTTAATTTAAACTTAATTTTTCTTTATAATGCTAAATTTCTTTATGATTTCTAATCTAATTTTTATTACTAAAGCATAATCAACAAGACTCTGTCTTTTTTTGTCTTGACTACATTAATCTTAATGTAGTTAAGATTTTTTAAGAAACTTCTGCAGTTCTTTACAAAATAACTTGATCTCTTATAGTTATAGCAGTCATTCTTCTTAACATCAGTCTCAAAACAGAGTTTATTTACATTATCATAATGACTTAATTTTGTAGTCTCAGAGTTAAGATGATTGTTCTGCTGTGACTTTGTTATCTAAGTAAAAGAATGTGAACAGTACTCATAAATTTTCTTAATGATGTAACTTTAAACTATATGATTGTCTATAAATTGCTGATTAATCTTTAATTTAGTAGTCAGAACTATTAGACTTTTTTTTATCTTTAAGAGATCTTAATAATTAATTAAAGTCACTTAAATCTTTAATTAAAGTTTCATAAAGAGATAACTTATTCTCTATTTCTTTATGTAGCTTAAAAGCTGATCTTTCAGCATATTAAGATATGTTGTAAAAGCTTAAACTAATTAAATAGATTTCTATATTACTTTTAAGTATTTTTGTACTGTATTAAGTCTGCAATTCACTGAGTTCTTAATGAGATTGAGCAGAAACTCTAAAAAGAATATTCATGACTTATTATTCAGAAGTTTGTTCTTATTGATATAACAAAATTATACATCTCAAGATTCTTCTGCTAAGAACTGCATAACAAAGAGAATTTTTATTATGATTATTAAAGAAGTTTTTAGAGATCAAGCAGAATGCTGTTACAGCACTGTATATAAATTTAGTATATTTATGAATGAACTTTTCATTATATATGAGCAAGTTCTTCAGTCATTGAGTTCACTTTGCTAAAAATGTATACAAGACTTTGACTGCATATTACTTTGTTGAATTTAAAGAATTAATAAAAGTATAAAAAGATTCTGTATGCAGTTCTTTCTCAGATAAGACTAAAGAGTCTTTATCTTTTAGAAGTTTGTTAATCTCATTATGCATATTAAATGCTTACAGTTCACAATTAATTTCTATAAATTATCATCTTTTCTCTTCATTAATCTGTCTAATTTCAGTCAGACAGATCTATTTATCTAAATATCAGTTCTTCTTTTCTGCAGTTTAAATAGCAATCTAAATCTCTGCAGATTCTTATTCTTTAGAGATCAGTTAAGTCTTAATATAATTAAAGAATAACTTTATCTTGTTTTGCTGACTTTTAATCTACATATTGTAATGTAATGAATTGTCATTCTTTAAAAAGATAGAATTGTTAAAATTGTGAATTCATGAGTCTTTTATCTATAAGAGACTGATGAGTAAGATATGTAACAATGTGAGACACTACATTATGACAGCTATTTAATGAAGTTTTAATGTTAAAATTTTGTATTGATGAAGATTAACAATTAAGAAACTTAAGAAATTTACATAAAGCTTGTATTTTTTTAGCAATTATAATTAAGTTATTTTGTTAAACAATATTTTCATTTTTCTTTTATTCAGTCATCACATTCTAATCTGTAAGAAAGATCATTACATATAAAGTTAAAATTTAATACAGAACATTATAATCATTTATTAATATTTATTATGCTTATTCTTTACATATCTTTTAGCAACAATCTTCTTTCTTATTTTAACTGCATATTTTTCTCTTTAAATTCTCATCTTAAACTTTTTATATTTTAAATTATGTTTAAAATCTATATTCAATCTATTCATTATCATATTATTATGTTCTTAAGTCTCTTTAATATCAGCATTTATGAATGTATTGATTACTGAAGAATGTGATGAGATCAATTTTTAAGTAATATTAAAATATAAAGAATTTAATAAAAGAATAAATGAAGAGCTTTTAAGTTTTTAAATACAATTTAATCTTTGATTTAGTACATACTTTGTACATTATAATTGAGCATTATAATAAGTGAAATTATATACTAAATTTTAAGTTAAAAGAAATAAAAAAAGCAGCTAAAGTACTTTAAGACAGTGCAGCATTGAATATAAATTTAAAGTAATTAATAAATGCTTTTATTCTTTTTTATTAATCAGCAAAGTCTTCTTTCTTCAGATATGTAGCAATGTTTAAGATAAATAAATTAATTTTATTGATTTTTTCTTTCTTTTCTTCTTAAATTGAGATGAAAAATCTGATATATCAGTAAAATGTATTCTTTTATTAATGAGTTAATTTAGTTCAGTAATGAGCAGTGTAAAATTTGATGCTTTTACTACATTAATAAAAATAATCTTTATATTTAGTTTTCTCTGTTCTGATGATGTATCTCTAAAATGAAAGTCAGCATCATATTTTTTTATTATTTACTTTACTTACATAATGCAAAAAAAAAATATAAAAAGCTTAATACAAAAAGTAAGATGTTCTGCAGAAAGAAAATGTAAAAAGTATTATATTAAAGATAAATGAATTTGTTAAGTCTCTATATTATCATTTGTTTATATAAATGTTATGTTTTTGTTATTAATAAATTTATAGATAACTAAGATCAATTTAAATCAAGCTACATAATTATTTAAATTTATTAATTTATAATCATTTCTTTTTAAGTCTATTATTTAAGAAATTTAAAGCAATACATACAATTTATAAAGTGTAATATCTCAATCATGTTAGTTGCAATTTCTTTATTAAGTATAGATCTTCTTACAGTAAAGAAACTGACATTAAAATTATGTTGTATAGTATGATAAAGATATAATGAAAGTTAAAGTTACAAAGAAATATTAAGTAAACTTTAAAGTTTGTAAATTTGACAATACAAGATTGATTGAAGAGAACAGAATATGAATTATAGATGAAGATGTATAAGATAAAATTAAATTTATGAAATGAAAGCAAAGAATGAGCTGTTAAGTATGACACATTTAAAAAAAAATTAAATCATTAATAATTTTTCTTCTTTCAAATCAGTTTCTGCACAAAAAGAGTTAAGTAAATTATATAATAAATTAAAATATTACTAATTACTTTTTTCTTTTAACTGTTTTAGAGTCTTTCAGCTTTTACTTAAGACAATATAATTATTTTTATAAGTTTTATTTTATTAATAATTTATTTTTTAAATCATAATGTATATAATGCTAATAAAAATCATATTATAGAATTCAGTTCTTCAGAAATTTCTTTTAAATTATTCTTTATATCTTTAGAAGTTTATAATTAATATAAATATATTAAAATTATTTATTAAATTTTTTTTATCTTCATCACTGTCTCATTAACTGCAGTATTCTTTTTATTAATATTTTTCTTTTTAATTTTATTTTCAGCAACATTTTTAATCATAACTTTCTCTTTAATAACATTATTCTTCATAACTTCTTTTTTAATTATTTCTTCAATCACAACATTCTTTTTAATCACAACATTCTTCTTATTAAGATTCTTCTTATTAAGATTCTTCTTTACAACTTCTTTTTTATTAATATTTTTAATCACATCTTTTTCTTCTTCATCAGCATCTTTCTTTACACATAAACTCTCTTTTAATAAGATAACAATGACAAATTTCTTAAGCTTAATTATTTATAATAGTCATTAATATGTTAAAAATAACTGTTAGAATTTTTTTATTTTGATTATAAATTTATTAAAATATTTATATTTATTTAAATTTAATTTTATAATTTAAAATTCATCATTATTCTCTGTGCTCAGTAGACTGACCATCAAGTTAAGTTAAGCTTAAATTTTAAAATTTAACTTAACTTACTGAGCTTTACTTTGCAATCTGACTCAACTCTGTGCAGAATTAAATTTTAAATAGAGTTAAGTTAAATTATTTTTGATAATTTAAATTAAATCAGAATTAATTAACTTTTATTATTAAGCAGTTTTATATTGACAGCAGCTACTATTGCAACATTTTTAATTAACATTGCACATCATTCTTCTTGTTTAACTACATATCTGCTTTATAAATGTTATATATAAACATTATTAATTTAATTATCAAATTACTCATTCTCTACAAAGCAAAAATACATTAATTAATATATTTTATCTTTTTAATAAGTCTGCAATGTATAAAAGATTGCTTTCATCTTTTATAATTTTTCTAATATTATTAGATTTTCTTTCTTATGTAGCTCAGCAACTATATTATAAATAAGTTATGAAAGAGATTCTTAATATATAAAAATTTATACTTTTAAAAAATATATAAAAATATATCTTACTTGTCTACTACAAATCTGTAATGACTAACTGATTTCACTTTAAACTATTATTATACTGATTGAAAATCTCTTTAATCAGCAGTGAGAAAAATTTTAAATTTTAAATTAAAAAATACAACTATCAATACTGTTATTGCTGCATTGCATGAACTGATCAGAGAGTATTAAAATTGAGTGTTTTAATTTAATTTAATAATGTAATTATGTGACTTACTTAACTCTTTTTGTGCAGAAACTGATTTAAAAGAAAAAAAGTTGTTAATGATTTAATTCTTTTTTTTAAAGATATTATATTTAATAATTTATTTTTTATTTTCATTTTATAAACTTAATTCTATCTTATACATCTTTATCTATAATTCATATTCTATTCTCTTTAATAAATCTTATATTGTCAAATTTACAAGCTTTAAAATCTGCTTAATATTTCTTTATAACTTTAACTTTCATTATATCTTTATCATATTATACAATATAATTTTAATGTCAATTTCTTTACTGTGAGAAGATCTATACTTAATAAAGAAATTGCAACTAACATAATTAAGATATTATACTTTATAAATTGTATGTATTGCTTTAAATTTCTTAAATAGTAGATTTAAAGAGAAATAATTATGAATTAATAAATTTCAATAATTGTGCAGCTTAATTTAAATTGATCTTAGTTATCTACAAATTCACTGATAACAAAAACACAACATTTATGTAAATAAATAATAATATAAAAACTTAATAAGTTCACTTATCTTTAACACAACACTTTTTACATTTTCTTTCTACAGAACATTTTACTTTTTGTATTAAGCTTTTTATATTTTTTTTTACATTATGTAAATAAAGTAAGTAATGAAGAGATATGATGTTGACTTTTATTTTAGAAATACATTATTAAAACAGAGAAAACTAAGTGTAAAGATTATCTTTATTAATGTAGTAAAAACATCAAGCTTTATATCTTTCATCACTGAATCAGATTAACTCATTAATATAGTAAAAGTATTAGACTTTATATCTTTCATTATTAAATTAAATTAATTCATCAGTAAAAGAACACAATTTATTAATATATTAGACTCTTCATCTCAATTTAAGAAGAAAAGAAAGAAAAAAATTAATAAAATTAATTTATTTATTTTAAACATTGCTGCATGTCTGAAGAAAGAAGACTTTGCTGATTAATAAAGAAAAATAAAGACATTCATTAACTACTTTAAATTTACACTCAATGCTGCACTGTCTTAAAGTACTTTAGCTGTTTCTTTTACTTCTTTTAACTCAAAATCTAGTATGTAACTTCACTTATTATAACACTTAATTATAATGCACAAAATGTATACTAAATCAGAGATTAAAACTATATTTAAGAATTCAGAAACTCTTTATTAAACTGACTATTAGGCTTTTCTAAAGCTGGTTTTTTGCTTATTTTGCATGCCTTGTTAGCTGTGAACAATCATAGTGACAGAAACTTTAAGAATTTGAACAAAACTTTAGCTGTGTGCATTAAGCTTAAAAGCAATCTGATTTTTATAATTTTAGACTCATTTTGTAAAGAATTGTGAGGAGTTTCTAATGATGTAAAAATTACCAAAATTACTCAACAAACAATAAAAATTACACAATATTACAAGTTGAGTCAAGTCTCAATGTTAAGTTCAACAGATCAGGTCAGATTTTGAAAGTTGAGCTTAATCTAACTTAATAGTCACTTTACTCTTTATTTATTTTTTTATTGAGTTCTTTACATTTTAATATCATTTAAAAATTGATCTCATCACATTCTTCAGTAATTAATGCATTCATAAATGCTGATATTGAAGAGACTTAAAAGCAAAATAATATGATAATGAATAAATTAAATATAGATTTTAAACATAATTCAGAATATAAGAAGCTTAAGATGAAAATTTAAAGAATAAAATATATAATTGAGATAAAAGAAAAGATTGTTGCTAAGAGATATGTAAAGAATGAACATAATAAATATTAATAAATAATTATAATATTCTATATTAAACTTTAACTTCATATGTAGTGATCTTTCTTACAGATTAGAATGTGATGATTAAATAAAAGAAAAATGAAAATATTAAAGTGACTGTCAAATCAGATTAACTCAGCTTGATCTAAACAGAGCTTTTAAGTTGAGTTAAGTTGAGCTTTAATTGTCAGTTTAAGAATTTAAGTTAAGCTTAAACATTAAAGCTCAATTTAATCTGAAAGCTCTGTTTAAGTTTTAAGAATTCTGAGACTGATTAGTAAGTAAGCTTTTGAGACTTGACTTAAGAATAGAGATTATGAGCTTAAAGATTACTGATATATAAACATTATAAGTAAGCATTATATATGCATAGTTAAATAGCTTTCAATTTAGTTTATTTATTTACTATATTGAGAGTTAGATATTCTCAAAATAGCTTAATAATGATTGTTTTAATCTGCATCTTTAAATGTGATGTTTCAGTTATGCATATATCTCTTAATAAGAGACATATTCTTATGCTGAATAATAATTTACTTTGTATAAATTGCAGTCAGATTAACATCTACATTCTGTTAACTGATAAATAATAATTACTGTACAGTTCATTAAACATACTTTTAAAGAAAGCAACAATATATGCTTTTACTGTCTTTTGCAGACTATTAATGACTGAGCTTTAAAAGCAAAACATTTTATGCTGAAGAAAAATTCTCTTTAAATAATCTTAAGTTATCTTGCAGCAAAGCCTTTGAAAGAGTAGTTTTGCTATTAGAAAATCTGTTGATTTCTGATAGTAATATATTTTATGAAGAATGACAGCTGTAGAATGAAGCATTATTATTAAACATTATATTGTATATTAAAATTAAGCTTACTGTCTAACTTTCAATGATGAACTAACTTAAATGCTTCAGTACTTTCTTCTATATCTATAACATTATTTTCTTTCTTCTTTTCATCAGCATCAGTTTTTTCTTTTTTAAATATCTTTCTTAATATTTTTTCTGCTGCTGCTGTCTTTTCTTCATCTAATACAGTATTTGTAACACTGCATCTTGAAGTTTTCTTAATATGTATTATGATGTAATATAATGATACAATGATACTTTAAGATTAAGTTAACAAAAACATTATAAAAAAACAATTTAAATGCATCTATGAATGATAATGAGTTCTAGAGTGATCTTGTAGTTTGAAGATGCATTGTAGTTTGAAAGTGTGTTGTAGTTTGAAAATGTGTAGTTAAAAGATGTATTGAGAGCTTTTAGATGTTAACAATACTTAGATGTTAAATTGCTAATAAACAATACATTTATTTATGATATATGCATCAATGTTATGAATAAATATATTAACACATTCACTTTTAACACTCAATCTGACACTTTCTTATCTTTATCTCTGTCACTCAATTTACTACACTTACTCTGTCTCTACTCAGTCTCTACACTCAGTCTCTACACTCACTAAATATATTGCTTAATGTTATTATTTATTTTACTGCTCATTTCTTAAGATTTAATCTTATACATTACTCTTGTGCTTCACTCTGATATGTAGCTGTGATGTGCACATATAATGCTTAATTATATCACTCAATATAGAACTCAGCAGCTAACTATATATTTTAAATTCTTATCATAATGAATTTAGACATTAAGCTTTCACTGTAAATTGCAAAATGCTTAACTTTCAATTCATTCTCAGTCTTTAAAGAAAGATCTAATTGCTGTGACTGTTTACAGAAGTCTATATATGATTTAAAGAAAACATTTAGTGAGTACTTAAATAATTTAAAGACTGTATATGCAAGAAAGAAATGACAGAAATGTATGAAGAATGAGAACTTTAAATGAATTAAAAATGTAAAGATGATAAACTGCAAAGCTGTAAAATGAGAAAGAGATGTATTGAAGAAGATTGATGCATATTAAATTGTGAACTCAGCATTGAAGAAGATTATGAAAGAGAAGATTAAAGATGAGATTTTAAAGAAGTAATATAATTGTGAAATTTCTTGTAAGACTTCTTTAAAATTATTATACTCAATTATATTGCTTTTAATTATTTATAGATGTCTATTATGAAGATGAGTTGAGAAACAAGTTAATAAAGAATGAGAATTGAGCTTAACTTAAAGAGAAGACTGAGAAGAAAATGTTATTTGCTGAAGCTTTTGCATTAAAAGAAGAGTGAGAGTTCATAAAAATGAAGTAAAAGATATGTTATATCTATATTTTCTATAGATTCTCTGACATTCTCTAGAATATCAATAAAGATGAAGTTATTTAGCAGAAGTGCATCAACATTAACTATTAAATTGAGAAGTATCTGACAGTTATAATTAAGCATTAAGAAAGAGTTCTTAACAATATAGAAGAATAAAAGCTACATAATGCTGAAGATTTTAATCTCATTAAAATCATACATTACTTTTATAGTGAAGTTCTTGATTCTGAACACATCAATAACTTTAATTATACATAAATATTATATTACTTAATTATAACACTTCTTAACTTTAACATTAACTAGTTACATTTAAGAGTCTGTATTTGATCAGAAGAAAGAAGATGAAAAGAATGTGATTGAAGATGTTGATGAAGCTTGTATAATAATGTCTAAAGATGAGAAATTTTTAAATGATGATTTCATTGATGAATTTGTTCTTGATGGCTTGATTGATGATAATGAAGATGATAAGAAGAATGTTGAATTTATTAGTGATGAAAAGAGTAGTAAAAAGAATAATAAATAATCATTATTAGTTAAATAAAAAGCTGATCTTCAGAGATTAAAGATGTAAGATAAAGAATAATTAGATAGATTTTTAATTATTAATTAAAGATTTTTCAATGAGAAATCTCTTCATTGATACTTAATATTTGCTATACATAGTAATTTTTAAATAATGTTTATTATAATTGATATTGTAAAAAATTCATTTTACATTCAGATATATGTTCTGTCACATGACTACAATCTTATATATATTAATTTTGAAACTCTCACAACACACTATCATCAATACATCACTTAAAGTACAACAAAATATCATTTATTTGCTTAACTTACTACAATAACTCAACATCATGTCTTTATACAGCTCATCATTCAGTCAAATTTTAAGCAACTTAAAAAGATCATTTTTAAATGTTTTCAGTGACAGAACTAAGTCATCTTAATTAAGTCAATCTTGTTCTTTAACTTTTGCAGATGCTTTAAACTCAGAGTATGTTCTTTAAAGATTTATGATAAAGTGAGAGTTTCAAGATTGATGAGAAACAACTGTATGAAGTTAAAATACAGATGTAAAGATTAAGAATTATGCTTAAATAACATAAAACAGTTCAGCTTGCTCAGTAAAGATCTGACAGTTCTTTGCTGAAGTAGCTAATAAATGTGATGAAAGATTAAATGTAATGTGTGTTAACTGTTACAATATTATGAATTATTTAGCATTAAAAAATGATTAAATAACTATCATAAAACATCATCTGAAAAGCAGCAGTTGTCAAAAGATAAAATCAGCATCAGAAAGATAGATTTCAATCTTTGAAGTAATGAACTTAAAGATATGCTATGATTTTTAATTATAATGCTTTAATATAACACTCACTGTTTAGCAGACAGCTCAAAAGATCATTGTTAAATTATTTAACTTTATTTTTGAAGTCTTTAATTAGCAAATTCTTCAATTCATTATAGCACTCAATATATTCTTTTATGCTGTTAAGTATGTAAAGTTCTGAAAGCTCATCTAAATGTATTGTATTAATATTAAGGTTTTAGATTGAAGCAAGATTGCATAACTTCTTAAGTGTTGTGCTGTAAATGTTCAAAAAATGTACTTATAGAGCTTAAGATATAGATTAAAGTCTTTATTGCATTTAATGAATGAAGTAATTTAAATTATCTTACATTTTTAGATATTACTGCATACTTTATTGACACTGAGTAAAAATACACAGAGATATTTTTAGTCTTCAGAGAACTAAAGAATCAATATAGCAATGAAAATCTTGCTGAGTATATTCTTAAGATGTTGAAGAAGTAAAATCTGACATATTAATTGCTGATAATCACAGCAGACAATATATTTAACAATTATACATTATAATGTTATCTGAGTCAACTTTTAAGTTAGAAAAATATCATTTAAAGTGATGAAACTGAAATTATGAACTGTATAATACATGTAATTCAGCTTGTAGTCAGTCAGCTACTTACATATTTGAAAGTGAATGCAAAGAATGATTAACTTATTACTACATTTAATGATGATGAGCTACAAAATTTCACAATTGACAAAGATTACTTCTTTAACACTATATTAAAAAAGATTAATATATCTTTTATAATGCTTTATTATAATGCTCATATCTGTTAAATTAATATTTTAACAAAAGTTTCATATAGATTCAATTATTAACTATTGTCATTATGACATCATTACAGCATCTAGAGTTATTTAAAGATTTGTAGAAGACAAATTCACAGAGTATGATTGAGAATGTAAGAACTTGATGAAACTCTTTATATAATATGCTGAATTAAGTATATAAACTACAAACTGAACTTTCTTAATGAATAGAATATTTAACTTTGACAATAAGCAGAATGAAATTTCTTAAATATAATATAAAAGAGTGACAATATATTAAATATATACTGTATCTTCTGAAGCACTTTAAGAACTGAACAGAGACAATAAATGTTATTAATAAGTTAATAATTTATAAGCTGTAATATGCATACAATGATTTATTTAATTATCTTAAAAAACAGAATAAAGCAATCAGAAAGTTTGAATTGTTCTTTAATGCTGAGTTGTAAAATGTCATTAATGTATTAAAAAAGAAATTAACTCAATATTATAAAAAGATAAAAGTCAATTAAGAATTGTTCTGTAATCTTAATGTTATATTGAATTTATGTAATAAGCTTAACATATACAATGTAGAATATTCTCAATTCTCAATAAATATTATATAGCAAGACTGACATATTGTTTCAATAAAGAAAAGACTGAGAAGATTTATGTTTAAAGTATAAACTTAAGTTTTAACAATATTATAGAGTTAATTATCAGCACTTGAAGAAAGAATCATTAAATAATGATTTGAGCATTCTTAATTTAAAGAAGAAGAAGATGATAGTAATGATGAGTTGTATAAAAAATGTAAAAAAGTATTAAAATACATTTATAATAAAAGAAGTCTCAGATTATCTGCAAAAGTCTTCAATATTAAATGTAAACATTTCAATACTTGATTACTGAAAGCTGATGAAGAACTTAAAATTAGCAATAATATAATTTGCAAAAGATATATTTGCAATTTCTGCAATAAATGTTGAAGTTAAGTGCTTGTTCAACATGACTTAAGATGTAATTACATATTGTTAAAATTGACTGAACTCAGACATTATTGAGAACATTATGCTGATTAAATATCATAATATGTTTATTCTTGTAACAGAAGTAATAGAAAGAATTAAAGAGAGATTTGTATTGATAATGATTGTTAATAGTGATGAAAAAGATTCATTAGTAGATAAATTAAATTTAATAATAATTAAATTATATATAAAACTTTTATCAGATCACTACTTCAGTGATAATGAACTTTATGATAATAGTAATTATAAGAACAACATTAACTTCAGACTTTGTAATTATGATTAAGATAAAAACATTGACTTAAGACTTAATAATAATGATTATGATTAAACTTTAAACATAGAAGTGATATAATTAAGTGTTATAAATATCTTAAATAGCATATACTCAGAATATGTAATCACTGATAATGATTATAGTTATGAGTCAAGAGAGATTAAAGATCATATAAGTTCATTATTTGAAAGATTCACTACAGTAATTGATGCATCAGCTATTAAGATCATTAATGATGACTTAATAATTATTAATCTCAGTCTTTAAATCATTTACTTAAATGACTCTGCTCAGAGTACATTGACTGTCAATATACACATAGTCTTGAATACAATACAACATTAATTAAGAGAGAAAAGTCTTCTTTATTAATAAAGTAAAAAATTATTAAAAGCACTGCACTCACACTTAAAAGCATAAATAAAGCACATTAAGTTCTTAACTGCTTCAGTATCATGATTTTATAAGAGACAGAATCTTTCATTTATTGATATCATTAATGATTATTTAAAATTAAAAGAAATTCATTCTTTCTTATTTAAAGATAATGTTGACATTCATTAATTTAAGTATCAACAATCTCAATAAACATATATTTAATATAATTTTTAATTTAAACATCAGATTTCTTTGCTCTTTCTATGCAGTTTATAAACATTTTAATTTTCTTAAATTGCTTATAATAAACACAAGCTATATATGAGCTAATAATATTGAGTAAAGTATTAAAATTAAATATGCTTAAATGTAAAAAACAATGTTTAAGAGTCTTTAAGAACATTTAGCTTTGCTTAAAGTATTAAATTTTATTTTAATTCTTTATATCTTCATTAATATTATCATTATCATTATTATAATGATCTTTATTTTTTTCATCATTATTTTATATCTTCACTAAGTCTTCTGTCTCTTGATCTGCATCATCAGTGAAGATTAAAGCTTATAATGTTGATAATTAATCTTTATTGTTGATCTTAATTTATAAATATAGTTAATCAGCAAGAAGCTAATAGACAATTGTAAAGAGCATTATAATAAAATAATATAATTATATCTGATCAATTTGTATCTTAACTTCATCACTCTTTGACATTGAAGTAACAGTCTATGAAGTTTAAAATTTAGTTAAATCTTTGATAAATAAACAGTACAGAATTAATATATTTTATTTCTTTTAATATTGTTTTTCTAATATCTGCATGCATAAGTTCATCAGATTTAAGAAAGATGCATTCATCATTAATATTTTTATTCAGTATCACTTAAACAGAAAAAGCTACTGTAACTTTGTTTTTATTATTATTTAATATTATTTTTGCTTCTTTATTCTTATCTATAGAGACATTGAACACTGTTAAGAGCTAATAATTATAGAATGAAATAACATTAGCTTTTGTCTTTAAAGTCATTATAAAGAAGTGTTAAAAGTATAATATATATTAATGATTCTTCTTGTCTGCTATGTGCTCTGAATTAAGTATGCTGCTATTAAAAATCTGCATAGCAAAATTTGAATTCTTATCTTCAGCTATAGTAAGTTATTTGTAACTATTAAATTAAATAATTCATTCTTAATGCTTAACTACTTCATCTAAACAGTTATCTCAATGATTTTAAATATATTTGTCTGCTTTTTCAATCTAATCATATCAGCACAGATTAAATGTCAAATAAAATTAATATATCTTTTTTTTAGTCATTAAGAAAGCACTCTTTGCTTTAAAAAGCTTATACAGAGCTTGTATTTCTTTAATAGTTATAATTAAATTGTTTTGCTGAGCAATATCTTCATTCTTCTTTTGCTCAGTCATTACATTCTAATCTGTAAGAAAGATCACTACAAATGAAGTTAAAATTTAATATAGAACATTATAATTATTTATTAATATTCATTATGCTCATTCTCTGCATATCTCTTAGCAACAATTTTCTTTCTTGTCTTAACTGCATATTTTATTCTTTAAATTCTCATCTTGAGCTTTTTGTATTCTGAATTATGTTTAAGATTTATATTTAATCTATTCATTGTCATATCATTTTGCTTTTAAGCTTCTTCAATATCAGCATTTATGAATGCATTGATTACTGAAGAATGTGATGAAATCAATTTCTGAATAATATTAAAATATAAAAAACTTAATAAAAAAATAAATGAAGAGCTTCTGAATTCTTGAATATGATCTAGTCTCTGATTTAGTACATACTTTGTGTGTTATAATTGAGTATTATAATAAGTGAAGTTATGTATTAGATTTTGAGCTAAAAGAAGTAAAAGAAGCAGCTAAAGTACTTTGAGGCAGTGCAGCATTAAGTGTGAATTTAAAGTAATGCATTTCTCTATTACTCAGACAACTCTCTCTGTTGAGTCACCTCACTGTTGCTTATTTTGTGATGTTAAAACAGCTAGAATTATTGAAATATTCACATCACTAGACTACTTACATGAAAACTGAATAGTTCATGGTCATTTTCTTTCAAATCAGCTTTACAAATTCAACTTTATTTCTTAATGCATGATATCTAGCTAATTTAGTAGCCAATTTCTTTGCTTTATTCTCTTCTTTCTGCATCATGACTCTACTCTCATTAACTGTAAGAACTTAAGCATCTTCAACAGTCTTTCATGACTGCATTTTTTGTTGCTGCTACTGTTTCTTAAGAAATTTCTAATTAGTCTGTCATAAGACTGCTCTATTCATCACAGCTGTTAAAGCTGTGTTCTTTAGGTCTAAGACATGTAAATGTAACAATGAAGTCATATTAGCAAGAACCTCATTCACAAACTGATTGATTCAGATTGCTGTATGAAATGTGATGATGATGTTGATCTGAACATCATTGAAATTTGTAAAAGATGTAAAGAAAGAAGTTGTTGATCAAGAAAGATTTAAAGTAATAACAGAAGAATCATACAGAATAAGTTCAGCAGCTCATTATGCATTAAGAATATTTTTAGTTGTGATAGCTGTTGATCTGATCTTCTGATAATAGTGCAGAAAGTTCATCTTACTAATGTTGACAGCATCATAATGAAAATGCTCATGCATCAGTTTCTTATAGATCTTAGTCAATGAGCTGAAGATTTCAACATTCAGTGACTGTAATAAATGAGTTGAATGAGAAGAAAGACACAAAGTAATGATGCTGTGATCACAGCAGTACTGAATAAAGTTGCTAGATACATAACTTTCATAATCATTCAGTATTAAGAGTTGATGAGTTTCTTGAGTTTGTGTCTTAGTGTGTAGATCAAAGATCTTTAGTCATTAAAGCTTTAATTCATTGATGATTTAGTCATTTTCACTGACTAATAGAACAGTCTTATCATTCTTAATAGAGTTTAGTCAGATCTGTTGTATGCTCTTGTTCTTGAAGATGAAGTAGAAAGAAAGAACATCATTATTAAAATATATACATTCAATAAGAAACACTCAGTTCTAATTATTAGCTTAAACACTGAAAGCTTATCTTTCTGTGCATCATATTAAGACTTTAAAGCTGTCAACAATGCTTATAGTGAATCTCTTTTCATTTATGTTGTATATATTTAACTTCAAGATATCATGCTGAATTCAAGTGAAGTTGTATAGATCAAATCATTTCTAAATGAATTTGATGTTTTCAGCATTCTTTTGATTCTGATTAAGATTGCAACTATATCAAGTCTTAAATTCTGAATGTGAACACAAAAAACTTAAATATCAGTTGTGTTCTAGAGGTTTTCAATCATTCTTAATCTTCATAAGCTGTTTGGCCATGAATTTCAGCTGAGCAATTCATGAAGATTATTCTCAGACTGTCATAGTATCAATTTATTAAATTAAAGCATTCTTCTTGTGCACTAACAGTCACTGTTAAGTAATGTAAAAGATCTTTATTGATCATCTTTCTTTTCATCAAGCTTGTAGAGTAGATTGAGGTAGATTATAGATTCAAGTGATTTTGCAAAGAAAAACTGATGAATTACTATTTAAATCAGCTAGAACTAAGAAATATTAAGTGTCAATATCAGAAATTGACTTAGTTAGTTCATCTAAAGTCATTGTAAATGTAAGATGACAGTAAAGTGAGTGACAGTGTTTGCTGTGACAAGGTGGCCTGAATAGGCAAGTGACTTAAGTAACAGAGAAATTTATTAGTTAATGAGTGCTTTTATTCTTCTTTATTAATCAGTAAAGTCTTCTTTCTTCAGATATGCAGCAATGTCTAAGATAGATAAATTAATTTTATTGATTTTTTTTTTTTTTTCTTCTTCTTAGATTGAGATGAAGAGTTTAATGTGTCAGTAAAATGTGTTCTTTTACTGATGAGTTAATTCAATTCAATAATGAGAAGTATAAAGCCTGATACTTTTACTATATTGATGAAGATAATCTTTACATTCAGTTTTTTCTGTTTTGATGATATATTTCTAAAATAAAAGTTAGCATCATATCTCTTCATTACTTACTTTACTTACATGATGCAAAAAGAAAATATAAAGAGCTTAATACAAAAAGTAAGATGTTTTGTAGAAAGAAAATATAGAAAGTGTTGTGTTAAAGATAAATAAATTTATTAAGTCTTTATATTATCATTTATTTACATGAATGCTGTGTTTTTATTATCAGTGAATTTGTAGATAACTAAGATTAATTCAAATCAAGCTGCACAATTATTTAGATTTATTAATTTATAATCATTTCTTCTTAAGCTACTATCTAAGAAATTTAAAGCAATACATACAATTTGTAAAGTGTAGTATCTCAATCATGTTAGTTGCAATTTCTTTATTAAGTATAGATCTTCTCACAGTAAAGAAACTGACATTAAAATTATGTTGTATAGCATGATAGAATTATAATAAAAGTCAAAGTTATAAAGAAATATTAAGCAGACTTTAAATTTTGTGAATTTGACAATACAAGATTTATTGAAGAGAACAAAATATAAATTATAGATGAAGATGTATAAGACAGAATTAAGCTTATAAAATGAAAGCAAAGAATGAGCTGTCAAGTATGACATCTTTAAAGAAGAAAATTAAATCATTAATAATTCTTTTTTTTTTAAATTAGTTTCTGCACAAAAAGAGTTAAGTAAGTCACATGATTGCATCATTAAATTAAATTAAAATGCTTAATTTTAACACTCTTTAATCAGCTTATGCAATGCAGCAACAACAGTATTGATAGAAGCTGCATTCTTTCACTTTAAATTTAAAATTCTTCTCACTACTGATTGAAGAGATTTCTAATCAGTATAATGACAGCTTAAAGTGAAATTAGTCAGTCATTACAGATTTGTAAAAGATAAGTGAGACATATCTTTATACACTTTTTGAAAGTATAAGTTCTTGTATATTAAGAATCTCTTTCATAACTTATTTATGATATAGTTGCTGAGCTACATAAGAAAGAAAATCTGATAATATCAGAAAAATTGCAAAAGATAAAAGCAATCTTTTATATGTTGCAGACTTACTAAAAAGATAAAGTGTATTAATTAATATATTTTTGCTCTGTAGAGAATGAGTGATCTGATAATTAAGTTAATAATGTTTATATATAATGCTCATAAAGCAGACATATAGTCAAACAAGAAGAGTTATATACAATATTAATGAAAAATGTTGCAATAATAGCTGCTGTCAATATAAAACTACTTAATAACAGAAGTTAACTAATTTTAATTTAGTCTAAGCTGTCAAGAATAGTCTGACTTAACTCTGTCTGAAACTCAACTCTGTACAGAGTTGAGTTAGATTGCAAAGTAAAGCTTAATGAGTCAGATTAGATTTTAAAATCTGAGTTTAACTTGATTTGATGATTACTTTAGAAGATATTGCTCAGTAAAACAATTTAATTATAATTATTAAAGAAATATAAATTCTATGTAAGCTTCTTAAAGCAAAGAATGCTTTTTTAATAATTAAAGAAAAGATATATTAACTTTATTTAACATTTAATTTGTATTAATATAATTAAATTGAAAAAATAAATGAATATATTTAAAGCTGTTGAGATAACTGTTTAAATAAAGTAGTTAAGCATTAAGAATAAATTATTTAATTTAACAGCTACAAATAATTTACTATAATTAAAGATGAGAATTCAAATCTTATTATATAGATTTTTAATAGCAGCATACTTAATTCAGAGCACATAATAGACAAGAAAAATCATTAATATATATTATATTTTTAATACTTCTTTATAATAACTTTAAAAACAAAAGTTAATGTTGTTTCATTCTATAATTATTAGTTCTCAACAATGTTTAATGTCTTTATAAATAAGAATGAAAAAGCATAGATAATACTGAGTAATAATGAAAATAAAGTTACAGTAATTTTTTCTGATTAAATAATGCTGAATAAAAACATTAATGATAAATGCATCTTTCTTAAACTCAATAAACTTATGCATATAAATATTAAAAAAACAATATTAAAAAAAAACAAAATATATTAATTCTGTACTGTTTATCTATTAGAGATCTAATTAAATTTTAAATTTTATAAATTATTATTTTAATGTTAAAGAGTAATGAAGTTAAGATACAAATTAATTAAATATAATTATATCACTTTATTATAATGCTCTTTACAATTGTCTATTAAATTCTTGCTGATTAATTATATTTATAAATTAAAATTAACAACAAAGATTAACTGTCAACAACATAAGCTTCAATTTTTATTAATAATGCAGATTAAGAGATAGAAGACTTAGAGAAGATATATTATTATTTGTTCTATTAACTCCCTATTCAGTCCCTATCTAGGTCTATGAGGGCGAAGCGCCTTTGCAAAGGAAAAACCCAAATGGAAAACCTTAGTCCCGCCCCGCAGGCGCTCCGCCGGC
>JAABUY010000688.1_pt1 | contig 55536 bp, 55 predicted proteins | sample 5560271 | NCBI WGS metagenome assembly JAABUY01 (sample SAMN10711886, study PRJNA513374) | rock metagenome | isolation source: Antarctica rocks | place: Antarctica: Victoria Land, University Valley | reverse complement strand
GTTTAGAGAACCCAGACCAATACCGCGAGCTCATCGTGGTGAAAAACGGGATCGGCGGTGGTAAAATTGGCATCGTAAAGTACGGACCACCGAACGCAGCGATATTCAGAAGAGAAGATGTTACCGGGTTTGATCTATCGAACGTGAAAGATATCAGCATACCTAGCACACGGCTTGGGGAGAAATGTCAATACGTCGAGAATAAGAAGGTTTGGGAATACACCCGTCGTGACCTTATCTCGATTCAAGGTGTTGCGATCCCAGAGTCTCGCACCCTAAAAGACCTCAAACGCAAACGCCGCGGCGATAACGTACATCTGCCCGTCGATATACTCATAAAATGGAAGAAGAATGACGCTATTGGCTTTGAACGTTCTTGGGAGACTACCACGAGCTTTCGGAGAATCTGGGGCAATCACGGTGACGGAGCGGACGCCGCCATCAAGCAGGCAGCTGCGTATGCCGAGGATCGATTCAATCAATGGAAGGAGGGGGAGCGTCCAGCTCGGGACCGATCACCAACCGCTGATCCAGACTTTGGGAAGTCAAAGTCGAAGCAAGCTTCAAAGTCCAAGAAGACGACTCAGAAGTCCAAGAAGACAGCTGCGAAAGGCAAGAACAAGAAAGGGCAAACAATAGAGACACGTACTTCAAAGAAGACAAAGGATAACGAAGAAGAGGAAGAAGAAGAGGAGGACGAAGACGAAGAGACAGAGGAGGAGACAGAGGAAGAGGAAGCCGAAGCCGAAGACGAAGATAGCGGAGCAGAGGATGGGGAGGAAGACGAGACCGAAAAGCAGAAGAAAAAGCGCCCAACTAAGAAGAATGAGGAGGATGGTATACGCAAGTTTAAAGAAGCCTGGTGCCTACTCAATCACACTAACAAGACGTTCGATCAACTGGGTAAAAAAGAGCAAGCGAGGGCGGCGGCCGCGATGGCGCTAATTCCCAAGTCGCTTCAATAGGTGGAAGGGTCTTAAGCGATGGTACGAGTTCGAAGGTTATCCCAGCTGGCTGAGAGACTCTCGTATTAGTATTGTTAGATGATCGTTGTATTTCTAGCGTTATACGTAGAGTATGGTAGCTAGCATTAGATAATAAAGAAAGAAGAATATGGTTTAAATAGTTAACCTCTCTCGATTATAAGTAGACTGTAAGAGAGTGGACGAATTTCGTAGGCGCAGGTGCATCGGGTGAAAGTGAAGCAAAGCACTTAATAGTACTACCTCAAAGTACTTATTTTAGGTATTCTATACCTTAAATATAGCGGGCGCTTAGGAGGTTGGGGGGTTCCTAAGAAAAGAGGCACCCCCCTAAAAGAAGCAAGTTTACCGGCTTGGCGGTGCTAAAAGACCTACTCCTCATCTGCTTAGAAAATGCACGTCCTACTTAGTCCTATTCTCTGCCTTAATACTTTCGGGAAGCAAATATGGAAAGTTCATCGAATGAGCGGGGAAAGCACCAAGACGCGGACACCAACAGCGACGATGAGGCCAATTTCGTCTCTGCCAGCATCGCATCCCAGTCCTTCGGTGAATACCTTGGCCACACGGACACGGACAGCGAAAACTCCACCCTCGCACCTAGCCGCCGCTATGTCTAGTATTGCAAGCTGCGTACTTGCCCCGGTTACTACTCTGCCTGGTCCTGTAAAAGTAACTTTTTGCTTCATTTGTACGAGACACCACAACATCGCGAGGACCCCAGTACAAATACACGTGAGGGCCGACGCCAGCTGGGAAGGAGCTGGAGGGAGGAGACGACATACGATCTTAGCGAGCCTAAGAAGAAGCCGCCGCAAGAGCTTGATAATGAGGGCAAGGGACGGAACGGAGCTTGAAGGTTGTAATATGGGTTCGAGGGATCATATGTCTGAGGCTCGATAAAGAAAAACCCTGCAGAATATTCTACATCTGCATGATAACCCCTCTCCATATAAATCTTAGATTGATCCGTTTCACTCATGTACCATGTCTGTCTCAGCCTCTACATCTGAGATTCTGTCGCTCTCGGCCCAGTTATAATTGCCCTTTTTGATAGTAAGCTGCACCGCTGCGCATCAAATTTTTATTAAATGTTATGCAAAGGGGGCAATTAGACTGACTGCTTGATTTGTTTAAAAAGACGACATATACTTCTCGCACCTCAGCGTTGCTGCCCGCCAGCTCACTTATTTCTTGGCTTCTTGAATGCTGGCTCGGTTGGTTGGGTGAACGACGTAGTTGGTGTAACTTCTTGCGAGGCTAGAAAGCTCGACTGGCTATCGTCTTCGCCTAATACAGACTCGGCGTTTGATTGCTGCGAACTCTGAGGTGTAGATTGAGAGAAAGAAGCAGATTGAGAAAGGTCAAAACTGATACCGGCTGGCAAGTCATCGATGGCCGAACAAATCAATTTATAAAGTTTCAACGAGTGATGATCGTAAACGTTCTTAACGAATTTGAGGGAGGTCCACTTTTCCTCGCCATCCGTGAAGTAAAATTCGCGGATCGGATGGCGATAGAAGGTAGTCTTGTCTCCTTCGATTACCGGGTAATGGCCGTAGATCCTCACCGACCTATGATCATGCGAGATAGAAAAGGCGAGGATCTCCCGGTCTAGCTCTTTCTCGCGCTTCACTGACCTAAAAAGTTCGACAAGAGCTCTGACGGCGACGGTCATGCTGTGAGCATTCTGGCGATCGGCAATATCGAGAGCGGCAGCGCCGCACTTCACCTCGCAGGTGAGGAAGGGAAAGTACATCCGGTAGGTCGCGACGAACAAAGAGTTTTCGAAGACGCTGCCAGTGAGCTTATCGAGCTTCTTGAGCTGCTCGTCGGTAAATGCAGATCTTCTGAATCCAACAGAGTAGTCCGGTTTCGGCAATGGACCCTCCACTGCTATATTGCCTATCCAAGTTTCGTTGACCCCTTCGATCAGATGCTCGAGATGCGTAGCACCTAATGTCTCCAGATCCTCAGCTGAAGGTATAATGTACGGGGTTATACTGCGAATAACTCGAGCCTCGTTCCTATCCTGTACTTTTTCACATGTTGCCCTAAATAAATCGTCTCGAAACATGGAATCTTTCGGGACAGTCTGCTCTGAGTCTAGCAGTGTCTTGCACCTAATAAGGCTCGCCCCTGTTACGCCTAGTTTGGACTCCTTCATTAAACTCCCTTTGCGCTCAAGCAATAGAGTATAACTTGCGTTTCGGTATCTAGCACTTTTACTCTCTCGGTTCTTTTGGTCGCTAGAGCCATTCAAACTTGAATCTGACTGTTTCCGACTGAGCGAGCTCGGAGCTTTCCTAATGGGACATGGTAATCTAAAACCATTCACCTCCACGTACTTGATAGCCTGAGTAGAATTTTCCATTTGTTCTTCCAACCTGCTGTCCTGTTCAAGGTCTTCCTTAATCCAGCCGTCTTGTTCGAAGTATTCCTTAGGCCACCTTTTGGTCAGGGTCCAATATTCGAGCGGATCGGCAGTATTTTTGATGATATCGCTCGCCCTTTCCTTTTTCCCTTTTTCCTTCTTCTGCCCTACTTCAGCAGTGCAGCTTGGAGGCGAGATCAGTGGTCGCTTGGGAGGAGGCTGCTCTTGGGTTCGAGATGAGGGATGTCCAACGTCTTGTTCTCCTTGCCCTCGTTTCCGTTTTCGAGAGGATGTGGATGGTTTGTGGAGGGTTTGCGGGCGCTGTGGTGCCTCAATCAGGTCAGCGCTACGACATGGTAAGAGAAGCAATGAGGGCACATACTTTTCTGCCTTCGGGGATGTTGCTTGCTGGAGGGGAGAGAGGCGCCTGCACTTCCTGGATATAATTGCTTTTGGATAGGGACTGCTTGTGAGACTGTCGTATTGCTTGTAGACGTAGGCTTTTGCGCACGGCTTGTTGTTTCTTGATGCCTTGAGGCCGCTTCCCTTTAAATGGTCAGCTCACCCAGAATGCTGACTCGGAATACTCACCTTGATCCTTTAGTACTGGAGGTTGCCGCCGACTATTCTTGATGTTTGACTTTGCTTGGCCGCGGGCCATGTCGATTGGAATGAGATGGGAGGTCTGTTATGTAGCCGCTGGTGTGGAACAACAGGAGAGTTGCAGGAGTCACCGAAGATGGTGTTGGCCAATGGCGCGAAAAGTCTTGGCAAGATGCACTGCTCTGAATTAGCGCCCCACTGGACCCTGTAGAGCACAAATGAGTCATAACTCACTCCGACTCAGCCGATCCAGCTTTTACTTCAGAATAGCCGGATAAGATCTCTTTAATCGATAATGCTAATGATGCGCTGTTGTAGATTTCTCCTACGTTCACGGCGGATTGGGTCCGCTGCTTGGGCATCCCCACAGCCGGTCTGTGTTGTCCATGCTTCTTAGCAAGAGGCATGGATTCAATAAAGCTGAAGCAGAAACAACATTACACTGTCCCATTTGCAACATATTCCTTAGAATTCCAACACGCAAGTATCAAGCTCGCATCTTTGTCACGGGAACGCCAGAATGGGTGATGCTGTGAACGTCAACATGCATTCATCATTGCAATCAAAGGATCATGGACAGCTACTTGATGTGATTGATCTGCTTCGATCCCAAGGTATCAGTCATTACCTCCCATTGCCCCAACTCATCGTCTGTGGTGACCAATCTTCGGGCAAAAGCTCTGTGCTTGAAGCTGTCTCGGGAGTTCGGTTCCCAACAAAGGACAACCTTTGCACTCGATTCGCAACGGAGCTTATTCTTCGCAGAGGTTCGACAACGAATGCGACTGTCGCCATCATGCCTGGTAGTGAAAGATCAGAAGATGAGAGGAAAAAGCTTCTCGGATTGAAGCCGCCTACCGTACAGCTCGATGAGTTTCCGTCTCTCGTCGACGCCGCAAACAAGGCAATGGGGCTCAACTCCGACACTGATGCATTCAGCGATGATGTCCTTAGAGTAGAAATATCAGGACCCGAACAGCCTCATTTGACTCTCGTGGATCTGCCCGGCCTGCTCCATGCTGAAAACACGAAGCAATCCGCAAAGGACGTGGAACTGGTCTCTTCGCTTGTTCAATCATATATGGCAAAAGCACGGAGTATCATACTCGCAGTCGTATCGGCGAAAAATGATTACGCCAATCAAATAATCACCAAACTTGCACGAGATGTGGATCCCGAAGGCAACCGGACCCTTGGCATCATCACCAAACCTGATACCTTGCACGTTGGATCGGATAGTGAAAGGGCCTTTCAAATCCTTGGAATGAACAAGGATGTTGTTTTCCGACTCGGCTGGCATGTTCTCAGAAACAGAGATTTTGATACCAGAGATTGCTCTGTCGCAGAGCGCGACGAACGAGAAAAAGTCTTCTTTTCGCAAGGTATCTGGACGTCTCTGCCAGTGCGTACATTGGGCATATCGGCATTGAAGCCTCGCCTCAGTACTGTGCTAAAGGATCAGATCGTATCCGAGCTTCCAAGCCTTATGCATGACGTGGAATTGGGCATTGATGACTGCCGAAAAAGGTTGGTTCGACTGGGAGAAGCAAGGGAAACGCTGCAAGAGCAACGCCTTTACCTGTTGCACATCAGCCAATCTTTTACTTCACTTATTAAGGCCGCGGTGGACGGCGTATATACACACGAGTTCTTTAGTCCCGCCGAGACCGATATAGGCTTCAGCAAGCGTCTTCGAGCTGTAGCGCAGGACCTTCTTCTACAATTTGCCGAATGTATGCGTGATGAGGGAAACGAAAAAGAAATTATCGAGGGCACGCCTTCCCGATCTAGCCCCACGGATTCCAAGCAGATCACAAGGTCAGACTACCTCTATAAGGTAGCCATAACTTCACTACTCATCGTCTCCTTTTCTGTTGAAGTGATGAGTACCTCCAAACGCTATAAGGGCGGGAGTTGGTTGAGCATGTTGTTTCATGACAACCGAACCAGCGTCGGCAGCCAATTCTTGTGCATATCGACGGCACTCATCACAGGTCTCAGGATTCGTAATAATGCGGCAGGTATGATATGGAGAGGTATCAATCATAAGAGATCCTAATCGTCGTTTCAGACGTGGGACGTCGACCATTAACCTACCACCTGGGTTTAAGAACGCCGCCCACTGCTGAAGTTGTTGGACGCGAGACCGGTTCTGGGAACGTAGACATAGAAGAGCTCACCCTCAGTGGTCCAACCTTATAGGGCTGAGTACCCGGAAATTACAACCTTCAGCTTGGATCAAGCTATAGGGGACTCCCAGGGTTGAGATATACAATTCTATTCATCTCCGTAGCCAATATAGCAGCTAAAAATCCTCTGGTACAGAACTTATAGAGATATATACGTGCTACAATTTCATGCGCGAAGGTATAGACTCAAAGTCGATATCAACCAAGTTAGAGAGGAGAGGACCACTGATAGGTGTGGACCATTGAGGGGTGGATTCTTCTAGCGTCCGTTCGTCGGCCACATGAATTGCTCCCTCATCCGGGCTATATTCGAGCTTTTACGTTCACCGCCAATTACACTAGGTGTCTTCAGCTACAGGAGGGTGCGATGACACTTTGATATGAAGTTACTATCTTGCTATCCAATGACATCGCTGATATCTGGTCTAAAACGGGGAGGGAGCATCGGAGCATACAAATTGGCGATGTCTACTAGGACTTTTCACTCCGTCATAGCTCCTGGAAGCGCCAACCATGAGGACTTCCCTCCTTCCGGGCATCGATGGCCTTGAAGTCTCGTCGACTCGTCATCAGTGACACCGTCTCGGGGCATCCTTGTAGATCAACCAGTGTAATTTGGCAAAACTGGTCATCCGGTAATTTCTTGATCTGTTCTGTAAAGTCGTCGAAGTTAACCGTTGCCACACCCTGGACTTCAGTGACGAAGCAGCAGAGGCGGACACGGTACTCGTCCGCTGGACTACCTGTGCGGATGTTGGTCACAAAGATCTGACTGTACAGCTTGCGGGTGCAGAAGGGGACCGGGGAGTAAGGCGGCTCAAATTGAGCCCCTGCAAACCACACTATCCTGTCGCTCTGCCGGCTAGATACTGTGATGGTCGGTACATCCACATCGATCTCGACTTGGCGTCGGATGACCGACATCCTGACACTCCCATGGGTGAACATGTTAGATAAGTCTGACATCAGGGTCACTGGATTTCCCCCCTGCTTAACAATGATATCCCCTGCTTCCAAGCCGTTCTGGTGACTGCAAGATACCGTCTTAGCCCGGGTGAAGTTTCTTGCTGCGACGTTGCGATGTGTCAGTGGAAGCTCGACAAATCTTAATACAAGGAATTTTACCTTCGGACACACCAAAAGCCTGTACTTCATGCCCATGAACTAATTCGAGCTCAACGTCTAGCATCCTGCATTCTGGCGGGAGGGTTCCCCTCTGGAGCTTCTCGAATGCTGGCAGCAACAGCGAGAGTTGAACCCCGACCCATTTTGTCGTGTGGTTGATAAAAAAAGGTAGCCACAATCCTTGCAAATCTCCGTGCTCATCAAGAAGTACGCCAGCACCACCGAACTTTGCTTTTGGGAAATGCAATATATCCACATTAATTGGATGGTAAAACCGCTTGCAGTCATAGTAGCCAGTCAGCGGTCCAATACTTGACACCGTTGTCTCCGTTGGAACAGGGCCAGAGCCAGAGCCATCGATAATTGGTCCATAGATAGTCATCTTGTCCTGAGCCTTGGGCTCCCTTTTGCTGAAGGTTACTCTCTCCATCTGGCCTTGGACGAGCGAAGTGTCGTATTGAACCACGGTGAAACCTAAAGCGTGGTCGTAAATTTTTGTGGCAGGGACCTCGATCGAGTCCGCAAAACGAATGCGCAAGGTACACATAGTCGAAGGTATAAAACTTCGGGCGGTGACTACAAAACCTCTATTGGCATTGATCACGAGCCCCCCACACTCGAGATATTCTGTGCATGCGCCATCGGTTGTGTACGGTGTCCAAGCGAGCACCATCACCATATTTGACGAGATCTTATGCACGACAGGATAGCACTCAGCTATCGGCTTGGTAGGCAAAGTCTGAGTAGGCAAGGTAGCGGCGGTTGGCGCAGGTCCAAGGTCCCTAATATACCAAGAGGCCATGTCATTATCTTCGCGACTTCGAAGAACCATCTTTTCGCGTAACCAGCTACGGTCAATAGTGATACTTTCATAACGTAAACAGGGACTATTACCATCAAGGACTCGATACTCGACACTAACTTTGGCTTGGTCTAACCATATAAGCGCGCAGTTTTGGTAAGGATTGGAACGGTACTTACTAGGGATCTCACGAGCAACTTCGATGAAAGTATTAAGATCGGGTGTCGATTGATTATTAAGAGAACATATCATGGCTACTCCAGGATTCTTCAATATGAAGGAACCACCGGCGTCGGAGAGAACGACGCCTTTAATAGGAACGTTGTAGGCAAAAGCTATCTGATAGCGGAGGTCCTGAAAGACGGAGCCAGCGTATTCGAGCAGCCGATACGGTGTGAGTGTCCCAAGATCCTGGACCTGGAGCTCAAATTCGAGCGTATTTCCATGACGCCAAACTTGGAGGCTGAGTGTGTTCCCAACAGCACCGTCCATCAATTGCTCGAACTGAAGGAGCGATGTGACAATTCGACCATCGACGGCACGAAGGATGTCGCCCTCTTTCACGTGAGTGTCAGACGGACCGTCAGGTAGGATCTCCTTAGCTACCAGTAAGCCAGAGCTATCGTGACTATATTCCAGAACCTCTTCATAGCTCAAACCTCGTGCATGGCAGTCTGCAGGTTTCTCCAGTTTCCATATGCTTTGAATTGTGCCCCTTGGTATGAGTTGTCCCAATCGAAGAGCTTGCAAAGTACGTAACGGTAAGTCAAGGGGCAAGTATACGTCCGTTGACGACAAAATATAGCCACCCGACACCATTGCCACAGCAGATCCGTTCTGTGCGATTACCGGACTCCCCGAACTCCCTCCAGCTATATCCGCCGATGCTTGGATGTAATTGATCCCTAGAGCGGTGTTAACGGTGAGGTAATTATCCCTGAGCGTGGATACCTACCAGAGTCCCAATGCGGTGGATTGCAGTCCACCCTGCTAATAACACCCGGGAGGATACTCATGACCCGTCCCGTATCGTTGCCGAGAACGCGAATCTTCCGGCCTACAGTGGCCATCTCAGGCTGGAGGCGGATTGGTTTAAGAGATAAGCCTCGTACATCTTCGAGGTTATATTTGCAGAAGGCGTAATCGTGGACTGGATGGATGTATATGGGAACGACACGACCTTGACAAGCACCTATCTGGAACACGGCTCGAGCATGCATGGGACCCTCGCTCACTATATGACGATTCGTCAAAATGATGCCGATATCTGTGTCCACGACGAAACCGGTAGCTTGAATACTCCCTCTTTCATGATCGCCGAAAGAAAACGGGGTGGCTTGATGGAGCGTGACGGTTGCTTGTATCCCATGGTCCATTGCAGCTTTCCAGGCATCATCATGAATTAGGAAGGTACTGGCCATGCTGATGCTTTGTCTTGATTGATTTCTCTGAGGTCAAATGTTGTTTGGTCTTGGAATGAGAATAAAGAGAGTGCGGATGGCGTGGGCTTTAGATCGCGAGATCGGCCCCCCTGCTGCCTGTTCCTGTAGCTTCTCTAGTGTGAAAAAGTGGCTAATCTCTGGACGAAGTCTCTCAGAGTGGGTCGTTGCGCAATAAGGGAAAGCTAGCAATTTCACTAATTCGCTACAATCATATTGCGTCCCATGGGCCCACCTCAGTCTTGGTTCCTTCAGAAGCGGTGTGCCTAGGCATGCCTATCACCAGTCTCCGCATCCGCTGATTGAACCAGTGGGTCGTTGTCGTCTACGCTAAGACGCCCTGGTTCAAGTAAGGCGAAAGCATTACCGGTGAAGAACAAGAGCCTGACCCTTGACGGGCAACTTCCAAAATAGAGGGTCTTAGCCTAAATGTTTCACGCCATAGGACGCTACACGGGTGTGTACTACCGAGTGTCACGGGTAAAGCATCTCGATCACAACGGCGGGAGAATACCTCCTACGCTTTGATATCGTGCGGCCAAAGGCTGCATATTAATTGCTCTTGGCTAAAGCTACATTGTAGTTCTATGATTCATGTGTGCTTCCTATCTTCGCCCACTTATTTGGAATAGCTCTACCAGAACCTTAGCCAACGAACAAAAGCGAGAAAAGCTACAAAGTGTGCCGTCGACCTCGAAGCTCCTTGTCGGAGGTGTGTTCATGATGACCCCTGTAAAACCACACCTCCCCCTCGTCGACCTCGTCGTCCTCGTCGTACATAGTCGTCCCGCTTTCACTGTCAGGATCGCACCATTCTTCCTTTTGAGATTTGAGAACAACCTATGACCGATCAGTTCAGATTACAGCCAAAGAAATTATCCTGACTTACTCCTGGTCTACCATAGGCTGCCACATCCTTCTCGTAGATCAAAATATCTTGCAAACCTTGCTGGTCCGAGTGACTCCAAAGCTTCACCTTGAGCATGATGGGGAACTGGTCGGAGGCAGTCTTGATCTCTTGAGAGCCGCGCCAAAATGGGTTATAATCGTTAGGGGGGGGGGGAAGTATTATGGCTTCATGGATGGGTGGATTCTGACTGCTACGTATAGTAACAGAAAAACTTTTCGTATTGAAGCTGGGAGAGAAGCTGGGCAAGGCCAAGACAGCGATCCCAAAAAATAGATAACCATCATCGTAGGTCGCAGTAATAGATGGATAGGGCTCTAATTCTTGTGTTGTTGCCATACTTCGAGACTTTTCAGAGGGTCTCTAGCAAGAAAGCTGAAAGACTTGATAGTGGAGACTGGATGTGTTGAGCGAGATAGTGGAAAGAAAGAAAGAAAGTAGAAAGAACGGCGACTCAACCACTTTCTAAAGTAATTGTCCTGAGGTACACGGTAACATGCTCGGACGAAAAAGATCCACAGGGAGGAGATTGCTGTGCGAGTACTGGAGCAGGAACTCGCTATATGTTGCCTTGGAAGATTGGAGGTGGCAGGCATTCTTTATGTGAGAAGACCTCGCCTCAACTCTAGCTTGTGAGAATAGGGTTGTGTGGCTTGTTTAACGGGTTAGATAGGGTACAAGGTGGAAGAGACTAGATGTACGGCTGCTGTTGGTTGTTGAGCAGGATGTCCCAGACAAGGCATTCAGGGATGTCTCATGAACTTCAAGATTTAAGGCTACTCAGAGATAAGCCTATAGCCTAGGAAGCGGGCTGATATACAATGAATCAGGGTCAAGCTTTGCCGTGCGGATTATGGAGTAGAGGAGGGAGTAGCCAAAGAACGCGAGATATGGCCGAATGTCAACGGTACTGCGAATACGATCATTGTAGCTTGAACAAAGCGACTAGGCAGAAGTGGGCTCAGGTCGAGACGCGGCCAATAGGACAAGATCGCCTTCAGGAGCCCGCTGTAGCATGGAGTCAGCACCTTCGTGCGCGTACGACCCAAGAGCCGCCCAACTGCTTCCTCTGCTATATCGCCTTGTGTCCGTTGGGACCAATCCCTTTTGACGCTATGTGCTCCAACCAACCGAGATCGAGGCAGTCAGTCAGTTTGGGCCACTCCGTCTCCAGCATTATGCGTACTGACACCAAGTTTTCTCCTTTGGAAATAAGGTCGAGGGTGAAGTCGCTCATCTGAGGCCGCCAGCCTGGTGGCGGCGAGACGCATGACGATAGATGAGGATTGCCGGGACTGAAGGGATCTCCCTGGGCAATACCAACTGCAACACAGTATCAGAACGGAAATTTCACGACATGAGATTGGCAAGAGGGAAGAGCAGCAAGGCACCCGCGATCGGCAGCGTATCAAGACTTACTAGAATCAATGTTGATCTCTCCCCTCCCTAGCATGCCACGATCTTTTCGCATTTGGATCTCCGATACATACAACGAGTACAGCTCTTTGGCGTCATCCGTATCGCGGCTCAATGGCTTCCTTGATGTCGATGTAGATGGTTTCCTCGGGCCAATACCACCATTCAGGATCTGCATTGATTCGTTTGATGTTTCGTCCGTTCTTCCCCTACGAGACTCAATCGGAGCTCGAATGATGATGGCGTACTCAACATAAACGCTACGGTGCGAGAACTGGATACTGATGAGCAGTAGAAGGCTCTGTAATTCTCGTTAGTACTGTCTTCAGTCTTTGAGATCCCTTTCTTACTGCAAGAATTATATGTCCACTCGAATGCAACCTCCACATGGACAGAGATACTGACGCCGCAAGGACAACTGCAGAACAAAGTATAGGAATCGCAAGCAGACCTGATGTCCATTTCTGACGATCGTGGTAAAGGGCCCACCAGTATATCGAACTGAAGAGCAAATACTCCAGAAGGCTTATACCGAAACCAGTCGAGAAAAGAAATATGTCTTTATGCAAGCTGCGGTTCGGATCAGTATATGTGGGTTCCACGGTGCTGGTGTGAGTCTACCGGATGAAAGGGGCAAACCCCAAGAGCGTAAAGATGGGAATAGCAACAGGACCAAGCTTACGCCACCACCATCCTAAATGAGATTTTTGCATGCGGGCGAAAATCTCCCGCGTGAATGAAAGCTACGGTGATATGTAAGCATTCGCATTGACATGTTCCTCTGATGGAAACCCTACCTCTGAGAATATTACACATGTGATAGAGAAGCGAAGAAGTAGGTCAATAGCAAGCCAAAACCCTTCTCCTAATGGATCGATCAGTCGATATGATGAAGTGTTCGAGCGAGCTTTTACTTACCATCGTCAACCCCTTTCGAGGTGTACAGCACCATGAGAATGACTAGAGCGGAGTCGAATGCGTATTTCGCTATCATGAGCCATGTCTGTAGTTGACTGAAAAGCTCCTTCAAGCCCAAGCGCTTACGCTGCCAAAACAGGAAAGGGATTGCCGCAAGGTCAGCGACGAGGACACAAACGAGAACGCTTAGGTAAGCTGTCGGTGAGACTCTTTCCATAAGAACGACAAGGGGTGTAAGCGTGCAAGGCAGACTGCAGGAGACAGAGCGGTGCGTAACAGACTGGGCGAAACAGGCAAACGAGGAAATATGCAGGAAATGGTCGAAAACGAGGCTGCAAGATCCATGGGTTCTTTATAGGAACTGTGCATGAACAAGAGAGTCCCATTCTCTCCTCCCCTTGATTGGAGGTCCAAATCAGGAGATTTCAGATATCATTACAATTCAGAGACGAACGGCGCTGATCTTCCCAGTGGCGTATTTATCTATATAACGTTGGGTCGAGTTCTTTTACTCTCCTTGTCTGTGATCCTGTGCATGACAGCGTCTTACCTTATAAGGAATAGTGAATGGCGAAGTGGGAAGATGTTGCACCCTACGAGCGGGGAGGCGGCAAGATTATACTCGACATCTTACATGTTCACAAAGGACTCCCTTATACCAGTCATCCAAACGTGTGATTTGATATCATTATCCTGGTGATGGGCTTGCAGCTCTAGTGGGCTCGGAAAGAAAGTTATACTCCCGGAGTCGGCCCGCTAATGAGTCTTGGCTTCGTTTTTGTTTGTACAGCCAAAAACGAAGCCAAGGCTGCAGGGATAACAAAAGCAGCTAGCTCGGAATCCGAGCTGAAAGTCCAAGTTTACGACGCGCTTTTAGACATCACTGTACCAAGCATGGATATGGTAAAAGAGGTTCTGGTGTTGAAGAATGGATCTGCTCGTCTCTCAACGATGGGGAAATAAGAAACGATGCTAACAATATAGCAGGCTTCAGGGCTTCTAGAGGACTTCACTGATGAAGACCTCCATAAGATCGTCCGCGCCATCCGAGACGAAATTAAAATCAGAAAGCGTACCTCTGAGAAAGATGATGTCCGAGATGTTCTCCGTCAACTCTACGTAGGGTTTGCTGGAGAATGCCAGGAAGACCAAATCGATATGTTGAGGAAACTCGCCAGGATGATAGAGGATGAGGATTATATAAATCGTATGAGTCAAAGTGGAAAGAAGTGGGACATGAGAATCGAAGATTTTTTGGGAAATTCAATGAAATCTGTGGCATCGGACAATGACAAGACTAGACTTAGGCGTGTTGTCGAGGCCATCCAGACTGTCTATAGCCAAAGTAACACCGCTCCTATCCGTCATGGACTCCTGGTGGCTTTCCTCTACGCCGCAGTAGAAACCATACGAGCCACGAACCGTAACCGACCTGACTCCAAATCGTTTTCGAGGCGAGAACTTGCTCAAGCCGTGTTGTCAGGTGAGCCACCGGTTACGATAGATCTTCCTAAGGCACTCCGAGCTGGTGGACGGATTGCACGCCTGTTTAGAGGAAACGTCGGTTATCTGTTTTCTCTCAAAGCAGGCACCGAACACATGTAAGTGCTCCTCATTATTCCTAGAAACAAGGGGGAAGGGTAAACGGTTATAGGATTGAACGCGCAATGAATGAGCACGCAGTGAATGCTTTCGTTCGATTTACAGAGACACACGAGAGCCCAGCGCCTTGCCTGGAGCTTACAGGGCTTGCGTGTGCTGTATTGTCAAAACTGGCGAGGTACTTTGGCTGGCAGAATTGGGTATTCAGGTCGGCAACTTGGAGATTCTATCCGAAATCTCTAGTTCCCAATGGCCTGGTTAAGGTTCCGCCGGCCTACTTGCCCGATCCTTTTCCGGCGCCGACGAACTTGTATTCGAGGCTTGATGAGGTTGGTGTCAACCTCCTCCAATTCTGTGCGGTAGCCTCGAGAGAACCTGATTTGCTCGTGCTGATCATTGGTAGACGTATATCAGCTTTGCCCAGGGCGGACACTTAGCAGCGACAACGCCTATCTCGTACTGATTCCCTTTGCGGCGGCAAGCGAAGGTGTATTGAATGCCCTATTAACACTTAGCGCTTCGTATCGCAAGGAATATTGCCCAGACCAATATCAAGCGATCCAGCAGCGGGAGATAGACTATAAATTTCGGACCTTGAGGTGGCTGAACGACCATCTTCAAAGCGATTCACATACATTGCCATGTCTTCTTGTCATTATGCTCTTGGTCCACTACTGTATGGTCAACGAAGATGGAGATCATTGCTGGTGTGTCCACTTTACAGCCCTTAACGAGCTTATCCTTCGGAGTTCGACGACTTCCTATCCATCTCTATTCACCGCTTTCCAGGCCGTCCTGGCGAGGACGGCGTGTTCGTTAAAAGATGATCGACTACCATTGTCCGATCACTACCATTGGCTTGGTACTGGAACTTGGGAGGAGCTGACGCGAATCGATGGTACTGTTGGAGTCTCTCGGGCGGTTTTGTGTATCATCAACTCGATCACAGTATCCTCCGCCAATGTAGGTCCAGTCCCATCACAATTGTGTTGGGCATTCGGCTAATGATCCCCAGACGCCAACCCTTACCGAACACCCGCAAGGCCTGGACAATCAGCTCGAAGCGATCTATCAGAGACCGCCCGTGGGTGATTCCGACCAAGTTCAAGTAATGATGAAGACTGCAGAGTCATATCGCCTCGCTGCCCGATTGTATTTTCATTGCAGGCTATTAGGGTTAGTTATATATACCCTGCAACTGACAACGTTTCTTGACCTTTACAGAGCTACCCCAACGCATAAGACTGTCGCCGAAATTCATCGACTGTTGTTGTCTGTACTTAGCGAGCTCCCTTCAGAAGGCCCGAATTTCACGGCCATTTACCCTCTCTGGGCGATGTTTGTAGCAGCGGTATCTGCAAGCTGTAAAGGTGAGCGGGGAATGATAGCAGATCTTCTCAATGGGATCACCACCAGAAACAAAGGAGTGAGTCTTCCAATTTGGTTTGTTTCAATCACGATAAGCGAAGTTTTTAACATTCTCCTAGAACGTCGGACCAGCGCTCGTGGCTATAGAAAGCATTTGGCATTGGCAAGATTATGTAAAGCTCTCAAGTTACGTTCACAAAAGCGCCTGGTGGGAAGAAATGGTAGAACCATTTTCCAATACGCCCAGAGGGAAAATGCTGAGCCTTGGATAACCAATCCCAGATGGTTCCTAGGCACCATTTTCGAATTCAACAACTCTCCTAGGAATCAAGTCTCCATGTATATTTACATCATCTTCTCTTCCAGACCGATCCCATTCCCATCTCCGTCCTAAACTTGGATCCAAGGTACCTCGAATCATTTGCACAACGTATTTTCCGATGATTGGGAGGAATTTGAAGCCGTGATACGATCCTCCGGCTGCAACATACAATCCTTGTGTTCGAGGGACGGGGCAAATGAGGAAGTCTTGATTCGGAGTAATACAATCGCTGCTTCGCTATCAGCAACCGCTCTCTGCATTGACAGGATTTGCCAGTCATACTAGCAGTACCAGGCTTGGGAGAATTCTCTGGCTTTGAACTGTGGGAAGAATTGCGCTAGTAGTGCACGATTCTCGCCAAATAGATGAGAGGCCAACGAAGCCCCCTTAATCGGACCCCGTGTTGCCATTACACTGTTGGTGAAGCTTACAGCGTTGGTGACTTTGATACAACGATTGTTGTCCATTGGCATGATCTCCCCTGAAAAATCCGTTAGCAAGCCTATCCAAAGCAATTTAGGGAGCACTGGTACCTTGTGTAGGACGAACTAAGATCGGCATTCGACTGTACTTTGGCGCTTCCTCCTCATCGAGAGTAATGGCCGCGGTGCTGATACCGGCGTTCGTGAAAAGACCAATTGGAATTTGTAGTTGCGAATGGCGAGCAATGAATGGACCTGTCCAAGGGCCCATTGCTAACACCACAGAAAAACCACGTAGCTGCTCACCGCTCTTCAAATGTACGCCATTACACTTCTTATTATCAAAACAGAGTTCTGTAATCTCCTCTGTCCGATAGATCACTCCTGCCCGACAAGCAAGTCGGAGTGTCTTTTCCAACGCTTGTGTCGCTTCAACCCAGGCAACAGATTCATCGCAGGTAATATCCTCTTCCCCTTCCAGTTCACATTCCTCGAATACGGAGTCAAAGCGTTGTCGAAGCTCCTCTTGTGTCATCCGTTTGCTTTCGACAGGGGGTCGTGGTAGCGAAGAATCTTGCTTGCCGTGTATCACAACCCATCCACTTTGGTGATAGAAGCTCTTGAAATCTTCATGTTGCCAAGCTCTCATGGCCTCATCCGCCAAGTTGCGGTACAGGTCAGATGCATACTCCTTTCGAACGACTTTGTTGATGTCGATCGACGCAGGTTGGGCCGAGTCCGTTGGGAGACCGAATAGATATATTTCACTGTTTGAGGTTTCCCTGGCAAGATGAAGGGCAGTCGATGCCCCGAAAACTCCTGCTCCGACAACGATAAAACGAGACATTTCAGAGTTTGTGAAAATCGGTGGGATTGAAGCTTTTGTTGGTGCCCCGAATGATACCGTTTAACCACAGTCATTACGTCATCCATATCTTGAATTTACATGATTCTTGATGATGCGCATATCGAAAGTTACTAAGCGATAACTATTTTATTCTGGGCTTCTAGCATAGCAGGGGGTAGTATTTCATTTCGCTTCGGCACATCCAGCCAGGGACAGCACTGAAGGTGACGAGCTATAGCCCAACACCCAGAATGATCCACACCCCAAGGCGTGGTTCACACCAAAAATGGTCCATACCATGATTCGTTGCATGATAAGTCGTTTAGCTCAATGTAGTCCAGCAATCCGTTGACGATTAATGCACTGAATCATTGAATTGACAACAGCATCCACTTCTTCTCTATTTCTAGTTCGCAAATCTGTCATTGTCCTCGCTTTTCAGCTACACCATTATTTATCAGAAACTCCTATGTCTCCCCCCTGGGCTTGTCACGAAGAGGGTGCGGTGCACATTACTGTTCCGTGATGCGTGAAACTTTCTACCACTAAGTACTTTAACAGCGCTCTTTGTCTATAGCAGGTAGCTTCTCCCCTCAACTCGCAGCTTTGGATATGGAGACAACACAAGAAGGGGAGAAATGCCTGGAAACATTGTGACAGCCCGCTACATCTTTTCCTCCGACTTGGACGCCAGTGACTAAGTGATCCGGCTACTTCTGTGGAAAATGTTCGGTTCCGAGTGGGTTGCTATTCTCATCATAGCATACTTCACGAGACAATCTATTGCCACTTGGCCGAACTCAACGAGGACGTAAATGCGCAGAACGAAGATTTTCCAAACACGGAAGATTACCTGCATCGCACTGCCATCAACCAAGTCTTGGCCTTCAGTGTCCTCGCTCTTGAGTCGGCTCAAGGATATCGGGAATGGCGAGAGGTTGTCGTAGAAACACGCGAAATCTGGGATATGCTGTAATGCCTGCGTACCCCCAACTCCAACCGATGTATTTGTATGGCTTGAAGGGGGGCAAGGAGCCCGATGACTGCTGGACTTGTGGTTCAATCCTGAGGTCGATCTGATCCTACGAAACTCTTTATTATGGTTGTCGGAACTGGAAAAATTAGCTTCTGTGAAGTAATGAACAAATTCTGTACTCACATATTCGGTGCATCGTCAACGGCCACGGAATGCTCGAAGGAGGCGACGGAGGCACCGATGTACTCAAGAATTTACCAAGTCTTGATGTAAATGTTTCGCCATGGGATTTTTTCTCAAGCTTCACCAGATCTTGTGGTCTGCGACAGGTCTTGGAACAAACCAGGCAGCGTGTCTCGTTAATCAGGCCTGCGAGTGGTTCATGCGTACAGTCGTTCTGGTCGCGAATATGCCTGTATAGATGCTCTAATTTCTTGAAACGTTTTCGGCAAGATACGGCTGGGCAAGTATGTTCTGTTGAAGTCATATGCAGCGGAGCATAAGCATCATGAAGGAGCCGTTGCAGGCATGATACTTGGTGTTTGAGGGTTTCGATGGTGGCCGAGATCGAAGAAATAAGATCGGTCTTGTTATTGTCGTCTCCTCTTCTATACTCCGATGATCCAGAACGACGACGCTAACGATCCTTGTGCCTATTGAGTGGTTCGTGATGGCTGAGAGAGGAGTCGAGTGGGACGGCACCTCTAGACGAGGCAATGCTAAATGACATAGTGGAGACTGAAGTTAAAGATAAGTTGATACCGTCAGCGGGCTCGCAATGGTAGGTGGGAAATCAAGAAGTGTTATCAAGAGACTCGGTGAGGGCCTCCGAGGCGGCAAGCATCACGGGAAGATCCCTAGACTACTTGGCCTCTCGATTGAGCTAGCAGAAATACGACTAATCACCAGTGCCGACGATCTACATACCTCGCAGATGCTACTAGAGAAGAAGCACCTTTTCAAAAAGCAATTAAGCAAACAATTCGTTAATGCCTACAGGGAGCTCTGTCGAGGAATTAGGGTGTCGTGCGAAGCGGCTCTGGTGACTGAATCGAGAACCGACGATAGCCGCAAGCAAATGGAGGGGAAAACAGAATTGCTTTCTGTCGTTTGGCTACGACTAACAGAATGTTTAGACTCAGTCACGCCCTGAGACCAGCTTCACGACAGCAATCGAGCGATTACAATCTGAGAAGCTCGCGTTGACCACCAAAGTGGACCAGTCAGTGGCCCAGGCAAGGAAAGCGGCAGTACTGCAAGAATCCGCGGAACACGGGATTGTTCGATGCTACATGCAGCCGACACGGATAAGCAGATGTCGCAGCAACAACTGCAGAATTTGACATGTGTGTTGAATCTCTTGAAACACAACACGGTGAAGTCGATGGATGACTTTCTGAGCCGACTGAAGTTTGATATCGGTCTTTTCTAGAGTGATTAGGCGAAGTTGTTGAGGGATACCAGTCGATAGCGTAAAATGTCTCTTTCTTCCCCAAGACAAGTTCGTCCTCTGACTCGTAATGCACGGCCATAAGACCTTGCTACGAAGACAGCCCCGGAAGAAGTAGAGAAGAATGTACCGTAGAGACTCCAAGTCACCGTAGTGGTTCTCCAAAAGCCAAGGGCGTCGCGCTCACCCACATCCAAGAGACCGTTGATGCTCGCAAACCGTGCAGTGCTCACCCGTTTTGGATTCAGGGAACGACCAAACGTTCAATTCCCCACGGCATTTGGACCAGCACTATCGTCTCTGCGAGAGCCGACCTCTGCTGCGAGACCTGCTGTTAGCTCCAGAATAGCTCTTCTTGAGGCGGATTTTCAAATCAGGATTAGAAGAACGCTGCTCTGGTTCTCTTTTCAGGCGCTTGTTGAAAAGACTGGAACCTCGGCCAACGTCCTGGGAAAGTTCGTCGGCCGATGTTTCGGATTCTGGTGCATGCGCTCCGATGGTGGACTGAGACATACTGTGAGTAGAAGGCTCTAAGGTGGACGTCTCTCCGGGTATATCTGTCACCCTACTATTGGCAGCCGCTATCAATTCGTGTCGTTGTGTATTTGCCCAGTCTCTGGCGTTTCTGAAAGCGCAAACTCCCTGTCGAAATGTTTCAGGAGTGTCAGTCAGCAACCATCCTCTCAGTTGAGTCATATGGTATTCCGGAGAGTCTTCCACATTAGATGCTCGGGTGGGGTGAGTTGTATACAGCTTAAGAGTTCCGTCATTATAAGTGGAGGTGATGGTGTACGCGTTGTTGTCGTATGCAAGCGTAGGGTCCGCGTCAAATGACCGAAGCCTATGGATACCACGGGCACCCAATGCTCCGTCGAAACAAGCTTGTCGTTTGGCCACGGCCGCACTCCCATCGGGGCCCTTCGCCTCAGTGAAGAAATTGGGTAACGCTGGAGCCTGCCCCTGTGTGGCCGGTGTGATGTATGATCCTAGCTCTTCACGGATTCGTAGGTCTATTTGTGCAGGACGTGCCCCGTCATAGAAGTCGGGTTTGGCGTCGACCAAGTTGCCGCGTGTAAGAGGCTCGAGGTTTCCAAATACGAGATTCTTTGCGGATGGGACACGGGCAGAACCCTGAATCACCGGGAAAACTTCACCCATCACAGCGTCCTCATTCAATGCTCTTGAATTGGTCTGCTTGAACGTACGAAATTCCCTAGTGGAGAACTGAGATGGTGAGAGAGATGGCCTCGGCCGCCCCAACCTGTCGAGGATTTCGTTTGCGTTATTTGGCCTTGGGGGCTCCCGACCATCCGGAAAATCATAATCATCTGGATAGATGCCGTTATCGATGAGGTTTTGCTCAAAATTGGGATCGTATGGAGAAGTCTTCTTTGTTTTCGAGGTTGTGGTTTTCCCGGTAGAGTCGCCCAATGTATTCCTGGACTTCGATTGGGTCCTCGAACTGGACTGATTCGAAGGCATAACGTGTGCAGTGGAATTCGGTGTGGAGGGTTCTGGATACTGGAGGAACGCAGTCAGCAATAATCTCGATATCTTCCACAGTAAACTCACCCCTCCAAGGTCACGAAGATCTGGACCACCGCGTCTAGCAGAGCGTAGCAGATCTTTTGATGGATTTCCCGATTGACCTTTGTCTCCCACCAGGTTTTGCGTGCAGGTAGTAGCAGGCCTGACGGGACTGGCCCTTTGTCCGTTTCGTCGATCAAGTTCGTCCAAAGCCCCTGGAGTGAGCCACACCCTTGAGAGTGAATCCCAGTATGCTGTGTTCGTCTCCTGCCGTGGTTGATGATATCTTTTAGGCTTTTTCCGGGGCCGGTGCGTTGTGGTAGTCGTCGAGTGCTCTTGTTCGATCCCACCTCGTTGTCGCTTTTGGCCACTCGTTGGTTGATCTTCACGCGCGACGGCAGTCATCAAGTGCGGTGCTCTGCAAAGTGTAGAATGTGAATCAATCTCTTCTGTAAGTAGAGGATGAGAACGAGCATCGCGCATGATGGTGTGGGAGAACGCTCTGAGTCATGCTTCAAATTTGAAATCAAATGGTTGGTCGACGGTTGTTCGTAGGGGGAAGTGAGGGGTAATTGGCGTGTTTAGTGGATGATTAAAAGCGCGCGTCTAGAAGTAGATGAGTTAGACGAGTATGTATTTGTGGTTCGGGTACGGATTGGTGAGTATATTGGTCTCTACACAATTCCTCGTCGCTGACAATATCGCAAACTAGACAAGAAGACCACGGACCCAGCGTACTACGTTGATGTCAAATCCGAGGGGTTGCGTGATATCCTGAGGACAGTTCCGGGAGACGTCAACGGAATCTGCCTGAGGGAAGACAAGCCCACGGTATAAAGCATTCCCATCCCTAAATGGCACCAAGCTACGAACTAGCCGCTGACCTCCACTCAGGTCGAGCAGAACCTGTTGTACAACCGCCTTGCGGAATTGGAAGAGTACCAATGCGATCCTTCATACCTGAAACACTTCAATCTATTGGTCGACTTCGTGAAGACAACCTATGCCTCCACAACCAAACGTATCACTGCGCTTCTACAGGGCCACCAAATCACCTACGACCTCCTCTGGGCGCTTTTTAAGCCTAACATGGTGGTTTACACCACCTGTTTTGGTACTGGCAAGCCGAGATGTGTCAAATATCATTTTGGCGAGGAGAGGAAGATGGACAACGGGGTGGAATACTTTCATCTTGAGTGTCACTACGTGGATTTCGATGGCAAAGCGTTCGGGGAGACCTCAATCGAGCTTGCCATACTGAAGTTCCGTAGAACAAAGAGGATCGACACTCTTGACGCCTTTCCGCTCGGATACCATGCGGATAAGGCTCAGGTCAAGGCAAATCTTGTCGAGTGTGGTCGAAAGTTTGTGTCCTTGATGGGCGTTCGCCATCGCTAATACCGAGGCGACGCCTTCTATATACGCAAAGGGCAGCCGATCAAGGTGCCCGTCAACAGCCGAATCATGATAGATGCGGTATTCTTCCAAGAGGCAAACCCCAACCACACTAGGCCTTCTATCGATCAATCGGCTAAACAAGATTCATCAGATGGTGCTTGGATTATATTTAGGAGTGATGACCGTTCAACGAACCAATCAGGTTAAGTCAAGAGCAATGGCAAAGATCCTACTGAAATGGATGAAGATGACCTGATCCTATGCAGCCCGACTGTACCAGGATTTAGTTACGGCAACAAAATATGGGGTGAGCAGAGTTCTCTCGTGACCATAAATTATGCTTGGCTAACACGTTGAATAGCTGAGTTTGCGGTTGCCGACATGCAAGACATCAATTGGAATCTCGCGGCTTTCGCTCAACTTGCAATCCCCACTAAGTAAAAGGAAGTTATCCAGGCACTGGCTGAAGCCCATACAAGCCGAGAGACTGAGCATGCGTTCGATGACTTTATCGTGGGGAAAGGGCTGGGTTTGATCATTCTTTTGCAGTATGGTCTCCAAACTTATTTGTCCAATTCCATAGAGCTAATCCTTTGCCAGTGGGCTCACCGGCGTCGGCAAGACTTTAACAGCTGAGGGGATATCTGAACATCTTCAAAGACCACTCTATTTGGTATGTCTTACCACTGATGGACCAAACTGCTTATGATGCTGACTTGGCAGATTTCCGCTGGGGAACTAGGCACATCTGCGGAGAAGCTTGAAGCGCAGTTGCCCCTGATCTTCCAGCGCGCTGATAAGTGGAACGCCGTCCTCCTTCTCGATGAAGCCGACGTATTTCTGGAGTAACGCTCCCTCCATGACGTCCACCGCAATGCCCTTGTCTCTGCGTTCTTACGAGAATTAGAGTATTATCAAGGCATCATGTTCCTCACGACCAACCGGGTCAAACAGATTGACGACGCCATCGCGAGCAGAATACACCTCCCGTTGAAGTATGAATCGCTAGGCCTGGCTGCCAGAAGGGGCATCTGGGAGAGCTTCCTGAAAAAGGCTGTCACCAAAAAAGGAGGGGCATGTTACAGCCGCAAGGACCTCGAGTTTCTTGCGAAAAAGGACCTCAACGGTCGCCAGACAGATTATTCATGGGATTCTCAAACTGATTGATCTTGTGCTTTAGATCAAAAACATTGTATCTACCGCTTACGCTCTGGCATCTCGAAAGAGAGATCGGGTAACCGTGTCTCATCTCGAGGTCGCTCTTACCGCTGGCGAGAATTTCGAACGTGACTTCAAAGGGGCAGGTCAAGTTGACAACATGCAATCTTATGTATAGCTGTCTGCTATTACAGTTACGTACGAGCTTGCCTACGTGTCTGTACACTCTTTGTTCGGGATGGAAATGAAAACTGGAGGATGGAATCCAGTAAATAGCTGCTTTAATCGAGTGCAATTCTTTTCTAAAGTAATATGAGACGATCTTCAAAGACATAGCCTGCCGGCGATTCACCATCCAGAGCCTTTATAGCACGTGCACTTCCCTTCTCTTCTGCCACATCACGCGCCGTGCGTCCGGAGCTGTCGACTGCGGATATCAATGCCCCTCCATCGACCAAAAGCTTGGTTGCTTCTCCATATCCCAGTTGAGCGGAAAGATGCAATGGCGTACGGCCATATCTGTCCACCGGGGACGTTTCAGCTCCCTGGTCAATCAATAGCTTTATCATCATCTGAATGCCCTTTTCGGCCGCCAGATGCAATACAGTCTTCCCTCCATGATCTTGCGCAGACATAGCCGCTCCTCTGTTTAAAAGCAATATAACCATTTGCGAAGACCTGCTCTCCACCGCCAAGTGTAGTAAGGTTCGCCCCTTCGCATCCGTGGTCGACATATCTGCTCCCCGCGTAAGAAGCTCCTCCGCCGCACTCCCGTGTCCACCCATTGATGCCCAATACAACGCCGTTCGTTGATACCTGTCGTGCTCCGACACTGAGGCGCCATATTCCAAGAGGAGCTGTACAATCGCTGGGTGGCCTCAACGAGCAGCCTGCAGAAGGGGCGTGGAGTCGACTGGATCTCTTGGGGAATGCTGGGTGCCATGTTCCAATAAGCACCTGACTTCAGCTATATTTCCTTCGGTGGCAGCTTTTGCAAGACTAATCTCGTCATCCAAAAGATCAACCGACGTTTGACAAGTCGGACAGCGGCAAGTCTCGAAAACGGACTTGGCCAAACAGGCCTCATGTGTCCAGTAGCGACATTCACACCGTAATGTCACGACTTCTTCCCCAACCTTCAAGCGTTCTAGGCAAATGCAGCATAATTCTGCGGCTGTGTTGCCGTCGACGTTCTTTCGGTGTATCACGGTGTTTGACAGCGTCAGGGTCATATCACGATAGGCCCGACGCAATGCGCCAGGGTCTATGAGAAGCGCCTCCATTCGACCCCGTGATGCTAGAGAGCGTGAACAAAGTGTTCGACTTGGACCGACTTTCCGACGTGGGGTTAGGACTGAGAGGATGTGATTCGGATGACCAGATTACACAGGGTGTCACAGCAGCTCGTCCTTTATCCTGGTCCCGACGTTACTGGAGAGACACAGCCGTTAGCGGTGCTCGGAGGTCTTTGGTAGAGCCACTTATCTGCCAAGCTATTCGTAGAGACTTGCGAGCATGGGGCAAAAGAACATACGGAGGTATTAAGATGGTCTTTCGCTTGCCGTGGCTAGTGGTGGCTTGTTTTCAGCCACAACGGGTTGACTCATCGCGGTCCCCATCCGGAGTTAATCCAATCGTCCCCGAGCAGAAGCTCAGCCCTCCCTAGTGTTGGAAGTTCCACCATTGTTCAGCTCTAGTTTCTTCAAGCTTCTGAAGAGTAGCTGCCATGTCAATTGTGCACAAACCGGTGGTGGTATGCGATCTAGAGTTAAAAACATAGAGTTGAGTGGAGCAAACTCAAAGTCCAATTTACAGTGCAGGCAATATCAGCAGAAACGTCTAATGTCTTTACTTTTGCCGTTCATAGCGGGCTTAATGCCTCACACCACGCGTTACACAGCAACTCATGTAAATTGCACTCGATATCATCCAGCCCTGCCCGCACGCGTCGCTTTGCGATACTTGGAGCCCCGCTGTGCCCTAAGTCGTATCTCAGACTCCTCCAGCAACCGCTGAGCGTTCCCTAACTCGCCCCTGGGCAGCCATGTATTCCTCCATCGCACTCTGTACTCATCACCCCTTCTTGTACGTCTCTTCCCAACAATCTTCAAGCTTTCCCACTCATCGTCCTCTGCATCCGTAGCTGGATCGCCTTGACCCTCAAGCTGCTGAGGTAGCGGAGTGGTGGCGCTGGGGTAACTTGCGATCGTCTCTGCTCCGTAGTCGACTTCGCTAACGGCTTGCCCATAGAGATTCTGGGGTGAAGCCCCATCGGGAGAGGCCGGCGGATCAAGAGGTTCGGTGGGATGTTCGAGGGCGGCGAGGGTATCGACGCAATCGAGGGCCTTTGGCTCCTCCTTCTTATGGGAGCTGAGGGTACGCGCGGTTCCAATCTATGGCTCCACGCTGGCGGCCTTGGCGGAGGCGCCGTATTCGTCGGCGATGATACTGTCAACCTTCAACATGACCGGGTTGTCTGTGATTGTGTCAGTGTAAGCCATGAATGTGATATAAGTTCGCTAAATTCTCCACTAACGCGACTTGGTGCGCAGTCCAGCTTGCTCTGATTCGACTCTGCCCTTAGGCACAAGAAATGGGTGCTCAGGGAGCCATCGTAGCACCAGTCGATGTGAGTCTTCTTCATGCTATTCGATGTGCCTGCTGCTTATATATACATAGGGAGACAAAACTTGTCGTACTTGTGGTGGTACTGGAACTATACCTGCAGGCGTGAGATGGGTCACGTGTTCGACCTGTAAGGGAACGGGGAAGGTGGCAGATTGATGGGGGGTGATACTAGAAGGAGCTGAGCAGGGCCGTACACATGAAGACTCTTTGGAGCCAACTCTACTCTTTGATGAAGTTTTTGGATTTGAAGTTTGGAATAAAAATAACGTTTACCCGCTTGTTTCAATAGTAGTAGTAGATTTCATTCCGCCCGGAGGCACTAAGCCTATAGGGCTCTAGCGCTATTAACCTGTGCATCCATTACTTTCGCCAAGCCAATAGAGTGATGCAGCACCTATCCAGCCATTGGCAATTGTGTTTAGCGCCATACAAGGTCAGGCCTACTCTGACTCGATAATGGCAAACGGTTATGGGGATACATTCAGCTCGACGCAGCTGGGACTAGGGTTCCATTTCGAAAGCTATTAACGTATCGATTTAATCGCCTAGATATGCCCAACCGGAGTGGTTTCGCTTATACTGTACGATTGACGGAACAAGACCAAACTAAGGATTTAAGAGCTCTGGCTGTATGTCCTTTCTCCTAGATTGAAGTCTTTCATTCCACGTCATTGGTGGCCTTGTGAACAGTCTGCAATCAAGTGACTCACACATTTTCGCCTAGTTATACAAAGCAGGGCACAATGTCTGACCTATTCTCCAAACCAACATTGACTTACGTCTGGTGAAATCTAGAACCCCTCATCATCATGCCAAAACTATACGTTGCAATGTACCGCCCGGTGACTGGTAATTACGAACACTGGGCACTATACCTCGAGAACCAGCCGGAACACAAGATCTACGAAGTCACCGGCGAGTCTCCTCACTTCAAGACCAATATCGTCTCTGGTAAACCAACATCTACAAACCGCCACAGAAGAAATGTCTTTGTTTACGATATCAACGTTGGGGATATCCCGGAATTCAAAAGAGCTGTCTCTGCCGTGAAAGTGCAGAATTCTGTTTCACATTGGAATTGTCAAGACTATGTGATAGAGGCCCTTGAGAAGCTCGAAGAGGAGTGTGTTATCGATGGAGATGAAAAAGCATATATCAGCGCGAAAAAGCAAGTCAAGAAACATTTTGGACCGCTTTGAGTGTCACTAGCGCAGGAGTGAGACAAGGTATGTCAGCTTGTGGTCTATGTTGGACAAAATGTCAGAAAAGATTCTGACTCCATGCATTGCAGGCACCGGAATCCAGGTATTGACTGTGGCAGTGGCGAAACGATACGCGAGGTCGATTCGCAGTTGGAAGAGAACGTGACGGCCATAAAGCGGGATTCACTTATGCGTGCCACGAGTATATCAATTTAGCTGTACTCTTTCCCCTCATTCTGTCCAAACCAATGACAGCTATTATCGAATCCATCAAGTTGATAGCAGCCTGGCTTTAAGGCCCTATACGGCTTAGCCTATAGTTACTCCCGCTAGTACCCGTCCTAGGCCCTATTCTCTGCTGTCGTTATTAGCCCGCATCTTCCTTGAGGCTTGTATATCCAGAGACTGCTTTCTCAACACCGACTTGTGCATCATTCGATATTCACGATGAAACGGAAGCGGGCGGCCAAATCGATAGATTCGCAGCCGTGCAGGTCTGCAGCTGCCAACTTTAATGCCAAGGTGCTCCGGAAGCTAGAAAACGCATTTGCAGCCAACCCCGAAACCGACCTAATTTCTGCTTTTCCAACTGAATATGCCGAACGCCTAAAGGGAATGAAAAGTCAGAAAGCCAGTAAGCGTTTTTGCCCTATATTCCATCTCGACTTACTAAATATCGGCAGCCAGCGTCGTTGCAGCCGTCGAGACGACGAGTCCCCCCGCAGAGCAACATATCGCAATCAAACACCGCACGCACGAATTGACATCGTCTATGGGTGTAACGAGGGTGGTGTTTCCTCTGTCAGAATCTGTTCAAGATCTCCTGGGAGTCAATACCCACGACATCACGATACAGTCCCAATCACTGTCAATTAATCTCGCCACCACTATCGAGTCCAGTGAAATTATTTGGCAGTCCAAAGCATGCTACGGTCATGCAGTCGTTCGATGCAGTGCAGATATAGTGGCCAAGATCGTCCCCAACCTGGAGGATTATACAGAGTATACCAGCATGCAGTACCTTGCGAAACACGCTCCACAGATCCCAATACCGAAGCCTCTTGGCTTGGTGGTTTCGAATACGACGTCCTACATATTCATGTCCTTCATTCCAGGTATCACCGTCGACCGAGTATGGTCGAAGCTATCTAAACAGCAGAAAGACTCTATCAGCGATCAACTGAACGATGCGCTCGTTAAACTAAGGCAACTGAAAGTGCCGGACCGTATTCCGCTCGGCGGTGTATATGGTGAAGGATGTAAAGATACTAGACGTCAAACCAGGATTTGTCAAGGAACGATCAGGACCTGTACCGAGTTCGAGGACTTCAAGTTCTCCAATCCACATTTCGGGAGCTCCGAATACATTACTCTCCTACGCAGCCTTTCTCGGAGCCACATGGCTACGGTCCTTTTCTCACATGGAGACCTTCGGCCAGAGAACCTTGTGGTTCAGCCTGATCCGCATGGGAACTATAAGCTCGCCGGCATCCTTGACTGGGAGAAGAGTGGATTTTATCCAGACTACTTTGAATGCATTAAGGCCACTAGTAACATGTCAAGCTCGGACGCGGATGATTGGTACCTGTACCTCCCAACCTGCGCCTCACCCACGGCCTACCCTTTGCAGTGGCTACTGGATCGGATTTGGGACGTTCATGTAGCTTGAAGCAAGTATTATCCAATCGCACAATGCTCGTTTAAAGATGTTAGCTATTACGAACTTGTGTCAATATTATTCTCTGCAGGCGGCCAAGGAGATGAGTCTTCAAGGTACGTCTAATCGCGAATATCAATATGCTACTCCGCTCTAAATTGTGACAAAATGAACAGCGTGCGATCCTTCCAAAACAATGACCAACAATCATTCGAGACTGTCTATGCGAGCCGCTTTACCCCGTTTGCGGCCATAGTGCGCTCCCCCGACACTTGGAGAGGTCGAGCGATCGATGAGTTCGGTGGTAGGCTCGGAAGTGCAAGTATTCAAGCGAGCGAGCGTCTCTGCCTGTCCCCGGGAAGGAGGGTCTTGGGGGGGGTCCACAGGGCTAGTCTTCGACTCTACGCTTGTGGCCCTTAGTAGAACAGCTATTCTCGCCAGGCGTATCATCGTCGTCGTCTCCAACTACAAGTGGATTCTCTGAAACATAGAGAGAAAGCCTAGAAGCTGGTCAGAATAGTAAGGGCCTCACCTTGACTGTCGCCAGTTTCACTAGATCGATTTGAGCTTCTTGTATTCTCGCGTTGCTTTAAGTCTTATAGAGATAGCGGATATCTGAAGACAGGCTTAGGTAGTAAGCGGATCCCGCCGTGCGCTTGGGCGGATCCCGAATACTTATAACGCCCCTGGCCGTCCGGTCCCCATCTCGTTTATGCCTATCTTCATTGTGCCCGTGGTCTGTGTCTGCCTTCTCCTTGCCTTCAGCGGAGGAGCCAGGTCTGATGCTCTCAAAGGCGCCGTCCCTTGGTTCGCTCTGCACCAGGGAGATGGACGAAAGGACAGGGTCAGCGGCTGCTGAAGGTGGAGGAGGGGGAGGAGGAGTAGCAGTAGGAGAACGCGGAGGAACTAGGATAGAGCTTTGTGCATTCTCGCAAAAGGCGAAACATCTAGATCGGTGCTATCTGTTAGCAAGAGTCGCTGGGGATCAAGATTTCAAAGGACATACCTGATTTCTGGACTTAGCACCGGAACCGCTAAAGTATCCGGGGAACCGCCCTGCGCGCCCTTCTCTGTAGGTATCGAGCCGTCGCTATTCGGGCGGATGCTGCTGCGGCCGTTGGTCTTCCCATAGGTACCTCCGCCGCGTGTGGCTCCGGGAACGGGAGCGTTATCGCAGTTAGTTGGGACGGGATGTTCAGCGGGGCTGTCAAACTTGTAACTTCCGTGCTCGACAATTGACACCGCGTTTTATGGCTCCTGTGCTTCTTCGACACCGCACAGCACTTCCTTAATAGAGAGGAAGGGCCTGTCGCTGTCGTCTTGGCCGCCCGTTGGATCGGGTCCTATCGAGGGATCTGGAAGTCGTCAGCTAACGCCCATCGATGCCTATTAATATCAAGGACGGTGGATGCTACCTTTGACGTGCACCTGCGTGTCTCCGCCCACTGCGAGCTCACCGAACGGATCGAGACTCTACAGTCAGATCGATACACTTAATCAAACTGTGATTTTGGAGTCTCGCGCTTGAGCTCATATTCAGTGTAACGGCCACGGAATTATTATGCGTGTTGCTGACCATAGAAGTATTGCAATTCCGCGCTGCAGAGTGCCTTTGAGCAGGCCGAACTGCAGAGGGAAGAGCTGCTGGTGATAAAGGGAGTCCAAGCTGATAGAGGGCATTGGCACGCTCTGCTGGTGCGTAAAAGAGAGGGTGACAGATGGGCTGAATATTTCGCTGGGCGACACAAAAGAACTGAAGGCACATCGAGGCGGCGAAAGGCAGATCACATATACTCCAAAGCTGACAGGCCATCCGCTACAGTCCTCGCCGCACCAAAACCCCACTCTCTCCCCTCCACACTCCAGACCACTAATCGCCGATATCCAAGCACTCCTCGCACCTCAGGGATTCGCCTCGGCGCACTACTGGAGCCTCGTATCCAGTCATCTGATGCAGCAGGATCACCGCTGCGCCCCTCGCAAATCTCCATATCGTGTAGAAGACATCAGCTACTACGGCCGGGGCATCCAAGCCGAGACTGCTGTGACACACCAGCTGCACGGCGTCTTCCACGATGCGCAGCGAAGAGCGAGATCCGCGTCGCAAGGGCTCATCGGCGCAGCCCTCGGTGGCTTATTTTGTGAAACCGCTCGCCTCTCGCTCATCATCCAATCGTCCCTGTCCTCCTCTTGACCTTGTGCACCGTCACAAACGTCCGCCTCGCAGAACGCCCTGCAAGACACTTGACAGCGCCCTCACCGCCCGGATCTTCACTCTCCCGAGGCTTGTCGCTAGTGCTCCACCAGTCGTCCAATACTCAGTATCGCAGCAGCTGGAACCATCAAGGTCACGAGCAACGGGCTTGCCGCTGCAATTGGCGCCCTCGAGGAATTTTCGGCAAAACGACTCATGAGAAGCGTCATACCTCGAGGCACCCAGTTCCCGATCCAGGCATCGCTGGGCAGTGCATATATCCGTCCTCGCGATCAAGCCACGTCAGCAATGGCTGATGCCTGAAACCCAGCTGACCCGCACTTGGATCGAGGTGCCCAATCACTGCTCTCCAGATCCATTGCAGGGACGGTCACCGGACCACGCCAATGTCTAATAGTCGACTTTCGGCGTTGGGAGGCAGTACACGTCTATGCGCACTCGCCGCAGCCCCTGCCACATTAGCAGAGGCTGATGCCTGGAACCGTGTCGAATGGAATCTGACGGAGATCCCCAGTCGCTATTCCCACTCTGGAATATCGCCGGCGCGTCAGGTCTCCACCGAGGGCGCAGCAACCGTCGCTCTGCCATAGCGTGAGGCGCATTCATCCCTTTGGTCCAGTTGTTCACCCGAAGTAGCCTTGGGCCGAGTCCATCGCGATGCAGCCCCTCTCGTCGCTGAGGCCTTTCTGGTCGCTACGGCCATGACGGGTAGCAGGTGGATACAAGCTGCCAGGGCGGTCGCACCGCTGTTCCCAGGGATGTGGGGAGGACTGATTGAGAAAACCCGAGGAGCGCTGAGAAAGGGGTGAAACCGTGGAAGGTCGCGCTATTCGAGGATCGATGGATGTGGGGCTTGCGCAAAGGAACGAACTAAGTGACTGAGCAGGGATCGAGCGTAGGCTTGTGCCGAAGGCGCGATCGTCGCAGCCTCTGGCGTCTTCTCAGTGCAAATCGAGATACGAGGGAGGGTGACTAGGGACGATAAGTTTGAGCCGACAGATGAGAAGTCGAGAGAGGGGGGGGCCACGGCCAAAGGAACGTTATTGAAGGGAGGAGAAAGTCGAGTTGCAGAACAAGGACGGAGGATGATAGACAAGGAGGAGTGGGAGGATGTTGAAGGGTGCAAGAAGAGAGGTGTGACGGAGCGACGCTGTTAATAATATATATTTTCGACGTCGTCGCCGCTTTTTCTCTCGCCTTGCAAGCTAGCTGCGGACTTTTAGCTGCGCGTGGATCTCCCATCAACACATGGGCGTTGCGCTCAATCGAAATGTGCGAATTGACACGTAATGGTTTTCAATTCTCTGACAAGAATAGGCATCAGGCAGCAGCCCCCCACGTTGGACGGGGCGCCGCCACCCTGGCTCGCGCGACCCTCACCCGCGTCGCGCGAGCGTAGAGCGGCGCTCACCCTAGGCTGGAAGAGGGGTGAGGTCGGGGCAGATTTTTGTCACCTTGGCATGGGAAGGCGACAGAAATCTGTGAAAAGAATCGTTGGAACAGTCATAAACATCCTCCACAGGTCTCCCGACAGTGCTCAGGCCACACCTTCACCAGGGTCGTCCGAAGTCTCCATCACTCAGGCCGCTACTGAGGATAACTTGCAGGATCTACCAGATTTGACTCATGGCGAATCGATGTCACCACCCAGTACAGATCAGCTACACTCGATGGACGGAATGTGTGCGCAGAAGCGCTCCACAGAAAGAGCTATTTTGAGAGCTTGAGTAGTTGAACAAGGATCTAGAATCGCAGAAGATGACGGACATAATGTGACTCTGGCTGTGACGGGCTTTGTTCTGCCTCCTCTGCAGGAAGAAGTTACTTGGTCCGTCTTCTTCTATCTAAGATGACCGGCCGGCGCTCCGAGTTTGCTAAAAGCTCGAGAGCTCATATTACGCTACCTGCACCAATCAAGGGCTTCAATGCTGTCAAGATTTGAAAAGATCAGAAGGAACGGTCCGACACCATCAGTCATGTTACCCTACATGGCCAACCTTGTGCCCCTCCTCCAAACCCCTTTGACATCAAGCGTCGCGCTGACATCTTTTGCCACATCTCCGCCAACAAGCAACAGATCAGCTCTCTTCCCAGCCTCGATAACGCCCCTATCTCCTAGACTGAAACATTTAGCAGGTACGCTCGTCGCCGCCCTCAAACTTTCCTCCACCGTGAAACCCGCTTCCATAAGCAGCTGCAATTCATGATGCACACTAACCCCATGCGCGACCCCACCTAACGCCGGTACTGGCATACTCGCATCCGTCCCTACCAATACGGCAACTCCCGCATCGTGAAGCTTCTTCACCGTTTCAAGCATAACAGGAACAGAGCCAGTGGGGTAGGTATTGAATTTGCCCGCCAGGGTGTCAAGCCAGGGCTTGTCCAGCTTGGACGATATAAGCGGATTGTCGACCAAAAATGTTGGGGATTGGCCCATGATCGAAGCATTCAAGCATAGGCAAGGTGTGACGAATGCGCCTGATTTCGCTATTGCAGCGATTAAAGCCGTATCTGGTCCTTCCTCGGTGGTTGTGTCGATGTATAAGTGGGCGAGGCCGTCGACGCCGATAGCTAGGGCCTGCCGGGTTGCGTCACGGGTGAGAGCGTGCGCGATAGCTATCTTCTTGTGCTCATGGGCAGCCTTGACGGCGGCTTCCATGGTTTCACGAGTCATCGTGGGGAGGCCGGGTGCCTCGAGTACGCTGCCTTCTTCGATCATTATTTTGACGTAGTCGGCGCCGTCGGCGACTCGGTCTGCAACGAATTGAGTAGCTTCGGCCGGGGTGCTGGCAGTGGGTGCTCTGCCAAAGCCAGGTGGAGGGCCGTGTGAATGAGCGCCGAGGGGTGGGGGACCACCTGCTGCTGTGGTTCCTGGAGGTGGTCGACCGCTGCCAGGACCACGGACATGTTTGTGCAGCTCGCTTGGGTGACCGCCGGGCATGGTGAGGCCGAACTCAGCGGTGCGAAGGTCCGCGATGTCGTCTCTGCTGGCAACTTCTTCGCGTTGAGCGGGCGTCCAGTGGCCCATCATTTCTAGCTCGGTGGTCACGCCGAATTTGAGAGCGATTTCAAGTTGGGGGATTTTGGTGTGGGTGTGGGCGTCGATGAGGCCGGGAAGGAGAGTGTGACCTTTGCCATCAACGATGGTGGCGTCTTTTGGAGTTTGGTTGTTGTTGTCATAAATACCGGCGATAGTGGTATCGGTGATTACTACGGTTTTGGGAGTGGGGTGGAAATCGTGGCCATCGAAGAGGCGGACGTTGGTTATTGCTGTCGTCATTTCGGAAAGTGGGCTCTCAATGCTGTGATTCAGGTGTGTTCGCGATGGCGAACGGCGAATGGCGAGGACCGAGGCGAGGATATAACCGCATTTAAGTACACGAGCAGCGACCTGTTCGCACCGCGGTCAATGTCTCCTGCGCGCACTCCGTAGTAGATGCGAACACCGAGAAGGCGGCCTAAAGATGTAGTGCGCCATATCCTGTAGCCCCATCTTAGACTTTCGGACAATGAACGGACTCATCGTGTTTCAAAGCTGGACCAGAAGATGCGTTCGTGGTTCACAAAGGTCGAAATCTTGGTTCGAACTTTCTGTCGGATCTACAATGAATAGAAGCGCCTCGTAACTCGTTACCTAGGTAAAGTATGCAGGAAGACGAATCAATCGCTAAGATACGTTTGCCTTTAGATTGGGTCATCAGCTTCCCATCTCGGAGGAGTTGAATGGAAGAATCGAGGATCGTCCAACGACTTCGCCTATTCTATCCCATATCCTGGCGAATTTGGCACTCGTGATTTCTTGGCAACAACCACCAACATTATTGAATACGGGATTTATCTTATAATGTTCCCTCTAATACCGCACTCTTTATCAAAGATACCTAAGGAAGCTAGTCCATATTATCTGCGGCATAATATTGGCTGTAATGGTTGAATATGAGTGGTATAGGCGTCTATGTTTTGGAGTTCGCGATGCCCGGGTGAACCTCGGCACGAGTGCCTTGCCAGGATATGGGATAGGCATTTCATGCATTCACTGTTCATTCATGGAAAGGTCCATCTGGAAAACAAGCTTCGACCAACGGCAAAGCCATCCTGCCTTGCCTCTTTCTGTTTGATACGTGTTACAAGCTGTTGGAGCATCGACGCTAAGCGTAACCTTTCTATTGGAAAGTAGTCGCTCGCTCAGCTATGGCGTACAATGTGGGTTCTATGTTGCCGTGAGGAAAGGTTGACATCACGCTGGTATCGACAATTCTCGAGATGCTTGTGCCATGTTTAAGGAGATATGCGTCTGTTGCTGCGACCGCCTCCGGAAGACAGACGGAACAGGTTTAATGGATGGGGGAGGCAGTACGGATCGATACTGGCCGCATCTCTGAGTCTGCGGTCGTTGTGTGGACTAATTCTGAAGACATTGAAATGCAGCAACGCTGCCACTGAGCTGATGAACTACCCAGGGAGCAGGGAGCAGGTTTTGAAAGAAATTGTTATCTAGATTCTACATTGCAGACGCTAAAAAACATGTTCTCAGGCCGCGTAAAACGGTGTTGACACCACCACCACCATCACCAATCGGACGCGTTTTCAGCTGCTCACACAATACTCGTAATTGTCTGGTTACGCGGACAAGGATGCTCGCAATGGCGTCGACCGATGACACTTCCGCGACATGCCGGAGACCTTTCAAGCCTGCAATATCAACAATATTCTTCGGGTCTGATTGGTCTTCGAACGATTTCACACCAGTGAAGGTGTTTTGGCTAGCTTTAGGATGCATTAGTTACTCTTTGAGTTGTACATCGTCAACGTGTTCACCTTGTCCACATCTTTCTTTCAAAAACACCAACCCATACTCCCCAAGCGAGTACTTTCCCTTCGACCGCTTTTGCAAGCTCTTCGATAGTCGGTAGCTTTGTTGCGAAAGAGTCCGGGTCCAGTCTTTCACTCAGTGCGACGACTTGATAAAAGTATCGGTGTGGTCCATGCCCGAGTACTGGCTTAGGTCCCCCGTAAACATTTCCCATGCGGTTTTGACCGAATTTAAAGCCACCTTTCAAGTCATTGCTGTCCTGCTCTGCAGCCATATCGAAACTTAGCGCATCAACCCTCCGGGTGTCGGCAGGAATAGCATAGTAGACGCCATGGACGATTGGATTGGGCAGTGGAGCGTCAGGATCCTCCACTACCAGCAGGTACTCCTTGACATCTGCTATCGCAAACACATTGGACTCCGAAGGTCGCCATGAGAGCACGGGGAATTTGCTGCCGCCCTCGTTTCCGTGGTGACTGGACAACTCTGAATTTGATGGTCCGCATTCTGGAGACGTCACTTCAAGAGATGGTTGACGCAATTCGGAGAATGCGGGACAGTTATGAAAGAGCTTCGCGTCGCGGCCACGTTGGCTGCTGAGAATCAGACCAAGGGTGTATTCGATGTATGCCCACATATTGGATTGCGGATTGGTTGAGGGATGAACGACTGAGAAGCCGGATCATGAATAGTAGACGAAAGACGATGCTGTCCAGATTCAAAAGACTCCCAAAGACAGTTCGTCAATTGTTTTATTGTTTATGTACTCACGAGATGGCTTGCATTAGCGCTTGATTGCTGCAGAGGCCCTTAATCGCCGATTCCGTGCTTCCCTATCTCCCTCGTCCCCAACCTGGAGACCACGCCCGGTATATCGGCTCATGTTAAGTCCGAGCCTTTGAACGAGGCGCTCGGCTATTCGTTAAAACAGTCCGTGCCTGCTATTGCAATTGAACCAAAGACTCCCTTCTGTTTCTTGATGATTGAGCGACGTCTTCGCCATGACACTGGTGTAACATCGGGCATATCATGAGAAAGCGAGTTAGTGTCTTCCATGAGACGAACGCGCTTTGCAATCGGGGTTTAATGATACGCCAATTTGCGGGATAATAGTAGGTGCTCCAGGCCCAGCTATGATTACCAGCTATTTAGTCCTTGAGTGTTCAGTCGTCTCCATTCGTATAAATATTGAGCGACTCTGGTAGGGTAGACAAATCAATCATTGCAGCAGATTCCGTGATGAAGCGTAATGTCTCCGTCTGATACAATGTCGTCGACTGATGGCTATGATTTGGAGGAGAAGACAACCGGGTTCGACGCATCGCCTTATTTGGGGAGGGAGAAGTTCCGTGGGACACGGATTCTCGATCCACGCTCACCGTTGACCCAAATTACATCCTCTGATCATCGTCCCCTCTTCTACCATGCTCTTTCCCATCAGAAGACAGAAGTGGATGTTATTGTCGATTTTGATGGCCTGAGGGATCCTTATCGGCCTTTGAACTGGCCTGCAAGGAAGAAGGTCATTACCGTACTTCTATACGGCTTGACTACCATGTGTAGCTCATGGGGCACTTCTATGTATCCAGCTCAAGCTAATATCCTACCGTGACCCTCGCTAACTTTTCCCAGATATACATCAGTCATTGGTGCAGTTGGGGAAGAATATCATGTGTCGAGCACGGTCTCGACCCTCGGAGTCACTCTATTCTTGCTTGGGTGCGTAGATTATCTCTACACTGATCTCTGCAATCACTGACGAGCTGCCAGATTCGGAACCGGGCCTCTGTTATGGGCACCGCTCAGCGAAATTGTTAGTCTTGCGTATCAGCGCCCTTTTTGAACGATTGTCACTAACGACGTACCAGTATGGCCGCAGACTCGCTGTTTTTGCCCCTTACTTTGTCGGAGCATGTTTCACTTTCGCCACTGCCACTTCCAAAGACTTTCAAAGTATCATGATTACTCGGTTCTTCACTGGTTTCTTCTCCTCGGCTCCTGTCACAAACACTGGGGGTGTCTTGGGTGACATATACTCACCCGCCCAACGAGCGACTGCATTAGCAGGGTATTCCATGGCTGTCGCAGGAGGACCGTTGCTAGCACCAATTGTTGCGGGCGCGATGATGGTATCGAACGTCAGTTGGCGCTGGACCGAATACGTACGTATTGCGAGGGCTGGAAATTTCCATCCATTGCAACCGGAACTCATTCTCCCAGATGACCGGAATAATGATGCTCGTAGTCCTCGTTGTCGACATTCTGATCCTCGATGAATCCTACCCGAGTACGCTGCTCGTCTACAAAGCACGGAGACTACGACACGAGACCGGGAATTGGTCCCTCCATGCCAAGCACGAAGAATGGGACGTTGGTGTTCGCGAACTAGCAACGAAGTACCTCGTCAGACCTCTTCAAATTATCATCACACCTATTTGTTTCTGCATGGGAATGTACGCCGCCTTTGTCTATGGGATCCTGTACCTGTCAGTTTGCCTCTCCACCTCTCATGAGCACACCAACCAGCATCAAACTGACAAATGCTTCGCGAACCGGCAGGTGCTTCGCCGCATTTCCGATCGAGTTCGAGCAAGAACGGGGCTGGAATCAATTCTTGGGGTCCTTACCTTTCATTGTGACCCTCATCGGATGCATCATTGGGGCAGCAGCAAATGTATACAACACAAGATTCTATATTAGGAAGTTTGAGGCGAACAACTACAGACCGGTGCCGGAAGCTCGATTACCTCCCATGATGGTCGGTGGCATACTCTTTGCCGGCGGTCTCTTCATTTTCGGTTGGACCTCGAAGAAGGAAATCACATGGGTTGCGTCCGTTGACCCTGCAAGAACCACTATACTACATTTTCTCGTGCTGACCAACAATCGCAGACCATGTATCGGTGCTGTCCTGATTGGTGCCGGGTTCCTGATGATCTTCCAAGCTTCGCTCAACTACATCATCGACACTTTCCAGCTGTACGCTGCGAGTGGTGTGGCGGCAGTCACGTCCCTGCGAAGCATCTTCGCCGCCGTCTTTCCCCTCTTCGCTCCTCCAAGTATGTTTCACAACACTTAGCAACCCCTTTGACGGCGAAAGTACGATGCAGTCACACTCTGTAACTAACCTCGACTTCCATCCTGCAGTGTTTCACAACCTCGGCATTGACTGGGCCTCGACCTTGATTGCATTGATTGCGGTGGTCATGATACCGATTCCATTCCTGTACGTATATGGACCCCCTCGACTCGACAATCCGGCCTGAATCTCAATGTCTGTCCGATTGAAGCGTCGTGTTGACATGTGTGGCTTCGCAGGTTCTATCGGTACGGGCCTCATTTACGCGCTCGAGGAGAGTGGTCCAAGGCATCGGTATCGTAGCATAGATCATCTTTTCACTGGCGTCGCTTCGATCGATGGTTTTCTCGTTTTTGAACTTCACCGAGCCATTCTCGTCGCGTGCCTCCTTCTCCGTGGAAAAGTATGGTGGGTTTGGAAGGGGATCTTTGCGCTTCAAAGTACAGGTTACTCCATTTGCTGTGTCCATTACATTATATATGGTCGCATAACCCCGATGCCCGAGTTCCAGATGGCGATACAGGAAGGGAAGCAGCCTGAGACGTCTTCTTCCACTGCCTGCGCCGCACAGCGAGAGCCTAAAACATGTCGACCATCTCACTTGTTGTGGAGCTGATCCTGTTCTATGTAAATAGACTTGAATAAGTAAAAAATGTCTTCATTATCTCCGGGACTGACGGGGTTGAGGCTGTTGCTCGCCAATCAGCGCGCCGCTACTTGCTTCTGCCCTTGTTGGTTTATCCACTCTTTCCCGTTGTCCGTCGCAGATGCCGACAGTGTTCGTGAAAACCATAAGGTGAGGAGCTTCCCTTATATTACCTAGCCGCAAATGTATTCTTGCCTTTTAACGGTCTAACTCAGAATGACAACCACTTCTCTAAAACAACGAGTTTCTTTTTTATTTTTTTTATTTTTTTAGATACCAGATTACTTTTGCTTCCGTGTTTACTTACTTTTGCTTAGATACCGTTGTAGATACAAGTTCCATTTCATGCGGCAGTGTCGAGAAAATCAATCGCATAGACCACATTCGTCCGGATATCCTATGGGATGGGATATTGAATGGGATATTGAATGGGACAGGGTTCGTTAGACAATAGAAAAATAGGTTTGAAATACTATACTATCTCACTTTCACCCCTTGGAAGATTGTTGATAAGGTTAAGAGTTGGCACGGTAGATGAATCGGGAATATGATGTGTAATGTAGAAAATCTGGGGAGTAAAGGTCGCCTCCCTCACAGTTTGGAAAAAGCTTCGACCTATCATGCATGGCATCGATTGCCGTCACCTGGGGGAAGATATCCATTCATGTCATTAAAGGATTTATCGTATCATTGCATGGTTCCATGTTGTAATCTAGTATGCATGATCAATTCAATGTGTGCGATTTGATACCAGATTGCTATCATGAAGTAGTTGAGGCTTTACGTGCGTTTGCAAGCGCGTCGTCGCACCGAGCCTTTCGTCTGTCTACTTTAGTGCATTCCCTTCCACTTTGGTGCTTTCTCCAGATAATCCGCTAGACTGGTTGGTTGCTCATCGAGAATCGCCAGACTATCATCCAAACCTTTCTTCCCGTAATATCCGAAGTCATGCATGAAAGCCATGTTCTCATACAACTCCTCCTGCGCAAACTCCGGCAAGCCGGCTTTGGCAAGGTATCCCTTGAATGTCTCCTTGTCGATCTGTATGAATTGGGCACCCTTGCCCGTCTCGGGCTTCACCTTTGCAAACGTCCGAGGTATTTCTTCTGCTGCATAGTATGCACTCGCTGCAAGCACATTCTTCCCTAGTACTTCGTCGCGCTTCATAATCATCGCTTTCACGAATTTCCCTGTATCATCCGCTGCGTCGAAGAGAGGAATCGGAGTCGCAGGGGGCATGGGGAGAGCTAAGGTGTAGGGGTGGGGCTCTTGTGGGGAGGGATTGAGCATGCCGTCTAGATTCGACATGTAGTAACCCGGCATGAAGAAGGAGGCAGGGATGCCGATCGAGCGGATGTATACTTCGATGGCGGCTTTGCTGTCGAAGTGGTAAACATTGGGATATGCGCCGGAGGAGAGCTCCGTGACGTTAAATAGCGTTGAGAAGACCAGGTGCTGGACCTTGACTTCCTAGATGGGAGGGTGAGCACGATTGTTGCGCTTGTGAACCTGGCGGGGTTCGGATATTGAGCGACTTTTACCTTGCAGACGTCGGCAACGTTCTTGCCTTGCTGGATCTCAAGCTTGTGGTCCAGCTTTTCCCAATAATTTGTCACGGCATACACACTGTGAGCGCCTGCGAGGGCTTTCTTGAGCGACTCTATATCATTGATGTCGCCCTGCGAAGGTTCGTCATCGATGCATCAATGGTAGGTCGAACGGCCAGTGGCTGTTACGTACGGTCACACATTCAACACCTCTGTCAATCAGAGCCTTGGCATTGGGTTTGGAGGGATCTCTGGTAATGCCACGGATTCTGAACTCATGGGCCGCCTTGGGGTCTCCTAGAACGGATTTGATCACAGAGCCTCCCTGAATCCCGGTGGCACCGAACACGACGAGGAGTTTCTTGTCGGGCATTTTGAGCACGCTGAGTAGGATGGAGCTGTAGAGAAGTCGCAGTATCTGGAGGATGATGTGACATAGTGGGCGGTGGCAGGTGTGTGTTTATAAGGATGAAGTGGATGCTCTCGTTGCCCCACGGGCTCGGGCGGAGCTCTTCGCTAACGTCGTGCTCCCGAGCTTTGTCATCGCCTTTACCGGCCCTTTTCGGAGTTGCGGTCCCTCGTGCGTCACGATAGAATATACTTACCTTAGCTTCATAGGAAGATAAAATAATAGGTGGTTAGTTGGTGTTTAGACACAATAGTAGGTACTACAGTTAAACCAGTCTATAACGATATTAGTCATAACGATATCCGCTTAGTAACGATAATTTTCCGTGCATTTGATTATTTTTAGTGGTACGCTAGTAGCTAAGCCATATCGGGTTAGCGCTGCTGAATACTCAGCGTGCGGAAGCACTCCGTAATACTAGCCATTACGATATCCCCTTCGTAACCACATCCCCTTATGGAAATTACATATCGTTATAGCCCGGTTTGACTGTAGCATCTAAAATCCCAACAATAGGTAAATATACCATGTATTATAACAAAGGAAGAGTTTTTCTATTCTCGCCGGCATTCTCCTACACCCCGTGAAGGCTTCGTAACAAGACAGCCCCTGTCCTACCACCATGGCCTCGACCTGCTTTGAAAACTGCTAGGGTATTCATATCCATCTCAACAAGATGGCCTCCGAACGAAGAGGCTACCACGGCCCTAGAAATTTTGAAGGTCAATGCCAATCTGACCCGTCAGCGAAAGTAGCCTGGTATACAGAAACCATCAGCTCCATCCCCGCTGCAGGCCGTCAGCTCCTCGAAGAGTATAGCAGTATCCCCCCCGACCAAGTCCTCCCGCACGTCCTCGCCCTACGGGATAGAGCCTTCGCCATCTGGTCCTACGCCTGCATAGGCCAAGTGCGCTTCCTGGACTACGCCCTACCGCACCACCCGTACTACTCGCCGACCCTAAGCCGTCTGCGCTCCGGCGCCCGCTTCCTCGACGCCGGGTGCTGTTTCGGGCAAGTATTGCGCTTCCTGGCGCATCGGGAGCAGATTCCCGCGGGGCAGCTCTACGGAGTGGATCTCGAGCCCGCCTTGGTGGAGATGGGGTACGCGCTGTTCCGCGACGAGGGCCGCTTCGGCGCGCACATGCTGTCCGGCGACCTGCTGGCAGACCCGGCGGCGCCGGAGGCGGAGCAGCTCGCGCCTTTGGACCACAGCATCGATGTTGTTCATGTGGCGTCTGTGTTGCATTGTTGGGCCTGGGATGACATGCTCCGGGTGGCAAAACGGCTCGTCGGGTTTACGAGGCCCAGGCCGGGTTCGTTGATCGTTGGTAATCAGATGGGAAGCCTTAATGCCGGCGTGTACGCTATGCCAACGGGTAATGGGTACAATTATCGGCACAACGTGTCAAGTATGGGCCGATTTTGGAAGCAAGTTGGGGAGGAGACGGGGACCGAATGGCAAGTGGAGAGTGGATTGTTTTTACCGCAAGCAGTGAGAGACAATCTGGAGCAAAGCTGGGCGAAGATTGATCCGGGGTTAAGGATGATTTGGTTTATGGCTACTCGTGTATGAGTTTGAGGAATACTGTGCTAGACCATCAGCTTTAGGGAATAACTTGAAGTCCCAAGCATGCGCCTTTATTTTCCACACGTCTCCAAAACCACGACAGATAAAGTTTAGCATAGAACAAGCGATACTCAACTGGAAAAACACTTACACCACCAACATTCCCTCGCCCTTCCTGCTCTTCACGCCTTTGGTTAGCTCCTAACCCTACGCCAAAACGCTGTCTTTCTTCGCCATTGTGCGCTCGGATTCCTTCTTTTGGACCTCAAAATCCCTGACCTGGAGGGGGGCGCACTCTGTAGGACAACAGGGTAACCGATATATTTTACAGCATAAATATCGTCTTCAATGATTCGAATGATATTCCAAGATCAAGCTCGGAGGGATTGCTCGATTAATAGAGTATAATGGCACGTGAATGGTAGGGACTGTACTCTAGGGTTAATCAAAGCTGATATACTCGTACTGACCACTAGAGGGTCGCCATCTCGGTGCGAGATTAGTAATTAAGCTAGGGACTCCCTAGAAACCTAACTACTCTAGGGGCTAAGCTCCCTAAAAACCCGCTAAGATCTATAATTCTAGGGGTGCTGTACCCCATACTATACCCCATGCTGTAGGGACTGCTGTACCCATGCTGTACCCATGCTGTAGGGACTGCTGTACCCATGCTGTAGCCATGCTGTAGCCAATGCTGTCCCCATGCTGTACTCCATGCTGTACCCCATGCTGTACTCCATTGCTGTACCCATGCTGTAGCCATGCTGTACCCATGCTGTACCCATGCTGTAGCCATGCTGTAGGGACTGCTGTAGCTAATGCTGTAGCCATGCTGTAGCCATGCTGTAGGGACTGCTGTACCCCATGCTGTACCCCATGCTGTACCCATGCTGTACCCATGCTGTAGCCAATGCTGTCCCCATGCTGTAGCCATGCTGTAGCCAATGCTGTTGTCATGTTGTAGGTAATGCTGTTCCCATGCTGTAGCCATGCTGTAGGCAATGCTGTTGTCATGCTGTTGGCAATGCTGTTCCCATGCTGTAGCCATGCTGTAGGCAATGCTGTTGTAATGTTATAGGTAATGCTGTTGTCATGTTGTAGGCAATGCTGTTCCCATGCTGTAGCCATGCTGTAGGCAATGCTGTTGTCTTGCTGCAGGCAATGCTGTAAAGAAAAGTTCCACGGGAAATTAGATCACGTGATGTACATTGCTTGGCGGCCAAACCTTAAAATGTCACAGTATTATATAGACAAGTGAGTCCTCTCGCTTAGTAGCTTCGGGAGGTGCCACCAATCAATCAATCCTGAGCTATTCCTCTTGGTGGAGGGCCAAGACGCTATAAGTTAGCGTTAGGACTCACTTGTGGTCAGCACGAGTAGAAGAGTTTGTTGGAAATAAGCCCTTCTGCCAAGACACTAAGCGAGTGGCCACGTCTACAAAATCCTGTTGTCTCGTTGTCTTGTTCCTATACACCTTTTCACCTTTTCAGACATCTAGAATAGTAGTCAATGACAGCCAAATCATCCATCAGACCCCTGAGACCGTTCAACAGAGTTCACCCCCTTCTGGTCCAACCCTAAGGGGCTAGCGGCCCGGAGCTATCAGAGCTCCGTACTCCCGGCCCTAGCTCTAGGGTACTCTTAGGCGCTATAACATTCGCTTCTATAGATCCTTAATTAAGCTGATATTATTATTTATTTTCTTATACATTCTATTTAAACTAAGACGCTCTATAATACTTATCGTGAAAGTAAGTTATCAAAATCGATCGTTGTGGAAAGCGAGGGCGTGGACCAGAAGTAAGTGTGGACCAGAAGGGGTGAACTCTTCTATAGAATAGGGCTGAGCCTCTTCCAGGTACGCGCCGCTTCTAAGCGCGAGGTGGTACGGTACTGGAGGTTGGGGAGCCCAACTTAGCAAGCTGTCATAAGCCTGTCGACCAAAATCGAATCTTATGTTGCTTATGTACAGGGACTTGAGGTAGATAATGGCGTCCATCCTGCCTCAGCACGATGGCTGGCTGCCTTACTGGCTACTGCTGGTACCTTGTCCAAACGCTCCTTCCTCGGAGCTTGTTCCTAACATACACAGGTATCAGCCACCGCTGCCGCAAATACAATCCAAGCCTTCCTAGCTACCAAGAACACCCGCCAAGTCTATGCAAAGTCGGGCCAAGATATCACAATCCTCGCATCAAGGATCTTTGGTACATATACATTCGTTTCAGCTGTCGTCCGCTTCTACGCCGCCTACAATATCTCCAATCCTCAGATGTACCAGCTCGCCATGTGGACATATCTCATAGCATGGTGCCATTTCTTCAGTGAGTGGCTGGTCTTCAAGACTGCTGCCTGGGGGAAAGGGTTGGCAGGACCCGCATTAGTTTCAACGAGCAGCCTGGTGTGGATGCTCAGTCAATGGGGGTACTATGTGCAATAGGTGGAAAGCAAGACAGCCATGCCGATCCGATGATGCTGACATGAGCTTGGAGGGGGTCAAACGCCGTGGGTCGAGCGTTGCTCGAGCAAGACAGCTCACGGTCCGCCGGGTGGACAAGATCTGTGGCACAGACGTAGAAGCGCACGGCGAGCACAACCTCGCGGCTAGTGCAATTTCGTTCGATACAGCTCCCCTCCACAATCTCGAAGTCGCCCCGCAGCTTGCTCTGGTGTAATATCTCGTTGCGGCTCAGCCATCAATTCATACCTGAAAGAGTCAGTCATCCATAGCAATGAAAGCTGCATCAATGCACACTCACCCAACCAGGAATTTTCTCACAGTTGCGCTTCTTAGCAACGGTGGGTAGAAATGTATGTGGAAATGGCTCGCTTCAATCTCGTCATGAGTTCCTTCCAGCGGTGCTTGATGAAGACCCATACTGTAGGGAAAGTGTGTCTCGAAAAGATTGTCATAACGTCGAGTCACATCCGCGATAGCTTCAGCTAGGTTTCTTCTTTCCTTATCATCGAAGTCCACGAGCGCTCTCTTATGTCGCCTTGCCATAATCATAAGTTCAAAGGGCCAGACTGCCCACCATGGGCATACTGTCACAAACGTCTCATTCTTAAACACTACCCGTTCCTCTTTTTCGACTTCTAATATTGCATAATCTTCCAGAAGATTTGCACCTCCATTCTCGCGTCGATACTTCATCAACTGCTCTTGCTCAGCCGCGGGTTCTTCAGGAAGCCCAGTGGTGGTCCAGATCTGGCCATGGGGATGTGGATTTGAGCATCCCATCGCTGCCCCTTTGTTCTCGAAGATTTGCATGTACCGATATTGTGTATGAGGCCGCGACAGACATTTTTGGTGATCGTCTGAAGGTAGTATTGTGCGCTTTGCTGCTTGGGCCAATGGTGACTTTGGGGAGATATGGGCGGTGTACAACTGCGTCCAGGTGCTAATTATGGGGATGATCTCTGGAGGTTTGAGATCGGCGAGCGTAAGGTTATGCATGGGTGAGAAGGTCACTACGTAGCATTTCCCAGTCACAGGTTCGGCTTTCAGTAGCACGGAGGATTGGCCTGCACCAGTCAGGATAATTCCCAAAGGCTGTGATTTCTCTACCAACGTACTCCCAATCTCATCATCTTGTTGGTATTCAGCCTGCTCCTCCTTCACAGCGCTGTAGTCGTTGACGAAGATGAATGTGCTCTCGTATTTCGGGTTGATGTCGCCTTGAGCACGCTTGTTACCTGGACAGAGGTAGCAAGACGGGTCGTACTCTGGCAACGTAGTCGGCGAGGCTGCTTCCTGCTGGCCTCTATCATGTCAATTGAACAGGTTGACTATTGGGGGTCTGTGTTGAAGGGTGACCTACTGCCACGGCCGTTTCGTTCGATGAGGGGAAACGAGGATCCAGCTTCCCCGCAAGGGATTGTATCTCCGATGGCTTATGTCGTCTAGTACGGGATTATACATTTCGGCGATTCTGTGGGGAATATAGCCACAAACAAGTGTGGTAAGCAGATACTCTGTTGATAGATGCAAAATGTGGGGTAGTGAACAACGTCATGCTACATTAAAAGTCACTATTCTAATGTCGGAGATAAATAAGAGACCCCGAATGGACAACTCCTCTACACAAAACAAAGGAGAATGTAATCCATGCCTGTTCCAAATCTAAGTGGCGCCGACGGAAGGGCAATAGGAATGACATGAGCCGTCAGTCAAAGCGCAGCTAAATGGCGTCGCTGTGCGAACTGCGAATCGTTGGGGAAGATGATGGTAAAGGGCAGAAAATCCACCTCTTTGGACTTCCAAACGAAGTAAGTGTTGCCCTACCGTATGAATGATGACAACTTCAGAAACGCTGACGGTGAAAAGGTTCTGGTCCACATCTTGGAAAACTTCCAAACCCAAGCATTATTGCAGCACAGAGCTGTTAGCCACCGATTGCAAAACCTGATTATCCGTATCATCCATGGCCGGCTTCTCCGCGCAGCATCACTCCAGGATCGTAAGCTCATCCTCGAGTGCTACCATCCATCTGTGCAATATACAGAGCCCTATTTGTACTGCAATTATCTCGGCACGCCTGGATTGAGTGATGAATTTGAAGGACAGGGTACAATATATGATATTGCTAATGATCCCGCAAGCAAAGGGACGCTTCGAAGGCTGTACTCGCACTTTCGGCCGACTCGCATGGATCCAGACCCGTCTATACTTCGTTCACATCCAGCGGGTGACATCCCTGGGTCGAGAACAAGTGAGGTAGCGGAATCGAGAAGGCAGACAAGGGAAGCCGAAGTAGTCAAGCAAAATGTCAGCTTGGAAGCTCACGAACTTTTCTCTCAGCTATGTTTTAGTGCGGGTCTGGTGCAAATTGGGCCACGAAGAGGAGTTTTCCTAAGTAATGTCGACGCCGTTGAGAAGAAGACCTTTAGAATATGGCGGAATTGGCTTGCTGAAATGGCCAAAGGTGCGGAGAACGAAAAGGTAGATACTTCATCTACCTTCGAACCTCAATTTGTCGAAGGTTCTAGGAATGGAAAGGGAAACATGTACCAATGGGTCTGGGTTGATCGAAACAAGATTGCCGGATTAAAGCTACGGGTTAGAGAGTGGAAGTTGCGGAAAGACACCCCAATCCTGATCCGCGAAGACGAAGATCAGGCCGTCAGCTACTCGCTGGAATTTGAAGGTAGGGCTCAGCATCATACACTAATCTCGCAAATCTCCTGTACCATTGATAGCCATACTTACTGTGAGCAGAGTTGGCAATCAGCACCACTCATCTAATGCTTGCTGTTGAGCGATCTCTCCTGGACACTATCGATTCTGGGCGAGCCATGATCTTTGGTTCCTTTGCGGCCGCGCGAAACGCCCAGTAATCGGAGAACAACAATACGAGCTAGAGCGGCACAGGACACTTTGTTCGTTGTACATCGCGCGGTCTCGGTTGCAAACTTCAGGACGTATCGTTGTTTGGATATGAACACAGCCCTTGCCATTGATCTGGCTTATCAAGGGCTTGTGAAGCTTGTAGATATGTTACTTAAGTAGTGGTGACCAACAGAAAGGTTGGACGAGAGAAAACTGCATCTTCGTGGCACAACTCTTGGTCTAGAGTTCATAACATTGAATCTAAGACCTTGAGATGCAAGTCTTTTAGCGAATTTGGATTGCCATCACTGCTGATCTATGCTTTCCGGAGTGAGAACAAGGCTGAAGTGTCAAGAATACTTCATATTAGGCCTCCAACAAGCCGCGATACTTCGGTTTTGTCGACCGACTGATCCGCCAAACAGCCTTCTGGACCAACGAGAGCTTTCATAACGCTCCCACGATGTACCTCTTTCTCTTCTGCCTTCATCTTGCGGATGACGTCCAGAATGGCTGCAGTAATTTCTGCCTCACCCATGCTGTTGTCGTCCCTAATATACTCTTTTAACATGGCGATCTGCGCAGTTTCTCGTGCTCTCAGATCCTCTCGTTTTGCGGTGTGGAACTCATCCGCCGCAGCCTCGGAGCTTTTCACGCGTTTGCGTATGATTGCTAAAACCTGCGAATCCGTGTTTACAGGTTTCGTAGTCTTCCCAGCATTCGTGACATCCGAGATAAGGCCCCTTAATACGTCCAATCTGAACAACGGGCTTAGTGTTAGTTGACGGTTAACCACTCTGACGGCACGCTACTTGCCTAGAGCTGTCCTTTGCCTTCATGGCTGCCTTCATGTCATTTCGAATTTGAAGAAGCAGCACCGGAGGAACCAGTGAGGAAGCTGTTGCGGAATAGGCACAACCTGAGCACAACCCGGATATTTGTGTAGTCGATCTTCGTATAGCAAACATTACGAAGTTCACAACTTGCAAAGTTCGCAAACATGCAGCTTAGAATGGTAAATTAATTCTCGGAGAGCCGCAAGCCGGAAATAAGAAAGCAATGACCGGTTCCTGACTAGGAGTTTAGCGTTCTTCAGCCCTATCAAATGTCGAAGCACGAGGGTCGGGTGTGTTTAAGGCCGTCACTTTTTCTAGGTCATTGTTGACTGAATTTAACGCACCATTGATTCACGCGTTTATGACATCCCCTTCCAATTTACATAATTGATGGACCAGATGAAGGTATCATAACATCAACCGCGACTTTAGAGAGGCTCGCGAGCGTGCTGGGGGGCGGAAGAACGGTGCAGCAGCATGTCAGGAGTGCCTCAAACGCCTCAACGTCCACTCCCTGGCGCCTACACAGCGACACCTGCCCCTAATCTCGATTATCATTCTGGTGCTACCAGTCAATCAGTTTCTCGGCCTGGCGCGACGCAGCAACAGAATGGACCACAAGGCCAGACTCAGGCGGTAACGCAGCAGAGACAGCAAAATGGGCAGCTGGCCGGGAGGCCACCTGCGGAGGAAATAAAGCCTATAGAGAGGGCGTCAAGAACGGTGAATCAGACATTGGAGCAAGAATCGCGATACCCAGCACTTGATTCCTGCGTTAGCCGTAAGCCGCATCGCCCTACATCCTTTATAAAACTGACAGTCTCACAGAGGTGTCTTCTTCGGACTATGATATCTCCTCCCAGCCAGCATGGGCACCGTTTCAGAAGATCAAGTCTTACAACATACCGGACGCAGTGTTCGCCCAGCTCAACAATGCGAAGCTATCTACAAAAATGGGTTTGTTCGCGGACCTGAATCATGCTTGGGTGTCGATAGATAATGCCTTCTACCTCTGGGACTATACTCATCCAAACCCTGAGTTGATTGGCTTCGAGCAGCAGCAGGCCCATAACATAACAGCCGTGCAATTGGTCACCCCACGGTCAGGCGTCTTCCTTCCATCCATTAATCGCCTCCTTGTCATCGCAACGACGGCAGACATCATACTGGTTGGATTGGCATCGCAAAGTGCGCCTGGCGGTGGGCAATCCGTTAGTCTGTTCTCGACCAGCCTTTCAGTACCAATCAAGGGAACGAGTGTAGATGTTATTGAAGGCTCCGTCACCACAGGAAGAATATTCTTCTCCGACTATGGCAGCGACGATGTGTACGAGCTTACCTACCAGCAAGAAGAAAGATGGTTTCAGAATCGCTGCGCAAAGATCAATCATACGAGTAAGAGTATCACTGCTTTCAGCCCTGTTCCTATTTTTGGCTTTGGCCAGAAAAAAGAAGCGGAGCGCATCATCCAAATGGACGCAGACGACACGAGGAGTCTCCTCTACACGCTCTCTTCGAGATCGACTATACGAGTCTTTCACATGAAGCCAAACAATGGTCTCGTGCTGTTGATTACCAAGACTCTGGCACAGACGTTGGTCGACATCAGGCACACTCCCAGTTCTAATTCCGACCTTTTGGGTTCCAGCATCCCAATAGTTTCGATTACGCCGATATCCTCACAAGAATCAGAGAGATCGCATTTGATGGCGACAACTGCTTCTGGTTGTCGAATATTCATGAGCGCCGCGTCTGGTCCTTCGACCATGATGATGAGCACGTCAAGTGCCCCGACCAGTATGCAGGTCCAATTTGTTAAGTTTCCCCCAACATATCCCTCTAGGCCATCAGCGAACCAGCAGAACACGACACAGATGTCCGTATGGGGTAACGCTCCCAATAATCAAGGCACAGATGCGACATCGAGAGCCTTGATGGGAACGCGCTGGGCTGTGAGATATGCACCAGGATACTTCTTCTGCCTGATTAAGATTGACGCCGCTACTGACTCGCTGTTCATTTCTGCATCTGACAACGGCCGTATTGCCCGGTCTCGGGACAATCCAAACCTGCCTAAATACCCTGAACTTGGCCTCTGGTCTCGCCTAGGGGGTAAAGCTGAAGACATCGGACTTGTGTCACCTTTGAGACCTGCATCTAAGTCACCGACGGGTTTCGGGAATGAGCTTGCTATTCAATATGACAGCCCTACCATTGAAGTCGCGTTTCTAACCAACACTGGAGTTCACACATATAGAAGGAGGAGACTCGTTGACATATTTGCGTCGGCCATCAAAGCCGGAGGTGGCGACGAGGGTCTTGAGGGCCAGATCAACAAATTCCTCCGTTGGTATGGGCCTGGTGAGACGGCATCCACGGCGTTGGCAGTCGCATGTGGGCAAGGGTTGGATGTCACAGCTGAGTCTCGTGTTGCCAAGATCACAGATCCGGTCGTGCTTGACTTTGCTCGAAAGGCATTCATTGAGCACGGTGGAAAGCCAAACATTAATGAAAACCAAATTATGGATCAATCCGTACCTTCCATTGATTCTGTGCGCCCCTCGCCGCGCCATGAGGGCCTGGCGCTATACATTACAAGACTTGTGCGCTCGATATGGAAAGCAGCCATTATGATACAGAGTCTGTCACCTGTGAGTGGTCTGACTATCTCCTCAACCGTTAGCATGAGCAAATTGCGAGAGGTTTCTCAGGATCTCGTCGCGCTCAAGGAATTCTTGGAGTCAAACAAGAGCTTCATTGATGGTCTGGCAGGGCCTGATGCGCTTAGTCGAGCATCAACAAAGCAAGAGGAATTGACGCTTCAAGCGGAGCACAGGGCGCTACATTCGCTTGTAGTCCTCATAGAGGACATGATTGAAGGGATTGCGTTCGTGCAGGTCTTGTTCGATGAGCAGATTACAGAGATCATGAAAGTACTCTCGAACCAGATACAGCAGCAAGTGTTAAGGTTGACTTACGAGGGTCTGTTTACTACTGTCACAGGCAAGGACTTGGCGAAAGATTTGGTCAAGGCCATAGTGAGCCGAAACATCGCCAACGGTTCCAATGTCGAGACTGTGGCTGAAGCCTTGCGGAGACGGTGCGGTAGCTTCTGCAGTGCTGACGATGTCATTGTTTTTAAAGCTCAGGAATTGTTGAGGAGGGCTTCTGAGGCGGGAGCCGAGTCCGAGTCCGGGCGAAACTTGCTGAATGAAAGCCTGAGGCTGTACAAGCAAGTCGCAAGTAGCCTCATAATGGACCAATTGCAGTGGGCGGCCCAAAGTTTCACAAATATGCAATTCTATGCTGGTGCTATTCAATTGGCTCTCGACGTAGCCCAAGAACAAGATAGGGGAAATCGAGCGCTGGCCTGGATACAAGAGGGTCGACCGGAACAGGTACGTTTTGGTGGCGTATGACAGCAGGACTACGCTTACACAGATAGGATTTGCGTGCGAAAGTCTTTGATCGCCGAAAGCAATGCTACAACCTTATACATGGAGTCATTACCAATTTGGAGCAGGCTTCGAGTCAGGCCCCCAGTATGGTTGACGGTCAATATACGTTGGCGGCCAGACGGATAAAGGAAGCATACGAAGTCATTGACAAGTCGGACGACGAAGCTTTCCAGACCGACTTGTATGATTGGTATGTCTCTCAGGGAAGGACGGACCGCTTGCTTGAAATCCAGTCTCCGTATATCGTGACCTATCTCGAACGGAAAGCAACGAACGACATAGCCCACGCCGATATGCTTTGGAGATATCACAATCAAAACGGTCATAACCACGAAGCAGCCACGGTCCAGCTGGAATTGGCTCGAAGTCAATTCCCTCTATCGTTGGATCGAAGGATTGAATATTTGAGTCGAGCCAAAGCGAATGCGTCGACGAATTCGCCGGGCATTGCGAGACACACTCGATACAAGCTGCTTCGGGAGGTTTCGGACCTGTTGGACATTGCCAACATTCAAAGTGACATCCTGCAACGGTTGCGAGATGACAAGAGGATCTCTGCAGATCGACGACCCGGTGTCTTGGCCGAGCTTAACGGCTCCATGCTCCCTTTCACCCTTGTACGTCTGACTCCGTCCATTTGGTTGACGTCGCTAATGGTTAGTGCTAGCTCTACAACCAATACGCCGACCAAGCGGGCTACTTCGACCTCTGCCTCCTCATCTACCAAGCGGCCGATCACCGGAACCCCACCGACATCCAGGCCACATGGCAGAACCTACTGGAGCGGACGCACCAAGACACCCTGAGTACTGGACAGCCTCAGCCATGGGAAGCCGTCAGCGAGAAAGTCCGCACATTGGGTGCCCGTCTCAACCTCTCGGAAACGATGTTCCCCGTCCCCGCCCTGGTAGAGATCCTCGAATGCTACACCGTCAACTGCCAAAACGGCGTCGGTCCCGAAACCTGGGTCATGGACAGCCTGATCGACATCGGCGTGCCCTTCGAATCCTTATTCTCAGCCCTCGAAGGCCTCTTCTACCGTGACGAAGTCCCCCTGCAGGGTAGGAATCGGAGACATATCGCCAACGAGCTCCTGTATGTCGTCTCGCTGTGGTTCCAGGATAGTACCCGTGGAGCGGGGAAGATCCTCGGCGGGGAGGAGAACGCGGCGGCCGTTAGCCAGGTTCTGCAGACGGTGCGGCCGACGTTGGAGGCGCGGAGGGGCGAGGAGTGTCAGGTTTTGAGGATGAGGATTGAACATGTTTTGAGATAGTGGGGTTTTCGCATTCGCGAACATTGGAATTCGGGATTTCAGCGATATACCAGGCGACTGCGGCGTTTATTCTTGGGTAGAAATTATGGTCGGATGAGAGGGATATGTGAATGATATCGAGCGTGCATCCAAGAAAAGTCCCCTTCTTGCAACCTCTTCTGTAGAATGATAGACCCATCAATGTACTTAATGTTCCTCCTAAAGCAACGAAGTCACTACCTTACCCATCACTCATAAACAAATTAGTCATAAAACCCTTCCTCTCAATACATCTCACATCCCTTTCTTCCCTCCCAAACCCCCCTCAACACCCTGCAACCCCCTTCTCACCCGGAAATACATATCCACGCCCATCACAACAGCTAAGAAACGCACCACACATCATCAGCTTATCCTTACCCATCCACCATCCCATCTCCACCTATACACATCCCACAGATCCCACACACTCACAACCATTTCAAAAAACAAAAGAACAAAAAACACAAAAACTCACCAAACCCCAAATACGGCACATATAACCCTCCCAGCGCCGATCTCTCCCCAGCACTCAACTCGGGCCAGGAATGGTATTCGACAATGCAGACGGCGGTGGTGAGGAAGGTTTGGAGGGCGAAGAGGAGGAGGTGGAGGTGTAGGAGGGGTTGTTGGGGGGATTCTGGTGGGCAGGAGAATGGGGTTGGTAAGTTCAGTTGATACAATACCCAATCCTGAAGCGATGACGAACGCCCAATGAACCCGATAGAATAGTAAACGGTCCATAGAAAACCCCATACCATACCCATCCCCTCAAACCCATCCCCTCAACCCCCCCCCCCAAAATTCCAAACTCCAAACCCCAAACCCCAAACTTCAAAAATAAACCAAAAAAAAAAAAAGAACTCACCCTCCCCACCCCCTTTCAAAAACCCCCTCACAGCACCAACGCTAACGGGCAAATGCACGCCCGCCTCCATGACCAAAAACCACCAAAACCACCCGGGCGCCTCGTCGGCGGTGAAGAAGCGGTCTTTGTACGTGTGTGCGTACCATTTTCGAAGGTTTGTGA
>JAABUY010000687.1_pt1 | contig 55558 bp, 49 predicted proteins | sample 5560271 | NCBI WGS metagenome assembly JAABUY01 (sample SAMN10711886, study PRJNA513374) | rock metagenome | isolation source: Antarctica rocks | place: Antarctica: Victoria Land, University Valley | reverse complement strand
CGCCGAGGACATCGCCGGGATCACCACCGGTGGTACCGACGGCAAGGGCCACCTCGGGTACGCGGGAGCCGACGGGCTGCGGCCGTTCGGCACCGACGTCTGGAACAACCCGTCCGGCCGGGCCCTCGCGCCGGCGCCCTCGGGCAGTCGCGGCGTCTACACGGCCCGCGCGGTCCAGGTCGACCCGGTGCCGCAGCGGCCGATCAGCGCCGCGGCGGAGGCCGCGATCCCGGGCTCGGCCACCAACCGCCGGACGCTGGCCGCCGCGGCGGCCCGCACCGGAACCGCCGGTCTCGCCGGGGCCGCCCGGTGAGCCGACGCCTCCCGGGCGCCCTGGTCGTCGTGGCCGCCGGTGCACTGCTCACAGCAGGGTGCACCGGCGGCCACGCCGCACCGGGCGCGGCACCGTTGGCGGCGGCGACGACCGCCGCGTCCCCGGGACGTTCCGTGTCCCCGGGGCGTTCCGCGACGCGACCACCGTCCGCGACGGCGTCGCCGGGCGTGTTCGACGACGCGGCGGTCACCGTCGCGCAGCTGGGGAAGGTGGCGATCCCGACCCCGGGGCCGACGGGTGTCCAGCCGCTGGCGACCCGGAACCATCTGCAGCTGGTCGCGATGGGCGAGACGGTCGTCGCCCGGCCGGCGACGGGCACCGAGCTGGCCCTGGCCGCGACGGGCCCGGACCTGCGGATCGCCCCCGGACCGGTGACCGCGAACGCGTCGGCGCCCGGAACGATCACGGTGACAGTCAAGGTCACCCACGGATCCGTGCGCTTGCGGCCCACCGACTTCGTCGCGCGCGACATCTTCACCCGGGTGACGAAGCTGCGCACCGACGCGCGGGCGGTCGTGGTCCGCGCCGGGCAGACCCGGTCGCTCACCTTCAGCGGCACGTTCATCAACGGCGGCGCCGTGTTCGAGTGGACGCCGGCAGGGCACCGGATGGTCGTCTGGGACTTCCACGTCGAACTGGACTGACAGTGAGGATGTAGGTAGCGCCACCGGTTGGGTCTGACTCTTGGACTGACCGACGTGCTTGCTGTCCTGAGGGGGATTCGTCGTCCCAGCTGGCGGTGCTGCTGCACGCGACCGGACGGGCGGCCGTGACCTCATAGGAGCCTGTGCGAGAGGCCCCGTCACTGTCTTGTCCGCCTCGCCCGGCCGGCGCGTGCCCTCCCTGTCGGTGCGAGCGACGAGGACGGCCTTGACCAGCATGACCACAGACGCAGGCCCTGTCACGGGTGGGGTCGACACCCATGGCCAGACCCACCACGCGGCGTTGATCGACGGCGTCGGGCGGCACCTGGGCGACCGGGAGTTCCCGACGACCCCGACGGGCTACCGGGCCTTGACGGCCTGGCTGAGCAGCCACCACCACCTCGAGCGGGTCGGGGTCGAGGGCACCGGCGCTTATGGCGCCGCGCTTACCCGACACCTCCACGCCCACGGCATCGCTGTCGTGGAGGTCGACCGGCCCGACCGCAGGGCCCGCCGGGCCAAGGGCAAGAGCGACCCGCTGGACGCCTACGCCGCCGCCCGGGCCGCGCTGTCCGGTGCCGCTGCCGGCATCCCTAAGCAACGCGATGGCCGGGTCGAGGCGATCCGGGCACTGCGGGTTGCCCGCCGCGGCGCGGTCAAGGCCCGTACCCAGGCGATGAACCAGCTCAAGGCACTGCTGCTGACCGGGCCCGCCGAGCTCCGCGAGCAGCTACGGCACCTCACCGAGGAGGTCCGCGACGCCGACACCGATCTCACAACGCTGGTCAGCGACGCCGGCCCACAGCTGCTCGCGCTGCAGGGCTTCGGGATCGACGTCGCCGGGCAGCTGCTGACCACCGCCGGGGACAACCCTGACCGGCTGCGGTCAGAGGCCGCCTTCGCGCACCTGTGCGGGGTCGCCCCCGTCCCGGCCAGCAGCGGCCGGACCCACCGTCACCGGCTCGACCGCGGCGGCGACCGGGCCGCCAACAACGCCCTGCACACCATTGCCCTGTGTCGACTCCGCTATGACCCACGCACCCACGCCTACGTCGTCAAGCGCACCAACGACGGCCCGAGCAAGACCGAGATCATCCATTGCCTCAAGCGCTACATCGTCCGGGAGATCTTCACAGCGCTGCAACCACTCCCAGCGCCCAACGGTCTGCTCCACGTGCTTGACACTCCATAGGAGCATCGCCGGGTCCTCGTCCGCAGCCGTCGCGCCTGGACCGGCAACTATGGGGGCCCCACCGCCACCCGACCGCCCGGCCGCGCCGGCGCGCCCGCCTTGGAGAGCCTGTGCTGCTACCGGCCGTCCCCGCCACGCCGCCGACCGGACGGGGCGGCCTGTTGCTGATGCACCGCACACGTCTGCCACCGCGGGATCGCGCCCGCGCCCACCGCGCACTGAAGCGCAGTCGGACAACCGTCCCGGCGGCACCCGCCCAGCCCACCCCGGCGCGGCCGGCAGCGTCTGCTTCCCACTCGGGGTCCCGCTCGTGTCCGTGACGTCCACGCTGGACGGCCTGCAGCGCCGGCACCCCGCCGCCGGGTTCCCGATCGCCGTGCTCTACAAGTACTTCGACGACTTCGGCGGCTACCTCGCCGCGCTGATCGCCTACTACGGGTTCCTGGCGCTGTTCCCGCTGCTGCTGCTCGGGTCGACGATCCTGGGGATCGTGCTGTCCGGGAACCCGGCCGCGCAGCAGAGCGTGCTGCACTCCGCGCTCAGCCAGTTCCCGGTCATCGGCCAACAGCTGCGACAACCGGAGCGGATCGGCGGCGGCCTGGTCGGGCTTCTCGTCGGCGGCCTCGGCGCCCTGTACGGCGGGCTGGGGGTGACGATGGCCGCGCAGAACGCCATGAACACGGCCTGGAGGGTGCCGAGGAACAGCCGCCCCAACCCGATCAAGGGCCGCATCCGCGGGGTGCTGCTGCTCGCCACCGTCGGCCTCGCCGTCCTGGGCACCAGTGTGCTGTCGGCGCTGGGCGGCGGCGCCGGCCCGCTCGGCGCCGGCCTGCGCGTGCTGGTGCTGGTGGCTTCGGTCGCGCTGAACGCCGCCGCGTTCATCCTGGCCTTCCGGGTCGCGACCGCCCGGCCCCTCACCGTCCGGCAGGTCGCGCCCGGCGCGGTCGGGGCCGCCGTCGTCTGGCAGTTGCTGCAGTCCTTCGGCACCGTTTACGTCGGGCAGGTGGTGAAGAATGCGAGCGCCACGAACAGCGTTTTCGCCGTCGTCCTGGGCCTGATCGCCTTCATCTACCTCACGGCGGTCGCTGTCGTGTTTTGCGTGGAGGTCAACGTCGTGCGGGTCGACCACCTCTACCCCCGCGCGCTGCTGACGCCGCTCACCGACAATGTGGAGCTCACCGACGCCGACCGGCGGGCCTACACGGACCAGGCCAAGGCCCAGCGCAGCAAAGGATTCGAACAGGTCGACGTCCGGTTCAAGAAGTGACGACACCACCCGCGGTACGCCAGCGCCTCGCAGCGCAGGCGAGCCGATTGCGCCTCCCCGGTTCGCTACGCCCGTGGCGCAACCGGGCCCCGGCCGAGCGGAACCGACGCAGACTAGGCCGGTGAGCTGGGGCGGCGGGGGACATCCACGGATGCCGATTCAGGACCGGACGCAGCCGAAGGCGAAACTGCCGAAGGGCACGGTGCGCCGGGTGGCCGCGTTCGCCCGGCCCTGGCACCGGATCCTCGTGCTGTTCATCGGCCTGACCATCGTCGGAGCGCTGCTCTCGGTGGCGAATCCGCTGCTGTACCGGGAGATCATCGACCGGGGGATCCTGCGCGGGGACACCCGACTGATCGTCGTCCTCGCGCTCGTCGTGGCCGTCCTCGCTCTCGCCGACGCCCTGCGCACACTGGTCCAGCGTTACATCTCCTCCCGTGTCGGTGAGGGCTTGATCTACGAGCTGCGCGTGCAGGTGTTCACCCACGTCCAGCGGATGCCGATCGCGTTCTTCAACCGGACCCAGACCGGGGCGCTGGTCTCCCGGCTCAACAGCGACGTCCTCGGTGCCCAGTCCGCGTTCACCAACGTGCTCAGCTCGGTGGTGAGCAACCTGGTCACGGTCGTCGCAACCATCATCGCCATGGCCGTGCTGAGCTGGCAGATCACCGTGGTCTCGCTGGTGCTGCTGCCGGTTTTCGTGCTGCCCGCGCGGCGGATCGCCCGGCGGCTCGGCGAGCTGACCCGGGAGCGGTACGACGTCAACGCGTCCATGACGACGACGACCACCGGCCGGTTCGACGTCGCCGGGGCGATGCTGGTCAAGCTGTTCGGCGACCCGGGGCGGGAACGCAGCGACTACGCCGCCCGGGCCGGCCGGGTCCGTGACCTCGGCGTGCAGACCGCCATGTACGGCCGCGTGTTCTCCGTGGCGTTGCTGATGACCAGCGGGCTGGCCACCGCGCTGGTGTACGGCTGGGGTGGGGTGCTGGCCACCCGCGGCACGGTCGCGGTCGGCACCGTGGTGGCGCTGACCGCGCTGCTGAACCGGCTGTACGGGCCGCTGACCGCGCTGTCGACGGTGAACGTGGACGTGACGACCGCGCTGGTCTCCTTCGACCGGGTGTTCGAGGTGCTCGACCTCGCGCCGTCGGTCGACGAGCGGCCCGGCGCCGTCCCCGTGCCTGCCGGTCCCGTGCGGCTGGCGTTCCGCGACGTCGGGTTCGCCTACCCGAGCGCGGAGCAGGTGTCACTGGCGTCGCTTGAATCGGTCGCGGTACTCGACCACTCCCCGCGCCGGGAGGTGCTGCACGGACTGGACTTCACCGCGGAGCCGGGTCAGCTGATCGCGCTCGTCGGGCCGTCCGGTGCCGGCAAGACCACGATCAGCGCTCTCGTCCCGCGGCTCTACGACGTCGACCGCGGCCAGGTCACACTGAACGGCGTCGACGTGCGCGACCTGACGCTGGCGTCGCTGCGGGCCACCGTCGGCGTCGTCCCGCAGGACCCGCACCTGTTCCACGACACGATCGGTGCGAACCTGCGCTACGCCCGGCCGGACGCCACCGACGCGGACATCGCCGGGGCCCTGACCGCCGCCCGGGCCGACGGGTTCGTGGGCGCGCTGCCCGACGGGCTGGACACCGTCGTCGGCGACCGGGGCTACCGGCTGTCCGGCGGGGAGAAGCAGCGCATCGCTATCGCCCGGCTGCTGCTGCACCGGCCGCGGGTCGTCGTCCTCGACGAGGCGACCGCGCACCTGGACTCGGAGTCCGAGGCCGCGATCCAGGCGGCACTGGCGACGGCGCTGGCCGGGCGGACCTCGCTGGTCATCGCCCACCGGCTGTCCACGATCCGCGACGCCGACGTCATCCTCGTGGTGGACGCCGGCCGCATCGTGCAGCGCGGCACCCACGACGAGCTGCTCGCGGCCGGCGGGCTGTACGCGGACCTGTATGCGACCCAGTTCGCCACCCAGGACGCCTGACGGCGCGGGTAGGCGGCTCCGGACACAGCACCGCCCCGCCGCCGGTGAACCGCTCCGGGCAGACTCCCAGCGGGGACACGCCGCGCGCGAAGGGGTCGCCGCGAGCAGGTCGGACCGGAGGAGGAGCTGCCCAGTGACGACCGGCCCGGCCGTCCCCTCGATGACCATGCCCGGCCGGGCCCCGGAGCGGCTGCGGCTGGCGGCCGCGCTCGTCCCGCCGGCGGTGCTGATCGTGCTGCTGGTCGCGGTCCTCCTCGACGGCACGGGGGTGTCGGCGGCCGACGCCGCGGCGTCCGATGCGCTGCGCCGCCCGGACCGCAACGCGGACCTGTTGCACGCGCTGCTGGTGATCCTGTCCACGGTCAGCCTGCCGGCGATCGGGTGGGCGGTTGCCGCGGCCGGGGCGGTGGGCCTCGGGCGGGGTCGGCTGATGCGGGCGCTGCGCCGGCCCAGCTACGTCGGGTGGGCCTTCGAGTGGGGCTCGGCGCGGGCACCACTGTGGGGGCCGCCGCTGGGCATCGCGGTGACCGTCGCCGCAGCCGAGGCGGCCCGCTTCGCAATCCTGGCGGTGCTCCGTGGAGTAGACGGCGTCGGGGGCGTCGACCCGCAGACGGTCCAGACGTTCACCGAACACCACACGATGACCACCGCGGCGGTCGTCGGGTCGCTGCTCACCGCCCACGGCATCCGCCGGCGGATCAGCTGGGTCGGCGCGGTGCTGCTGGTGGCGGCCGTCGCCTACGCCCGGCTCACCGCCGGCGGTCTGCCGCTGGTGGCCGAACTCAGCGGCCTGGCCCTCGGGACCACTGCCGTGATCGCCGGCCGGGCAGCCGGCCTGCTGACCGACGGGCCGGTCTGGAACCTGGTCCTGCGCCACCACCGGCGGCGCCATCCGCCGCGGCGGCTGCGGGCCGGGGTCGTCCTGAACCCGACGAAGTTCGCCGACCCGGTCGCGTTCCAGCGGCGGGTCGGTGCCGCGCTGTCCGGGGAGTCGGCGATCGGCTCCACCGAGGTCTTCGACGTCTCCTTCTACGAGACCTCGCCCACCGACCCGGGCCGGGCGATGACCGAGCAGGCGCTGGCCGACGGGGTGGACCTGCTGGTCGCCGCCGGCGGCGACGGGACGGTCCGGACGGTGTGCACCGCGGCGGCCGGGTCCGGGGTGCGGATCGGCATCGTCCCCGCCGGGACCTCGAACCTGCTGGCCCGCAACCTGCGCCTGCCGCTGCAGGAGGGCCCGGCGCTGGACGTGGTCGCCGGCGGCGTGGACCGGGCGATCGACCTGGCGCGGATCAGCGGTGACGGCCTGGACGCCGGGGAGGGCTTCGTCGTGATGGCCGGCCTGGGGCTGGACGGCGCGATCATGGCCGAGGTCCCCGACCGGCTGAAGAAGCTGCTCGGGCTGCCGGCCTACATCGTGACCGGTGCCCGCCACCTGCGGGACGCGCCCGTCGAGGTCGAGGTGACCGTCGACGACGGGCCGCCGATCCGCCGCATGGTCCGGATGGTGGTCGTCGGCAACGTCGGGTCGGTCCAGGTGTTCAAGCTGCTGCCCGACGCCCAGCCCGACGACGGGATCCTCGACGTGGTCATCGTCGCGCCGGAGACGGCCCGGTCGACGCTGCGGGTGGTGTGGAACTTCGCCCGCCGCGCCCGGGACCCCGACGTCGAGCACCTGCACGGCCGGTCGGTGCGCATCCGCTCGGACGGCTCGGTGCCACGCCAGCTGGACGGGGACGTGATGCCGGGCGGCCGCGAGATCACCATCAGCATCGATCCCGGGTCGGTCATCGTCCGGGTGCCCAACCGCCGCTGACCAGGGTTCCGCGCACCGCGCAGTCAGCCCCGGGTGGCTGGCGGTCGCGGGGCGGTCAACGGCCCCGCAGAGTGGACAGCCACGCGGCCGCGTCGGTGAAGTCCTGCTCCGCGGTGCCCGGGCGGACGTTGGCCGCCGTGGCGTCCGCACGTGGGTAGGACCCGAGGAACCGCACCGCGCGGCAGGTGCGGCGCAGACCGGACAGCGCCTCGCCCACCCGGGCATCGGTGAGGTGGCCCTCACAGTCGATCGCGAAGCTGTACCTGCCCATCGCCTCCCCGGTCGGGCGGGACTCCAGGCGGGTCAGGTCCACTCCGCGGGCGGCGAACTGTTCCAGCACGTCGAGCAGGGCGCCCGGGTGGTTGTCGGCGATGAAGACGACCAGCGACGTGCGGTCCGCGCCGGTCGGCGGCGGCAGCGCACCGACGTCCGTGCCCGGCCGGGCGACCAGGACGAACCGGGTGACCGCCGTCGGGCCGGGTGCGCCGATGCCGTCGGCGAGCACCGAGAGCCCGTGCAGCTCGGCCGCGACCGGCGCACACACCGCCGCTGTCCACTTCCTACCCGCGCCAGCTGCTTCTGCGGCTGCCGCCGCGGTCGACGCCACCTCGACCAGCTCGGCCGACGGCACGTGCCCACCGAGCCAGCCGCGGCACTGGGCCAGCGCATGCGGATGCGACAGCACCCTGGTGACCCCGGACAGCCGCACGCCCCGGGCGGCGGCCAGCACGAACCGGACCGGCAGCAGCACCTCGGCGACCACCCGCAGCTCCGGCCCGGACGCGAGCGCGTCGACCGTGGTGTTCACCGACCCCTCGACGGAGTTCTCGACCGGGACCAGCCCGGCATCCGCCCGTCCGGCGCCCACGTCGGCGAGGACCGCGGCCACGCTCGCACCAGGCACCGCGCGGCCAACCGGGTGACCGAGCAGTCCGACCGCCTGGTGGGTGAACGTGCCCTCCGGCCCCAGGTAGCCGAGCACGTCGACGGCGGGCAGGACCGGGGTCTGCGGCACCGGCGAACGCTAGGCCAACGCGTCCACGGCGTCGGTCTCCGCCCCCTCCGCGCCCGGGGCGGCGGGCGGCCGGCGGTTCGCCGGTCCGGTCAGCGGGTCCTCGACCGAGAGCCGGGCGACCCGCTCCTGCCCGTCCCGCAGCGACTCCAGGTCCAGCAGCGTCCTGGCCTGCTTCAGCCGCCGCACCCGCCGCCGCCACAGCTCGGCCGACAGCAACCGCCCGTAAGCCAGCCCCTCCGCCGCACCTGGCTGCTGCTGGGCGACGAGCACCTCCAGGAGCACCCGCCGCGCCTGCAACTCCGACACCCAGTTCCGGCCGGCGTCGGTGACCGCCCGCTGCGCCGTCGTCCACGCCGCCGCGGTCCGGCCGGCACGCAGCTGGGCCCGGGCGAGGTAGGGCAGGACCTGACACGGGAGGTCGGACGTCGGCCCGCTTCCGACGGCGTCCAGCAGCGCCTCCATCCGGTCCGCTGTGGCGCCCGGGTCGCGTTCGACGGGCTCGCGCCCGCCCGGGTCGTCGGGACCGTCGGGGTCGTGGGTGTCGTCGACGGTCGCGCACACCAGCAGGAGCTCGGCCCGGTCCCGATGCCGGGGCGACAGGTGGGCCGCGGTGGACGGATGGCCGACCGCGCCGAGAGGCTCGTGCGCCCCGGCCGCGACGGCCAGTGCTTCGCGGGCGTGGCGCGCGGCATCGGCGCGGTGGTCCTCGGCGCCCTCGACACCGGAGCGCGCGAGGTCGTCCGCCCAGTCCAGGTGCAGTCCGGCCAGCTCCACGGCGTGCGACCAGCGGTGCACCGGCGTCCGGCCCTGCCGGCCGGACCAGCTCGCCGGTGCCGTCAGGTGCGGCAGGGCCAGTTCGTACAACCCCATCAGGTGGTAAGCCGAAGCCAGCGCCGAGCGCACGCAGCCCAGCAGCCACGAGGTCGCCGGGATGGTGGGGAGCAGTGCCTCGGCCCGGGCGAGGTCGCCGACGGCGGCCTCGTCGGTGTCGGGCGAGGGTTCGTCCGTGGCCCGCCGGACCAGTCGACCGGTGGCCCGCAGCACCAGGGCGACCGCCTGCCAGCCCGGATCGTCCCCCACCGCCGCCACCGGGACGACCTCGGCCGCGAACTGCGGGCCGAACGGGTCGATGGCCAGGCCGCCTCGGGCGCCGGCCCAGGACCGCGCGCCGACCGCTGGGTCGGGGAGGAAGGCGTCGTCGTCGGGCACCGCGAGCAGGTGGCGCACCGACGCGTCTGCGTCGCGGTCTGCCATCAGCGCCCTCTCGGCCCGCGGTCGCGGCGGGTCCGCAATCGCTGTGGTTCGTCCACGTACCGGGGCACATGAAGGATCCGGGGGCCGGGGATCGACGGCTCCCCTCGGCAGCCGTGTCGCGCGTCGTACCGGGCAACCTGCCTGCCGGTGCGGCTGCACCAGACAGTACTTACTCAACGTAGATCGATCGAGACGGGAGGTGATTGGCCGGAGGCCGACCGTGACCTGTGAGGGTCAGCCGTTCCTCCCGCCGCCGCCCCCACCTGCCCGAACAGGCCCGGATGGCGCCCGCGTCGCGCCCACCTGACCAGCACGACCACCAGCCCGAGGTGTACCGCCGGGGACACGGTGTCGCGGAACCGGTCGGCGACGAACGCGAGCGCCGCGGACGGTGCCAGCTCGGGCGGCACCTGCCGGGTCGCCACGTAGGCCAGGCACACCGTCACCGTCCGGACAAGCAGGATCACGTCCAGAGCGGACGCGGTCACCAGCATGAGCGGGGCCCAGGCGACCATGTCGTACCAGGGCAGCGTGTACGAGCCGACCACCAGCCACCCGAGGCTGACGGCGGCGACGGCCCGGACCGCGTCGGCCACCCTGGCCCGTCCGGCCGCATCGGGATCGACCGCGCCGGCGCTGCCCGTCGTCAGCCCCGTGCTGTCGGAGCGCAGGACGAGCCGCCGGAACACGGCCGCGGCGACGACCGCGACAGACGCCCAGGCGGCGATGCTGACCACGCGTTGCGCCGCCGAGCCCGGCATCACCAGGCCGAGCAGTCCACGGATCCACTGCCACGGCGACGCCGAGGAGATGAACCCGCTGTTGCTCGACGTCTGGTGAACCGCCTCCGGCCAGTGCGGGAGGTACGCAACAGCGAGCACCGCGCCGGCGGCGGCGCAGAGGGCAACGGCGGCCGCCGGTCGGCGGCGGACCGCCCACAGCAGCCCCAGCCCGACCACCCCCTCGGTGAGCTTGACCGCCCCCGCGACGCCGATCAGCGCACCGGAGAGCACCGCGCCGAGCACCACCGAGCGGCTGCGCAACGCGAGCAGTGCCGCAACCGCGAACACCAGCGCCTGTCCGTCATTGTGCCCACCGAACGGCACGGCCCACAGCAGCAGCGGGTTCAGCCAGTACAGGACGAGGACCCGCGACCGGGCGCCCCGGTCTGCGCCGGCGAGCGCGAGCAGCAGCAGGCCCGCGGCGATCCAGGCGACGGCGTCGGCGACGGACAGCCACCACACCGTCTGTTGCATCGACGTGCCGCCGAGCCTGCTCGCGGCGTCCTGCACGGCGGTCGCGACCGGCCCGTACACGCTGGTGACGCCCTGCCACGGCCCCTCGGTGGCAATGCCGACGGGATCGCCGACCGCGAGCAGTGCTCGCGGGGTGTCGATGTAGGGGTCACCGCCCAGGGCAGCGGTCCGCCCGTAGGCGGCGTAGATCAGCGCGTCCCCGCTGGCGGCCGGGGGGACGAGCAGGAATCCGACCACCGCGGCCAGCCCGCCGGCCAGCCACCGCCGGGGCTCCGGCACCCAGCCGGCGCGCAGCGCACGCAGCGCGGCGAACAGTCCGCCGGCGCCGACCAGCAGCGCCGCGGCCGTCAGTCCGACCGCCAACCACCCCGGGGGTCCGGGACCCAGGCTGTACGGGGGCCGCCCGGCCACGGCGCCGGCGAGCCGGACGGTCACGACCGACGGGCCGAGCAACCCGACCGCGACGAAACCGGCGACCGACACGCACAGCGCCAGCGCGGCCCTACCGCCCAGCACTGCCGCCGACCCGGACCCTGGGCACTGCGCAGGGTTGCCGGCCACCGGCTCACCGTAGGCGTCGACCGCGTGACACGCGTGGGCGTCCGGTGCCCGGTGAACCTCGGTCGAGTTGCGTCAGCCGTACATCAGCGAGCCCGGGGTGGTGAGCAGCTGGCCGGTCTCCAGCCAGGTCTTGAGCCCGGACAGGATCATCGGCCAGCCGCCGTACAGCTGCTCGTTGGCGCCCTCACGGAGCTGGTCGTGGGTGACCGTGAGCCGGCAGGAGTCCCCGACCGGCTCGATCTCCCAGGTGACGCGGGTGGTGCCCTCGCTGCGGACCTCCTCGCTCCACAGGGCGACCCAGGTCTGGACCAGGCGCCGGGGCGGGTCGACCACGTCGTTGGTGCCCTCGCCGAGCAGGCCCTCGGAACGCTGGTTGCCCTGCTCGTACCGCGAGCCCGGGGTCCAGTCGGAGGTGATCCAGTTGCCGAAGTTGTACTTGCTTCGGATGTTGCTGTCGGTGATCGCCTCCCAGAGTCGCTCGGGGGTGGTGCGGATGTAGATCTCGAACACCTTCTCCATCGGTCGCTCCAGTTCCCGTTTGAGGTCGCCGAGCGCTGCAGCCCAGGGCTCGGCGTACTTGCTGACCCATCGGTCGTGGACGAGGCGGATCGGGACGGGGTTGAGGAAGTGCAGCTTTTCCCGCCCCCGCCGCCGGGTCACGACCAGCCCTGCCGCCTCGAGCTGGGCCAGGTGCTTCATCACGCCGAAGCGCGTCATGGGCAATCGCTCGGCCAGCGCCGTCAACGTCTGCCCGTCCGTTCGGAACAGCCGGTCCAACAGCGCCCGCCGGGTGGGATCGGCGAGCGCCCGGAACACCTCGTCCTCGGCGGAGACTTCGTCCACGCCGGGCACCTCGTCTAAAGCCGGGAGTTCATCCACAGCCACGTTAGGTGACCGGCCGGTCACCTGTCAACGATCGGTGTTGCTGCCGCCACCGGTTCACCAGCCGGCGGAGCCCGGGGATCCCGTGACCGGGCCGGCGATGTCGTCGTACACCCAGCCCGCGGGGGACAGCGCGGCTCACGGCGCGGTCCCGAGCCGCTGCAGCAGGCCGGCCCGGACCGCCGGCCACTCACCGGGCAACACGGAGAAGTAGACGGTGTCGCGCCGGGTGCCGTCGCGCCGGGTGAGCGTGCTGCGCAGCACCCCTTCCCGGACCGCGCCGAGCCGGGCGATCGCGGCCTGGGAGCGGGTGTTGCGGATGTCCGTCTTCAGGCTGACCCGCTCCGCACCCAGGTCGTCGAATGCGTGCCGGAACAGCAGGTACTTGCATGACGGGTTCACCCGACCGGCCCACCACCGACGGCCGTACACCGTCCCGCCGACCTCGAGCGTTCGCTCCGGGCGGACCAGGTCGAGGTAGCAGGTCACCCCGACGGGCCGTTCCCCCGCGTCCGGCCCACCGTCCACGCCGGGCTCCGCGGCCAGCACCGTGAACGGCACCCACGTCCCCGCCGCGGCCTCACCGAGCAGCCCGTCGACCCAGGCGGCGATGCCCTCGCGGTCCGCGGGGAACGAAACGGGCAGGTGCGCCCACGCCTGCTCGTCCCCGGCGAGCACCTCGGCCAGACCGTCGACGTGGTCGGCGGAGAGCGGGACCAGACGGATCCCGGGGGCGCGGACGGGGTCGGCGAGCCCGGTCGGACGGGGGTCGAACCTCATGCCGACACGGTCCCACGGGCGGCTCCGGTCCCCGGTTCGAGCGCGGTGTTCGGCAGGTCCCGGACGCTGCGGCTGGTCAGCGCGGCTGCCGTCGCGAAAGCCACGACCGCCGCCGCGCCGACCAGCGTCGGTTCGAGCCCGACCGCCTGTGCGACCGGTCCGGCGGCGACCTCACCGGCGGGAATGGCGAGGTAGGAGCCCAACATGTCGTAGGAGTACACCCGCGCCAGCCGGTCGGCCGGCACGTGCTGCTGCATCGAGGTCTCCCAGGCGACCCCGAACTGCTCGATCGTCAGGCCGCCGATGAAGGCGGTGACCAGCAGGACGGGCAGGACCGGGCCGATGCCGAGCGCCAGCATCAGCAGCGCCTCGCCGGCGGCGCAGGCCGTGCCGAACCGCAGCAGCCGCCGGACGCGCAGCCGCAGCGCAACGAGCCCGCCGACGACGTACCCGGCGGCCTGCGCGGACAGGACCAGGCCCCACGCGGCGCGCCCCACGGACTCGTCGGCGACCAACGGACCGAGGACCCCGAGGCATCCGGCGATCATCGCGTTGGTCAGCAGGAACGCCACGACGACCACCCACAGCCAGGTCCGCGAGGTGAACTCGCCCCACCCGGTCACCAGGTCGCTCCACACCCGGGTGTCGGACCCCGCCGGGAGGTCGGATCGGGCCCGCTCGGTCGCCGCCGGCACGCGGACCCTGGCAAACAGCGCCGCAGCGACCAGGAAGCTGGCGGCGTCCAGCGCGATGCCCCAGCCAGGCCCGACCGCGGCGACGAGGATCCCGCCGACGGACGCGCCGAGGATCAACGCGGCGCTGACGCCGGTTCGCACCAGGGCGGTGGCCTGTTGCAGGTGCGCGCGGTCGACGGTCTGTGGCTGCAGCGCGGCGGCCGCCGGCAGGGCGAACGCGGACACCGCGCCGTTGACCGCGGACAGCGCCGCGAGCAGCGCGATCGAGTCGGTCCGGGCGAGCACCAGCGCGGCAACGACGCCCTGGGTGAGCGCGGCCGCGAGGCTGGACCCGACGAGGACCACCTGGCGCGGCAGCCGGTCGGCCACGACCCCGCCGAGGAGCAGGAACGCGACGTTCGCCAGCGACCGCGCACCGACCACGATGCCGAGGTCGGTCGCGGACCCGGTGAGGTCCAGCACCGCGAAGGCGAGCGCGACCGGCGCGATCGCGCCGCCGAGGACGCTGACCACCCGGGCGGACGCCAGGGCACGGAACGGCGCCGACCGCAGCGGCGCCCAGCTGTCCGAGCGGACGCTCACCGGAGTTTCCCGCTGGACTCGACGGCCGGCTCGACGCCGCCGGTCATCGCGAACAGCACCATCGAGGCGTTGACCCGGACGGTGCCCGGTGTGCGCGGCGGCCGCGCCTGGTCGTGCAGGCGTAGTGAGGCCGACTGGACGTCATGCAACGCGCGCGTCCAGGCGCCGGGGTCGACCCAGAGCTCCGCGTCGGTGAGGTGGGAGAGCCGGGCGGTGTCGCGCTGCAGGTCGCGGCGGACCAGCTCGCCGGCGAGCGCCCGGACCACCGCATGGGCGAGCGCGGCCTGACCGGTGCGGTCGGGACCGGCGCGACCGGTCGGGTCGACGGCGCTTCCCTCGGCCGGTGGGGCTGCGTCGGCAGGCACGTGCCGGTAGCGCCGCGCGCGGCCGCCGCGGACGGCCACCTCGCCCGCGTCCGCCAGCATCCCGGCGGCGGCGAGCCTGCGCAGGTGGTAGCTGGCGTTGGCTTGCGTCGTACCCAGCTCCCGAGCCACCTCGGCGGCGCTGAGCTCCGCCCCGGTCAGCAGCGACAGCATCCGCAGTCGCAGCGGGTGGGCCAGCGCCCGCATCTCGGCGCGCCGTACCGCCTCGTCGGTCACAACTACGAGGCTGACACCCAAACAACTCTTTGGTCAAGCAGCAGCAGCCGGCCGGCGTCGCATCGATCACCTTCCAGCGGTAACGCAGTCTTGCTAACGCGGTGTTTCCGTGGCTACCATGACAGGGATTCCATCGATACCGCGGGAGGGGCTTGATCATGATCATCGTCACCGGGGCAACCGGCGCACTCAACGGCGCGACCGTCGACCACCTGCTGGAACGCGTTCCCGCCACCGAGATCGTCGTCGCGGTCCGCGACACCGCGAAGGCCCAACGCTTCGCCGATCGCGGTGTGACCGTGAGGCACGGGGACTACGCCGACCCCGACTCCCTGCCGGACGCGTTCGAGGGTGCCGACCAGCTGCTTCTCGTGTCCTCCAGCGACCCGGCTGCCGACGCGGTGAGCCTGCACCGCGCCGCGATCGGCGCGGCCGTCACCACAGGAGTCGGCCGCATCCTCTACACCAGCCACCAGGGAGCGGCGCCCGACACCCCCTTCGGCCCGGGGCGCGACCACGCCGAAACCGAGCGGCTGCTCGCCGAGTCCGGCATCGCCTGGACGTCGCTGCGCAACGGCTTCTACGCGCACAGCCTCAACTGGCTGACGGGCCCGTGGCGCGAGACCGGCGTCATCACCGTGCCCGCCGACGGGCCCGTGTCATGGACGGCCCGCGAGGACGCCGCCGAGGCCGCGGCCATCATCCTCGCCTCAGACGGGGCCCACGAGGGCCCGACCACGCTCACCGCGAACGCCGCACCGACCTTCGACGAGATCGCCCAGGTCGCGTCCGAGCTGACCGGGCGAACGATCGAGCTGGCGGTGATGGATCAGGACGACTGGGTCGCCGCACAGACCGCCGCTGGACGGCCGGAGTCCATGGCGCGGTTCACCCTCGGCATGTACCAAGCGGCCCACGACGGCCTCTTCGCCGGAGTCGACCCGCTGCTCGGCACCCTCCTCGATCGGGAACCGCGGACCGTGCGCGACGTGCTCGCGCAGCCGACGGCCCACTGAACGCACCGCACGCTCCCGGAGGCGGATCGTCCCGTTGGGAGGCGGCCGGGTCTCAGGCCGGGCGGGGCTCTCCGTCCATCGGGGGCAGCTCGCCACCCGCGCACACCGTCGCGACGTCTGCGGCGAAGGCTTCGACCTCCTCGGCGGTGGTGTCCCACGAGCACATCCAGCGCACCTCGCCGGTCGTCTCGTTCCACGTGTAGAAGCGCCACCGCTCGCGCAGCCGATCCGCGGCCCCGGGCGGCAGGATCGCGAACACGCCGTTCGCCTGTACCTGCTGGGTGATCCGCACCCCGTCGACCCCGCCGACGGCGTCCGCCAGCCGGGCGGCCATCGTGTTGGAGTGCGTCGCCAACCGCCGCCACAGGTCGCCCTCCAGCAGTGCGACGAACTGCGCGGCCAGGAAGCGGTGCTTACTGGCCAGCTGCAGCAGCTGCTTGCGGACGAACGGGGCCGGCGGCGCGGTGGCCGGGTCGAGGAAGACCGCCGCCTCACCGAACATCAGGCCGTTCTTCGTGCCGCCGAAGCTGACCGCGCTCGCGCCCACCCCGGCCGCGAGGTCGCCCAGCCCGACGTCGAGGGCGGCGGCGGCGTTGGCCAGCCGGGCGCCGTCGATATGGAACAGCAGCCCGGACGCGGCGCAGAACTCACCGAGCACCTTGAGCTCGTCGACCTCGTACCTGGTCCCCAGCTCCGTGGACTGGGTGACGGTGACGACCCGTGGCTGCGCGGCGTGCACGTTGCCGATGCTCGGCAGCCAGCGCGCGACACCGTCCGGGGTGAGCTTGCCGTCCGCGGTCGGGCAGGTCAGCATCTTCAGCCCGCCGACGATCTCCGGGCCGCCACCCTCGTCGGTGTTCACGTGGGCGGTGTCGGCGCAGACGACCGCCTCCCACGGCTTGCACAGCGTCCGCAGGCACAACACGTTGGCCCCGCTGCCGTTGAACACCAGCAGCGGTGTGGCGTCGGCGCCGAACTGCTGGCGCAGCAGCGCGTCGGCCTTCGCCGTCACCGGGTCGTCGCCGTAGCTGACGGCGTGCCCGTCGTTGGCTGCGGCCATCGCCGCCAGCACGTCGGGGTGCACGGCGGCGTAGTTGTCCGAGGCGAATCCCTTCACAGGCGGGGAGCCTACGGACGTCTGTGCCGCCCCAGGTCCTGAGGGCGCCTCAGCCGGCGGAGGTCGCGAGGGCGAACACCCCGTACCCGAACCCGTCCGCGAGCACGGACCCGTCCCGGACGGTCACCCCGCTGACCTCCAGGCCCTCGCCCACCCGCGGGCCTCCGCCGACCTGGGACCCGTCGCCCACCCGCAGGCCGGCCAGGTCCAGCCGCGCCGGCTCCCGCCGCGGGTTGACCACCACCAGATGGCTCCCGCCGCGGATGTAGACGAACGGGTAGCCGGTCCCGAGGACCTCGGTCGTGGCGCGGGCGCCGAGCGCCGGGGTGGACCGGCGCAACGCGATCAATCGCCGGACCAGGTGCAGGGTCGAGTCCAGATCGGCCCGCTGGGTGGCGACGTCGGGGCGGTCCGGGGCTGGGTCGACGGGCAGGTACAGCCGGTCCGCCGGCGCGGTGGAGAAGCCGGCGTTGGCCGAGGTGTCCCACTGCATCGGCGTCCGGGCGCCGGACCGGTTGTACGTCGGCTCGTAGACGCTGCCCTCGACGTCCGGCAGCCCCGGCTGGTAGCGGACGCCGATCTCGTCGCCGGCAAAGATCGACGGCACGGTTCCCCACGTCAGCAGGAATGTCCACGCGGCACCCAGCTGCTGCTGCGTCCGGGATCCGCAGGCCAGTCGGGAGAAGTCGTGGTCGGAGCTGGCCAGCAGCACCGGCCGCGCGGCCCCCCACCGCTGGCGGTGGCGGGTCCAGGCATCGACGAACGGCCGCGCGGAACCCAGCCCCGCCTCGTCGAAGTAGCAGCCACCGGCCGGCGCGGCGTGCGCCGACTGGGTTCCCGCGCCGCCGTTGTCGAACAGCGACGCGTGTTCGTCGAAGATCACCAGCCAGAAGTCCGCGTCGAACCCGGTCGAGCGCGGAATGCCCTGTTCGTCGGCGGGGGCCGGCTCGGAGCCCTCGGGAACGAGCACCGCTTCCGGGTAGGTGTCGCGTAACCAGGAGCGGAGCTCTCGCCACAGAGCGGTGGTCTCGACATACCCGGGGTCGTCCTTGACGAGCGAGAAGGCCATGTCGACGCGGAACCCGGCGATCCCGACGTCGCACCAGCGAGCCATCACCCGGCGCAGCGCCGCCCGGTTCGCCAGCGGGCCGGGGGCGTCGACGGGCTGCCGCCAGGGTTCGGCCGGGTCCGTCCGGGCGTAGCCGAAGTTCAGCGCCGGCTGGGTGTCGTAGAAGTTGCGCAGGTAGTACCCGGGCCGGGTCCCGGGCGAGGGGACGAACCCGGGGCCGGGCCGGGCGGACCAGATGTAGCGGTCGTCGCCCAGGTCCGCCGCGGACGCCCGGAACCAGGCGTGGTCGCTGCTGGTGTGCCCGGCCACGAGGTCCAGCAGCACCCGGATGCCGCGCTCGCGGGCGGCGTCCACGAAGGCAACCAGGTCCGCGTCGGTCCCGTACCGGGGCGCAACGTGGTCGTAGTCGGCGACGTCGTAGCCGGCGTCCCGGAACGGTGAGGCGAAACACGGGTTGAACCACACGGTGTCGACACCGAGCCAGGCCAGGTGGTCCAGGTGAGCGAGCGCTCCGGGGAAGTCACCGACCCCGTCGCCGTCGGAGTCGGCGAACGACTGCGGGTAGATCTCGTACACCACGGCGTCGGGCAGCCAGTCGGCTCCTGGGGTCGTCACGGCGGCGAAGTCTGGCAGCACCGGTACCGGTGCCCCGCCTACCCCGTCTGCCGGTGGAACGTCGGACCACCGGTGGGTGACGACGTTGATCGTTGACAACGGCGCCCGGGCTGGGTAACTTCACCGTTCGTAATCAGTTGATCACTTTCTGCGCGACCAGCTCGCCTCGCGCTCGGTTCCTCCAGGGCTCGACGCGTCAACCGGCAAGGGCGTGACCACATGAGCAGACCGACCGACCGAGCGGACCGTCCACGTGGCGGGGCGAGGGTTCCCGCCGCCCGGCGCATGCGCCACACGGCCGTCCTGGTGCTGGTGGTGCTGGCCGGTGCGATCGGCATCACCGGCCTGAGCCCGGCACGGACCGCGCAGGCAGCCAACGTCACCCTCGACCAGTGCAACAACCAGGGTCCCGGCCCGGGCGGCGCGACCACGGTGCTCGAATGCGCGGTCACGGTGGTCAACACGATCGACGGGAACACCCGCGGCTCGGTGGTGACGGTGACCCGGAACTGTGCGCTCGACCCGTGCCCTCCCGGTAACGGGACCTTCCGGACCACGTCCACGGACATCGTCACCACGGTCAACCAGTGCAACGGCTCCAGCAACGACGCCGCCCACCCGGTCAGGTGCACGGTCAACATCACCAACAACGTCAGTGCGGACACCCCCGGCGCGCAACCGGTCACCGACGCGACCGTCAACCAGTGCGTCGGGTCCGGGACGGGCGGTGGCGGCGCGGTGAACTGCACCCCGTTCCCGGCGACGACGACCGGCGCCACGGTCACCCAGTGCAACGGCTCGGGCAACGGCGGCGGCGGAGCGGTGAACTGCACCGTCGCGGCGGGGTCGCGGGTGAGTCCGGCGATCCCGATCCGGGTCAACCAGTGCAACGGGACCGGCAACCCCGGCGGCAGCTTCGTGACCTGCCGGACGTCGATCACCACGAACATCACGGCGGCGGCGACGGCGAGCCCCAGTCCCACCGCAACCCCCCCGGCCAGCCCGACCGCCAGCCCCAGCCCCACCGCAACCCCGAGCCCGACCGCCAGCCCGAGCCCGACCGCCGGTCCCAGCTCCACCGTCACGCCCGGCCCGACCCGGCCGGCGTCGCCCTCGCCGACCGGCTCCCGGTCGCCACTGCCGACGCGCAGCTCGACGGCCGTCCCGTTGCCGTCGGCCACCGACCGACGCACGCCCCGGTCCACCGGCAGTCCCACCGCTCCCGGTGGCGGTTCCGGTGGCGGTTCCGGTGGTGGTTCCGCTAACGGGAACGGCTCGACCAACGCTTCCGGCAACGCTTCCGGCAATGGCTCGACCAACGGCTCCACCAACGCTTCCGGGGACCGCGCGGGGTCCAACGCCGGGACGGGTTCGGGCGCCAACGGCGCGGCGGGTCGGTCGCGGGGGCAGCGGATGCCCGCCGGCGGTGTCCAGGCCGGCGCCGGCTCGACCTCGGCGGTGCAGCACCTCGGCCTGTTGGGCTCGGGGATCGCTCTGCTGGTCGCCGCATCGGTCATCGCCGGAGTGCGCTGGCGGACGGCCCGCAGCAGCTGAGCCTCGCCGGGTGCGTCCAGCGGGGCGAACAGGCGACAACCGCTTGACCGGCCCGACCTGCTGATCCAGTGGTCGGAAACGCAGACGTAACACATTCGCCTTGCAATCGGTCAATCCCGGGGCAATCGTCTGCCCAGCCAGTAGGGGCGGCCCCACGGACGACCGTGGCCACCAGACCCCCTGGGGGAGGACGTGACCATGGTTGCTGCGGCTACCCGGGAGGGAACGGTCCCCTATGCCGGTGGACAGACCTGGTACCGGGTAACGGGTGATCTCGCCGCCGGCGACGCCGGTCCGACGCCGCTGGTAGTCCTGCACGGCGGCCCGGGCGTCCCACACGAGTACACGTTGGCGATCGCCGACCTCGCGGTACGTACGGGCCGGCCGGTCGTGCACTACGACCAGTTCGGCTGCGGCCGGTCCACCCACGCCCCGGATGCACCGGCCGACCGGTGGACCGTCCGGTTCTTCCTCGACGAACTGGCGAACCTGGTGCAGGCACTGGGCATCGCCGACCGCCATGCCGTCCTCGGGCAGTCCTGGGGCGGGATGCTCGCCGCGGAGTACGCCGTCCAGCGCCCGGACGGTCTGCAGGCACTGGTGATCGCCAACTCCCCGGCGTCGATGCGGACCTGGGTGCAGGAGGCGAACCGGCTCCGGGCGGACCTGCCCCCCGGGGTCGACGACACGCTGACCCGGCACGAGCAGGCCGGCACCACGGACAGCGCGGAGTACCTGCAGGCCGAGAAGGTCTTCTACGACCGGCACGTCTGCCGGGTGGTGCCCAACCCGCCAGAGGTGACCGCCAGTTTCGACCTGCTCGCGCAGGACCCGACCGTCTACCACTCGATGAACGGGCCGAGTGAATTCCACGTCGTCGGAAGCCTGGCCGACTGGACCGTCGCCGACCGCGTGTCCGCCGTCGCGGTGCCGAGCCTGGTGATCTCCGGGGTGTACGACGAGGCCACTCCGCTGTGCGTCAAGCCCTACCTCGACGCGATCCCGGACGCGCGCTGGGAGCTGTTCGAACGGTCCAGCCACCTGCCGCATGTCGAGGAACCCGAGCGATACCTGGAGATCCTCGACGACTTCCTCACGGCTTCCTCAGAGAACGGATCGCGATGACCTCCCCACGCGCCACCCCGCTCCGCACCGCGCTGCTCCCCGTCGCGGGGCTGACCGCGGCCCTGGTCCTCGCCGCATGCTCCAACACCCAGCCGCCCCAGCCGGGCAGCGCCGCCACTCCGTCCGCCGGCGCCACGTCCTCCGCCGGCGCCGGCGCGACGGCCAGCAGCAGCGGCGGGAGCGGGGGGACCGGCGGCGGGGCGACCGGCGGCGCCGCCTTCCAGCCCGCTCACCGGGGCGGCACCCTGAAGCTGTCGGCGACTGCGGCGGCCGGGACGATCGACCCGATGGTGAACTACACCCTGCAGTACTGGCAGCTGTACCAGGCCACCTATGACGGCCTGTTGGCTTTCCAGAAGGTGGGTGGCCAGCCGTCGTTCACGGTCGTCCCCGACCTCGCGACCGCGCTGCCAACCGTGACCAACGGGGGGAAGACCTACCGGTTCACCCTGCGCAACGGCATCAAGTTCTCGACCGGCAAGGCGGTCACCACCGACGACGTGGTCGCGTCGTTCCGGCGCATCTTCACCGTCTCCAGCCCGACGGCCGGCACGTTCTACAACGGGATCGTCGGCGCGGCCGCGTGCCTGAAGACGCCGAAGACGTGCACGCTCGCCGGCGGTGTGGTCGGCGACGCGGCCGCTCGGACAGTCACCATCAACCTGACCGCACCGGACCCGGAGCTGCCGTACAAGCTCGCGGTGCCGCACGCAACGGTCCTGCCCGCCGGCTCCCCCGCGACGGACTCCGGTACCAAGCCGCTGCCCGGCACCGGCGCCTACACGATCGCCTCGTACAACCCCAGCGGCAACGGATCCCTGGTGCTGCAGCGCAACCCGAACTTCACCGAGTGGTCACGGGCCGCCCAGCCGCAGGGCTACCCGGACACCATCGTGGAGTCGTTCGGCCAGACGGTCGAGTCGGAGATCACCGCGGTGCAGAACGGGCAGGCCGACTGGCTCGCCGACCAGCCGCCCGCGGACCGGCTCAACGAGCTCGGGACGAAGTTCGCCGACCAGATCCACGTCAACGAGCTCACGGCGTTCTGGTACCTGCCGATGAACACCCGGATCCCCCCGTTCAACAACGTCAAGGCCCGGCAGGCGGTCAACTACGCCGTCGACCGCGACGCCGTCGTCCAGCTGTACGGCGGCAAGAACCTCGCCGCGCCGGTCTGCACGATCCTGCCGCCCGGGTTCCCGGGGCACGCCGATTCCTGCCAGTACACGAAGAATCCGGGAACCGCCTGGTCCGCGCCGGACCTGGACAAGGCGCGCCAGCTGGTGCAGGAGTCCGGGACCGCCGGCCAAGCCGTCACCGTTGTTGTCCAGGACGACGCCGTGAACTCCGCGATCGGTGAGTACGTGCAGAGCGTGCTGAACGACATCGGCTACAAGGCGAAGGTCAACAAGCTGTCCGGCAACATCCAGTTCACCTACATCCAGAACACGAAGAACAAGGTGCAGATCAGCCTCAGCCAGTGGTACCAGGACTACCCCGCGGCGTCGGACTTCATCAACGTGCTGCTGTCGTGCGCGGGCTTCCACGCCGGTAGCGACTCGAGCATCAACATCGCCGGCTACTGCGACAAGACCAGTGAGGCCGGGATTGCCCAGGCATTGAAAACCGGGCAGACCAGTGGGCTGGCGGCGGCCGAGCCCCTGTGGGGGAAGGTCGACGCCCAGATCATGGCGAACGCGCCGGTCGCGCCGCTGATCACCCCGAAGCTGGTCGACTTCACGTCCAAGCGGGTGGGCAACTACCAGTTCAGCAAGCAGTTCTACATGCTCGTCGACCAGCTCTGGGTGCAGTGAGCACCAGTCTCGACGAGCTCGCCGACGTCCCGGCGGTCCCGGCGGTCCGTACCGGGACCGCCGGCGGACCGTGGCGGACCGCTCTCGGGCAGCTGCTTCGCAACCGCGCGGCGGTGGTGTCCGCGGTGGTGGTGATCGTGGTGGTGCTGGCCTGCGTCGGGGCACCGCTGTACGCCAGTCACGTCGCGCACACCGACCCGTTCCGGTCCGACCTGTCCGCCACGACGGAGATCGGTGGCCGCCGGGTCGACGTGATCGAGGCCAGCACGGGGGGCCTCGGGCTCGGCTCGACGCCGATCGGGCCGACCTGGGACCCGGCGCACTACGCGCTCGGGGCGGACGGCCAGGGCCGCGACGTGGCGGCGCGACTCCTGTACGGCGGCCGGAACTCGCTGTTCATCGGCTTCGTCTCCGCGGTGTTGTGCTGCGTGGTCGCCGCGGTGGTCGGGATCGTCGCCGGGTACTTCGGCGGGGTCGTCGACGCGGTGCTGTCCCGGCTGCTCGACGTCGTGTGGGCGTTCCCGGTGTACCTGCTGGGGATCAGTCTGTCGATCGTGCTCATCGGCAGCGGGATCACCCTGGGGCCGGTGCACGTCGACTCCGGCAGCATCTGGCTCCCGGTGCTCATCATCGCGGCGATCTTCGTGCCCTATGTCGCCCGCCCGGTCCGCGGTCAGGTGCTCTCGCTGCGCGAGCGGGACTTCGTCCGGGCAGCGGTCGGGCTCGGCGCGAGCGACGCGCGGATCATGCGGCGCGACGTGCTGCCCAACGTGTTGCCGACGGTCGTCGTCTTCCTGCCGCTGATGACCGCGGTGAACATGCTCACCGAGTCGGCGCTGTCGTTCCTGTCCATCGGGGTCCAGCCGCCGGACGCCAGCTGGGGCACGATCATCAACGACGGCCTGGGTCTGCTGTACACCCGGCCGGCCGTGGCGGTCGCGCCGGGGCTGGCCCTGGTGGTCACCGCTGTCGCGCTGAACGTGCTCGGCGACGGCGTCCGCGACGCACTGGATCCGCAGGCCCGGCTGCGCGGGGCCGGATGAGCCCGCGGTGATCGCCTTCCTGCTGCGGCGGCTCGCCGGCACCGTGCTGATCCTGTTCGCGATCAGCGCTCTGACGTTCCTCATCTTCTTCGCCACCCCCGGCGTCGATCCGGCTGCGCGGATCGCCGGACGCAACGCCGACCCCGCCACGGTCGCGCAGGTCCGCACCTCCTTCGGCCTGGACCGCCCGATGCCGGTGCGGTACGGCCTGATGATGAAGCACCTGTTCGTCGACGGGGACCTCACCTCCTACGTCAATCGTGGCCAGCGGGTGCTGCCGCAGATCGTCGACGCGATTCCGGTCACCCTGTCCCTGGTCGTCGGTGCCGCGGTGATCTGGATGCTGGTGGGGATCACCCTCGGCACCCTGTCGGCCCGCAGCCGCGGCGGGTTCGTCGACCCGCTGCTGTCGGTGGTCGGGCTGATCGGGGTGTCGGTCCCGGTGTACTGGCTGGGTGAGGTGGTGAACCTGCTGACCCAGAGTCGGCTGCACGAGTCCCTGTTCCGTTGGGTGCCGCCGCTGGGGTACGTGGCGCTGACCGACAACCCCGGCCAGTGGGCGCTCCACCTGCTGTTCCCCTGGCTCACCCTCGCCGTGCTGTACGCCGGCATCTACGCGCGGGTGCTGCGGGGCGAGCTGCTGGCCGCGCTGTCGGAGGACTACGTACGCACGGCCCGGGCCAAGGGCGTCAGCGAACGTCGCGTCCTGCTCAAGCATGCGCTTCGGTGCTCCCTGATCCCCGTGGTGTCGCTGTTCGGGCTGGACTTCGGCGCCCTCGTCGGCGGGTCGGCGCTGCTCACCGAGGTCGTGTTCGCCCTGCCCGGCATCGGGCGGCTGACCTTCTCCGCGCTGCAGAGCACCGATCTCCCGGTGATCATCAGCGCGGTCATCTACGCCGCGTTCTTCGTCGTGCTCGCCAACGCTGCGGTGGACCTGCTCTACGCCCGCCTGGACCCGCGGGTGCGGCGTGCCTGAGCCCGCGCTGTTCTCCGTCCGGGACCTGCATGTGGCCTTCCGCGCTCGCGGCAGGCCCGCCGTCGCGGTCGAGGAGCTTTCCTTCGACCTGGCGCCCGGTGAGGTGCTCGGCATCGTCGGGGAGTCCGGGTCGGGCAAGAGCGTGTCGATGCTGAGCATGCTCGGCCTGGTGCCCAACCCCAACCTGCAGGTGTCCGGCTCGGCCCGGTTCCGCGGCCGGGAACTGCTCGGGGCGACGCCGGAGGTGCTGCGGTCGATACGCGGCAAGGACATCGCGCTGGTCCCGCAGGACCCGATGACCGCGTTGACGCCGGTCTACACCGTGGGCTGGCACATCGCCGAGCAGCTGCGTGCCCACCGGGACATCTCCCGGCGTGCCGCACGGACCCGGGCGATCGAGCTGCTCGCCGAGGTCGGCATCCCGAACCCGGAGCGGCGGGTGGACAACTACCCGCACGAGTTCTCCGGTGGGATGCGGCAGCGGGCGGTGATCGCGATGGCGCTGTCCTGTGAGCCGTCACTGGTGATAGCGGACGAACCGACGACCGCGCTCGACGTCACCAGCCAGGCCCAGATCCTCGACCTGCTGCGCCGACTACGCGCCGAGCACGGCTCGTCGGTCGTCCTGATCACTCACGACATGGGCGTGGTGTCGGAGATGGCCGACCGGGTGCTGGTGATGTATGCCGGTCGCGCCGTCGAGGTCGGGCCGCGGTCGCGGGTGTTCCGGTCTCCCGGCCACCCCTACACCTGGGGCCTGCTGGAGTCGGTGCCGCGCATCGCCACCGGAGCCGCGGGGGTCCGGCCCCGGAGCCGGCGGTTGCCGACGATCCCCGGAGCACCGATCACCCCCGCCGAGGCAGGGCGCGGGTGCGTGTTCGCCAGCCGGTGCCGGCATCGGTTCGACCGGTGCGACGAGCGTCCGCCGCTGCACCCGAGCGGCGACGCCGCCGATCACGTCGACGCCTGCTGGCTGCCGATCGCGGACCGGCCGGCCGCCCGCGCCGCCGAAGCCAGGGCCGAGGACGTCGCATGAGCCCCGCTCCGAGCGGTGCACCCCTGCTGCGGTTGACCGACGTCGGCAAGGACTTTCCGGCCGGACGGTCCGCCGGCGGGGTGGGGCGACGCGATGTGGTGCACGCGGTGGAGGGGGTGACTCTCGACGTCGTCGCCGGGGAGACCCTCGGCGTGGTCGGGGAATCCGGGTGCGGGAAGTCGACGCTGGGCCGGTGCATCGTGCGGCTGTTGGACCCGACGACCGGTCGCATCGAGTTCGCCGGCCGGGACATCACGCGGCTCTCCCGCCGCGAGCTGCGATCGATCCGAGCCGACCTTCAACTGATCTTCCAGGACCCGTTCGCCTCGCTGAACCCGCGGCGCCGGGTCGGCTCGATGGTCGCCGACCCGTTGGAGATCCACGGCCGGACTGCCGCCGGCAGGTCTGGGCAGCGCGCCGGTCGGGCCGGGGTGGCCGAACTGTTCGAGCTGGTCGGGTTGCGCCCGGACGCGGTCGACCGGTACCCGCACGAGTTCTCCGGCGGCCAACGCCAGCGCATCGGAATCGCCCGCGCGCTGGCCACCCGGCCGAAGCTGCTGGTCGCCGACGAGCCGGTGTCCGCCCTCGACGTGTCGATCCAGGCCCAGGTGCTCAACCTGATGGCCCGGCTGCAGGAGGAGCTGTCGCTGACGTACGTGTTCATCACCCACGACCTCGGGGTGGTGCGGCACTTCTGCGACCGGATCGCGGTGATGTACCTGGGTGAGCTGGTAGAGGTCGCGACCGCGGACCAGCTGTACAGCCGGCCGGCGCACCCGTACACCGAAGCACTGCTCTCCGCGATTCCGCGGATGGAGGGCGACGACGCCGGTCGCGAGCGGATCGTGTTACGCGGTGACGTGCCCAGCCCGATCGACAAGCCGAGCGGGTGCACGTTCCACACCCGCTGTCGGTGGGCCCGGGACCGATGCGTCACCGAGAAGCCGCTGCTGCGGCTGGTGGCGGAGAGGTCGGTCGCCTGCCACTTCCCGCGCACCGACACCGACCCGGTGCCGTTGAGCCCTACGCAGGCGGAATCGCGTCCGGGGTCATGTGCCGGCGCCTGAACCGGTCGAGCTGGGGACGGTGAGCCCGGAAGAAGCTCTCGTCCAGGACTGCCTCTAAGGCCTCCCCAGTACCGGCCGACCTCGAGCGGCGGTTGGTGGGCAGCCACCGGGTCCGGCGCGGCTCACCCGTCCCCGAGCCGTAGCGGCATCTATCGATGGTCGATGACGTCGATCGCGAGGTCGGGCCAGCGCCTGAGAGCTGTCAGGTCGGCGACATCGGCGGCGCGGAGCTTGTCGATCATCCGACTCGGCTGGAACTGCACAGTGGTCCCGGCGATGCCGTCGGGAACCAGCTGTTCGAGGTCCGTCACCGGGACACCGTGCTCGTAGCGCTGTCGCCAGACGCCGTTGGTACGGCGGTTGGTGTGGATCAGCCACTCACTCAACGCAGCCACGACGGACATCCCACGACGTGGATGTCCGTCGGGGAGGGCCTCGGCCGAGGGGTCGTCGAAGAAGCGCAGATCCTTTGTCGTCATGACCGGCTTCTTGATCGCTCGCCCGTGTTCGTCCGTCCGCGTGTCCGTACCTCGGCCGTTGTCGGTGATCGAGATGGAGCCGTCCTCGTTCAGGATGACGGCACACGAGCCGTTGCCCGCGCTCCGGGCCTCATCCGCCGCGTAGGCAAGGACCTCCAGGACGAGATGCATCGCCCCACACGGGGCGAACACATCCGGCTTTGCGCGAATCTCGGCCAGGTGCTGGGCATCAACGCTCCTCGCCCAGTCATGGGTAGTGTTCCGCCACTCGCTGCCGGCCTCAGGCATCGGCTTCCTCGCGGTACGTAAGCACAGCGTTCGACGGTAGCCGCCGGCTGCCGGTCGCGGGCCACCCGCTGGTCAATCCCGGCGACCCCGTGCGGACGGTCCGCCCCAGTAGATGGGGTTGATCACGTGTCCCCTGGTCGAGGCGGGCACCCTACCGCGGGAGCGGCGTCCCGGCGCGGAGGCCGCCGCGTGGGCTGCCGTCCACGGCCTGTCGCTGCTGCTGCTCGACGGGGTGGTGGCTTCCCCCGGCGCGGATCCCGGGCCCCTCATCGAACGGACACTCCGCATGGTCGTGGACGGGCTGTAGATCTCGGTGACCAGCCACGACGTTGGCCCACCGCCCGCGGCGCAGTTCCCCCGTCGGGTCGGGAGCCTGCGCAGCCTCAGAAGCCGCGCAGGCCGCCCGAGCCGTTCGGGGTGCCGACGCCGGTTGGGCCATCCCACCCGGGTCCTGCCGTGCAGACAGCCAGTACGGCCGTGCGGCAGCGCCCGTTGGAGCCGCTCGTCACGTCGTTGACGCTCGCCCCGTAGTACAGCGAGGCTGCCGAGGACGCACTGGAAGCGGCGAGGGCGTGTACGGCGCCGATCAGGGGAGCCGACGCCGAGGTACCGCCGAAGACGAGCCAGCCCGACGAGCCCGCAGACGGGGTGCTGTCGTACACCGCGACGCCGGTGTTGGGGTCCGCGACGGCGCTGACGTCAGCCTCGGCGCGCTTGGACCCGCACGGGCTGGACAGGTTGAACGTGGCCGCGATGTAGGCCGAGCAACCGCTGCCGGCACCGCTCCACGCCGACTCCGCCCAGCCCCGGGTGGTGCCGGACGCTCGGCTCAGCGAGGTGCCGCCCACCGCGACGACGGTGTTGAACACCGCCGGGCTCTGCGCGCCGTACCCGCTGTCCCCGGAGGAGGCGGTGATCCACTGACCGGCCTGGCCGGCGGAGTAGCTGCCCGCGTACGTGGTCTCCGAGGAGGACTCCCGCCCGCCATAGCTGTTGCTCACCGCGACGACACCGGGCTGGGCCTTGGCGTAGTTCACGGCGGTCGCGAGGTCGGCGAGGGAGGCGCTGGTGGCCTCCACGAGCAGGATCGAGCAGTTCGGGCAGGCCGCGGACACCATGTCGAGGTCCAGGCTGATCTCCTGCGCCCAGCCGGCGTCGACCGTGGGGAGCGCGGTGGCGCTGCCGGTCTGGCTGACCTTTCGGAAGGACGGGACGGCGGGCAGGCCGTAGGTGGAGCGGTAGGTCGCAAGGTCCTGCGCGGCGGTGGGGTCGTCGTAGGCGTCGACGATCGCGACCGTCTTCCCGCTGCCGGCGCTGGAGGCGAGGCTCGCCAATCCATACGCGCCCTGCAGGTCCGCGGGTCCGTAGCCGGCGGGGGCGGCGTTGGCGACCGGGGTGCCGCCGGCGTCGGTCCAGACCTTGGCCTCGCAGGCCGCGGTGCCGGCGGGGACACGGGCACAGACGCGCTTGCTGTAATGCGCGACGCCGGGGATATAGGGGGTGCGGTGGCCGTGCCCTGCCTGGGCAGTCGTGGAGCCCGGAACACCTGGTGACGCGTGCGCGGCCGGGGCCAACGTCAGCGGCGCGAACGCCAGAGCGGGGACGGCGGCCAGAACAGCAGTCAACAGTCTGCGCACAAGGGGCTCCTCGGACGGCGCGGGATCGTTCCGGCACTGCGGGGTCTTTCCGGCACTATCGCATCAGGGAGTGGTGCCGCGCTTGCGTTGTGTGCAGCTGTGCGACTCCCCGACCGCGGGCCTAGGTGTCGCTGAGCCGCCCGGTCCGGCTGCCGCCGCCTGCCCACCGCCCGCGCGACCCGACCGTGCCTACGGGGTGCTCGCCGCAGCGCTGGACGACCTCGTCGAGACGGGCACCCTGCCACCGGCACGGCGTCCCGGCGCCCCCATCGAACGGACACTCCGGATCGCCGGGAGGTCTGTGACGACACGGAGGATCGGCGATGCATCACGGTGCATTGACGTGATGCGATGATGCAGCGGGTGCGGACGACGGTGAACATCGACGAACACCTCCTCATCCAGGCGAGGCGCCTCGCGCTGGCACAGCGGCGATCCCTCGGCGACGTCATCGACGACTCGCTGCGGACGACGTTCAGTCGGGGCGACGCCGGAAGGCGGCCCGGCACCACGCTGCCGATGGACGGGGACCCCGCCAACCGGCCGCTGATCGACCTCGACGATCGCGAAGCGGTGTCCGAAACCCTCGGGGACACGAGGTGGCCGCGTGCAGATTCCTGACGTCAATGTCATGGTCACCGCATTCCGGCGGGACTCTGCCGGACATCCGGCGGTGGCGAGCTGGCTGGTCGGGGCGTTGGACGGCACAGAGCCGGTGGGGGTCAGTGACCTGGTGCTCAGCGGCTTCGCCCGGATAGTCACCAACCACCGCATCTTCCGCGATCCGTCGACACCCAGTCGTGCATTCGACTTCTGCACCGCGGTTCGCTCCGCACCGGCCGCTGTGCCGATCACAGCCGGGCCGCGGCACTGGGACATCTTTGCGGAGCTGTGCCGGACCGTGTCCGCCCGCGCCAACGTCGTTCCGGACGCCTATCTGGCAGCGCTGGCCCTCGAGCACGGGGCCACCTTCGTGACTCGCGACCGAGGGTTCGCGCGCTTTCCCGGCCTGCGGAGGCTCGACCCGCCGTCCTTACACCGCGCCGCGGTTGTCACGCAGACCGTCGGGGGTGAAGCCTGGCGCGGGGGGTCTGTCGTCACATTGACTTTCGGGACGACAGACGCTGGCTGTGGTCGGTTATGCAGGGGTAAGTACACCCGACCGTCGGACGGTCTCCAGGTCTTGTTCATTACCGCAGAGAGCGCCGGGGATCGACCCGGTCTGTGGATAGCACTCGTGGTGCACGAGTTGTGCGTTCGGCGGCCTGCCGGGCACCTCCCGCGCGGGTGAGCCAGTTCCCGGCCGGCGCAGCAATCACGTGTCCTGAATGACGGTTCCCTGGTGGTACAGGACTCGCCAGCCGTCAGCGTCTCGGCGCCACAACGTCAGCCGGCGCGTTAGCCGCCCTGCCTGGTCTAGTCGGTAAGTGAGCGCGTACGTGCTCGCGGCGAGTGGTCGGAGCCGCACCTCACTGACGACCCAATTCTCGTCGCCCGGAATTTTTCCTCGCGCCACTAGAACGTTGACGACGCCCTCGCGTTCGTACACGCGCCCCGACGCTCCGACCTCCCAGTAGTCCTCGGCGGTCTGCGCCAGGTATTCCTCCCGGGAAGTGCCCAGCTCAGGCCTGTGAAATATCGGTTCGCGCGCGACAAGCTCCGCTCTAACGCGTTCAAACGGCGTCGAGCCGTCGGAAGCCTGGGTCACGAGCCGACCGTACCGAAGCGAGTGCCGGCCCCGTCGGCGGGCTACTCAGATGCGGTGGACAGGTTACGCGCGACACGTGCCGCGGCCCATGGCTTGACTCGACCACCCGGCTCCAGAGCCTCGGCGTCGATCTCCTCGTCGCCCGGAACCGCGCGGTCAGCGAACTCGTCCTCGAGTGCCCACCTTGCCCACCTTGCCCACCCTCCACTCGTCGCTGAGGCGCTCGGCTACAGCTCGAAGTCGCCTTCCTGCACGCCGGCAGGGCCGCCGAGCCCTGGGCCAGGTAGCCGGCAAGCGCACACACGCCCCAGCGCGATTGCGCGCCCGTGCCGACGAGCGGCGGTACTGGGGTCGGTCGAGCGTTAACGTCGTCGTATGGGTCGCTCCGATCGCAGCGACCGCGCCGAGCGCCTCGGACGGGCGGCGGTCGACTGGATACTCCGTTTCGACGGGGCCGACTGGGCTGAGCCCTCGCTATATCACGGGCAGGCCGGCATCCTCGTCGCAATCCAGGAAGCACGCGCGCACTTCGATGACCCAAGGTACGGCGATGCGGTCGACCGTGGCGCTGACGCACTGGCTGCCAGCTTGGACGAGATCATAGATTCTTCGCTCTACTTCGGCCTGAGTGGGGTTGGGCTCACGCTGCGAGTTCTCGGCAGGCACGATGCGGCGCGCCAAGCGTTACGCCGGGTACGGAGCCGCAGCGCAGGAGGCCGATGGAGCCAGATGTTCGAGCTGTTTTCGGGCAACGCTGGCATCGGACTCGGCGCACTGAACATCGGCGATATCGACCTTGCCGTGGACGCCGTAACCCCGTACCTGCAGACTGCCACGAGGACCATGTACGGAGTGAACTGGCGCGTGCGGCCAACGCCTCCACGATCACACCACATCGCTCACGGAACCCTTGGCATCGTCTACGTGCTGGCCTCGGTCGGACGTGCGGCAGACCGTTCCGACCTAATCGAGCTCGCGCTGGAAGGCGCAGCCGACGTCGTCGGCCGCAACGAGGCAGGCCCCGATGGCTTTCTCGTTCCCCACTCCGACCCACCGCACCGCCCCGACATCATCGAGCGGTACAGCCTGGGGTGGTGCAACGGGCCCGCCGGTGATGCCCAAGTATTTCGTCATCTGGCCCAAATCACCAGCAACCCCGACTGGGAACGACTCGCAGACCAGTGCTGGTACACAATCACAACATCCGGTCTGCCGCAACGGGTCCGTCCGGGGTTCTGGGACAATAACGGGCGGTGCTGCGGGACGGCAGGCGTCCTCGCCCTCGCCATCGATCGGATCGTCGAGAGAGGCGATGGCTTCAGCTTCGCGGACCTCCTCGTCGATGACCTCGCCGCGCGAGCCATGATTGATGACTCCGGCGCCCGATGGTCGAACTACGAGCATCGCGCAACTCCACCCGAACTGGACCCACGTCCCGGATGGGCGATGGGAAATGCCGGTATAGTGCCCGAACTCCTCCGCTATGCGCGGGTCTGCACTAACCGATCCGACGCCTACGCGGTCCCTTGGCCAGACCACCCACCTACCTTGCCTTCCATCTAGTTGTAGGCGGCCCACCCCGGCCGGAGACCGACCCACCGAGTGACCGAGAACCGCCGTGATCGGCGCTGTTCACCGCCCCACCGGCTCGCAATGGGAGCCCACCGGGAGCTACTGTCGACACATACCGCCCGGCCCCTCTGGTGCCGGGTTTTCTCGTCTGATGCCCGCCACCAACTCGGCCTGGATCACGACGGCGCGTCGCCGAAATCTTCATCGACCGCGCCGAGGCATAGCTTCCCGCCCGCATGGTGTCCGGCAGGGGTCGCTAGGGGCGAGGGGCGGACGGCGGCACGTCCTGCGCGGCACCTCCGCGTGCGAGCAGGTCGAGGTCCGCGAAGGCGTCGGTGAGGAGAGCCGCGTAGCTGCGCGGTGACCCCGCGAGCCACTCGCGCCTCACCCGGCTGAGCACCTCGATGCCGCAGCTGGCGGCCAGCAACGCCAGAGGCCGACGAATACCGCGTCGTTCGAGCGCGTCGGCGACCGCCTCGCTGAGGTGGGCGAGCTTGGTGTACCCCCGCTCCCGCAGCTCCGGTGTCGCGGACACGACCCGGTCTCGACGCCCGTTCAGGTCGCGGTCGCTCTCGAACTGCGGGACCAGGGACAGGAAGGCGTGGCGCAGCACCGCCAGCGGCGCCAGCTCGGGGGCGCTCGCCACAGCGTCGGACAGTGAGACTTCGAGCTCGGCCTCCCCGTCGAAGAGCACCTCTCGCTTGTCAGGGAAGTGACGGAAGTAGGTGCGTTCGGTGACGCCGGCGAGGACGGCCACCTCGGCGGCCGTCGTCCGGTCGAACCCGCGCTCGGCGTACAGCTCCAGCGCCGCGTTGCGTAGCCGCAGGCGCACGTCCTTCCTGCTGCCGCCCACACCCACCAGCTTAGGGCGGTTCGACAGTCACTGACGATCGGCGCTATTGTCAGTGACTGTCGATATTTGCCAACGATTCTGGCCAGTCCCCTGGAGGTCTCATGCACGTGTTCGTCACCGGCGGAACCGGCCAGACCGGGCCCGCGATCGTCACCGAGCTGGTCGGCTCCGGCCACCAGGTCACCGGCCTGGCGCGCTCGGACGCCTCCGCGGCCCGGCTGGAAGCGCTCGGGGCCACCCCGCTGCGCGGATCACTGGAGGACACCGACGTCCTGGCCTCAGGCGCCTCTCAGGCCGACGGCGTCGTGCACATGGCCAACGGCGGCGACTTCAGTGACCCCGCCAGCATGACCCGGCGAGAGGTCACCGCGATCAACGCTCTCGGCGAAGCACTCGTGGGCACCGGCCGGCCGCTCCTTTCCACCTCGGGCACCTTGGTGTTGCCTGCCGGCCGGGTCAGCGCCGAAGGAGACGCCCCCGATCCCCGCTCGATCGGCAGCCTGCGCATCCCGGGAGAACAGGCGTGCCTCGGCTTCGCCGAGCAGGGCGTGCGCGCTGTCGTGGTCCGGTTGGCCCCCACCGTCCACGGACCGCGTGACCACGGGTTCATCCCCCTGCTGATCGCCCGCGCCCGCGCGACCGGTGTCTCGGCGTACGTCGGAGACGGCGCCAACCGCTGGCCGGCCGTCCACCGTCTCGACGCCGCCGACCTCTACCGCCTCGCGCTCGAGAAGGCCCCCGCAGGCCATGTCGTGCATGGCGTCGGCGAGAGCGCCGTCCCGTTCAGGAGCATCGCCGAGAAGATCGGCGACGAGCTGGGCCTCCCGGTCAGGTCGGTCAGCGCCGAGGACGCCGGGGAGCATTTCGGCAACCCATTCATGGCCGTCGTGTTCGGCACCGACACACCGGCCTCCAGCGACCACACGCGGCAGCTGCTCGACTGGGCGCCGAACCACCCCACCCTGCTCGACGACCTCGAAACGGGCGACTACTTCTACACCCGGCCCTGACCAGCGGACCCTCACGTCCAGCCCCGTTGTCGTCCGACAACTGGACTGGCGGAGTTCTCGAGGCAAGGCCCGGCCGACCCGGTGACACCGTCCTGCAGACCTGTCTTCGATTCGGCTGGGGAGGGAGACCACGCCCAGCCGCCTACAACCGCGCTCCAGTGATCCCCCGTCCGGCCACGTCAGGCATGTTTCGGCCGCCCCCGAGATCACCGCTCCTAACGTGCCGAAACCGATCAGTTTCGGCCGGCGCTGCGACACTCGTACGGGAGTTCGAGCGCGCGGTGGCGGGTTGTACGACTTCCACCACCGCCGCCCTCAGGCAGCTCAGACGGACGGGCGCGTGAGACAGGAGGACCTTCGTGGTCAGTAGAGACGTCAGTCATCTGCACCAAGCCCGGGGGTCCTCCTCGTTCGCAAGACCCGAACCGCCACCAACCTGATGGCCGGGTACGACTAGTCCCCAGGGCGAAGGTTGCCGCCGGCATCGGCGCCTGGCCATTCGCTCAGGTTCCGGCGAACGAATTCGTTGAAGGTGCGCGGAGGACGGCCGGTGAGGTCGAGCACCGAGGTGGTGATCTGTGCGTCGTCGCCGGCCTTCGTGCCGATCTCGGCGGCGGCCAGGCTCGCGGCGAACGACGACGGCAACCCGGCGGCTCGGTAGCCGGCTGCCATGTCGTCGACGTCGAGGTGGTGCACGCGGACCGGCCGACCGGACTCGGCGGTGATGATCGAGGCCGCTTCGGGGTAGCTCAGTGCCTTCGGGCCGGTGAGCTGGTAGTCGTCGTCGGCGTCGAGGCCCGGAGCGCTCAGCAGTGTGGCAGCGGCCTCGGCGACGTCCTGCACATCGATCCAGCCCACCCGGCCGTCGCCGGCCGAGGTGCGGATCTCACCGCGCAGCCGGATGCCCTGGCCGAGGGGGTGGGGCCGCAGGAAGTTGTTCATGAAGCCCGAGGGGCGCAGCACGACCCACCCCGGTTGCTGCCTGACCCGGGCGGCAAGTTCGAGCCGGCCGGGGGCGTCCGGGAACACGATCGCGGAACCGAGCAGGACCAGCCGGCGCACCCCGGCGCGCCGCGCCTCGGCCAAGAAGGGTTCGACAACCGGGAGAGGGTCGAGAGCCGACGGCGGCGGGACAAGGTAGACCCGATCGATCCCGCGCAGCGCAGCCGAGTGGGTCGCGGAGTCGTCCCAGTCGAACCGCACGGCGTCAGGGTCCTGCGCGGACGCGCTGCGGCTGCCGGCCCGGACCGGCACGCTGCGCGCCCGCAGGGCCTCCACCAGAGCGGTCCCGGTCTTGCCGGTGGCCCCCGTGACGAGCACGCCGGTCATCGGTCGGTCTCCCCACCCAGCTCTACGAGCAGCTCGGGCAGGACTCCGGCAATGGTGAACCCCGTGCTAGCAACGAGGAAGCGCGCTGCAGCCAACACGGACCAGCGGGTGGCCAAGCCTCGGAACGGGTACGATTGTTGGATGGAAGTCATACCGTCTACCATACAGACGGTTGGATGATTGTCAAACTATCGGGTCGGCGGGTAGCGATGAATGCCGCGAACGACGGTGATGCGATCGAACCGACCGTGCCTCCATATCTGGAGCTCGTCCACGTTCTGCAGGCGATGGGCGACCCGCAGCGGTTGATGATGCTCAAGATCTTCGCCGACGGCGAATGGCACCCCTGCGGCGCAGGAGACTGGGCGACCGGCCTCCACAAATCGACGATCTCCCACCACATCAAGATCCTTCGAGAAGCAGGCCTCCTCGAGGACCAGCAGCACGGCCGGAACAAGTACGCCAGACTGCGCCGCGACGCCATCGACGAACGGTTCCCCGGTCTGCTGAACGGCGTACTGTCGAACACTTGAATCGGCTGGGCGGGGAGCCTGCAGTTGCACGTCGGTCGCGGTGGCTGGAGTGTTCAGCCGGCCGAGGACCTGACCGTAGCGAGCCAGGCACAGTGAAACTCCGCATGAGCGCGGTTGCCATCCACTGGGTCATCGCCGTTGTCCTGCTAGTGGTCTTGATCGTGTGCATCGACAACCACCTGATGGGCTTGGCGGTGGTGGACGCGGTGATCCTTGCGGCACACCTGTCGTTGACGGTGTTGGTGACCCGACAGTTGGTGGCCCAACGGCACGCAGCGAGAAATCGGTGATGTCCCTGATCGGTGGCGGCTCGGTGACCGTTGCTGGCGAAGTTGAAAGAACGGGTCGTCGCGGCCCGGTGGCGGGCGCAGCGTCAGGTGAACACCGAGCTGCTGCGGTTGTACTGGGAGATCGGGAACACCATCCGGACCCGCCAGCAGGCGGAGGGGTGGGGGACCCGGGTGATCGACCGGCTCGCCGGTGACCTGGGGGCGGCGTTCGCGCAGATGCGGAGGTTGTTCCGGAGCGGAGCCGAGACGCGCGAGAGCCGGACGGGCCGGAGGTCCCGTCGCTCGGGGCCGTCGCAACCTGGAGGCCGTTGCGTCGTTGGGCCGGACGGGTGCACGGTCAGACATGACAGGTGCTCGATCGACACCACGTGGTCTGGCGGAGCAGGACGCCACCGCGCTTCTGGGTACAGCCGCAGTCATCAGCGCGCTGCTGTTGGCCGGCCAGCTCGACGCGCGCACGACGGACCAAGTTCGCCTCCGGTTTGTCAGCGTAGGCCTGCTCCCCGAGCAGTCCGGCCCAGAACATCTGTTAGTTGCGCTGAACGGGATGACCGACCGGCTGCGGTACGCACTCGGCGAGTACCCGGACCCACCCGTTCCGCCCGACGGATCAGGGTTCAAAGCTTCCTGTTTGCCGACGGCGAGTCAGCGGCAGCTTTCCGTGTTCAGATCCGGCGTGACGAAGGCCCAAGTGACAGTCCCCAAGCAACTGGAGAGACTGAGGGGGAAGACCGCTGGCGAGTCGACGTACTGGTGAGCGAACTGTTCCTGTCGGCCGAGTTCGATGTCCACGTGCAAAGCCTTGAACAGGTCGCCAACCAGCATGGAGGTCGCCGCGGGGGGTGGTCAGCCGCGTAGTCCTCACGAACTCCAGTAATCAAAGGGCAGCCACTGACATATCACCGGGAGATCTATCCCAACGTGCTGTCCCAGCGGCGAAGTACGCCGGCACGCGACGCGGGACCGAGCGGAGATGGTTTGGCGATGAGCGACACGTTCCGGATCACCGTGGCTTTGCACGACGACGAGTACGACGGGGACCGCGTCGACGTTTCCCGGGTCCCCGGCCTGCGCGAGCAGGATCTTCCCGAGGTGCAGAAGCTGCTGCCCGGAACTCAGCTGTCCACCGAGCCGGGTGAGGTCGGGCGGGGTGCGGCCGGCCCAGGCGCCACCCTCGTCATCGAGGTGATGGAGCGAGTCGTAAACGACGGCGGGTCGCTGTTGGCGTGGGGGACGGCCTTGCTAGGCGCGATCCGCTGGATGCGCAGGCGACACGGCCGCACGGTCAACCTCGACGACCCCGAGACGGTCGCTGCGGTTGCTGCGGCGCAAGTTCCCACGCTGCACGACCGGCTGGCAGGGTCCCGCTTCATCAGCAGTACCCGCCTGGGTGGTGACCCCGGTACGGGTACCGATGTCCGCGACGTCTGGGTTTCGACGTTCGCCACCGGTGACGGCTGGTGGCTGATGGTGTTCAGCTCCCCGACGGGGCTGGTCCTTGGCGACGTCGCCGTGCCGGGCGAATGGTCTGGCCACGGAGTGCGTACCCCGGAGCAGGTGCGCGAGCTGTTCAACCAGGCCAATCGTCCCGGAACACAGAACCCCGAGCAGGCGCCGTAAGAGAGGAACGACCAGCGGGACGCCTCGCTGACGATCGGCTAGCGGTCAGCGGGCAGCTCGGCGAGCTGTCGGGCGAGCCGTTGCTGGATGGGTGGGAGGCGGCCGGCGAGGGTCAGGGCGGCGTCGCGGGCCGTGCAGGCGATGGGTGAGCTGAGGGTGGCGGCGCGGGTGGCCCGGTCGGTCAGGGTGACGATGCGCTGGGCGACGGGCCGGCGGCGACGGCTGTAGCTGTCCAGGGTCGTTGCGGCCGCTCTGTCGCGCAGGATCTGCACAAGGGTGACGCCGAGGTCGGCGGCGTCCTGGATGCCGGTGTTCATGCCCTGCCCGCCGGCGGGGCTGTGGACGTGGGCGGCGTCGCCGGCGAGCAGCAGCGGCCCGACGCGGTAGGTGTCCGCGACGCGGTGGTGAACGCGGAACCGGGAGTACCACAGCACCTCGCGCACCTGAGCTCGTCCGGGTCCGCGGTGGTCGAGCAGCGTTTGCAGATACGGCTGGTCCGCGTGGTCGGGTGCGGTGTCTGCGGTGGCGACCACCCGGTGATGGCCGCCGGGCAGCGGCGCGACGACGGCGAGGCCTGCGGGGGCCAGGAACAGCTGGACCTCGTCCGAGGGCAGGGGCCAGTCGAGGCGGACGTCGGCGAGCACGAACGACTGGGGGTAGCGACCGCCGGTGAAGCCGACGCCAGCGGCGCCGCGCACAGTGCTGTGCATCCCGTCGGCGCCGACGACGTAGCGGGCTCGCACCTGCTGGGACTGCCCGTCTGGTCCGGTCATGGAGACCTCGGCGCCGTCCGCGCCAGCACGGACGGCTGTGACCCTGCACCGACGGTGCACCTGCCCGCCGAGCTCGGTCAGCCGGCCGCTCAGCAGCGCTTCGGTGCGCGACTGCGGCAGCATCAGGGTGTAGGGGTACGGCGTGGGGAGCCCGCCGAAGTCGATCCGCGCCAGCACGCGCCGTCCGGTTCGGACCGTGAACACCGGGACCACGCAGCCCTCCGCGAGCAGGCGTGACGTCACGTCCAACTGCTCGAGGACTTCGAGGGTCCGCGCGTGCACCACGGCCGCCCGAGAGGTGTTCACGCCCTCGGCCGCGCCGTCGACGACGAGCACGTCGATCCCGGCTTGGCGGAGCGTGCAGCCCAGCGTCAACCCGGTCGGACCCGCTCCCACCACGACGACCTCGACTCGCTCCATGACGACCCCTTTCGTCAACGTGCGTTGGCCTACGCGCGTTGACTCTACTGCCGCAGGCCGCCCTTAGGTCAACACCTGTTGGCTAACCTGGGGAGCATGCCCCAGGACCAGCAGGAGCAGCAGGCGGGCCGAGCGGCCCGATCCGGACGCAGTCGGCGCGCGATCCTGTCCGCCGCGCGCGAGCGGTTCGCCCGGGACGGCTACGCCCGCACCACCGTGCGGGCGGTCGCCGCCGACGCCGGCATCGACCCGTCGATGGTCATCCGATACTTCGGCAGCAAGCAGGGCCTGTTCACCGCGGCCGCCGATCTCGACCTCGCCCTGCCCGACCTCACGCAGGTCCCGCGCGAGCAGCTCGGGGCCACCGCCGTCCGGCACTTCCTCGCCCGCTGGGAAGGCGAGCAGACGACCGACTCCCTGCGCGTGCTGCTGGCCACCGCGGTCACCGACCAAGCCGCGGCCGCACAGATGCAGCAGATCTTCCGCGCCCAGCTTCAGCCCGTCGTCGCCGCGGCCGGACACGACCCGGCATCCGCGGCTGTCCGCAGCGGCCTCGTCGCGACCCAGATCCTCGGCCTGGCGTTATGCCGCTACGTTCTCCGGCTCCCCCCGGTCGTCGCCCTCGAGCCCGAAGCCGTGGTGCGGTGGCTCGGCCCCGTCATCCAGACCTACCTGGCCGAGCCCGCACCATCCTGATCAGTCCCAGGAGCCCGACGACCAGCGACACCGCCTCATCGGGCTGCCCGGACTGCCGCGCCCGGGGCGGGCAGATGCGGGTTCCGTGACCAGCTCGGGTGGGGCGGGAAGGTCGTGGACCGGTTAACACCCGGGAGGACCGGGACTGGTACGGCTCGGGGCACACCGTCGAACGTCGTGGACCAGCTGCCCCCGGGGGACTACGACCTGGCCCAGCAGCTGGTCGGCGGACCCGTAGGTGTTCGATCACCTGTCCCTGACCTCCCGCCCGCGCGGACGGACCCCCATCTCCACGTCCCGGCGGAGCCCACCTGCCGGCAGTGCCCCTCAACGCCCTCGGGCGGCGAAGGCCTGGACGCCGGTGACGAACAGGTCGATGGCCAGCTCCACGTGCGTCTCGGTGCTGGCAGTGGGTGATCGCTTCGGCGTGGGCGATCAGCGCCGGGGTACTGGTGCGCAGGCAGGGACGCGAGAGCGACCTGCTGGCGGCGCCGGCGGGCGTTGCGCTTCTCATCGCCGTCACCGCCGTCACCGCCGTCACTCCGGTCTCCGGTGACCATGGTGATGGCCGTGCGCAGGGCGTGCGTCGCGAGGTAGCTGGCGGCCCGTGCGACACCCGCAAAGTCTGATCCCCGGGGAACTGTTCGGGCAATCGACGACTCACCTGCCGCGGGGACCACCTCTCCGCCAAACCGTTCCGGACCGCCTCGTGCAGCTGGTTATTCGCGACCAGAACACGTTCCTTCGGCCGACCCCGGTCCCGGTCCGCGCGTTCCTGAGCCGCAACCGCCCGATAGGACTCGCGGCCACCATGGCGGGCGACCTCCCGCGACACGACCGACTGATGCCCACCAAGAACCACAGCAATCAATCCCGCCGACTCATGAAACCGGCCCGGCCGAAGAGTGATCGGCGGTCGAGGTAGGTGTTGTAGGCGCGGCAGGAGGATTCGCCGATGTGAAGGCACGCGCTGCACGTTCCGCCGCCGCGCGAGCAACCGGGGTCTAGGGGGCATCGGCGCTCGGCGTCGACGACGGCGTTGAGGAGGGTGTCGAGTTCGGACTCGAAGACTGCTTGGAGTCCGCCGAGGACGAATTCGCCGCGGGGTGCGGCGTAGAGGAAAAAGCCAAGGTGGACGGGTACGAGGTACTCGCTGAGTGCGTCCCTGTCGATGCCGGCGAACGCCGATGTCTGGCGAAGCATCCGGTGGGAGTAGGTGTGAATCAGGGTGAGAAGGTCGCTTCCGACGGTCGGCGTCGGTGGTGGGTCGCCGGGTAAGGGGACGTCGGCGGCGGCAAGGATGGCGAGTCGAGCGCGGGTGGGGTCGGTGTCACCGGGTGCCCAACTGGGGAGGTCGTGTCCGCGGCGACGGAGCCAGTGGGCTACGTGGACGGGGTCGAGGCGAACGAGGTAGGCCTCGGTTTCGGCGAGGTCGCCGTGGAACCGGTAACTGTCCTTCTTGGGGTGGCGGAACGGGACGAGCCTGTCTTTGCCGGCGTCGTTGCCGCCGCGGGTGTACCCGTACATGACATTGAGGACGGGGAACCGTTCGACGAGGTCGATGCCGGCGAGGTGGGCTCGTTGGAGCGCCGCCGGGTAGGTGTGGTCGTACCGGTGGGCGAGGGCGGTACCGGCGGGTGCGTGGAGGTCGGTGGTGGGTTGGCGGACCTCGGCGAGCGCGAGGGCGATGTCCAGGGCGTCCTGACCTGCGACGTCTCGGCGCACTCCCGGGAGGCGATCGAGGGCGCCGGCCCCGGTGTCAGCGGCGAGCTGTCCGCTGGCGGTCGCCTGGTCCGCGAGATTCTCGACGAACGACGGCTCCATTCCCTTGCCGACGAGGTCGGCAACGAACGTTGACCGGCTCGGCTTGCCCTGAAGGGTGAGGGGGCTCGTCGCGTGGAGGTCGTCCACGACCCAGCGCAACGCCTGGTCCTGTCCGCCGGCGTCGAGCAGCTCACGGAGCTTGTCCGGGCGGGGCGGGTTGACCAGGACGATCCCGCGGGGGGTGTACGCGCTGCGGGCCTTGTGGACGTTCCAGTGCACAGGGCCCTGCCGGCACCCGGGGCACTGCTGGAAACCGAGGCCCTTCTGCAGCTGCTGGTGACAGACGGGGCAGACAAACGCGAGGTCAGCGGTTTTGGTGCTGGTGGTGGCGACGAGTTGGGCCTGGTGGTGGGTCGGGCATCGGGGAATTCGGGGTTCGACGACGGCCCCGCACTCGTGGAAGCCGATGAAGTGGAATTGCCCCCAGAGGTGAGCGCCGCACGCGCAGGGCTTGTCGAGGCTGGCCCCGAATCGTCGGCACGCGCGGCACAGCCAGAGCCGCGGCCACCGCTCGACGGTGACCCCGTGGGCGTCGTCGAGTTCTACGACGTCGATGGCGCGTTTCTGGTGGAGGTCGGCGGCGAGTCCCCCGTCGGTGGCGGTGAGCTCCCAGACGTGGATCTCGCGGAGCAGTCGTCGGCGGATGGTCTCGACGTCCACCGTCAGCGGTGACGCGCTCGTCCACTCGGTGACGCGGTAGATCCCCCCGCGCAGGTCCGCGGTCTGCTGGGGGAGGAACGTGCGCAGCACCTGACTGCCGCTGCGGGTCCCGAGTTGGGTCATCGTCGACTCCTGGTCGTCGTGGCGTCAGTCGTGGATGGGGACGGCGGTCTCGACGTCGCGCAGGCTCGACATCGGGCCGGTCGGTCCGAGCTCCCACGGCGGTTTGGTGAAGGTCGGGTCGTCGAGGTCGCGGAACCACAGCCCGAGCCAGTCGCGGATCTCGGCGCGGAGCAGGTCGTCGTGTTCGCCGGTGAAGCCGAGCAGCTCGGCGATGACCGCCGCCTGATCCGCAGGGGTGAGTCCGACGGTGAAGGCGTAGTCGCGCAACCTGTTCAGGGTGGTGAGCCGTTGGCCCGGTGACTGGGGTTCCATCAGGTCGTGTCGGCGGGCGGCGACGATTCCGGGGAGTGTGAGGCGCAGGACGCGGCGGCTGCGGCGGGTGATGGGGATCGGGTCGACGAACCGGTCGCCGTGGCTGATGTAGGAGCCGAACTGGCGGAAGGTTGCGGCGTCGCGTTCGCGGCCGATCTTGTGCAGGACGTACACGAGCCCGGGGTAAGTACGCCCCACTCGCGCGGTGGTCTGGATGAACTCGGCGGTGGACAGCGGCAGCCCGAGCATGACCATCGTGTTGAGCCGGGCCACGTCGACGCCGTGGCTGAGCATGCTGCTGGCGGCGACGACGTGGATGCGGTCGTCGAACTCCGGTTCGGGGTGCTCGAGCCGTTCGAGGTAGTTCCGGACGTCGTCGAAGTCGGTCTGCCCGGTCAGCTGGACGGTGTTGACCCCGGTGTTGCTGCCGTTGTTGTCCAGGCTGCGGGTGGCGGCTTCGACGTCGTACAGCGTGTTGCCGTAGATGACGTCGGTGCCGTAATAGGACAGCAGCTCGCCGCTGTGCCGCGGGTCGACACCGACCTCGGCGCAGACCCGGTCGGGGTGGTTCCGTAGGTCGCGGACGGCGTGCTGGAGGACGTCCAGGGTGCGGTCGCTGACGTGATCGAGGGTGACACCTCGGGGCGCGACGGCGACGAACCGACGCAGTGGCTCGGGTCCGCGTCGGGTCCAGAACGATTCGTCTGCGGTGGGTCCGGGCAGCGGGAACACCCGGCCCGTGCGCCGGTACAGCACGTCGACTTGATGGTCGTGCCCGGTGAGGGTGGCGCTGCTGGCCACGACCTTCGCGGGGGGGCCGCCGAGCTCTCGTTGGAGGTGGTCCAGGAGGCTTTCGTAGTGGCTGTCGACCGCGCCGAGACTGTCGCGGAGCAGGTGCAACTCGTCCTGCAGGCGCAGGGTGGGCGCGTACCTGTCCCGCGGCATCGGCAGCGGTTTCCGCGTTCCGGTGCATCCGGGGACCAGGCAACCGGTGGCGTCCTTGGGGCCTCGTGGGGCGTAGGTGTACCCGTGGCCGACTTCGCTGCAGATGCCCAACGGCGGACCGACGAGCCCGCGCATCGCCGCCTGCATCGCGATCCCGGCGGCCTTGTCGAGGGTCCCCAGCACAACGGTGGGCAGGAACCGGTACACCTCCTGGTCGACGACGAACATCGGCAAGTACTCGCCCGGCCAGGGACAGCTGTCGTTGCGACACCGGTGTGCCAGCCGCCACGGCTCCCGGGCGAAGGCCATCTCGACGTCGGCACCGTGACAGAACGGACAACGCAGCAGCACCTGGTACTTGTCGGGTGAGCTGTCGCTGTCCGGCATTCCGGGACTGTCCGGGTCCGGGTCGTCACCAGAGCGTTCCACGACGACCTTGTTGGGCGTTCCGCCGCGGCCGACCAGGAAACCGAGAGAGAACGGTGCCCCGGGGATGCGCTCGCGGCGGCGGACCAGCTCGGCGCCGGCGAGGGCATCGGCGAACCGCTGCGTCTGTTGGAGCGAGAGCAGCCGCAGCGGGAACCGGGACCACGCGGTGACCCCATTGGTCTTCCCGGTGAGCCGGTCGTGCAGCGCGGCGGTGACGAGCAGACCGAGATAGGTCTCGGTCTTCCCTCCCCCGGTCGCGAACCAGACGGTGTCCACGATCGTCGCCTCGTGGCTGGGGTCGACGAGGAACGAGACCGCTCCGAGGAGAAACCCGACTTGGAACGGGCGCCACCCGGCGTACCGGCCGTGCGCGCTGAGTTCGATGGCCTCGTTCATCAGCTGGAAGGCCCGCCGCAGCACCGGGTCGTCACGGAGCAGGTCCACACCCCGGCGCAGCCGGGTGACCTCCGCTGCGGCGGCGACCGCCGCCGCGGCCGCTTCCGTCTGCAGTGCGGTGCTCCAGTAGCCGTCGGCCGCGCGACGGGTCAGCGCGATGTCGGACCAGTGTTGCTGGTGGTAGTCGGCGAGGGCGTCGACGAGCGCGGTCAGCGGTGGGACGGGGTCGGCGGCGAGCGCCGCGAAACTCAGATCTGGCTGGGGATGGGGGCTGTTCCAGTAGCGGGGTCGCCGGGTCTGCGCCTGGACCGTGTCGGTGGTGGTGAAGCCGCCGGGGATCGGGCGGACGCCGACGTTGACGCCGTAGGCGGGCACGTCGCGGTTGTAGCGGAAGCTGTCGGGTAGCGCTTCGAGCTGGAACGGGCGGGTGGAGAGTTCGGTGACGTCGAGGGCTGTTTCGTACAGGTGGGTGTCGGCGACCTGCGGGTGACTGACGGGGTTGGTGTTGAGGAGCTGGACGACCAGCTCGGGCTCACCTGACCAGTCCTCGACGTCCACGCGGATGGCCGCGGTGAGCCCTGGTACCGCGGCCGCGGTGAACGCTGCGGCGAACTGGTCGGCGCCCGCCATGACGGTGCGCTCACCGGACGGGACGGTGACGGAGGTGGACACCTCGATCGGGGGGCTGCGCCACCACCGCTGATCCGGGTCGGGACCGGTGTCTTTGGGATCCTGCTGCCACGCGCGGGCGCGTGCCGTGACGCGCACGGTCCACGGCGGCTGACCAGTGGGGCGGACGCGGACGCCGATGGCGCAGGGCTCGAGCCGTTCGGCGCGGTCACCGAGGCCGCTGGTCGCGACCTCCTCCTCGGTGGCCAGTCGACCCAACCAGAACGTCGCCGACGGCGCGACGGCGAGACGGTCGCTGTCGTCTCCGCGGCCGGCTGCCGTGACTCGTCGGTCCAACCAGTCGACGAACCGCTCACAGGCCTCCTCGAACGGCTGACCGACCGGCGTACCGGATGCGAGGCCGTGGGCTGTGTCCGACGTGTCGGTCGCGCTCATCGACGAAGGGTCGCAGACGGATCCGACAGCGGCGTGTCCCCGTTGGGCGGGTCGTCAGCGGATGGGTCGACGGACACGGGGTCGCCGCCGGGAGGGGCTTGCTTCGGCGGCAGAGGCTTGGGAGCGTTTGGTGCCGTGTCGGTGAGGTACTCGAACAGCAGCGCCGTGTCCGGGTGCGCGCGGAGCTTCACAAGCGTCTTGGTCTGGATCTGGCGGATGCGTTCGCGGGTGACACCCAGTTCCGCGCCGATCGCGTCGAGCGTCCGCGGTTCCTCATCGCGAAGACCGAAGCGTCCAGCGATCACGTGGTGCTCCCGTTCGGTGAGAGCCAACCTGAGGGTGTCGTCGAATCTCCGCTGGAAGTCGGCTGCGAGGACGATCTCTACGGGGTCGTCCCGTCCGTCGACGTCGGCCTCGGCGGACAGCAGGTCACCCAAGGTCGCGTCGTCCTCACCGATCGGGGCGTCGAGACTGAGGACGGCGTGGAGGTAACCGACCGTTTCGGCGACCTTGTCGGGCTCCTCTCCCAGTTCGGCTGCGATTTCGGGGATCGTCGCCTCCCGGCCGAGCCGCGCTCCGAGGATCCGCCGGACCCGCTGGAACTTCTGCAACCTCTCGTGCATGTGGACGGGGACGCGGATCACCCGTCCCCGGTCGCCGACTCCCCGGTCGATCGACTGGCGGATCCACCAGGTCGCGTAGGTGGAGAACTTGAACCCCAGCGTGCCGTCGAACTTGTCGGCCGCTCGGAGTAGGCCGATGTTCCCGTCCTGGATCCGGTCGGACACCTCGACCCCGCAGTTGGTGTACTTGCCGTGCCTGGCGATGCTCACGACCAGTCGCAGGTTCGCCCGGACCAGGTCGGCGTGAGCGTTTCGCCCGGCGCGGGAGAGCTCGCGCAGACGCACGGTCTCGGCAGCGGTCAGGTCGCCGGAGTCGGCGAGGGCTTCGTCGGCTCGTTGGCCGGCCGTGATCGCGGCACCGAGCCGGACCTCGACGTCAGCGCCGATCAACGGGATGCGACCGGCCCGGGCGAAGTAGTCGCTCAACTGGTCTCGGACCTCGGACCCGACCTGCCGGCGGGTCGTTCCCCCGTCGAGGTCACGGGCCCCGTCGTAGGCGGTTTCGACGGGATCGTCGTCGAGCTCGACTCCTGCTTGTTCGAGTTGGCCGAGGGCGCGTTCGAGTTGGTGGACGTCGATACCCCGCCGTGCTGCCAGCGCGACCGCGGTTCCTCGTTCGACGCGGCCGCTGCGCGCGTAGTCGTCGAGCAGATCCGCGACGAGTTTCGTGACCGGATCCGGTCCGCTCGCCTGGGGCGGCTCGTCACTGGTCGCCGGAGCTCGTGACGCCTTGGGTGGTGCATCGAGGGCGAACGGGTCGTCGAGGTCGTCCCAGACGTCTTGCTCCGTGGTCGTGTCCGGCTCGATTCGGCCGGTCGGTGCTGCTGGCGGCGGTGCGGGGGGCTGCTCGGGCGGTGGACGCCTCGCGGTCCGCTCTGCCTCGGTCGGGGCGGGCGGGTGTCCGGCGGTGGGTGGGCGTGGCGTGCTGTCGGGTCGCGGCGTGACCGGTGTGGGGCGAGCGGTGTTGGCGTCGGGGAGCTGGACCGGCGCGAGGGTTGGCTCGGCGATGAGCCGCTCGAGTTCCCGCGGCAAGACCTTGTGGTCGCGGAGGAACTGCCTGAGCTCAGCCAGGTCCGGTGGTCTGCCGTTCCCGGTGAGTGCCCGCAGCCGTTCCCTGAGCGCCTCGTCGCGCAAGGTCGCGCGGCTGCTGGCGGTCCGGTCGGCCGATCCGGGACTGGCGTCTGCGCTCATGGACCGGGCGGGTTCGAACCGGGGGTCGTGAAGTCGAACAGGCTGCGTTGTGCTCTCACAGCGGCGATGTCGATGTGGTGGTCGGGGTGGGTCCGCAACGATCCACGGCTGGAGCCGGTGGCGTCGACCGCGTCGAGCTCGTCGGTGACGAACAGCCCTCCGTGGTCGAGCTGGATGTGGCAGTTCGGGCACAGACACAGCACGTTTCTGGTGAGGTCCGGCCCGTTGTAGCCACCACCGAGAGGCAAGATGTGTGCGCCTTCGGCGTAGGCGCCGACGGAAGAGGTCGGAGAGCTGCGTTCCGCGTCGTCGATCCTCCGCAGACGGAACCGGCAGACGGCGTAACCGTCCCGACCCAGGGAACGCCAGGCGGATTCCACGGCGTAGAGGCCGTCGTACCTGAACCCCTCGGGGATCTGCCGGTGAACCCGGACGGGCTGTCCGGTCTCGGAGTTCCGGGCGAGCGTCTTGTTGCGGTGGGTGAAATGCTGGTCGTCGATCTGGCGGCCGCTGGCCCGGTCCGGACCCCCATGACCGGGGTAGATCACCAAAGCACCGTGGTCTAGGTCGTCGCCGTATCCGTTTCCGGGCCGGTTGATGACCACCGACTCCGCGCCGAGCTGGTCGACGCGGCCGATGATCCCGCCTTCGCGGTCGCGATGGAAGCCGGATGCTTGCAGGGCGGCTCGGCTGGGGAAGACCGACCCGACGGGCACGGCGGTAAGCGCCCCGTAGCTCACGGGGCCGTCCGGACAACGTCGCCGAGAACGGCGGTGTGACGACGGCGGTGAGTGCCCATCCCGCCGACCGGGTCCACGAAGGTCGGCTCACGGCGAAGCCGGAGCACCTCCTGGGCTGATTCCTGGTTCACGTCGTCATCTCCCCGCGCCGACCGCAGTCTCGCCCCGGTCAGTGGTTGCCCTCATCGCGTAGCTTCGCCCCGACATGTCCGATGACGAACGTGTGGTCGATCGGGTCCTGGTGCCAGTAGATCCCGAGGATCGTGGTGGGGGGGCCGACTCCGCGCCGGACGTGGGGACGGAGCATCACCTGCTCACTCCGGTAGGTCCTGCGGTAGTCGTCCCTGTATGCCGTCTCTGCCGTCTGGCTGATGCCTTGTCGGTACTTCAGACCAGACTCCTTGCAGGCGACCTTGATGCCCTGTGGGAGGACATTGCGCCGCCAGGCATCCGCGACCTGGTCCAGGGCGACCAGGTCCGTCAACACCTGCTGGGGATCCGGGTAGTGGCTGGCCTTGGCGGACGTCAAGACCTCCTTGAGGAAAGTCAGATTCGGGCACTGCAGCTCGGCGAGCTGAACGGCCTCGAGGACGGTCCGCGGGACCACGTCCTCGGCGGGGACGGTCGGTGTGAGGGCCTCGACGGCCGTGGTCGTGGCCGTCGCGGCGACGAAGTTGGCGCGTACCGCTTCCAAGTCTGCAGTGAGGGACTCCACGTCGTCCGCGAGCCGGTCCCGTTCGGCTCGGAGTTCGCCGATCTCGGTGGCTCTGGCGGCGAGCTCGGTGTCGAAGAGCTTCTCGAACTCTGCCCACCGCGCGTCGGCGGTGGAGTCGGTGCGGTTGTTCTCGAGCTGCCGGCGGGCTTCAGCGACCTCGTCCCGACGCTGCTGGTCGGTTGCGACGGTCCGTTCCGATCGCAGCGTTCGCTCGAGCCGGGGGACTCCACCGGTGAGCCCGGCGGTCCGTCCGATGCGGTCGAACAGCAGCGTTTCGAACTTGCTCTGTCCGAGCTCACTCAGGCGCTGTTCGGCCCAGATGGGGTGTCGCGCTCCCGGGTCGTCGAGCGCGAACCTGGGCCAGTAGATGCGGGCAGCCCCCTTGAACACCGACAGCCGTGGTCCACCGAGGCGGTCGGTCAGGGAGAAGGTCGTGGTCGTGGCGGCGAGCTTGGCGACATGGGCGATACCGACGAGCCGACGGGTGAGCGGTGCGGCTTCGACCGCGGGCCGTCCGGTGGTCGAACGGGGAGTGAGGACCACGACGGGGAGTCGCCGGTTCGGGTCGGTCAGCAGTGCCACGAGGCCGGGAACGTCGGTGCTGCTGACCGTCTGCGCTGTGCCCAGCGCGAGGCCGTCGACGTGTACGTCGAGCGCGTCGACGAGGTCGCGGACGAACCCAGGCGCGCGGATCGGACGGTGCAGATCGGTGACCTGGTCGGTCGTCGTCTCGATGCTGAGCCGGACCCGGACGTAGGCCGTGTCGGTGTCCTCGACCAACCACGTCGTCACCCCGAACGCCCACGAGTCATCCCGCTTGTAGGCGTCCCACCGGGTCACCCGCCGGCCGGGTCCGCCGAGATCGGCCAGGTCGACCCGCCCGCTGCCGTCGGGCGTGGCGGCGGTGCCGGCCGGATCGGGGCGGACCCCGATCCGGTCGGCGCACCAGCCGTCGACGATCCCGGTCACGGTGTCCCAGCTGGCCGCCGCGGGCTGCGGCAGCGGGAAGGTCGCGATGTAGAAGGTCGTCACGCCGACGGCCCTATCAGCCGCGCGAGGTGGCGAACGCGGCGCGGGGTCCGGTCCAGTCCTCGTCGTTCGCCAGACCGTCCCACTGGGGTACGGGTGCCTTCAGTGCGCCGGCCCGGATCTGGGCTGCGAGTTCCCGGTCCCGGCCGATCAGGGCGTTGTAGACGGCGTAGCCGCGCTCCTTGGTGCCCTTGACGGATAGGCCGCGGGCGGTCATGTCACCGGCGACGCCTGCCCACTGGGGTCCCTTGGTCCAGTCGACGGTCCGGAGGTCCTGGACGAGCTCGGCCAGCGCGGCGTGGCGGTCGTGCGGGGCCTTCTTGTACACGCGCTCGTGGACGAGCGCGCCGACGGCGGCCAGGACGACCCCGGTGCCGAGCAGGTACTTCTCCCGGTCCCGGATCTGATCGGCGAACGTGTCGGCGAGCGCCTGCATGGCGTTGACCGCGACTTCCTCAAGGTCGGGGAGGTCCAACTCGTCGGTGGGGACCGGCCGCGACCCGTAGGAGTTCCCGGCCATCCCCATGCTTACGTTGATCGTGTACTGACGCAGGTTGGTCATCGTCAGGTACTTGGTGCTGCGCTTGGGCAGCTGCCGCGACGCCTTGTCGATCCGCCCGGCGAGCAGCGGGGTCCGCCTCTCCACGGCCTCCACGACCTGGATGATCGGGTCTTTGGTGTCCATCGCCAGCCCGAGGCTGGTATTGGGTCGGACACCGAGCAGGTTTAGGTCGTGGAAGTACTGGCGCGCGGCGTTGGTGTCGATCCCGTGGTGGAGGACCACCGCGACGTTCGCGGCGCGGTGGGCGGCCTTCACGTCGGTGTACCGGCCGTTCTCGTTGCGATCCACGGCGTAGTGCGCGGTCAGCTGGGTCTCCCCGTCCAGGGCGATCAACCGCTCCCCGGTGGGCACGAGCACGTACACCTGGGAGCCGGCCTGCACGGTCTGCAGCGCCGACCGGGTCCACAGGTGGACCGGGGGCAGCACCCCCACGACCGCGCCGCCGACCGTTGCGGCGATGTAGTCCGCGTACTTGGGCACGTTGGTCTTCTTGTTCCCGGACAGGGTCCGCTGGACCAGGTCGTGCAGGCCCCGCTCCTCGTCGAGGTCCGGGTCGTACCCACCCCGCGCGCCTGGGGCGGCCGCCTGCAGCTCCTGCGGGTCACGGGTGACCTGCTTGAGCTGGGCGAACGGGGCGGTGACGAGCAGGGTGTTGTCGTCCAACTGCAGCGCCTTGAGGAACTGTCCCTGGGACAGGTCCAGTGCGGCGATGGCGTCGGGGGTTGCGGTCACGACGTTTCCCTTCGGGTGCGGGTGTGCACACGGGGGACCCGGGCCGTAACGTGGAGTCTGCTGAGCACCACGTCGAGGACCCTGATCCTCGATGTCCAGGGCCGCTTCGAGTTCCCGCTCGAGGCGGCCCTTCGTCGTCCGGGTGGACGACGCTGGCGGCCACACTACACGTCGGGGATGACTGCGCAGGCCTCGCGGCGCTCACGTTTGCCCCACTTCAACGGAAAACAGCGATCAGAACGGCGCCGCAACGCTGCGCCAGGGTCACGTTCGACGCCTTCGCGCCTGTTCGACCCGACCGCACAGCTACCTCGGGGTGATCTCGGGTGAGTCCCCTGAGATGCACCCGAGATCGCATGAGCGATTAGGGCGGGCGGCGGGCGGGCCCAGCGTCCCAGCTGCCCGTCGGACCCGGATTACCGTCGGAGCATGCGGAGCTGCTGGTGACCGGCACGGTGGCCGGGCTGTTCGCCGGGATCGGTGGGCTTGAGCTGGGTCTTCACCAGCACGGGTGGTCCACGGAGCTGCTGTGCGAGATCGACGCCGGCGCGCAGGGCGTGCTGGGTGAGCGGTTCCCAGAGGTCGATCTGCATGGCGATGTCACCCGGTTGAAGTCGCTGCCGGCGGGGGTGGAGCTGGTCGCGGCGGGGTTCCCGTGCCAGGACCTCTCGCAGGCCGGTCGCACGGTCGGGATCACCGGAACCCGGTCGGGCCTGGTGGACGAGGTGTTCCGGCTGGTCCGGCGTCAGCGGGGACCGCGGTGGCTGCTGTTGGAGAACGTGCCGTTCATGTTGCAGCTGGGTCGTGGGGCGGCGATGCGCCATGTGACCGCTGCTCTCGAGCAGCTCGGCTACGCCTGGGCGTACCGGCTCGTCGACGCGCGCGCGTTCGGGCTCCCGCAGCGCCGGCAGCGGGTCGTGATGCTCGCCTCGCGTACCGAGGATCCTCGGGAGGTGTTGTTCGCCGACGACGCCGGCCCGCGCCCGGAGCCCAGTCCGGACGAGGTTGCGTGCGGCTTCTACTGGACCGAGGGGGTCCGCGGGTTGGGCTGGGCTGTCGATGCCGTGCCGACGTTGAAGGGCGGCTCGACGATCGGGATCGCTTCTCCGCCGGCGGTCCGGACCGTGAACGGTGAGCTGGTCACTCCCGGGTTGGCCGACGCGGAGCGGTTGCAAGGGTTCCCGGCCGGGTGGACTGCCCCGTCCTCCGACGTGCCTGGGGTCCGCTCGGGGCACCGGTGGAAGCTGGTCGGCAACGCGGTGAGCGTTCGGATGGCGTCCTGGGTCGGCGAGCGGCTGGCCGACCCCCGTCCCTACGCCGGGACCGGCGACTCACCCCTGCAGCCTGGGGAGACCTGGCCCACGGCGGCGTGGGGTCGGGACGGGGTCGCGCACCGGGCACAGCTGTCGGCGTGGCCTGTCCACCAGCCCTACGAACACCTGCAGCAGTTCGTCACCGACCCTCGCCCGCTGTCCGCGCGGGCAACGGCCGGGTTCCTGCGCCGAGCTCGCAGCAGCACGCTGCGGTTCGTGCCCGGGTTCCTCGACGACGTCGAGGAACACCTGGTGCGGATGGGCGGCGACCCGCGCGACGCTGCCGCATGAGAGGCCCGGCGATCATCGCCCGGACCCTGTCGTTGCCGGCGGTCACCGACGGCGCGGGTCGTATCTGGCAGTACCACTCGCGCAGTGACCGGCACAGCAAGGTCGCCTGCTGGGCGGTGCTCTTCGACCTGCTGCAGACCTCGAGCGTGTTGCAACGCCATGTCGACGCGGGCCGGGTCGCGTTCGGGATCAACCGGCGGATCAACGACTTTCAGACCGGACGGAAGAAGGACCTCGACCTGGTCGTCGCGCGCACCGACGGCGCCGAGGCTGGCGGGATCCGCGCGTTCGACCTCACCGCGTTGGCCGACACGTGGGACATCGCCCTGGACGCCGGTGACCGCGCGGTCCTCAACGACATTCCCGCCGCGGGCGCGTCCGCGTCCGGCGCGAAGGTGCTCGTTGCGCTCGAGGCCAAGGCCACGATGACCGCGCACGTCCGCGCGCTCCCACGCCTCTACGACGAGCTGACCTCCAGCCACGCCACCGTCCACGGCGACAATAACGACGCCCTGGCGATCGGCTTCGTCCTGATCAACATCGCGGACTCCTTCGTCAGCCCCGGCCGGCAGACCGCGGGCCTGGACCCGGTGGTCAACGCCCACCGCCAGCCCCACGACACCGAGCGGACCATCGCGAAGATCCGAGAGATCGCCCGCCGCCCGGGGCCCCACTCCCACCAGCACGGGTTCGACGCGCTCGGGGTAATGGTCGTCGACATGGCCAACGACGGTTCACCGGTCACCGTGGTCAACGGTCCCCCGGCACCCGGCTCAGGGGAGGACTTCTACTACGACCGGATGGTTGTCCGTGCCGCCCACCTCTACGACCAGGCGTTCGGCGACCTCTGACCCGACCGCGCCGCCGGACCCCGCGACCCGGACCCGGATGCGCCGGCAGGGCCGCCGCGACACCAAGCCGGAGCTCGCGCTGCGCCGTGAGCTGCACCGTCGGGGCCGGCGCTTCTTCGTCGACCGGGCGCCCCTGCCCGGGCTACGCCGCCGCGCCGATCTGGTCTTCCCGCGGGCCCGGGTCGCGGTGTACGTCGACGGCTGTTTCTGGCACCACTGCCCCGTCCATGGGACCAACCCACGGAACAATGCCCAGTGGTGGCAGAACAAGCTCGACGGCAATGTCGCCCGGGACCGGGACACCGACCGTCAGCTCACCGCAGCCGGATGGACCGTTGTGAGGGTCTGGGAACACGAGAACACGAGCGAAGCAGCCGAGGTCGTCGAGCACACCCTCGGGCCCCGCCTGCCGTCTGACGGTCGCTCAGGGCGTTAGACGGTCGACCGTGGTCGGCGAGCTGCCGCATGGAAGACGACGCCGACGAGGCGGAGCAGTGCCTCGACGTCACCGTCCTCCGTGGTGTCGAACCCGACCGGCTCACTGCTCTCCCTGGAGCGGAACACCCCGACCGCCCAACCACGGTGCTCCGTGCGCAGCCATGGCAGGGAGTCCCCCGCGTCCGTGATCAACAGACGGCCACCGCCCTCGAGCACCGACTCGATCGCGGCGTTCATGCCCCCGGTCTGGGCAAACTGCACGGGTAGGCCGGCGGCGCGAAGGGCAGCGAGCACATCCGTGTACTCCGCCTCCCCGCGCCGCATCGTCTCGGGGTAATCGAGCACCCTTATCACCCATCCTCGGGTCGGGATGGCCGCGCGACCGGAAGGCCACGCGGCCAGCCAACGATCAGCCCTGGTCCAGTAGAGCGGTCAGGCCGCTCGGGCGCAGCCGAGTTCCAGCACGGTACGGCCCTCGGACGGTGTACGAGCTAACGTCGCGCAAAGCGAGCTCCTGGCACCGCCCTTGCGATCGGCCCGGCTGCCAGGGCGGTCGGCTTCCTGTCGTCGTCGAGGCGCACCTCCGTCGCGGTCCTCGAGAATGAGCGTGTCCACCGCACCGTCTACCCCACTCAGGCGCACGCAATTCACGACATCACCGGGTACATCGACAGTTGGTAAAACACGACGGCCGTCAGTTTCCGCGGGCGTCGGCCACGCGGTGTCGCGCGCGCAGCAGCCTGATCGCGGTGACCAGCCCGACACCGCCCAGCAGATTGCCGAGGACGGACCAGCCGAGCCGGGGCAGCCAGTCG
>JAABUY010000686.1_pt1 | contig 55566 bp, 39 predicted proteins | sample 5560271 | NCBI WGS metagenome assembly JAABUY01 (sample SAMN10711886, study PRJNA513374) | rock metagenome | isolation source: Antarctica rocks | place: Antarctica: Victoria Land, University Valley | reverse complement strand
TACCAAAGTCAAAGGACCCGGCATGGGAAGTCCGATTCGACAGCATATTGACCATAGTGGATAGATTAACGAAGTACACAATGTTCATTCCATTCAGAGAAACTGCGACAGCACCAGTATTGGCGTATACCATACTGCGAGAATTGGTTAGCAATCACGGGCTACCAAAGGAGTTTATCACCGACAGAGACAAGCTGTTCACGAGCAAGTTCTGGGAAACGCTCACAGCAGAACTCGGGATAAAACACAAGATGTCGACGGCATACCACCCACAGACGGATGGACAGAGCGAACGAATGAACCAGACAGTTGAGACGTACTTGCGGCACTATGTCAACGCAAAACAGAACAATTGGGTACAACTGTTGCCAATGGCACAGTTCACGTACAACAATGCACGAAATGAAACCACGGGAAAGACGCCATTTGAAGCGAACTATGGATACCACCCGGAGGTTTGGAGAGACCCGCGAGCGCACGGATCTCGGAGCCAGAAAGCGATATTGGATATCGCTGAGCTCAAGAAACTGCATACCGATCTCACGAAGAGAATCGAAGGGCAGAAGGGAAGAACAACAGAGGTAAAACCATTTGAGGTTGGTGAGAGGGTATACCTACGGACGGACAACATGCGAACGAAGAAGAAGAGCAAGAAACTCATGAACAAGAGCATTGGGCCATTCATGATCAAGAGAAACATCAAGGGGCTAAGCTATGAGTTAGACTTACCCCAAGGGATGCGAATACACCCAGTATTCCACGCATCAATGCTCCAGCGATGCAACCAGTCCATACCACTCCAGACCAAACCAACGCCTGTTGAACCCGAAACTGAATATGAAGTAGAGGACATTCTAAGGAAGAGAATGATTAGCGGGGAAGCCCACTACCTCGTCAAATGGAAAGGTTATGATACCTCGGAAAACACCTGGGAACCCAGAGGAAACCTCAAGAACTGCGCGAGGACGCTTCGACGTTTTGAGGAGGGACTAAGATCGAATCCCAGAAGGATGGCAACATAGAATCCACAAGTTGCGACATAGGATCTATTTCATCCTCCGTTCCATCATTATCGCTACCAAGCTCAGCAGCTAGGCAGTCGGCCTTCTGCGAAGCACGACGGTCCGCCTGGTCCAAAGTCTTTTGGAGGCGTACGACCTTCGATGAAAGAGCAGCAAGCTCAGCGTGCTTGGCTGCTAAGGCATCGTTTGCCTTACTCATCTCTTTCATCGCTTTACTTATTTCCTTGCGTAAGGAAAGGCGAGTCCTATCGAGCGACTCCCACGACACACCGACACACGGACGACCACGGCGAGTGCATTTATCGCACTTCGGTCGAGATTCCATGACGAAACAATTCAAGCCGCGACTGGCACAGAAGTCACAAGGAAAAGGGGCAGGGACGCCACCTATTTGGATTTCCTTTGAGATTCTTAAGCGATTTGAACTTTTTGAAAGCATCGTTGCTGACGATGATGACAACGGCACCCTCGCTTATAAGGCTTAGAGGACTAGCGCCTAGGAGAGGGGAGATCGTGTTACGACCATAGTCCAGGAAAGGACTACTGGTGCAACCAGTATGTAAGCTGCCAAGACAAGGGCGTATATCTGGGTATAAGCACGACGAGCACGACGGGCTCAACAGCGTGCAAGGTGAGCAGGGCGAGCACAGCACGACGAGCACGACAGGTTGCATAGGTGTGCACTGTCGAGCGAGCTTACTATATAGCAGGATCATTTCCCCTATGGAAATGATCGTGTTCAATGACAATCATTACCTAGCATCTGCTATCTACCGGTTAACCCTAACGTGCCTGGAAACCCTCTTATATCACAAGCTCTAACCCCTAGACCCTATACCAGAGGAATCTCCGGTCGGGACGTAACATATGACAATTGTCTTCTCTTTTATGCACTGATTCTTCAGCACATTGATGTATCATCAATGTTATAGATATGTTGTGATTTCATAAAATCAGATCAGTAAGATGTAAATAATAATTTGCTTAACATTCTTATGTATTTTGCTTATTGTCTATCTCAGCTAGATTAATGATCTTGTACAATACTTTAAGTTTGCTGCATTCAGATAGATGATGATTCAGCTTTATTTAATGATGAATAATATGTAAAATATAAATGAAATTAACTTTTCTTTATTTCTGAATCAGTTAAATCAGTGATCTCTTTGTTTAATTGCAATATATAAGAAACTCTTTCTCATATGTAACTTGCATTCATTTCATCTTCAACATCTTAATATATCAAAGTTGTAGCAACACTGTATCTTTGAACAATGCTTCTCTCTTGTAACACTGTAGAAATGACATGATAGTGAAAGTGCAACAACAGTGACACAATAATCATTAAGAAAAATAAGAAAGATATTTTCTCTACTGTGTCTTTCATTAAGAATTCAGTGAAATTGTCAGTGATTCTTATACATATAGTACTTAAGACATCAATGTATTTTAACAATGTTGCAGTCTAAGAAACACACTTATACAAATATAAAGAAATGCAATAAGAAATCTTTAAGTCTTTATTGCATTCATTATTAAATGCTGTTCATCAATACAGTCTTAAATATTAATGAGTTGACAAACTTATCAGAGTCAGTTCTGAAGATTAAGTCTGTAAGAATTAAGTTAGTTAAGAATTAAGTTAGTTAAGAATGTAATAAATATTATAAGTAACACTGTTGATATATTTACTCTGCTGAAATGAAACACAGAAACAGAACAAGATGAAGAAGAATATTATATATAAGAAATATAAGTATCTTAAAATGAATCTGCTGACAAAATGTCTACACAATAATGATGAGATATATGCTCTGAATAATGTTGTTGCACAGAAAAGACAGCAGCAGAGATTTTACTGCTGTATATAGATGTAGTTATATTTATTTAATCTTTTTAATGATGAAATACTGTCTTTTCACACTCTGCTTTCACTTCTTCAAGTTACAGATAAGCTGTTGTTGACAGATCTGATTAAAAATGCTTGCTTAATAACTATCATCATATTGTTAATATTATAGAACATCATCTCTGCAGCATAATTAATTTATTAAAAATCTGCTGCTCAGAAGAATGCTGAGCTTAAGATTATAATTAATGAATATCTTTCTGTTTTATATTGTACATTACATTCTTCTTTTACAGTAATGTCATTACATATATTGCATTTCAATTTCATTTTTATCTCAGCTCTCAAGAATGTCATCACTTTATAACATCATATTCTCAGCAATTTCTTTATCTTCTTATTTACTCACACTGACATCATCTCAATGTCACATCATAATTATTACATCAACAACAAGTTAAATTCTTTCTGTTGTCTTTACTGTTCAAAACATATCAGTAACAACATCAGTTGCTGCAACATTGTTAAAAATTAAAATTATAACTATTACAAAACACTTTAAAAGCTGTGCAACTCAGTTTAATAGAAAGTTTCTTATCATCTTATAATGCATTAACAATAATAAGTTTCTGCATTCTTTAATTGCTGAGTTAATAATTTATATATGCTTATTAATCATGTCATCATCATGACAATTAATGATGTTTGTTATCTTGACTTCAGCATTGTCTTAATCATATATAGACATCATTTATTAAGTATATCATCATTTACATCATTTATATTGTAAAACATCACAGCAATTATTGTAAGTCTACAGAGATCTATGATCTGTTGTTGTTTATGATTTAAGAGCAGTAGATAATCACTGTAATGTAGATATTTATATTAAATATCTTTCACTTTATAATTTATTCTCTTAATTTTCTTACATTTTACTGTTGCTGTCATGTTGCTTACTTCACTTTAAGTGTAAGCTTTTCTTTCTTCAATTAAGTAATAACATCTTGAAAAGCTCTTGCAACTTAACACTATGATTTAGTCACTTTAACAGCAATCATAATATTGATAAACAGTTACTGTTCTTGTTTTCTGCTTCTGATAGTGACATAAATGCAGAGATAATAGAGTGATTTAATAACATTTTATTGATGTATTAATTATGTTTTGACTTTGCTTCTCTTAAATAATATTATGTAAAATATTTTCAATAAAAGTTTTTAATTTCTTAAACTTCATTTATGTTTACACTTTTTCTCTGCTTTTACATTGTATTCTTATTGCAATACTTTTATATTCTTTATGTTCTCTACTTAAAATCACTCATTATATTCTGTTAAATACTTTACTTACTTAACTTCATATTGTAACTGTTCTCTTTTTCATTTCTTATTTAAAATATCTTCAATCTTGTATTCTTTCTCATCATTTATAAAGTCTGAGAAGAGCAGTTTTGATAAAGAATTATTGTTTAGACAGTATTTATAAAACTTTAAATATGAGACATAAAATACATTATAAATTCTGTAGTGAGCAGACAGAGTCAGTTGATATGCTTATTTATTAATAAGATTGATAATTTAAAAAGACTTAATAAATTTATACAACAGTTTCTTACTTAATCTGCATTGCTTTAAGTTCTTGATGAATAATAGCATTAAATCATCAATGTTGTAGCTTTTTTGAATATAATTTTTGTCAAAGTACTTAACTTACACTTTTACAGTGACTTATCATCACTTTATCATTGTAATATAAATTTTCTTCATTTACTGCACTTAATCTTTTGCTGCTAACACCTTTTCTTTATAGATGTTGTTCTCAATGTATTGAGTAATTCTTAAATGATAGTTCATTAATGTCTTAAACAGTGTTTAATCAGTTATTATATATTTTCTGTTTGCATATGCAAACTCTGTCATTAACAGAAAGAATACTCAGTCATCTTGTTCTTTACAACAGTAATAATGTAGATAATATTTTAGAATTTAATTCTGTCTTTTAATTTAATCATTAATTTATAAATAAAAGATGATGCTTAGTCTTTGCTTTATTTAAAGTTAATAATAGAATTCAGATCAATATATATTAATAAAGATTGACTCTTAGTCTAAAATAATATCTCTGAGTTCTTCATAGCAGCATATGATTTGTTCAATATATATGTTAGCTAACTTAATTGCAGTGAGTTTTAATAACAGAAATATATTAAGTCATCTTTGTAAAATGATTTATAATTATCAGTATAAAGTTATAAACATTAGCTTCTTATCTGCTAGACAATAAGTCAGTAATTATGTTCATTGTTATTTTCTTTTATGATTAAATAGATAGTGACAATAACTGTAATCTGTTATATAAGCAGTGTCTTGATACTTAAACTCTTAAATATACAGTATACAAAGCAACATATTCTTAAACATCATTTATCATGTTAACTCAATAATACTTTTTAAACAGCAAATTAATTGTTCTGTTTATTTTATAATGTTCTGTTAAAACATCATCATGATGCAGCTTCATAAGCTCATTCTTAATGACTTTATTAAATAATATGTATATCTTGTTTTTATGACAAAGTAATTTAATAAAATTAAACATTTACAGACTATCATCAATATCTTAATAACTGTAATTACTCTGTAATTTTAAGTCTTGTCACATCTTTACTGTTAAAACATCAGTGTTCTGCAAGAGATAAATATGTTCAAAAAAGAATGATTATCTTTTATTATATATCATTTTGTTGTCAATTACTTTTTAAATCAATGCATATAAAATAAACTGTTTACAATCAATAGTTTCAGCAACAAAGTTAAGCAGCTTTTCTGCTATGTTGTGTATAAATAAATTAGATATATAATTATTATTCTTCAATTTATTCTTAAATAAAGACTTTCTAAATCTCTTATTAACTTGTTCTTAACAGTTATGATCTTCAGCCTGAGTGCTTAATTGATATTTTTTTAATAAAATGATCAGCATAATTTGCAGATTTAAGCTTTAAATGTTGATCTAACTAATTAGAGCAGTAATGCTTAATTTTAACTTTTAAGATAGTGTGATTAGCTTTTGTTGCAATATTAACAGCAATCTATTTATGTTCTTTTTAACTTTGTAGTCAGAGCATCTCAACAGCACATTAGCAGAATTTGTTTTTTCTGATTGATGTATAATTATAAAATTATAAACAGCTAGCTTCATGACTCAGTGTGCTTGTTTTCTATTTAATGATTTTACATTTATAAATTCTTATAGATTATTGTGATTCATAAATATCTCAATAAGATAATGACTATTCTCAAGGTAGTGTTGTCAGTGTTTAAACACCTTTATAATTGTCAACAATTCTTGATCATGAATTTCATAATGTATTTTAATTAAATTTAACTTTCTTAATCAAAAGACAACAAAATGTCATTGAGCATCTGTCTAAAGTTGTAAGTAAATACTTATCAGCTTAATTATTAAGACATTAATTTTAACTTAAGCTCTTAGCTTTGAGTTAAAGTGTGTCAAAATAGATATCTATATAAAGACATTGCAAAGCTTGTAAAATGCTTACACTGTCATTTATAATTATTTAAATGCATCTATCTTCTTGTCATTCTTGCTGTCTTTTAACAAATCAATTAAAGAAGCAGTAATCTTAGAATATCTCTGTATAAAGTGACAATAAAAGTTTGCAAATTCTAGAAATATTTATATCTCACAGTAGCTTCTAAATACTGATCATTTCTTTATGATTTTGACTCATCATTGATTCATCATTGATTCATTAAAACATCAATAGTGAAGATAATAAATTTAAGAAATTTCATCTGTATAATATAAAAAGTGCACTTCTTTAGATTTGCATACAGTTTAAATCATTAAAGTCACTTTAGAATTTGTTTTACATGATTCTGATATTCTTCTAGAAAACTGAAATAGATCAAGATATCATCTAAATATATTATATAAAAGACATTAACTAGTTCAGTTAATGTCTGATTGATATAGACTTAAAAAGTTATTAAAGTATTAATTAGTCTGAATGACATAATTATATACTTAAAATAACTGTAATATATATAAAATGCAGTCTTTTACTCATTATCTTTCTTGATTCTAATGCAGTGATAAGCATTCTTAAAATCTAGTTTAATGAACATCTTAACTTTACTTAAACAATTAAGTGTCTCATTAATCAGCAGCAGAGAATGACAGTTCTTAATAATAATTTTGTTAAGATCTTTGTAGTTAATATATAAATGTAAGCTTTCTTCATTTTTTAAAATAAATAAAACTGATGCTTCTGCAGAGTTAACAGAATGTTGTATTCATTTCTTTATTAAAATATTATCTAGATATTCTTTAAGCACTTGTAGCTCTGTTTTTAACAGATTATAAAGTGAATTATAGAGTGATTTATGTCTCTTTATCTTTATAATATAATCATGATCTTAATGAGATAATAACTTGCTGATATTCTCTTCAGAGAACACATTCATATATTTGTTGTATTGTTAAGATAGTGTTAACATTTTGTCAACAATATGTACAGCAGTTATTGATGATTCTGATTTAGACATCATTAACAATGTATAAACAGCAGATTGATTTTAAATGTTGTTGATAAACACTTTAAACTCATTAATAGTTAGAGACATTTGTTTTATCTTATAGTGTTATGTGTGCAAGTCATAATTGATATGAATGTATTATCATTTTAGATTTAAAAGATCAAAAATGAGTTCAAATTCATTTCTATTTAAAATATAGAATAACTGCTCTTCAGTTTGCTTTTATTCTTAATTGTTGATGAGTTTATGCTTCATTAAATATACATCATAACAATAAATATATTGTTTTCTCAGAAGCTCTAATCTCAGAAGTTCTGCATTAATTTGTGTCAATTAATGAGCAACAATATATCATTAAGACATCACATTAATCTCTGCTACAGTATTTAACAGTATACTGATAGAAATTTAATCAAATTTAATTCAGACTTAATCTTTCTTCATAATGCTAAATTTCTTTATGATCTTTAATTTAATTTTTGTTACTGAAGCACAGTCAATAAGACTTTATCTTTTTTTATCTTGACTACATTAATCTTAATATAATTAAGATTTTTTAAGAAATTTCTACAGTTCTTTATGAAATGATCTGATCTTTCACAGTTATAACAATCATTCTTTTTGACATCAGTCTCAAAATGAAATTTATCTGCATTATCATGATAACTTAATTTTATAGTCTCAGAGTTAAGATAATTGTTCTGCTGCAGCTTTGCTGTCTGAGTAAAAGAATGTGAATAATGCTTATAAATTTTCTTAATAATGTAACTTTAAACTATATGATCATTTATGAATTGCTGATTAATCTTTAATCTAGCAGTTAGAGCTATTAAGTTTTTTTTTGTCTTTAAGAGATTTTAATAGTTAATTAAAGCTGTTTAAATCTTTAATTAAAGTTTCATAAAGAGATAACTTATTCTCTGTTTCTTTATATAGCTTAAAAGCTGATTCTTCAGCATATTAAGATATGTCATAAAAGCTTAAACTAATTAAATAGATTTCTATGTAACTTTTAAGTATTTCTGTACTGTGTTAAGTTCACAGTTTACTGAGTTTTCAATAAGATTGAGCAGAAACTTTAAAAAGAATATTTATGATTTATTATTCAGAAATTTATTCTCATTAATGTGACAAAATTATGCATCTTAAGATTCTTCTGCTAAGAACTACATAGCAAAAAGAATTTTATTGTGATTATTAAAGAAGTTTTTAGAGATTAAGCAGAATGTTATTATAATACTGTATATAAATTCAGTATGTTTATAAATAAACTTCTCATTGTATATGAATAAGTTCTTCAGCTGTTGTGTTCATTTTGCTGAAAGTATATACACAACTTTGAATGCATGTCACTTCATTAAACTTAAAAAGCTAATAAAAATATAAAAAAATTCTGTATGTAATTCTTTCTTAAATGAGACTTAAGAATCTTCATCTCTCAGAAGTTCATTGATCTCATTATGTATATTAAACACTTACAATTTGTAATTGATTTCTGTGAGTCATCATCTTTTCTCATCATTAATCTGTTTAATTTTAATTAAACAAATCTATTCATTTAAATGTTAATTCTTCTTCTCTGCAGTCTAAATAGCAGCCTAAATCTCTGCAGATTTTCATTCTTTAAAGATCATTTAAGTCTTAATATAGTTAAAGAATAATTCTGTCTCATTTTGCTGACTTTTAGTCTGCATATTGCAATGTAATGAATTGTCACTCTTTAAAAAGATAAAGTTGTTAAAATTGTGAATTCACAAGTTTCTTATCTATAAGAGGCTGATGAGTAAGATATGTAACAATGTAAGACACTATGTTATGACAGCTATTTGATGAAGTTTCAATGTTAAAATTTTATATTGATAAAGATTAACAACTAAGAAACTTAAAAGATTTATATGTAAAGACTGTCTATATAGTACTTTGCTTATCAATCATTGTGTAAGGAATTTGACTATGATTTGATATGAGTATATAGTAATATTATGACACATTATAAACTTTAATAACTTCTTTATAAAGCAATGATTCATCTTAATTCTCACTTGCAAGAACTGCAATCAATAATTTATTTTTATAAAAAGATAACTGATAAAAAAAGATCTATAAAATATTGTTGAAGTCTCAGCAGTCAATATGCTGATCAGTAAATTCTTAAACTTATTTTTTCTCAGCAGTCTCAGCTTTGAAAGTCAGAAAATTAATGTAAAGATTTTATATTAACTTATTATTTATATAAATATAGATAATTAAGAATATCTGATAAACAAAATTAATATAAAGAATGTTTGAGATATATTAAAGTTTAAGTATAAAAAGAAGTTGTAAATGACTGAAAGACAATATTTAATGAAGTTTGTTAAGTATAGAATGTCAAAAAATATATTCATTAAAGAAATATAAATTTATCTGAGCAAATTCAGCAGAAAGATTGCTGCAACTTAATTTGACATGACTAAGTTGTTTAAATTAAAACAACAATTTCAGATACTGCTTTAAGCACTATTAGTTAAGTACATTGTAATTTATGATGTCATTAATATTTAGAACAATTTAGACATCAAAATTTTTTATAAAAGCTTTAAAAAAAAGAGATACAGCTTAAGACTGATGAGACTGTCATTGTCTTGTGAGCAGATAAATAGAAAGAAGATTAATATTTAATGAATTAAAATTATAGTTTATTAAATCATTATACAGCTAATATTAAGCAACATTATTATAGATTATTCAGCTTAAACAGTAATCATTTTTTTCATTATTTTATTAAATACTTTCTTTGCAACAGCTTTCACTTCATTAAAGATTGCAAATTTCTTTCTAATATTAAGCAAAATACTTAGAAGAAGACAAGCAAATTAACTGCAGTCAAGCTGTACAGATTGACTGCAGTTAAGTTGTATTAAAAGTCAGTCTATAAAGAAAAAGAAAAGAGACACAGAGTCTTTAATACAGAAGTTAGTAATGATAATGACTTCTTCTTTAAATCTAAAAAGAAAAAGAAAATTAATAATGAAATCACTGCTCTGTTTAAGAAAACTGTCAGTAAAATGTTTAAATTTAAATAAATTGCAGACTCTAAATTCTTCTTATACATAACTGATTAACTTTAACTCTTCAGTGACTTTCTTATATAAATGAGATGTCAGCAAATTAAAGTTAAAAAGAAACATTTATACTCTCATTATTGTGAAGTAATTATTATACAAGTTAGATCAGAAAATTCTATAAGACTGAGTTTAACACTTTACATATTTAAACTTAAGATCAATCTTCTGTTAAGAAAGTAAATGTGCAAAATGAAACTGTATAAAAGCTTTAATCAATACTGTCTTTAAATGTATGATAAGTACAGCAAAACTATAATAAAAATATTAGAGTAAGATGAAATCTATATAGTTAAGTATATTGCAAAGAGTCTTAATGAATTTGTTTTAATATTTACAGTGTATACATTACATTTAAAGATCATCTTCTCTGTTACTGCTTTAGATATAAGCTTATATATTTAGACTCATAAGCATAATCTTATGATTAATTTCTTAAATGTTAACACTGCATCATTGAATGAAAAGATTAAGATTTACAGACTTTAACATTAATGATTTATTTATCTTGATTTTGTAAAGTTGCATAATCTTTACAAGATAACAATTCTTAAAAAGTTAATCCTTATTATTGAGAATAATGAGAACATATATAAGATTTATACTCTAATTAAGTTCATTAACAAGCAAGATTACACTGTAAGCAAAAGAAAGATTAACATTTTTGTTTTTATCTTTATTGATATATACAATTCATTATTCTTGTCATTTAATGAATATCAATACTTTTTGAAGATAGTAGATAATCATTCTTAGAAGATGTAAATGATACTGTTAAAACAATATGATGAGATTTCATAAATACTGCAAAAATAATGATTAAAGACTGAACTTCAGATTAATGCAAAGATTCTTGCTGTATAAAGCAACAATAAAATGAAGTTAAAGTTTGCTTTAAATAATTGATGCAAGTCTCTTAACATTACATTGCAATACACAGTGCTCTACATATTAATTTAAAATGACATTGTTAAAAGAGTTATCTGAATCACTGAGAATTCAGTGTGCATTATGATTAAAGAGACATAACTGTCAATAAAGTTCTGAGTATAAACAGTATAGATAGATGTCTATCTTCATAATTAAATAGTAACTGATTTTTTAATTAATAATAAGTAGACAACTCTTAAGAAAGCTTTCACTGATGTGAAGTTATTCATTAATTATATTTATATATAAAAATGTAAATACTACAGCTACATTGATTTCAAGTTATTATCTGAAGATAGATACAACAAATTCATAAATTAAGAATAAGTAAGAGTCTTCATGAACTACATTGAGAAAATCACAAAGCAGTATTAGCTTTGAGCTTTAGATCTTAAATGCATCATTAAAAATCATGCTGTGAAGTTTGCTAAAAGTGAAAAGAAAGACATTATTGATCTTAAACTGCAATAATAGACATTAAATGTTCTTCTGAATAGAAGATTTATTAAATGTTTATAAAAGAAGTTAATTATTATGAAGATCATAGCTTTAGATTAGACACTTATGACTTAAAACAGTAAGATGCAGTTTAATTTAATTATGATTAAGACTGACAAGTCTTAAAATAAACAACATGAAATTAAGTTGACTGCAGTCAATCTAAATAAGTTATTAAATGAAAAGATTAACACTGATTAAATTAAGATAATGACACTTAAAGAAGTCAGAATCTTTCTGTGTATTAAGATCTTAAAATAAAAAAGAGACAACAACAACAACAATCAAGATGTAAATGAGTTCTTAATTAAAATATTAAAAGTTATGCTGACATTTGCAGTGTTCTTTACAGACAAAGAAGACTTTATAATTAAATTTGACATTTTAATATTTGTCATCTATGCTGAAGCAGTGAGAGACTCAATTTAAAGAGAAATGTAAAAGAATGTTATTTACACAGAGCTGACAGTCTTGACAGTAAATGAAATATAAAAAGAGACTGTGTCATTAAGAAAAGTTAACATTGTAATCAGTAAATAAATTTTTAAATTTAAACTAAACATTAACAGATTCTTAAATAAGCTCAAGACAAGACTTGTGACAAGAGACTTTTCATAAACATATAATGTTAATTATAAAAACATCTTTATTCTCATTATTAAGTTTAACACTCTGCAAATCTTTCTGACTATCATTGTACTCAAGAATCTAGAGTGTCATCAAGTAAATGTTAATAACATCTTCATAAAATTCTTTTTAAAGAAAACAATCTATATAGCACTTTCTTCTAAAATCAATATTACATCTAATCATATTTTATGCATACTGCACAGCCTTTATGATCTTAAGCAAGCTGCATAAAACTGACATAAACAATGTGTCATTAAACTGCTTAAATTAAATTTTCATTAAAGCAAGACTGATCTCTGTCTTCTTCTTTACAGTATTAAAAGAATCATGCTGCTTCTTTATATAAATGATATTATTATAACTTCAATAAATCTATTACACATTCTCTAATTTAAGCAAGCTCTTATAGACATGTTCAAAGTCAAGAATTTAAGAAAGATACAGAAAATTCTCAGCATTTAAGTCATATATAATTATAAAATGAGAACTCTGTGCCTAAATCAGACTCATTATATAAATAAGATACTAAAGAATCTTTATATGCAATTTAATAAGCATAAAGTCATCAGCATTTTACTTAACAAATATAATGTTCTTTGTCTTGTCAGCTTAACTGACTAAAGAATAGATTAAAGACAGTATTAACAGACAATTGAAAGCTTAATGTATATGATAATTCATACTTAATTAGACATTATCTTCACACTAAATTAACTAAATCAATATCTCAACAATTCTGTGAAGCATTATGAACACACACTTAAGAGACTACTGCAATACATAAGATCAATCATTAATTTCAGTATTATGTACAATTTTAATGAGAATTAAGCAATGCTTAAATACTCTGACTTCAACTATGCTTTAAACAAGCAGAATTAGAAATTAATTTTAGAATGCATCTACATATTTAAAGATAAATCAGTGTTGTAAATAAATCAAAAGCAGAAGTCTGTTGTTATCTTAATTACTGAGGTCAAATACATAACTATATCAATGTGCACAAAGACTGAGATCTGACTTGAACAGATGTTAAGAGACATGAGTATAAGTAAATATTTTGAAGTTAACTTACACTGTGTAAACATTTAAGAAAATAAATGTCATGATATCAATATGCACTCATACTGAATCATAGTCAAACTTCTTACACAATGATTGATAAGCAAAGTACTATATAGACAGCCTTCACATACAAATCTTTTAAGTTTCTTAGTTGTTAATCTTTATCAATACAAGACTTTAACATTGAAACTTCATCAAATAGCTGTTGTAATGTAGTGTCTCACATTGTTACATACCTTACTCATCAGCCTCTTATAGATAAGAGACTTATGAGTTCACAATTCTAACAACTTTACCTTTTTAAAGATGCAACAAGACTTAAAATCACAGAGTAATTGCAGTCATTAAGACATCAGTGACAGTCTGTGAATGTTTGATTTCACTGAACTACTTCATCACAAAAGCAAAATATACATATTATTTGATGAAGTCATTAAGAATGAACTCATGAAGCTGCATTATGATGATGTTCTAGCAGAACATTATGAAGTAGACAGAACAATTGACTTGTTGTTTAGAAAGTATTATTGAATTAATATGATGAATGATGTTTAAGAATATGTTGCTTTATGTGCTGTATGTTTAAGAATTTAAGTATTAAGACACTGTTCATATGACAAATTACAGTTGTTGTTATTATCTACTTAATTATGAAAGAAGATAACAAGAAACATAATCACTGACTTACTGTCTAGCAGATGAGAAACTAATGTTTATGACTTCATACTAATAATTGTAAATCATCTTACAAAGATAACTCAATATATTTCTGTCACTAAAAAACTCACTGTGATCAAGTTAACTGACATATATATTAAACAGATTATATGTTATTATGAAGAATTCAGAAATGTTGTCTCAGATTAAGAGTCAATCTTTATCAATATATATTGATCTGAATTCTGTCATCAACTTTAAATGAAATAAAGATTAAGCACTGTCTTTTATTTACAAACTAATGATTAAATTAAAAGACAGAATTAAATTTTAAAACATTATTTACATTATTATTGTTATGAAGAACAAAACAACTAAGTGTTCTTTCTGTTAATGACAGAGTTTGCATATATAAATGAAAAACATGTAACAATTAGTTAAACATCATTTGAGACATTAATGAACTATTATTTAAGAATTGCTCAACATGTTAAGAACAACATTTATGAAGAGAAAATGTCAGCAATGAAAGACTGAGCACAGTAAATGAAGAAAATCTATATTATAATGATAAAGTGATAACAAGTCACTGTAAAAGCATAAGTTAAGTACTTTGACAAAAATCATATTTAAAAAAGCTACAACATCAACAATTTAATGCTATTGTTCATCAAGAACTTAAAGTAACACAGATTAAGCAAGAAATTGTTGTATAAATTCATTGAGTCTTTTTAAATTATTAATCTTATTAATAAATAAGCATACTAACTGATTCTGCCTGCTCATTACAGAATTCATAATGTATTTTATGTTTCATATTTAAAGTTTTATAAACATCATTTAAACAATAATTTTTTGTCAGAACTGTTCTTCTCAGATTTTATAAATGACAAGAAAGAATATAAGATTGAAGATATTTTAAGTAAGAAATAAAGAAGAGAATAATTACAATATGAAGTTAAGTGAATAAAGTATTTAAAAGAATATAATAAGTGACTTTGAGTAAAGAATATGAAGAGTGTAAAAGTGTTGTGATAAGAATATGATGTAAGAACAGAGAAGAAGCACAAGCATAAATGAAATTTAAGAAATTAAAAACTTTTATTAAAAATATTTTATATAATATTATTTAAAAGAAATGAAGTCAAAACACAATTAATACATCAATAAAACATTATTAAATCACTTTGTTATCTCTGCATTCACATCACTATCAAAAGCAAAAGACAAGAACAGTAACTGCTTATTAATGTTATAATTGCTGTTAAAGTAATTAAGTTACAGTATTGAGTCATAAGAGCTTTTTAAGATGTTGTTACTTAACTGAAGAGAGAGAAGCTTATACTTAAAGTGAAGTAAGCAACATAATGATGACAGCAAAGTGTAAGAAAATTAAGAAAACAAATTATAAAGTAAAAAATATTTAATATAAATATCTACACTACAGTGACTGCTCACTGCTCTTAAATTATGAGCAATAACAGATTATAGATCTCTGCAGACTTGCAATGACTGCTGTGATGTCTTATAATATAAATAATGTAGACAGTGACATGCTTAATAAATAATATCTGTATACAATTAAGATGATGCTGAAGCTAAAATTAGCAGACATCATTGACTGTTATGATGACAACATAATTGATAAATATATACAAATTATTAACTCAACAGTTAAAGAACATGAAGATCTATTATTGTTAATGCATTACAAGATAACAAGAAACTTTCTGTTAAACTGAGTCACACAGCTTTTAAAGCATCTTATAATAGTTGTAATTCTGATTTTTAACAATGTTACATCAGTTAATGTTGTTGCTGATATGCTTGAAACAGCAAAGACAACAGAGAGAATTTAACTTGTTGTTGATGTAATAATTATGATGTGACATTGAGATGATGTCAATATGAATAAATAAGAGAATAAAGAAATTGCTGAAAATACAATGTTATGAAGTGACAACATTCTTAGAGGCTGAAATAAAAATGAAATTGAGATGTAATGTGTGTGATGATATTACTGCAGAAGAAGAATGTTGCATATAATACAGAGTAAAGAGATATTCATTAATTATGATCTTAGATTCAGTGCTCTTCTAAGTAATGAGTTTCTTACAGACTAATTACATTCTGAGAATGATGTTCTGTGATGTTAATGATGCAGTGATGATTATTAAGCAAGCATTTTCAATTAAATCTGTCAATAATAATTTATTTGCAGCTTGAGAAAGTGAGAATAAAGTGTGAAAAGACAGTGTTTCATTGTTAAAAAGATTGAGTAAATACAACTGTATTTATATATAACAGCAAGATCTCTACTGCTGTCTTTTCTGCACAACAATACTATTCAGAGTGTATATCTCATCATTATTGTATAAGTATTTTGTCAGCAGATTTATCTTAAAATGCTTATGTTTCTCATGCATAGTATTTTTCTTTATCTTGTTTTATTTCTGCATTTCATTTCAGTGAAGCAAATATGTTAACAGTGTTACTTACAGTATTTATTGCATTCTTAATTAATTTAATTCTTACAAACTTAGTCTTCAGAACTGACTTTGATAAGTTTGTTAACTCATTAATGTTTAAGACAGTGTTGATGAACAGTATCTGATAATGAGAGCAATAAAAATTTAAAGATTTCTTATTGTGTTTTTTTATACTTATATGAGTGCATCTCTTAGGCTGCAACATTGTTAAAATGTATTGATGTCTTAAATGCTATACATACAGAAACTGCTAACAATTTCATTGAATTCTTAATGAAAGATACAGTAAAGAAAACATTTCTTTTATTTTTCTTAATGATTATAATGTTATTGTTGTTATGTTGTTGCTATTGTGCTGTTTACAAAGTGTTATAAGAGAGAAATGTCATTCAAAGACACAGAGTTGTTATGACTTTAATATATTAGAGTGTTGAAGATGAAATAAATATAGTTATGTGTGAAAAAGAGTTTCTTATATATTGTGATTAAACAAAGAGATCACTGATCTAATTAATTCAGAAATAAAGAAAAGTTAATTTTGCTTATGTTTTGTGTATTATTCATCATTAAATAAAGCTGAATCATCATCTATTTAAATGTAGCAAACTTAAAGTATTGTGTAAGATCATTAGTTTAGCTAAGATAGATAACAAGCAAAATATGTAAGAATGTTAAGTGAATCATTACTTACAACAGAATCACAGCATATCTATAATGTCAGTGATACATCAATGTGCTGAAGAATCAGTGCATAAAAGAGAAGACAATTGTCATAATATCACTATGTGCTTATATTAAATCATAGTTGAACTTCTTATGCAATGATTGATAAGCAAAGTATTATATAGACAGTCTTTACATACAAATCTTTTAAGTTTCTTAATTGTTAGTCTTTATCAATACAAGACTTTAACATTGAAACTTTATTAAATAGCTGTTGTAATGTAGTGTCTCACATTGTTACATATCTTACTCATCAGCCTCTTATAAATAAGAAACTCATAGATTCACAATAAAGCTCATTAAGTATCTTTACTTATTTAGCTTAAAGAAGACAATCAAGTCATTTTGATCTTAATCAAGAACATATATGTACATAAGCAGTCAAAACACATTAATGTCTTCTATTATAACATCTACAATTTGCATAAGCACAATTAGATTCAGATAAACTTTATACTCAATTAAAAAATGATTATTAACAGATTTATTAAGTCTCTATTTAAACAGATCTTTGAGCAGTTCATTAAATTTATGAGACTCACTATTAATGATTAGTTAAACTCTTAAATGATTTGTTAAACTCTTAATGATGTATTTAGTTATTTGATGTTTGCTGTTAGTGAGAGTCAATAGATGCAGTCTTATTAAGTGAAAGTATTAAGAAGTGATGTTTTAGCTGCTTTTATAAAGCAAAGTAAAATTAATGTGAAAGACTGAGTGAAGACTCTATTCACATTAATTGTAGTCAACATTCTTTTTACTTCTTCTGTAACTCTCTTAATCAAGATGTGCTCATAGACAACACAGTTTAGAGATTTCACTAGATAATATAGTATAGTATGAGTATTTACTTTCTTTCAATAAATAATGACTTTCTATTATTTCTGTATAAATGAAAAGATAAAAAATCTAAATAAAATATTAAACTTCATGCTTACAAAATATCTTATGAATAAATCAACTCAATTATGAAACAAATACTTACTGCAAGCACTTTTTGCAGCTTAAATTTAAGTTCATAATATAACTAAACAGAGCTCATTCTATCTACTGTATAAGATAAATTTACAATTATTAAGCAATTTAAACAATCTCTGACTGCTGAGAGAAATTGACTTTAAAGATCAGTTAAAACAGATTAAATAGATATAGACAGTTTAAACAATTATTAATGAATTTTTTTTTACAAAAGATTATCAAATCAAAAACAATTCATGATGAAACAGTGCAGTTAAGCATTACAAAGAAAGAAAACTGAATATTTATATAAAATAAAGAGTCTTAGAAGTTTAAAGCTAAATGATTTAAGTTTTATAAGATATTGAAAACTCATTTATTAAAGATTTATGCATTAGGAATGCTTACAGAGTGTGTTTTATAAAATTTAATTTATAATAATTAGTTTGTAAAAGCACATATCTTTAATGTCAATGAATTTTGAGCTAGTTCAGAGCTGCAAAGCAGTTTAAAATAAGTTAAATTATTTGTGCAACAATTAAGTTTTAAAGTTGATGAGATTCTTAAACAGAAAGAATCATTATTGTTTTTTTATAAAGAATTTTTAATCATATCTTGAATTAAATGAAATTGCAGATAAAAGAAAGAACTATATAAGCTTTTAGTAAAGAAGAAAGAAGATCTTTTTTAGAAGACAATTTATAAGATATAAAAATATTATGAATGAGTAAATTTATCTATATTTTCATTATAGAACATTTCAAAAGTGTTATGATATTACTATGTGCTCATACTGAACCATAGCTGAATTCCTTACACAATGATTGATAAGCAAAGTATTATATAGACAGTCTTTACATACAAATCTTTTAAGTTTCTTAATTGTTAGTCTTTATCAATACAAGACTTTAACATTGAAACTTTATTAAATAGCTGTTGTAATGTAGTGTCTTACATTGTTACATATCTTACTCATCAGCCTCTTATAGATAAAAGACTCATGAATTCACAATTTTAACAACTCTATCTTTTTAAAGAGTGATGATTCATTACATTGCAATATGCAGACTAGAAGTCAGCAAAATGAAGTAGAGTCATTCTCTGACTGTATTAAGACTTAAATGACTTTTAAAGAATAAGAATCTGCAGAGATTCAGACTGCTATTTAAACTGTAAAGAAAAAGAATTAATGTTTAGATGAACAGATCTGTTTAACTGAAATTAGACAGATCAATAATAAGAAAAAATGATGATTCACAGAAATTAATTGTGAACTGCAAGCATTTAATATGTATAATGAGATCAACAAATTTCTGAGAGATGAAGATTCTTAAGTCTCATCTAAGAAAGAACTGCATACAGAATCTTTTTATGCTTTTATTAGTTCTTTAAATTTAATGAAGTGATATGCATCTAAAGTTGTGTATATACTTTCAGCAAAACAGACACAACAGCTGAAGAACTTGCTCATATATAATGAGAAATTTATCTGTAAACATACTAAATTTATATGCAGTGCTGTGATAACATTTTACTTAGCTTCTGAAAACTTCTTTAATGACTGCAATAAAATTCTCTTTGCTATGCAGTTCTTAGCAGAAGAATCTTAAGATGCATAATTTTGTCACATTAATGAGAATGAACTTCTGAATAACAAATTATGAATATTCTTTTCAGAGTTTCTGCTCAATCTCATTGAGAACTCAGTGAACTGCAGACTTAGCACAGTACAGAAATACTTAAAAGTTATATAAAAATTTATTTAATCAGTTTAAGCTTTTGTAACATATCTCAGCATGCTGAAGAATCAGCTTCTAAGCTATACAGAGAAATAGAGAATAAGTTATTTTTTTTATAAAACTTTAATTGAAGATTTAAGTAACTTTAATTAATTATTAAGATTTCTTAAAGATGAGAAAAAGTCTAATAATTCTAACTGCTAAACTAAAGATTAATCAGTGATCTGCTGATGATTATACAGTTTAAAGTTACATCATTAAAAAAATCTATAAGCATTACTTACACTCTTTTACTCAGACAGCAAAGTCACAGCAGAACAATTGTCTCAACTCTGAGATTATGAAATTAAGTCATCATAACAATGTAGACAAACTCTGTTTTAAGATTGATGTTAAGAAGAATAGCTGCTATAATTGTGAAAGATCAGATCATTTCATAAAGAACTGCAGAAGTTTCTTAAAAAATCTTAATTACATTAAGATTAATGCAGTCAAAACAAAAAAAGACAGAGTCTTGTTAACTGCATTTCAGTAATGAAAATTAGATTAGAGATCATAAAGAAATTTAATATTATGAAAAAAGATTAAGTCTAAATTAAATTTAATTAAATTTCTGTCAGTGTACTGTTAAACACTGCAGCAGAGATCAATGTAATGTCTTAGTAATATGTTGTTACTCATTAATTGACATAAATTAATGCAGAACTTCTGAGATCAGAGCTTCTGAGAAGACAATATGTCTACTGTTATGATGCATATTTAATGAAATATAAACTCATCAACAGTTAAGAACAAGAACAAACTGAAGAGCAGTTATTTTATATCTTAAATAAGAATGAATCTGAACTCATCTTTAATCTCTTAGATCTGAAATGACAATGTATTCATATCAATTGTGACTTATACACATAACATTATAAGATAGAACAAATGTTTCTGACTATTGATGAGTCTGAAGTGTTTATCAACAACATTCAAAATTAACTTGCTGTTTATGCATTATTAATGATGTTTAAATCAGGCTCATCAACAACTGCTGTACATATTGTTGACAAGATATTGATATTATCTTAACAATACAATAAATATGCAGATATGTTCTCTGAAGAGAATGTTGACAAGTTATTATCTCATTAAGATTATAATTATGTTATAAAGATAAAAAAACATAAATCATTTTATGATTCACTTTACAATCTGTTGAAAACAGAGCTACAAGTGCTTAAAGAATATCTAGATAACATTTTAATAAAAAGATAAATACAACATTCTGTTAACTCTGCAGAAGCATCAGTTCTGTTTATCTTAAAAAATGAAAAGAGCTTATATCTATATGTTAACTACAGAGATCTTAACAAGATTATTATCAAGAACTGTCACTCTCTGTTGCTGATTAGTGAGACACTTGATTGTTTAAGTGAAGTTAAGATGTTCATTAAACTAGATTTTAAGAATGCTTATCACTGCATTAGAATCAAGAAAGACAATAAGTGAAAGACTGTGTTTTGCACATGCTACAGTCATTTTAAGTACATAATTATGTCATTTAAATTGATTAATGTCTCAATAACTTTTCAAGTCTATATTAACTGAGTGTTGACTGAGTTAGTTAACATCTTTTATGTAATATATCTAAATGATATCCTGATCTATTTCAGTTTTCTAGAAGAACATCAGAGTCATGTGAAACAAATTTTAAAGCAACTTCAACAATTTAAATTGTATGCAAACCTAAAGAAGTGTGCTTTTCATACTATACAGATAAAATTTTTTAAATTCATCATCTTCATTACTGATGTTTTGATGAATCAATGATGAGTTGAAATTATAAAGAAATGATCAGTATCTAAAAGCTATCATGAAATACAAATATTTCTAGAGTTTGCAAACTTTTACTGTTGCTTTATACAGAGCTATTTTAAGATCACTGCTTCTTTAACTGATCTGTTAAAAGACAGTAAGGACAGTAAGAAGATAGATGTCTTTAAGTGATTATAAATGACAGTGCAAGCATTTTGTAAGCTTTGTAATATTTTTATACAGACATCTATTTTGACACACTTTAACTCAGAGCTAAGAGCTCAGATTGAAACTGATGTCTTAATAGTTAAGTTAATGAATATCTATTCACAGCTTCAGATAGATGCTCAATGACATTCTGTTGCCTTCTAATTAAGAAAGTTAAATCTGATTAAAATACACTATGAAACTCATAATTAAGAATTGTTGACAATTGTAAAGACATTTAAATACTGATGACACTATCTTGAGAATAGTCATTATCTCATTGAGATATTTATGAATCACAATAATCTACAAAAATTTATGAATGTAAAATCATTAAATAGAAGACAAGCACACTAAGTTATGAGATTAGCTGCTTATAATTTCATAATTATACATTAATCAAAGAAGATAAATTCTATTAATGCATCATTAAGATGCTCTGACTACAAAGTCAAGAAGAACATAAATAGATTGCTGTCAACATTGCAATAAAAGCTAATTACATTATTTCAAAAGTTAAAATTAAGCATTACTGCTTTAGTTAGTCAGATCAATGCTTAAAGCCTAGATCTGCAAATTATGCTGATCATTTTATTAAAAGAATATTGATTAAGCATTCAGACTGAAGATTATGACTGTTAAGAATAAGTCAATGAGAGATTTAGAGAGTCTTTATTTAAAAATGAATTAAAGAATAATGATTATACATCTAATTCATCTATACATAACATAACAGAAGAGCTGCTTAACTCTGTTGCTGAAATTATTGATTGCAAACAGTTTATTTTATGTGCATTGATTTAAAAAGTGACTGACAATGAAATGATACATAATGAAAGACAATTATTCTTTCTTAAACTTGTTTATCTCTTGCAGAACACTGATGTTCTAACAGTAAAGATGTGACAAGACTTAAAATCACAGAATAATTGCAGTTATTAAGACATTGATGATAGTCTGTAAATGTTTAATTTCACTGAACTATTTTGTCACAAAAGTAAGATATACATATTATCTGATGAAGCTGTTAAGAATGAGCTCATGAAGCTGCATCATGATGATGTTTTAACAAAACATTATAAAGTAGACAGAATGATTAATCTATTGTTCAGAAAGTATTACTGAGTTAATATAACAAATAATGTTTAAAAATATGTTGCTTTATGTGCTGTATGCCTAAGAATTCAAGTATTAAGACATTATTCATATAATAAATTACAGTTGTTGTCACTATCTATCTAATCATGAAAGAAGATAACAATGAACATGATCACTGACTTGCTGTTTAGCAGATAAGAAGCTAATGTTTATGACTTCATATTGATAATTGTGAATCATCTTACAAAGATAGCTCAATATATTTCTGTCACTAAAAAACGCACTGTGATTAAGTTAATTAACATATATATTGAACAGATCATATGCTGTTATGAAGAACTTAAAGATATTGTCTCAAACTGAGAGTTAATCTTCATCAGTGCATATTGATCTGAATTTTATTATCAACTTTAAATGAAGCAAAGATTAAGCATCATCTTTTATTCATAAACTGATGATCAAATTAAAAGACAGAATCAAACTTTAAAACATTATCTACATTGTTATTGTTGTAAAGAATAAGATAACTGAGTGTTCTTTCTGTTTATAACAGAGTTTGTGTATGCAAATAAAAAACATGCAACAATTAATTAAACATCATTTGAGACATTAATGAGCTATTACTTAAGAATTGCTCAACACATTGAGAACAATGTCTATAAAGAAAAGATGTTAGCAGTGAAAGACTGAGTACAGTAAATGAAGAAAATCTGTGTCACAATGATAAAGCAATAATAAGTCACTGTAAAAGCATAAGTCAAGTACTTTAACAAAAATTATGTTTAAAAAAGCTACAATGTTAACAATCTGATGTTATTGTTCATCAAGAACTTAAAGCAACACAGATTAAGCAAAAAACTGTTGCATAAATTCATTAAGTCTTTTTAAATTGTCAATCTTATTAATAAATAAGCATATCAACTGATTCTGCCTGCTCACTACAGAATTCATAATGTATTTTATGTCTTATATTTAAAGTCTCATAAACACTGTCTAAACAATAATTCTTTGTCAGAACTGCTCTTTCTGAATCTCATAAATAATGAGAAGAAATATGAGATCAAAGATATCTTAAGCAAGAGATGAAGAAGAGAACAGTTATAATATGAAGTTAAGTGAGTAGAGTACTCAATAAAATATAATGAGTGACTTTGAGTAAAGCATATAAGGAATGCAGAAGTGTTGCAACAAGAATATGATATAAGAATAGAAAGAAAGTGAAAGTGTAAATGAGATTTAAAAGATTAAAAACTTCTATTAAAAATATTCTATATAGTATTATCTAGAAGAAGTGAAGCCAAAATATAATCAATACATCAGCAAAACACTATTAAATCACTTTGTCATCTCTGCATCTGCATCACTATCAGAAACAGAAGACAAGAATAGTGACTATTTATCAATGTTATAATTGCTGTTAAAGTAACTGAGTTACAGCATTGAGTTATGAAAGCTTTTTAAGATGTTGTTACTTAACTGAAGAAAGAGAAATTTACACTTAAAGTGAAGTAAGCAACATGATGATGACAGCAAAGTGCAAGAAAATTAAGAGAACAAATCATAAAGCAGAAGATGTTTAACATAAATATTTACATTACAGTGACTGCTCACTGCTCTTAAATTATAAACAGCAACAGATTGCAAATCTTTACAGACTTGTAATGATTGCTGTGACATTCTGTAACACAAATAATGTAGATGATGACATATTTAATAAATGATGTCTGCATATAATTGAGATGATGCTGAAGCTGAGATTGATGAACATCATTAGCTGTTATGATGATGATATAATTAATAAGTATGTGCAAATTATTAATTCAGCAATTAAAGAATGCAGAAATCTGTTACTGTTAGTGCATCATAAGATGACAAGAAACTTTCTGTTAAACTGAGTTGTACAGCTTTCAGAGTGTCTTGCAATAGTTGTAATTCTGATTCTTAATAATGTTATATCAACTGATGTTGTTGCTGATATGTTTTAAATAGTGAAGACAACAGAGAGAATTTAACTTGTTGTTGATGTAATAATTATGATGCAGCATCAAGATTGTGTCAGTGTGAGTGAATAAGAAGATAGAGAAATTGCTGAGAGTATGATGTTGTGAAGTGATGATACTCTTAGAGACTGAAGTGAAAATGAAATTGAGATGCAATGTATGTGATGATACTATTGTGAAAGAAGAATGTGACATATGATGTAAAGCAGAAAGATATTCATCAATTATAATCTTAGACTTGACACTCTTCTGAGTGATAAGTTTCTGACAGATTAATTACACTGTAAAGATGATGTTCTATGATGTTAATGACATAGCAACAGTCACTGAGCAAGTATTTTCAATTAAGTTTGTCAATAATGACTCATCTGTGGCTTGAGAAAGCAGAGTGTAAAAAGACAGCATTTTATCATCAGAAAGATTGAATAAATATAACTGCATCTATATATAGTAATAGAGTCTCTGCTGTTGTCTTTTCTGCACAACAACACTATTCAGAGTGTGCATCTCATCATTATCATGCAGACATTTTATCAATAAATTTGTCTTAAAATATTTATATTTTTTGTGCTCAGTATTCTTCTTTGTCATATTCTGTTTCTGCATTTCATTTCAGCAGAGTAAGTATGTCAACAATGTTACTTACAGTATCTGTTACATTCTTTATTAACTTAGCTCTTACAGACTTGATCTTCAGAATTAACTTTAATAAGTTTGTTAATTCATTAATGTTTAAGACTGTGTTGATGAACAGCATTTAATGATGAGAGTAATAAGAACTTAAAGATTTATTGTTGCATTTCTTCATATTTATGTGAGCATGTCTCTTAGACTGTAACATTGTTAAAATGTGTTGATGTCTTAAATGCTATATATATAAAAATTGCTGACAATCTCACTGAATTCTTAATGAAAGATACAGCAAAGAGAATATCTCTTTTATTCTTCTTAATAATTATAATGTTAATGTTGCTATGCTGTTGCTATTGTGCTGTTTACAAGATATTACAAGAAAGAAGCATCATTCAAAGTCATAGAGTTGCTATGACTTTGATTTATTAAGATGTTGAAGATGAAATAAATGTAAGTTATGTGTAAGAAAGAGTTTCTTATATATTGTGATTAAATAAAGAGATCATCAATCTAACTGATTTAGAAATAAAGAAAAGTTAATTTCATTTATGTTTTGCATATTATTCATCATCAAATAAAGCTGAATCATCACCTATCTAAATGTAACAAACTTGAAGTATTGTGCAAGATCATCAGCCTAGCTAAGATAGATAACAAGCAAAATATGTAAGAATGTTAAGCAAATCATTACTTACATCTTACTGATTTAACATTGATGATACATCAATGTGCTGAAGAATCAGTGCATAGAAGAGAAGACAATTATTATAATATTATTATGCATTCATATCAAATCATAGTCAAATTTCTCATGCAACAATTAATAAGCAAAGTACTATATAGACAGCCTTTATATACAAATCTTTTAAGTTTCTTAGTTGTTAATCTTCATCAATACAAGATCTTAACATCAAAACTTCATCAAATAGCTGTTGTAACATAGTGTCTCACATTGTTACATATCTTACTCATCAGCCTCTTATAGATAAAAGACTCATGAGTTCACAAAAAGCACATTAAAGTATTGTTTTTTCTGAATTGATCTTGACTGAAGTAAATAATGTAATAAATGCATTACAGAAGACTATTGAAAGTTAAAGAAACATTGATGACTTGATTTTAATATTTATGATAGAAGAGAGACATAATTAAAAGAGAGTGAAAGTTTTGATATTATATAATATTAAGAAAAAACTGAATGATTAAAAATAACTTAATAAAGATTTACAATAATGACATGATGAGTTGAAGTCAAAGTGAATAAGTAATAAAGCTAAAAAGAAAGATTAAAAAGTCTTAACTTTAATAATGATTAACAGTGATTTGATGATGATTTGTGAAAGAAATATAAGCTTATATAATCTACATAAAAGACTTAAAAAAAAGACTCTTATAAATTAAAAGATAATAGTATTAGAAGCAGACTTCTTTTAGTTTGAGTTGTTATCATTTATATTTGATAATGAAGTGACAGTGACACAATGTGAAATACAGATCTTAATGAATGATCTATGAAACAATAGTGATGTAAAGCAAGATAAAACAATGTGAATGTAAACTGCAGACAGAAATTTTACAGAATGTTAAGCAAATCTCTGTACTTACATCAGTGAACTGTTGTGACTGTGTAGTAGAAAAGAATGTAATATTGTTGCTTACTTATCTCTTATTAAGTGTCTCTATTTATGTCTTAGTCATCATTTTCTATATATACTCTACATAGTGTAAATGAATAGGAACAACTTTCTATGGACCGATTCACAATACTGTATGACTTAGATGACCTAAAAGGGAATGGTGCATCTCGCTTCAGATTGCCAACTTCCTTACGAAGTACTAAGGTACATAAGGAGAGAGCCAGCCATTCGGATTGTTTCAGCATCACGCGAGAGCAAGCTTCTCTGTCCTCCCAAGCCCCTCGCATCCATCTTGACGAACTGGTCCGGTACTAGTATTTGACGAAGACTGATATCATCAATTGTCATGATCGTTAATACTGGTCGGGCCATTGTTCGACGGTTGGCATGGAGAGGGCCACCGTCGGCAACGGACCGCGTCGCGACACTATCATACAACACCCTACGCGTCATAACCACCTCTCCTACGGGATATACTTTACCGAATGAACAGACATGGAGTCCGAATGGCAGTGTCATCAGCTTGGGTCGACGATTCTTCGCAACAAAGCCTGCGTCAAGGCCAAAGGCACACACCGGAAGGACGACGAAGACACCCCGAAAGAAGGCTACCACAACCACCAAACCGGCCACGAGTGAGAGCCCTTTGACAACGAAGGCCAAACCAAAAGCGAAGCCCAAAGCGAAGCCCAAAGCGAAGCCCAAAGCGAAGCCTAAAGCGAAGCCAAAAGCCGGAACGACTGCAAAAGCCAAACCGAAAACGAAGGCGAAGTCGAAAGCCAAGCCGAAAGTCCGAGTAAAGAAAACCGCCGTGCAGGTAGCGGAAGCGACGGCCAAGAAGGAGAGAGCTCGGATCACGGAATTGAGAAAGAAAGCCTTGACTGTTCCGAAGGCACTCCCTGCGACCGCATTTACAGTAATCACCGTCGAACTCTCCAAAGGCGGTCATTCATTGGCCGGGAAGGAGGCTTCTGCGAAGTACAAATCCCTCGCGCCTGAAGAGCTCGAGGTAACGTCCACATTCCTAACGAGTCAAGCACTACTGACGGCTTTCTTCTTCAGCATTACAATCACCTCGCCAACACAAATGCGGCGGCCAACAAGGTTGCCTACAACAAATGGATTCTTACCCATACGCCCGACGAGATCCGTATAGCGAACAATGCACGAAGAAAGCTCGGAAGACTTCTCAAGACGTCTAAGGCTCGCCGCCCTCTCCATGACGAGAGACTTGTGAAAGGTCCGGTCACCAGCTACCTGCGCTTCTTCGTAGTGAGAATAGGCACTGGGGATTACAAACATATGGCTGTCAAAGAAAGGACTAAGCTAATCGCCAGAGAGTGGAGAGAGCTTGGTGCGAGCGAGAAGAAGGTGAGCTTCCCATAGCCAGAGATAATTGGCCTTGACAAACATCCTGCTGACTCACGTCCGTTCTGCAGAAGTACTACGACGCCTACGCACAGGACAAGGCACGATACCAGCAGGAGTTCAAGACGGTCTATAATCGTGACCTGCGCCCGCCCGCTGCTGCTGCGGCCGCTTAAATCGAGCTTGGTATGACCATGGACCTCAGAGTGTGGGCAGCGTTTCGGCATGAAGAGAGGGCAAAGCCGGCTTTCATTTTGTAGCCCGGTGGAGCTGGTCAGCTAAGGTGTCCCCCTCGGCCGCTGATACCAACTTATCGGATTTTATAGCTCATGGCTCAGGTGGTTATGTGAGCATCGGTGGTTCCATCAAACACTCTGTACCCGTTATCCTGTACTCTTAGGTAGGTAGTCCATTTGAGTGATCAACGCTCGTTCCTTAGTATGATCAACACTGTATATCAATGTACAGTCTATCGATCAGGACACAATCCCCTAGAACTGAGTCACAAGGCTCATTGAGAGATCGTCTGCTTGGACCCAAAGATCCAATCCTGACCAACAAAGTAGGCACTGTATCAAAATAACAGGACTGTCCTTCATAAGCAGAACCTTACGCTCCTAATCGGTCCAACCATTCGAACCTTGCCACCTGCATCCATCTCGAAGAGTATGTAATTCAGAATCCCTGATGGGTGTTTCTCCCATGGACTGGAGACGCGGTTATTTAGTGTGTAGGTGAGAGGGCACTCAAAGCGTGAGCTATTGATACCGTAGGTAATGTAGAGTACAGCGAAGCTGTTATCTCTCTATTTACTCTCAGTCAGGGTGGCCTGCTTGACACCACCCAAGATTCCATACAGCTCCAACGACGCCTGACGATTCTCTAACCGTTGAATCTCCCTTTCGGTCGCTTTTGCTTCACCTCTCCATTCCTTCACATATATGTCCAGCTTTGTCTCAACCCTTGCTGTATCGTTCCTAGCATCCTGTCGGTCGTCACAGACTTGGCCACGAACGTTGAACCTCCGTTTCGGTCGCTTTTGCTTCACCCTCTTCACTCCTTCACATATTCGTCCAGCTTTGTCTCAACCCTTGCTGTATCGTTCCTAGCATCCTGTCGGTCATCACAGACTTGGCCACAAACATTGAACCTCCGTTTTGGTCGCTTTTGCTTCACCTCTCCACTCCTTCACATATCCATCCAGCTTTGTCTCAACCCTTGCAGTATCGTTCCTAGCATCCTGTTGGGCGTCATGGACCTGGCCATGAATGTAATATGTGTTGAGTAATGCCAGAGCCGCCGGGTAGAGGAACTTACTGAGGACTAATAACTATCTTAGCAGTGTTTCATTTTATCATTAGAAGAACTTATGATCTGGAATGTATTTCTGTGTCACCTTGGAGACTGGTGGATTGATTAAAGATTTTATAATATGTGTCATCTTGAAGACTGATAGATTTGTAAAGATTCTTATAATATGTTGATCTTATATGATCAGAAGGTATTACATTATAGTGACTTACTGTGTTGGCAGTTGTACCTAGTACTAGACAATGAGACTCAACAGGTGGTGTCTGATTAATTGATTGATTGATTGATTGATTAATTGATTCATAGATGACTGAGACTGCCTAGGCTGCCATACACTGCATAACTATAAGCAGCTAGCACATATTGATCTTATCTTCATTATTATCTTGCTGTCATCATCACTGTCACCTCATGAACTAACTGATACAAATTCTAACTTTGCTCTCTGTAATCTTTCATGTTTTTCTTAATTCTGATGCTTATTAATCTTCTTTTCTTGTAATTTAATGTTAATATCTTTCTTTAACTGTCATCAATAAAAAATAAACATTGCTGTAAACAATTAATTGTTTTTTCTGCAGTCTGAAGTGTGTAATTATTGAATTTTTTATTTTAAACTACATCTGAGAATGTTAGATCTTCTGATGTCTCTTTTACAGTCTGAAATTGTCTCAAAAGATTGCTTCATAATATAAGTATAATGACTGCTTTGACTAATGCAGAGTTTTGTAGAATCTTCTTTGTATCATTAACTTGTCTCAGTAGTTTCTTTCTTAGATTCTGAGTTTGTGAGCATTTCATCAGCACATGATGGACAGTCTGAATGCTCAGATTGCATGAACATCATGAAGAGTCTGTTTGATCTATGACATGAAGATAATGGATCATGTCAATCTTCCCTGTGCGTAGCTGAGTAATGAGGGAGCTTATGGGTCGGCGGAGTCTGGTTAATTGAAAGAGCAGGAAGTTGAGATACAAAGTACCCTCAGAACGCTTTACCGCATGGAGTAAGTCACATGTGCTCAACTCATACGACAAAAACCAAGACGCAGGTCGAAGCACAACGACGTTGGAACCGGAACCGACCTCTGGCCTACTTTTCGAGTGATTTTCCAAATCAAGGCTGCTTCGCATTAGTATTGCGGGCCATATTCGTATATACGAAGTATAACGAGGTAAAATCGAAGACCAAGAAATTAATATTGTGGCTGGGGATGCACCGCATGGGTGCCCGCCATTCGGGTCCGTCGATTGTCTAGGTGCAGGACTGTGTTACACTATCGCGATATGATGCCTTTTGACCACATATAACGACCCACCACCCCTACACACGCGACTTCCTCGACGTCGTTTGCGTTTCTTACTCCTTTTCGCGCCGACTGTAGACATACTGCCTCACCACCCTGCTCCCAGAGTCGACGATACCAACTCAACCTCACCACCGCAACCTCCCATCCGCAAAGATGCACTTTCCCCATCTCGCCCTCGCCCTCTCCCTCTCCCTCCTCACCTCCACCGCGCTCACCCACCCAAACCTGCAACCGCGCCAAAGCGGGCCCGATCCAGCGTAAGCGCACCACCCCTGACGCACCAAATCCCAACTAACCCATCCCGACCCCGCCTCAGCTCCGCCGCCGACCAATTCTCCTCCGCAGCCGCACAGCTGATATCCCTCTACATCCCGCCAACCCTCGCCGTGCCCTTCGGCGTCGCCGTCCAATCCGCCGCCTCCGCGGCCTCCATATCCGGCGACATCAACAGCATCGAAGAATCAGCCCTGACGGCCGCCACGCCGCCAGCCTTCCTCTCCGCGCTACCGACCGTGTACAGCTCGAACGTGCTCGGCCTCGAAAGCGCCCTCAGCGCGCTACGCGGCGCCGCGAGCACGGGCGTGGCGGGCGCGGCGCGCGTGACGACGGGGACGGATTCGAGCGGGAGCACGTTTACTAGCACGGTCCCTGGAGCGACGGGCGCGGCGGGGGTGGTGGTGGTGACGACGACGGATTCGAAGGGAGCTACGGTGACGAGCATGGAGACGAGTGCTGCGACGGGGATGGGGAATGCGACTGGGTCGGCGGCGGTGCTGGTGCTGACGCTGTCGAATACGCTGGGCTCGACGTACGTCAGTAGCACGACCGTCGTGGTGCCGATGTCCGGGTCGAATGGGATGGCGGCGATGGCGACGACGACGACGGTCGCGGCCGTGGTGGTGACGACGACGGATTCGGCGGGCGCGACTGTCACGAGCACGCAGAGTGCGCCTTCTTCTTCGTCGATGTCGGCGTCGGCGGTAAGTCTTCCGCCTGTCCTGTACATCTTACGCGTGGCATATTTTCTCGACGAAAGGGGTTGTAGGGGATGATCGACGCTAATTGGTTACAGTCCTCATCCACGCCTCCTCCTTCCTCGTCCGCCGCGCCCCCTCCCTCCTCGAGCAGCAAGAGCGGCTTCGCAGCCCCGACACATGTCCCCATCGCTGCTGCGGGTGCAGGCGTGCTTGGTCTTGTTGGGTTGCTGGCTGCGCTTTGATCTCAGATCTTCCCATCGCTTGTCGAGGGGTCGATAGTGTAGTCTTTCTTCGGGTAATGAATGGGATGGAATGTTAATTTGGGGAGACAGAGAGCCGAGATGGGCAGAGGCAGCGGTTGAGAGATCTCTTCGCAGTACCATAATATCGGGCTCTCTATGCCAATCCTCCATGTGTACACGGCTTCCGCGCACATGCCGATGAGGTCTTCCGGAGCTAGGTACTATGGTCGTTCGGAGCGAGCTTTCCATTTAACTTGGCCGATATCACTTGGCTTGATCGGCGTCGTCATGTAATCAGAGCGCGTTTACCTTCGGTCCATCCAAGTGTCTCTGGTGTTTCTCAGCGCTTTGAATTCGAATACAGAAGTTTAATTCTTGTCTATCCAATTGGTCCTATGTGCAAGCGTAGGTACATTGTACAAACACTCATATACAGATTTTCCTTCCCCACCCTTTTCGTCAATATCCTGAAGCCCTAAGTCAAAGAATCGTATATGGCCGGATCATAGCCCTTAGCGACATACCGTGCTAGCCCGCCATCACGGCCTCACTAGCTTTTAGACTCCCTACCACGGTGAAACAGATGAGCGGTGAGACGGCGTAGGAGATCTACAGGCACGATACACCGTCAGCTCAACTCCAACTCCTTCGACAATCGAAGAAACCGACTATAAGGGGAAGACGTACGGTCAAGAACTTAGCAATGGCCATTTTCTCGGATTCCCTACTACCATTGACATCGGCAAGGGCAGTCAGTTTCATGGCGGGCGGGCCGGTTGGCATGAGCATCAGGCAGAACCAGAGCATGGGGTCTTGCGAGAGCCAATTGGTTTTGGCGGCGACGGCGTAGATGACTGAGATCGAGATGCTGTATGTCATTAGCCTTTTGTATGTTACGCCTGTGGGCAGACGAGTGGTTCCAGTTCTCTGATTCTGTCGAGGAAGGATGAACAGCTGTAGGGCATGACTTACACTGGCCATACGATGAATCGAACCACGAGGACAAAGACCATCGGCACCCAAGGCACCTTGCCGCTATCCTCTCCTCTCTTCATCTTCCGCATGCTTGTGCTCAGCTTCACGCCCACAACCACAACCTGCAGCGCCGCGAAGAGACTACCAATGTTCTCGATACTGCTCGTCAACCACGCCTTGAAGAAACCGCCTTCCTGCTGGTCATTGAAGAAAGCGCGATGCAGTGGTGGCGTAAGGCCAATGGTCCCGCCAATTACAGCGCCAATCAAGGGAGCATTAAGGAAGGAGTACATGAAATCAAGAAACGTCTGCGCCCATGACGGGAGCTTGTCCCAATATTTCTTCCCTTGGCCATAGGCTTTGCGACCGGTCTGTTGGCCGCGACGAACGAGCGGGTCCGGAAGGAGCGATGTTTCCTCATTAACATTTACATCCTCGTCGTCGTGGCCAGCGCTTCCATTCTGCTGCTCAGTAGGCCGCAGCCGGCCTTGCTCCACGTCCTCGGTGCCTTCAACGCCTCCGTCCGCTGCGTCTGCTTCATCGCCATCTTCCTCTTCTTCCTTCTGGTCCGGCGCCTCCTCGCCATCCAATAGCTTCGGCCCAAGCGCAAACGTGAGCGAATTGCCCACAATTGCGCATACCAAGAAGTATGATTTCGCGCGTTTCACGGCTTCTGAAGAGGTGTCGCTGTCGGACATGAAAAGCTTGGTGAGTATGCCGGTAGCGTCGAGAGACTGAACGAGGAGGAGGGGAAGAGAGGTAGTGTTGTTGAAGCATATGGCCGGGGTGGTCCATGACGGCAGCTTGAAGAAGCGGGTGGTAACGTATCCGAGGAGCATAGAGGTTAGAGTGTAGATGAGAGACCATACTGCCAAAACACATCAGCTCCTCGTTCCAAACACATGAAGCCGGTAATCCAAGAAAAAAACACTCTGGATCGAAAGGACATACTCAGTATCGGCACATATCTCATCGCAGTATCCAGATGCAATTGAGACCCCACATTCGTAATCAACAGCGCCGGCAAGAACATGCGCACACATAGCTTTGAGATGTCCTTCGCTGAGGAACTTGTGAGTAAATCGAATTGCGCTGCGATAACGCCATAGCCGATGGTTAGGAGGACGGAGAGGGAGGCCTGCAAGGCTCCCAGGAAAGGGGTGAGTATGCTTTCAGAAGACATTGTAGAAGATCATAAATCAATTGTACATAATGTGAGTAGTGTGGCTCAAACCATGCTGTTGTAGCAGTGGAAAACTCTGGAATAGAGAACTTTTGCAAAGTGTAAATAATTATTTACACTTCTAGGATAGATTTAGTGAATCAGATTTTTATAAATTCAGCCCTAAACAGAGTTCTGAAGTGTTAACAGTTTTCACATTGTAAAAATCATTAACACTTCATTTACACTATGAAACTAGTCTAGTTAGATCTAGCTTAATAAATTATTATGACTTCATGCTGTGATGAAGACTTAAGAATTAAACATTAAATTTATATATTAATACTATTTCTCTCATACTTTATCATTATACAGATTATTCAATTGATCATATAAATTAATTAAATTTCATAACTTTCATTTTTAAATCTAATTAACTGTCAAACTCATTATCTGCAATTATACTGTTTTCTTTATCTATTTTTAACATCTTAATGCTCATTAATTCTGTTCTGACTGCAGCTCTTATCACTTTTATTTATTTTACTATTTTTTTTATCACTTTCATTATTATCTTCATTTATCTTATTATTCTCATTATCATTCTCATTCACTCTGTCATCTTTCTCATTTTTTTTATCACTCTCATCATCATCACTGTCTTTTATACAGATCTCACAGTCATGTATAATTCTCAATTAATAAAGAAAAAAAACACTATTTTGCTGCAGATCTGTCTGCAAAAGCAATTAACATATAGTGTTTTTAAAAAGAAAATAAAGTTTTGATAAAAAATTAATGTAAAGTTTATTTATAAGATAATGTGATCTTATAACTTTTTAAAACATTATATAAAATCATTAATAAAGAAAAGAAAGCAGTATTTAATTAATTTTGTTATTAACAGTAAAAATTTAGAAATTAATCTTATTAAAGTTCTTAATGCATGAATTGAGATGATGAAAGAAAATAAAATAAAGAAGTAAGTAAAGAAAAAGACTGTAGAAGAATTGACAGAACAAGAATGTTAAAATAAGAATATAAAAGATAATTTAATGTTTTAAATAAGTAAAAAAGAAAAGAAAAAACAGTAATTAAAGTTCTTAAATGACTTTGACACAGAAGACAGTGACAATAAAAACTTATTTAATTTATATAATTTTTTTATTTATTATATTATTGCATTTTCACAAGTCTGCAGTTCATTCATCACTTCATTTATTACTTTATTCATCACTTCATTTACAACTCTCTCTCACAGTCAATTCAGCACTTCAGCAGTTTACATTAAACTGTAATAGCAACAGTAAAAATTCATTAAGTATTTAAGATAAAATCTTTTACATACTGAGTTTTTTACAATTTAAGCTCTTATTATCATGTTTAAAAGTTATATTTAGTGAGAGAATTCAAGTCAGAATATGAAAATATATGTTATAGAAATGAGAGTAAGAGTTTTAAAGATAAAAATAAAATTATTAAAGACTTAAATTAAAGTCAATGAGACTGAATGAAAATGAATGATAAAAAGAGAGATTTTTATTTAAATTGATTAACTAAATACTTAATTAAATATATAGACAAATTAAATATTAATTATATTAAGTAAATTAAAGAAAAATCTTATTTAAATAGCTAATAAATATATTTTTAAAGTCTGAGACTTTAAAAGAAATTAACTTTTAGATGCATTGTTTTTTTTAAATACATAAAATAGTTAATAAATAAGATATATATTATATAAAAAGCAGTAACAGACTGCTGCTGAAATTAAAGCTAAATATTAAAGACATTAAATAGTTAAAGATTCTGAATCTATTTAAATGTTTATTTTATAGCAATTTAAATATTAAAAAGAGTTTTATTAAACATTTATTGCTACTTATTAAGAGTTTAATCATCTTAATAAAATTTTATAATATCTTAAAGTTATTAATAAGTTTAATTGCTGTACAGATAAAGCTGTAAATAATTATTATAAATTTAATAAAGATTTTCTTACATTTAAGACTTTTTTATAATCTGAAAATTATTCATTTTATTTTTATAAAACTCAGCAATTAATTCAATAAGACTGTTTAAATACACAATATTTTAATATTTAAAGTTATAATACTTCTTATATTTTAAATAAAAGAATCACTGATTCTCTGTTGATCAGTAAATAATTTAAAATATTTTATTAATAAAGTTTTAAATTATTTCTTCATTTATTCATTCTTCAACTCTCTTAATTGTACAGATATACTGTTAAAGCTGTTAATATTGAAGATTTAAATGTCATTAAAGTATTTATTAATATTGAAGATATAAATGCTCAATGATATTATTGTTAGGCTGGGTGCGCGGGTTGCCTATAGGTCACGCGGGTCAGGGTTGGGTCCGGGTATTGGGTCGGGTCGGGCTAACTTTTATCCAGCCGGGTCGGGTGCGGGTTAACCTGACCCGACCCGCGTAGGGTCACGGGTTTTTCACAGGTTATATATAGCCTTAGTAAGCACGTGTATGCGCTTAGTAAGCATATATATTGGCTGAGTAAGCACATACACATGCTTACTAACATGTGTTTCTAACGCGCACCTTCGCGAAAAGTCGTGATTTTCGTAACTTATTCAGTAATATATCTTGCGACCATGTAATTTATCCCTATATGGCTAGTTAAGGTGTAATTTATTATGACTAATATATCAATAAGCTTCCGCATTTTTGAGCCCTAGCCCTGATCTTACCCATAATGGCTAGCTTAGGATTCTCGGGTTTAACCCGCGCGGGTATGGGTAGGGTTGGTCCGTGCACGAACCCGGGTCGGGTGCACTTTTTTCCGACCCGACCCGACCCTACACCCAGCCTAATTATTGTAAATAGTTAACAAATAAAATTTTAAATGTTTAAAAAGATTGAAAAGCTGAAAAAGTCATTGTGAAAATAACTGTCAAATTAAAATAAGATATAAAGTCAGTTTAAAAAAAAATTGATATTATATTCATTATAAAATAGTGTTAAACTTCAGAAACAGAAGAAGTTGTTGAATATTTAACACTGTAAATTTATACATTATTATTAAATAATTGTACTATAAATATTTAAATACTTTACTGCATATAATGATGCTGTGTTTCATTATTTATATTATTAAGTTAAAATTTAAAGAAATTATACTTCATTAAAGCTATATATTAATGCTGAGACTAATTGTTAAAGATCTTAAGATGCATTATAATAAGCTCAATAAGTAGAGTAATAAGTAATGAATTATTTATGTTGTAACAACAGTGAGATAAAGTGATATATTAAGATGAAGAATTTAAGTGATGAAATTACATATTAAATTTTTATAAATTTTTATATTGTCTCATTAAATTTAGTGACTGAAAGAATCAATATTCTGGCTGAAAGTGCAAATTCACTTGAAGTGTAAATAATTATTTACACTTTGCAAAAGTTCTCTAATCAGGGCATCACAAGGTACGAAATCAGGCTTGGCACCGATTAGATAGCTTGCCGTGCATAGCTGCGTCATAAGGTATTTGTACCTTACATAGGGCTGTACCGTACAGCATCTGCAACAGAACACTGTTATCATCCGTTCTTCATTGACTGTATGATGTTTTCACCTTAAGGTGTATAACATTTCCTTCATGATCTTTTGCGTGCAGGGATGTGAAGTCGGAAACATGTACCATTCTGCGATGCAGACGCACCAGCAGCACCTTTCACCTCCCACAGCTTTCAACGCCAACCAATAGACTACCACCAACCCCACCATGGCATCCGAAAACAAGAAGAAGCTGGTGCAGAGCACCCTGACAACAGCGTTCTTCTCCCCAACCTCGCGCGACGGGGACCCGGAGTCACGGTCCCGGTACTTCTCCAAGCCCGCCGCTCCCCCACCTCCAGACCTCATACCACCGCGCTCAGCATCACCCCCCGAAACCCTCCCATCACCATCAACCTCCCAGCAACCAAACACATCTACCACAACCTTTTCATCTCACCAACCCGCCAACACCAAACGCAACCTCCTCCTCGCCCACACCGCCGCCGAGACCAAACGCCTCCTCCCCACCATCCTCGCCCTCCTCCCCTCCAGCCCCGCGCACGGCCACCTCTACACGCCACACAACACCCCGCGCCTCGACCACAGATACTGTCCACGCTTCACCTGCCCCATCCCCATCCCTTCCCCACCCACAAGCCCCCCAACAAGCACCCCCACCCCCGGAACCCCCATCCAAGTCCTCAACACCGACACCCTCAACGCCGCCCTCTCCCTCTCCCAACCCCCCTCCCCCTCCCACCCCTCCCCCACTCCCCCCAACTCACCCCGCCCCCACACACACCCCCCCAAACCCGTCCTAATCCTGAACATGGCCAACGCCCACCGCCCCGGCGGCGGCTGGCTCCGCGGCGCCCTCGCGCAAGAAGAATCCCTCTGCTACCGCACCTCGCTCTCCTTCAGCCTCAAAAACCGACACTACCCGCTCCCCCTCCTGGGCGGCATCTACTCCCCCACCATCGTCGTGCTGCGCGAGTCCCTCGCGGCCGGCCACGGACTGCTGGATCTGAGCGCGCCGGAGACCCTGCCGGTCGTGAGCGTCGTCAGCGTTGCTGCTGTGCGGGAGCCGGAGACGGTGATGACGGGGGCGGACGGGGACGGGGACGGGGACGGGAGTGGGGAGGAGGGGGAGAGGTATAGGTTTGCGGCGGACAGGGAGGCGATGAAGGAGCGGATGAGGGTGGTGTTAAGGGTCGCGGCCGTGAATGGGCATAGGAGGTTGGTGTTGGGCGCGTTGGGGTGTGGGGCGTTTCGGAATCCGAGGGGGGTGGTGGTGCGGTGCTGGAGGGAGGTGTTTGGGGAGGGGGAGTTTGCGGGGGGGTGGTGGGAGAGGATTGTTTTTGCTGTTATGGATGGTGGTGGTGGGGGTGGGGGTGGGGGTGGAGTGGATGCGGGGAGGGATGGGGACGGTAATTTTGGCGTCTTTTGGCGGGGGTTGGATGGGCTTGTTGTTTGAGGCGTTGGAGTAGGAGGGGTTTGGGGGATGGGCGGTTGGGCTGTATACGAGGTTTGGTTGTCTATACTGGTGCTTCTATTGACGAAGCGTATGAACTTACTATCAAAACCGGCTGGGACGTTTCTCGATCAGCTATCGTGGCTGTATAAGTCTTCTTGCTGCGGAGTGCACTAAGATGGCCGTGAGGGTGTATATGGTCGTGACGGTCAAGTGTTCCTGGTGAGGTACGGTACATGGCACCGCCGCAGCCCGCCCCTTTCCACCTGCAAACGCCACGAGACGAACCAACAAGTGTAAGCATCAGAGCACGAAGATAGATACCATTGCATTGGCCGGAAGTTCTTCCTCTTCATAAAGATGTTCGCGTGGCAGATAACTAGAGATGCCACCACCCTGAGAACATGGAACAGATATACTCCGCCAACATGCAAGCGACAAATAGATGATGGCGCACATGTAGTTCGACGTATACCATCGCGACCCATCTGAACCCCACACAGAACTCTCGATATCCAGCAACGTATACCAGTGTCCCCAACCCAGCCCACTCCAGCCCCGCTCATCGAGCTCCGGACCCAACACCTCAACCCCAAACCTTCTCTCCGGTCCCGGACCCCTGCCCTACTACGACCCACGGAAAGCATCAAAACGTTTATACGTATAGCCGATAAACGGCAAACTCATCTCGGCCTCGTGCTCCTCGCCCGCGATCTGCGTCTGGGCCCGCAGCGCGGCCGAGTGGTCGCTCTGGTCGATCTCGTCGATGGGGAAGTAAGAGACGTCGACGTTGGAGTTGAGCTTTGGCTCGAAGGGGGCGCGGATCTTGCGGAGTTGGTCCCAGATCACACCGCGGAAGAAAGGGTGGTTCTTGATCTCTTGGGCGCCGCCGGCCCTGCCGAGGCGGTTGGTGGAGTCGCACAGGAGACTGGAGGTGTGGAAGGTCAGTGGGTGGATCGGATCGTTGGTTGAGCGATGAAACTCAGGAATTGGGTAGATGTGTGCATGAGCCAGGGGAGGGATTGCGCGCGTGTCAAAGTGCGCTTCGCTGATTAGGTGGGCAGAATTTCGGTGAAACGTACCTTCGGATCAGATGCTCTGCCTCGGGCCCAAGCTGGATGTCCTCGGGGAAATACAACGTTTCCTGCCATGCGACGATCTTGCGGTACGTATCGTGCGGATCATCCGCACAGAACGGGGGCCAACCGATAAGGCACTCGAACATGATGGCGCCCAGAGACCACCAATCGCATTCGAAGGAGTACCCCTGACCGCCAAAAATCTCGGGCGCGATATAGTCAGGCGTTCCGACCGTCGAGTATGCCATGATGCGCCGTGATTTACGCCACGTGTTGACCTGAGCCCGATTGCTCACTGTAAGGTTGATTTGATCGAGCGAGACGGAGTTGCGGTCCCGAGGTTTACTAGACGTGCCTTTGAGTAATTGCTGGTAGAATGAGTTCTCGTGTTGCTTATGGAAACCGGTGGAAAGACCGAAGTCGGTAAGTTTGATATGACCACCGCGGTCAAGCAGGATGTTGTCCGGTTTGATGTCACTAGGAGATTATCAGTAGCCGCTTTGACAATGTATCTGACCTGATAGATGGAGATGATGTAGCAGTAGAATCAAGAAAAAGGCAAGACGCTCGACCACGAACGCGAAAGCTTCTTTAGGCCGGAGCAGTAGCAGCCCATACAAAGGAGAAATAGTCAGTAGCGCTGGTAGCGAACGAGCAACCTACCGATGAATGTAACCCAATTTGTGAACGGCTTCAATCGCCAAGACGATTTCGGCCATATAGAACCTCGTGATGTCTTCCGAGAAGATCTCATACTTGATCAACATAGTCATGAGATCACCTCCGGGCAAGAATTCCATCAACATATATAAGAAGACAGGGTCCTGAAACGTCGTGTGTAACTTCACGACCCAGGGACTGTCTGACTCGACCAAAATGTCACGCTCCGAACGTACGTGGGCCAACTGGTCCTTTTTGAACATCTCTGTCTTCACTAACGACTTGAGCGCGTATATCTTGCCATCTGTCTTTCGCTGCACCAGCTTCACCTCGCCGAAAGCTCCTTTACCGATGACCTTGAGGGTGCTGAAATTCCCAGGAACCTCCTTGGTCCGGAGGAAGCGAAGATATTGAGCTTCTCCTTTGCGCATGTTGTCGCGTCTTTGCAATTTTCGAGTCTCCGATTGATTTGGCTCTGCCATCACTCGATCGAAGTCTCGACTCCTATTAGCAACCCAAAAATTAGCCACGAATTTGTTGTAGGTCGCTGAGTGAACTTTGGTACCGCTCCGACAGCGATGGTGGACACCCTGCTGCAACAACATCCGAGGTGTGGGGCGTACCGAATGTTACGTTCGCGGGCTCGCTGAACGTTCTGTTCAAAGAATGACTTGACCATCGCATCCACTACCTTGCCACGTTTTGCAATGTTTGACGAGTACTTCTCAGGGTTCCTCTCCGGAGGTTCTTCATCACCAGCCAAGCGTGAAGTGGAGCCATAGCCGGGGATAGGCGGCACAAGATGGTTACTAAGCTGTTGTTGCCCCGTCGCGCCAGCAGTGTGAGGTCGTTGACTCGGCGAAGGATGGCGGCCGTAGGCAGGGTTTTGACGAGCGCTGTTTCCAAGGTTCTGGTTGGAGAATTGGTTCACGAGACCGTTGGTCGCATCGGTAGTAGCGTAGCCACCCTGACGTTGTTGGTAAGATGGCTGTGGGCTCTGGATATTCTGCTGCTGGTACGGGCTCTGATACTGGCTTTGCTGCTGCTGGCCGTAGTGAGGTTGATACGGACTATTCATGAAGTACCCCGCGCCGCTCGAATACCCATTGGGACTTTGTAGCTGAGATCCTAGATATTCCTGACTCATCTGTGCACCCTGACCTTGTTGGTTGCTAAATATCGGCTGTGGAAATGTGGACGGAGTCGTCGGATAGGCTCGTTCGTTCATGGGCGTGTAAGTACGCTCATTGTACCCTCCAAGATTGAAGTTGAGACGGTTGTTTGGATCCATTTTGCTCACGTAACTTGGTCTCGATCTCAGTTGAGCTGGGCTAGTCAGTGAAAGAGGCGCGTGGAGAGCTGCTGAACTTACACAGGGGTATATTGCGTCAATACAGCAGACACGTCCCTCCAGGGGACTTGCAAGACTGGTTGTTGAATATATGATATTGCAGAGTGGCGGTACGTTTGGACAGTGTCTAACTGCAGAAGACACTCTCCAGATCAAAGAGTCAGCATTTGCTTTCCTGCACTCTGTGGAAGCAGTAACTTACTGTACCTACAGTAGCGTCGCGCACTCAGGGAGAAAAGATGTTGCTCGCTACCTAATTGAGACTAGGGCGGCGATATTTGAAGAAGGTCCCCTATATATGCGCAGCCTCAGAACATTCTAACGTTGCGTGGGGCCTCCAGTGGCGATGCGACCGTTGGTGGAGTATGGGGTACTTGGACAGAGGAGTAAAGCCAGGCTGGTGAATTCTCTAAGGGGTCAGAATTGTGGATAGAGTCGGTGAAGCTTGACTCGGGGACAAAGTTCCCTTGAACGGAGGCGGTAGCGGCTAGACAAGGATACCCCAGCATTCAAGAACCTGCAGGGGAGCCACAAGCGTCAAAAGGGGAAAGGGGAACGGGAGCAGCACGTGGTTGCGATCAACTAAGTTAGATATCAAAATTGATTATGGAGTATTAGAGATTGATATCGCAATCTGATAAGACAAGTAAGGTACTCCGTGGTGTGTACGGAGTATCGCTAGAGTACGAAGTTACTTTCTCCGGAAGGCTTGTAGATCTTCTCTTTGCCGCTTGATTCTTCTGTCTTTCTTCTGGCGGAGGTGGCACGAGTCTCCCAATGGAGCGCTTAAAAGCTTCACCATACCCAACCTTACGTAATTGAGCCAGTGAACTTTGGTCGGAAGCCCTAACGTAAGTACTGTGACTCCACCTGCAGTTATGAACAGCCCCGAATAAGAAAGGCCAACCTATCTGAGCCTAGAGTGTTGCTACTCGGAATAGCAAAACTTTGCCCAAGCAGAGCCCCATGATAAGTCATCCAACTTCTCGGCGAATATCTAAAATCTACCCATGATTTTTACTGTCTACAGGTAGCGACCCCATCCGTACCTAGGGATTGGGCCTAGGAATTAGGCTCTGCCCCAACATTACACCTAACCGTCCCTAAACTCATGCCTACTTCCATCCGTACTCAAATCTTAGACTCGGGTTTGAACGATGAATTTGGCATGATCTCATGCATGAGTGGTTTAGGTGTGGATTAGGTGTTGATTGTAGGCATGAGTTCAGGCATGAAATAGACGTGAATTTAGCGCTTGAAATTGCGTATACAAAGCTTTGGATAGATTGGGGTGAGAGTTTAGGTGTGTATTAGGTGAGAAAGCCTGGATGATGGGTGCAGATAGGGAGGGTAGAGTTACGGGGTATAAAGTAGAAAGTTCAATGAAGATAGGGTAGAAGCGAGAATCAAAAATATCGCCGTGAGAACCTTGAAGAGCCTAGCATAATAATAACATCAACATGGAGATTCCTTTTCTGTACAAGTTCACCGTTTGTGCAGCCCTTACATGAGCTCCTAACTCCTCGAATCCGAACAATCACCCACCATGGCAGACAAGACAGCTTCTCCTGCAGGTGATCGCTCCAAGACAGCCAAGACAGCCCAAGATGCAGGACCTACAGCTTCCAAACCCGCTCCAAAGCGTAACCCAGCATTCAGGATGATGGGTAGCCTATACTTGCCATCCAGTTTTCGAACGATTGTTAACCCCTAAAGGTCTCCCAAACTTCCGCTTCAAACTTCCCTCCCGAAACTGGCTGATCTTCCTCTCCGTCACCGGCTCCTTCACCTCCGCACTACTGTATGACCGACATCAGACCAAACTCGCCCAGCGCAAATGGTGCACACTTGTCTCCCATCTCGCTCTCGAGCCTCTACCCGTCGACACGCTGCAAAGGAAACTGACAATCTACCTGTCCGCGCCGCCGGGCGATGGTCTGAGGAGCGCGAGGGAGTACTTTCAGGAATACGTCAAGCCGGTCCTGGTCGCCGCGGCGTTGGATTGGGAGGTTGTCGAGGGCAGGAGAGAAGGCGACGTGCGGGCTGGACTGGCGGAGAGGGTCAGGAAGCTGCGGAGGAAACAGGGCGAAGCTGGAGAAGTCGAAGCTGGGGAGGATGCTGAGGCTCTAATCGAGCAGACGCGACAGAGGACTGGGATCCGCGACTATGATGGGTTAAGGGGCGACATCGTGATCGGTCGACATACGTGGAAGGAATACGTCCGTGGTCTACACGAGGGCTGGCTCGGCCCACTGGATCCCCCACCACCACCACCAGCCGAGCCATCAGCAACATCACCGCCCGCAGACTCGGCTCTCTTAGAACCGTCAACGAGCACCACCTCGCCCCCGCCCGACGACCCTCAACCAACGCAAGACGACCCCTCGCCAACATCCACTCCATCCCTCGACCCCGCAGCAGACGAAAAAGCCACCGAGACGAAAAAGGCGAAAGAAGCAGAAAAGCCCAAACCCACCACCCCAACCCCACCCTACATCCCCACCACCGACTACGCCACCTCCCCCACCGCACCCACCATCCCCACCGCCTTCGCACCCTCCACGCCCCTCCCCCTCCCGCACATCCTCGGCTTCCTCAACACCCCGACCCGCATCTACCGCTTCCTCACCCGCCGCCACCTCGCCGACGCCATCGGCCGCGAAACTGCCGCCGTCGTCCTCGCTGCCCACAGACCCTACCATCAAACTTCCTCCTTTGCCTCCAGCCTCGATCCGGACTCTGACTCTTCAACCTCAACCGCAACCGCAACCGCAACCGCCATGGACGCGGAAAACGTCGTCGAGAGCGGGACGGCCTACGAGCAAGAGACCGTCCTGCAGCACGAAGAGCGCGAGTGGCATAAGTCGGCCCGGAAGCGGACGGAGGGCGAGGGCGAGCGCGTGTGGTTGGAAGGCGTGGTGCTGGATCCGAGGGTTGCGGGGAGGATGCGGAGGTTTGAGTTGGTGGGGGCGGAGGAGGAGCGGGCGCGGAGGATTGCGGAGGGGGGGGAGGGGGAGTTGGGGCAGGAAGAGGTGGGGGTGGTGCGGAGGGAGGAGGGGGTGGTGAGGAGGGGGTTGACGATGCTGGGGTTGGGTGGGTGGGCGAAGGAGGGGGTGAAGCCGGGGTGGGTGCAAGGCGAGGAGGGGGAGGATGAGGGAGCGGCGTGATCGGATCATGGCGTGGATGTTCGGATTAGTCCCTTCTGGACGACTGCACGTAAAGGAGGACAGTTTCGATGGATAGGTCCACCAGGAGGTGGTGCTGATCTCTGCATTTGGCGTGCGTCCACTCAGCATCATGTCATAGCGGTATCTTGTAACATATGTAGCTTATACTCCTCATCTGCGCAGCGAAGATAGACCGACATCTCTAATCCCATCTTTTTTATATATCCCACCCCCACACAACACAGTTCGTTCAACGCGCGACACTCTCTCTCTGCACTTTCGTCCACGAAAGCACAGACCAAGACGTCCCGTCAGGCTATGCAAAAGGGAAGAAGAACAAAAAAATAAATACTACAAGCTAAGCTGCCTTTCCCACTTCGCCCGCCCGTCTCCGCCCCCTCCATAAATTTCCGCCTCCGTCACACGACGCCCGATTTGCGACGTCCCAGGCTCGAAGAAAGTCTTGACGAACCCTACCACCACACCCCTCCCCTTCCTCCAAGACCGCGATGGCTTAATGTGCTGGTTATGCATGCGAGGGAGTCAATCCCCCTGCTGAAACGCCGTAGCCTCAGGCCAACGCTGGCGCGCGCGGGTGACGTAATCGTCCAGCTGCTTCTTCTCACTCTTCCAGGATTTAAGGAGGTCCAAACCGGCTACTATATCCTGCAACGAGATGTGATCGAGGTCGAGAGCGGCGAGGAGATCCTTTTGGTTCTGCTCGAGGAAGTCTGGTGTGAGTGTTTGCCGGACTTTGACGTATGCTTGAATGTGGGCGGCACTGTGTTTGTGCCGTGCAAGGAAGTCGTCGTTGTAGGTTGAGGGATCGGTGTCGTTCGGGAGGATGGTGGCGAACTCGGGCGTAATGACTTCGGCGAGTTTGGCTGGGAGGGGTGAGGGTAAGGAGTCGAGGGTTCGGCGAAAGTGGATGATTTGTTCGTGGAGGGTTGGATCTGAGGGATCGATCGAGTGGGCGGCCAGAAGACATCGTAGGGCGAGGGCGTACTTTTCTGTTCGAACCATCAGTACAGAGCATAATGTTTGAGTATGGTATGGGAACTTACTTCGACGAACGAACACTTCGAATCCCACGTTCTGTGCCTTGATGTTCTTCGCACTGAATTCTAGTAGCGGCCCAAGGAATTTCATTGCATCCTTTAGAGGGTCTGCTGTTTGTGCAAGGATTTTCCCCAGCGGGTCCGCGTCTTCCTTCTTCTTATCGCCGTTCTGATCGGTCCCGGCTGTGCTCGCCTTTTTAGCTTCCTGTTTTCCAGCATCCACTTTCTCTTGCTTCTGCTGATCTCTCTTGGCTTTCTTCATTGCTTTCTTTCTCTCGTTCGAGTCCAATTTGTCCAGGTCGGCGGCACTATGCATACCATTCGTCAATGGTCCGTGCGCCAGTTGCGGGTTGTCGTATAGCGCAATATACCCCTTGATAGCATAGACAGCAGCACGCGAGTAGAATGGGTGTTGTCGTAGGTGATCCTCCCATCTCACCATGTCGACGTATGCTCTTATCTGCCCTTTCCGTAATGAGAAGCTGTGGAAGTCGAACTGATCCTCTTGCCAGACATCGAAGATGTTGTAGATTGCAGTGAACCGCTTCAGGGCAAGACCCAGCTTGCCTTGCCGAAGATAAGACTCCCCATCCTCAGTGATGTACCACATACATTGCATATCATTGAGGTCGCCTAATGCTCCACCTAGTGTCTCGTTCCTCGTAAACTTGCTCATCGTCTGTATCGCCGCATCGTTCTCGTCGTTCCGTAACTGATACTTGGCCGCCTTTGAATTGATGTATCGGTCCTTGTCGTCTAGTGATCGAGCTTTTGCCATAGTTCCCGAAGCTTTTCTCGTATTCCCGTAATGCTTCCATATCCTGGCTTTCGTCATGTGATAGTCCACCGATTTGCTTGAGCGTTCTATGGCTTCGTCTATGTTCTGCATGGCTTTCTCAAGGTTGCGGCTAAGGTGGTAATTGTAATGTTGCGCAAGGAAGTACAAAGCTGATAACTCGAAGGTTGATACGTCCCCGTTGACTTGCGGCTCGGCGGATCCATTAGCCTGGTGTGAATACTTGCCGACCCTGTAGCCTTCGACAAGCTGCTCGATTGCGTCTCGTTTGGAGGCATCTGAGTAGAGTGATTTAACATTTGCGAATGTCGACGGTACGCCCTTGTTCAGCATCCGTTGCAAGTACTTGTCAGCTGCCTCTCTAAAGTCGTCTCCGTGTAGAAACTCCAGTGGTATCCGTCGGGCAGCGTCTCCTCGTGGGTTATTCGCTGCGTAATCGTCGTACAGTGCCTTGAGTGACTTCAGGTCTGACTTATCCATGTCCAGCGAATCCTGCAATCCTGCGTAATATGTCTTGTACTCGGCGTTTCGTTCGAGCAATGCTCTGTACGCAGTCTCTGCTTCCTTTTTCCGACCCAATCTCGATAGATAATCCGCTCTCATCTCCATAACCGCCGTCTTGTCTAAGTTTGACTTGCCCACAGCCTCCAAGTGGTCCAATGCTCTCTCAATCTCACCCGTCTCAGCGATAATGGTGTTCTTGTACAGTACCGCTTCCGAATGCTCGATATCAAGCTTTGATATGGGGCTTTTCAAAGTTTCCTCATACGTCGTAAGGACATTCTCTGCTTCCGTAAGGTTCCCAGCCAGATGATATGCAATTGCGAGTGCAGTCCAATGTTGCCTCACTCCTGATCGCGCTTGTAACATTGCTCTCCGGCTCTGAATATAGCCCTCGTAATCCCTCATCTGAATCTGTAGCAAGGCAAGATCACGTTGTATCTGCTGCGAATCTGGCTCAAGCTTCAATGCAAACTTGTATGCCTTTATAGCCTCTTCAAAGTTCTTCTCGGACCGCCATAGCAGACCGTAAACGTGCCAGCAGACATGCGACTTCATGTCATTTCTAAGGGCTACCTTGGCGAGTGCGAACGCCTCTTCAGTGGAGCCTTGCGAGTTGGTAATCAGAGCTTTCATGGCCAAGGTATCTCCATGATTGGGACTTTTACGGAGAATCTGATCCGCCGCCTTGAGACCTTTAGCATAGGGTTAGCCCAAGACTGCAGACGGTGATGATTTAGCGTTACCTTTCTTATACTGCTTGCTCTCATAGAACTTGACAACTTGCCGAAAGAGTGATCCCTCTTTTGAGCTCAATGGCTGAGGCATGATGTAGGCGCACTTTACCAGACAGACGACCGGTCGCTCGAAAGATCAGTCGGAGCTCTCGTGCGGTATGACGAAGGCCCTGGCTATTCACCGTTGTTGTCCCAACTGATGGGGAAGGAAACGAAAGATTAATAGGCCCAGTCTCCAGAATGCAAGTAATACAGACCGTGAGGTCGGAGAAAAGAATATGCTATCGGGCCATTATTGTTCAGTGTATTATCGAAAACTGGCCGCAGATGTTTAGGATCCACGAACGGCATCTGCCGAGCATGAGGTTCTCTCATGCTTTAGCAACGCAGAGTATCGGAGTATAGAACAAGTCTTGCTTTATGCCCCACGTTTACTGGTTACTGTTTGGAAGCCTTGCCACTGTACACAATGACACGGATTCATGAATTTTGGTAGATACATAAGTGCAACATTAACATCACAGTAAGTAACAGATTGCATCACGTTATCACCGTAGCATCGCCAATCCAAGAAGTCCAGTCCCGCCCAGACCAACGCCGTAACCCCGTCTTGGATAGAACCGATGGGCGGGTCTCGCTTTAGTGATCTTGTGCGTTTCTTTGGAAGCGAGTCCAGACCACTGCTTGGATTTCTCGCTGGATCCATTGATCGAATCTCAAGAGACTAAACAAGTCGCCCGAAGCTGTCAACGTCCAGGATTCCTCTGGTGATGATATCAGTGTTCAACGACCGAATCCCAGGTCGAGACGACTCCATAAGGGTAGCCTAGTGTGCCTGGTCAGGTCACTTCATGCTTTTCTCCTCATAGCCATTCCTGTAGACCCTAAGCAGAGATCATCAGCAGTATTTTCACCGCAATCCTTCAGCCATATATCAAACGGTGTTGCTGACGAAGGAAAACTTCCACAGTCCTCGTTCTTGATGCTGTAGGTTCCAAGAAGACTCTCAAGATAATCGACCAAGCCTTGACGTCGAATGGAGTTTCCCACGACATCACCAACCCTAGTAACACATACATCCTTCAGTAGACTGAGGGGTTCCAGGACCTTTTGCTTTTCATCCCAGCTTCCGTGGCTGACTGTGTCTATCCACGAAATTTCGACTGTGTGCAGGCCCGGAACTTGCAATAGAACTCGGCAGATCTTGATGGCATTGGTCCTGATCTGATAGCAATATCTCTCTAGCCCAAAGGACGGATATTCCTCTAACAATGTACCTTTCAGGACGAACGTAAGCCGAAACTTCCGCATGTGTGCAAGGTGAGGAGATAGAATAAGTTTGTCCAATCCGGGATCGCGCCGAAAGTATTTGAAGTTGTAGCCAACCAGTACATCCCAAAGGTTCTCACCATAGAACACCCTCGTAGCTTCGGTGAGGATCTGCTTGTTCGCTCGCAAGATGGTTGGGTGGAACGCATAGGCGGCTGATGTGATTTGGAGACCCTTAAATGGATTGTACTTTGGTTCCTTGCTCTTCAACTTGCGGTATATCTCGTTTCTTAGCTCGAGGGGCAGCTCGAGGAACCGTGACCGATCAGGGTCTGGCATATCGAGACGACAAGACGTCATGAGTCTGTTCAAATGCGAAAATGGCTCACAAAGGGAACCATGTGGGTAGCAGAGTACGTGAATAACATGTAGCTGAGATACAAATTCCTTCTACATGCCTGGAGGATGATGTGGTCTAGATATGATTAATGTTGCGTGATGAAATTGGTGGGGTGACGTCGGTACTTTGACGACCGATCACCGGCGCGACACCCCCTTGCTTGCACGCGTTTACTCCGTGATTCGTTCTTAAACCAAACACCTAATCGAGTAGTAACTTAGCACACCAGGGCGTAAGCCTTACAACAGTGTCACCATGAGAGTAAGATGTTGACCGAAATTTTACCGAGATATGTCCGTGGAACCAGACAAATGTTCAGAGACAGGCTTTGTTGCACCGCGTGTAAAGAAAGGCATCCTGACCTTTACAACTGAAAATACCCTCAATGTCGGTAACAGTACGACGAGAACTTCGAAGAAACGGAAATGGAATTCCGTTACCCTCGAAGAACCCTTGGACGAACCATTTCTCATATCGGTCGGTTTTGTGCTCCAGTACCAATTACTCCCTGTACGGATTATGCTCACCACAGTCCCCGCCAACAGACACTTCCTTCATCGGCTCCCGGCGAGGTCAAGAAGTTGACGGCGAGGCTTCTTCTTCCCCGGTCTCACCTTCCGCTATCGTTTCTCGATCCTATACAAGTCTCCACCGTGGTTCCAACGGCACGGTTGTTCTCAACGCACATTCGAGCATTAGAGTATGAAAGGCCTGGCTCTCCTAATCAGGCATTGGCGATGGTGGCGGAGCTGGAACCGGACGGATCTCTATACGCTGTAGAGCGAGTACAATGTGGGATATACGCATTGTGCAGACTTGGCGGATGGGTGAGCATGGAAGACCTCGAAGCGGCAGCCTTGACTGCAGGAAACTTTGCAACGCCTAGGTTGGACAAGCCATTGGATGTAACTGGGCCGAGGAGTTGGTGGGATTGCGCAGCCATCAGTCCGTTTGACGCAGATGAAGGCCTACAAGCAAAGAGGTCCAAGGCCAACACTTCAGGTATCGTTCAGCTTAGAATGAGGTCTTCCAGATCTCGTACCTCGCCAGATTCTTCGCAAAGTTGGAGGGGTGCAGTGCTTCCTGGGCCAGATGCAATGATGGCTGCCCGGGAAATACCCACTTCAGCAATAGTATCTTGCGAGCAAGAATGTCGTTTTCAGCTAAGCATTGAGGAACTACTCGATACAGTGAGATGCCAGTACCTGGAAGCGTTGTATCTGTCGAAGGTAAATAGCCTGATTGCAATCTTTATGGATTCGACCGTTGACAAGGCTCATAGACCTCCTTGGCGTACTTTGTTAAAGGACCTTTGTCCCGGGCGCGTGCAATCTTCCAGACGGAGCAAAAGGCGCCAATGGCGACATCAGATCTTGCGGAATTTCTACGTGCCAGTGTACTCACACTCGCAGTCTTTGACAAAAAGTATCGGGAAGCCGTACCGCAGATTATACAATCTCTTCCTCGAGGAAACCTCTCCAATGACGAGGACAATATGGGTGCGAACAAGCGCAAGAACAAGAAGAAGCGCTTGGGCAAAGACGGGTTGTACTCAAGGGAAGACGACTACATCAGAAACTGGTGGAGATCTCGAGAATTAGATTCTCATAATGCAGGTCCCAGTGAAGACAGGGATGAAGAGACTAAGAGGCTCATCGTGGAGTTGAGAACGAGGGAGACCCAAATGCAGCTCGTCCTCGTTTTGGAGGTTATGGCTTTGGAGGCGTCGGTCGAAGAAGCGACTGATCATGACCCGTTGAGCGAACAAACGACTCACGTACGAGTTGACGAAAATTTTAAAGCCAAAAAGCGACGGCCGAAAATACGGCAGGATCTGGGTTTACTGCTTGAATTGCTTATCGACAGGCTCACAATTTGGCAATCAGTAAGCCTGCCAGAAGAGATATCAAGGCCTTCCACATCAACAGGCACGAACCATAGTCGAGATCATGTCCGTATGGGACATAAAGGTAATTCATCAGTCACGCACGAAAACAATGAGCGACTGCGTGATTTCTGTGTCGAAGTAATCGTGCCTTTGTGAGTGTCTCATGGTCTACTTGATCATTCCCTTTTTCAATGCTTACCATATCAAAGCTATGCTGCACGGCTCCCTGGGACTTGTTCCACCGTCAATGAAAGATTGGGTGGAGTCAGAGTTCCATCTCCGGTACGGCCGCCAATGCTGAAGTCTGCGAGCACTTCGCAAGGACCGTTGCGGCCCGGAACAGTCATCGACCGCAATATAACCTCACGAGCTCGGAAGACACTGGAACATGAGTTGGCTTTCAAAAGGCCATCTGCTCGGCGGCAACCGCCGTCGTTGCTCCGTAGTGCAACTGCGCCCGCTTTGCCGGGTCTGAAGCGGGAGTCAAGTGAGATGTCGCTTTCAGACATACCTCTCAAACGCCCTAGTGTTGAGAAGTCCAAGCTTTATAGTCAACGCGAAGTTGATTTGAGCGCTATGACCAACGCAACAGAAGCGAAATTGAGACGAAAAGCATCGGTTGAAGAAGAATTGAGAGGCGCAATTGCTACATTGAAGAAACCCAACAGGTCTTTGGCTGTCAAGGAGTTGAATGAGCCCTTTGAGCAAAGGTTGTTCGGCGCGGGAGCAAGCTCTCGAAGTAAGCTTTTTATCTACCTTAAACTTGGATCACTACTGAACCATGACAGAACCGAAAAACCCAGTTCGAAATCCGTTTGGCCAAGGAGTACTGGTTACGGCGACACCGAAGGGTAACCGCAGGAAGAATGTGTTCAATAGCGCGCCACTGGTGGCTAAAGATCCGTCTCCCGAGGTTGAAGAAGTTCCGCGTACCATACCGTCCATTGAACCTCACATCCCTTCATCTGTGACACGGCCCACAACGCTACGACGGTCACCCAACAGCGAGTTCCGTGTGCCAAGAATTCCTATCTGCCCGGTGCGGCAGACCCCCCTATCATCGGTCATGCAGACCCCTACCCGAGGACCCTTGAAGTCAATAGACGCGCTAGCAAATTCACAGCCCGATCGGGAGGAAGATGAACTTTGCCTGGAAATGTCGCCCATGCCACCGAGGCCAAAGCCTTTCCAGACACCCCGAAAAGCTTCAAAGCGTGAACCCAGGAGGTCCTTATCATTTACCGCCACAGCATCGTCAGTCCAGCCTCAGGAAAGCCCTCCAGAACCAATTCGAACATCCGCTCTGGATTTATCTCTCTCCACAGGCGTTGCTGCGACGCCTCTCAAGCACGTGAGGAACAACCTTACTGATTCAGGGGTAGCGGGGGATCTCCAGAAGACCATCCCCGAGCCGTCCACGGTGGATGGATCCAAAACCATTTATGACAGTCTTGGATGGGACGATTATACTGACGATCTGCTTTGAGTGATGTTGAACAAGGAATGCATCTAGCGTTGGCGTTATAGCGCGGGAGGGTTTGGTTTACCACGAGCATTGGAAGGCGCTGCTAGAGAGTAGAACACTGTCACGATTGTGTATTATTAGACCAGCGTGACGGCCCACAAACAGAGATTCTTATGTATTGAGGCCCTCGGCACGATCTCGCCTCTAACGTACTTGCATTGCGCGACTGTATACTCCAATTCACGGTCATCAGTGGCAGTGAGGGACCCCAAGATATGACCGCACCCGAGCCCACCTCAGTCATAACACTACCAGTTGCAATTACCTACCTAGCTTCCTACCAATAAATGCCCATGAACACAATAGCTACCAATACTTCCCAATCACTCATTCTAGCCTCTACTTCTCCCACACTGTCCTCCCAAGTCCCGAAACGCTCACCATGCCTCGCAAGTCCAACATATCCCAAATAACCACCACCGCTGACGAGGGCGCGGGCACGGGTACGGGTACCGGCGCAGGCACGCCCTCCAAAGAAAAAGAAGGCATCAGCGTCGAAGTCAGTTCTCTCCCCAAAAATCACTCACACAAAGAAACACCCCCTCCCCATCTCCTCCACAAACACTCTCATCTCTTCTAGCCCATCCGGAGGCCCCCCCCCCACCTCCCACACAAGCACCACAACCAGCGTCAACACAAAGCCCACTAACAGCGCCAAACCTTCCACCACGCAGGACCTCAGCCTCCCACGCACCATGGTCCAGCGCCTCGCCAAAGGCGTCCTGCCGCCCAACACCATCATCCAGAAAGACGCCATCACGGCCATATCCAAAGCGGCGACCGTGTTCGTCAGCTATCTCAGCTCGCAGTCTGTCTCTCTCCTCCTCCTCCTCCTCCTCCTCCTCCTCCTCCTCGCCCTTTCTCCGTCCCCTTTCCACTTTCCACTTTCCACTCCTCCCCTCCCCTTTTCCTCCCCTCAGCCACCCGTATCCGATCCCAACTAACGGTCCTCACAGCGCCAACGACAACACGCGCCTGTCGTCGCACAAGACCATCACGCCCAAAGACGTCATGGACGCGCTGCGCGAGATCGAGTTCGAGCCCTTCCTGCCGCGGCTGGAGAAGGAGCTCGGGCGGTACAGCGAGGTGCAGACGGATAAGCGGAATTCGTACAGGCGGAAGGCGAGGGAGGAGAAGGCTTTGGGGACGGTGGGGAGGGAGGGGGTGGAGGGGACGGT
>JAABUY010000685.1_pt1 | contig 55566 bp, 62 predicted proteins | sample 5560271 | NCBI WGS metagenome assembly JAABUY01 (sample SAMN10711886, study PRJNA513374) | rock metagenome | isolation source: Antarctica rocks | place: Antarctica: Victoria Land, University Valley | reverse complement strand
AGGAAAAGACGTTTCAGCAAGGGCTTTTCGTGGGACATGGACATAGCAATAGTTTTGACAGGATGATAGCGCTAGAGCCCTTTAGGCGTAGTGCCTCCGGGCGGAATAAATTACTTACTTACTTACATGTCTCACTTGAACGTCAACTGTACTCCGGTCCTAGCTTACCGACACAATCATGCAAATGTATCTGCTAGTGCCTTTTGGTCGTTACCTTATCTCCAATGCTGTGCACCTGCACTGCTGGCTGGGCTTTTGTTTACTAATCTACATGTACCATGTCCAATTCACGTTTCATCTTACCTCAACCTTCTCCTCTGGTAAACACTCACGGACACATTTTTACTCACCGTGTCTCTTGAGAGCTCTAGGTTCCTTGACTGCACTACTGTTTTCTCCTTTCTCTTCTTTCTTCCTCTACGACTCAGAGCGGATTCTGTACGGCCATTCTTCTTTCTCACGATGGACTCGGAACAGAGCTCCAGTCAGCACGATAACAGTGCCCATTCTACGCATGCGAATGGCATGCCCTCATCAGCCGAGCACCCACCCAAGGAGGCGGAGAAAGGCGCCATCACTCCCCCATTGGAGGAGTCTCGCGCCATAACCGGCGTCAAAGTATCTTCCCCCTCTATCGTGCGATACTCAAGCCATGAGGCTGACGATTACCCCTTTTCTCTCCAGTGGTTTCTCTTCATTGTCAGCACCTTGACCGGAATGTTCCTCTACGCCCTTGACAACACGGTGGTCGCCAATATTCAGCCGGTATGCCATGGCTTGCCAAATCTGGATGAGCTTTGCGATTGATTCGTGCAGGCCATAGTGAATGAATTCAACGCTGTTGAACAGTTACCATGGCTGTCTGTTGGGTGCGTTACCCTCTTTTTGAGATTGCGGTTCCAATTGGTCAAGGACACTTTGACTGAGTGCTTTTGTTGTAATAAAGGTTTATGATAGGTGGGGTTGCCATCATCATGCCACTCGGAAAGCTATACGCACTCTACGATGCTAAATGGCTCTTCATCATCTCCACTGTCATCTTCATGGCCGCGTCAGCTCTGTGTGGAGCAGCACCAAACATGAGTGCTGAGATTGTTGGTCGTGTGTTTGCCGGAGTTGGCGGCAATGGCATGTATCTCGGCTTGCTAGGCCTCATTTCCGTCCATACCACGAGCAAGGAGCGTCCAGCATACCTTAGCCTAACGTGAGCTCTTCTCGTATATTAATTATGCTCCATCACTCACTCACTTCACTGACCCTTTGTTTCAGGGGCCTTGTGTGGGGTATGGGTACCGTACTTGGACCTGCCGTTGGAGGAGGATTTGAGCTTTATACGTGGCGGTGGGCGTTCTACATCAACCTCCTTTTTGGCGCTTTCCTCCTTCCTGCCTACGTATTCTTGATTCCATCGACTCCTCCGACTACAGGTCTCTCGGTCGGTAAACGAGCCTCAACTTTTGACGTTGTCGGAGCAGTCATCAGCATCGCCGCATTTACCGTTCTTATTGTGGCCATCAATTTTGGCGGTGCACTCTATGCTTGGAACAGTGGCGTCATAATCGCCTTGTTTGTTGTAGGTGGTCTGCTATGGATCGGCTTCGCTTTTCAGCAATCGTTGGGCATCTTCACATCACCAGAAAATCGCATGTTTCCGGTACATTTGCTCAAGATGAAAGACCCTATTTTGCTCTTCATTATTGGTTGCTGCGTTGGCACAATCTCTTATGTGAGCGTTTATTACATCCCGCTGTATTTCCAATTTACTCGAGGCGACTCTGCAATTCAGGCGGCTGTTAGATTGCTCCCCTTCATATTCATGTTGATTGTGTTCATGCTTGGAAGTGGGTTCTTTTTGTCGAAATTCGGTCTCTTCACTCCTTGGTATCTTGGTGGAAGCGCCTTGTCACTCATTGGAGCGGTACTCATGTGTAAGTGCGCCTGAAACAAGGAAGTTTGGTCTAATGTGACTGACAATGTGTTCCGCAGCCCGAGTCAATGTTAATACATCAGTATCTGCTATCTATGGCTTCGAGGCTCTCCTTGGCATCGGAGCCGGAGCCTACACTCAAGCTTCCTTTGCGGTCATTCAGGCGATTCTTAATCCCAAAGATGCCGGTGCAGGTGTGACTCTCATGTTGATTGGTGAGTAAAGCTCGACAGTTTACCCATCCCAATGTCTCTCGGAGCGGTTTGTTGCTGATGCCTCGTGTACCTTCAGCCCAACTCTGTGGTCTGGCCTTTGGTCTTTCAGTTGCCGGTGCGATCTTTATCAATTTGGCCGAACTTGGCCTCAGAGAGTTGCTACCGAATCAGCCGCTGGGTGAGATTCAGCAGGTCATTTCTGGAACAAGTGGGAGTCTTTTCACCTCCCTGTCGCCGAGACTCAAGGAGCAAGCACTTGAAGTAATCGTTGCTGCCTGGCAGAAAGTGTACGGCTCTCGGAATCTCTTCTCTCGTACTGGCCCTACTGATGCCACCACTCAGGTTCACGCACGTATATGCCGCTGCCGCCGTCAGCTTAATATTGTCCTTCTTTCTCAGCGTGAGTGCCATGGCAGCAACTTAGTTGAATGACTCAAGCTAAGTTCTAAACAGCATAAGCGAACTCCCGTGCCTAGAACGGCTGGCGGGGGTTGATTGGCAATCCCTGTTATCAGGTCGATGAGCTTGGGCTGCTGCTAGTGCTCTCCGAGTCCACGACATATTCCAAATAGCAAACTTGGTGGTCACTCTATTCGGTGCTCTCGTAAGCTGTTGTCGATATCTACGAATGTTGGGCCCCGGAACCCCGTAAATCCTATCAGCAAATGTGCCATCGAGCAGTCGCAGGTCTGGGGGAGCAAGCAATCGTCTATGAACAGTCAGACACCCGAGAGAGATTCGGTACCTGAGACCCTTGGGGATAGATTTGAAGACTAGAACTTCGGTAAGAGCTACTTTCTCGATTATAGATCTGTATGCTATTGATTGCTGGCCGTTTGCATTCAACGCCGGTTGAAATACTGAGTGACTAGATTAATTCCTCGTTTGTATTCCCGAGAGAAAGTCCATTCAAATCTTAAACACTCATCTTCCTAGTCATGGAGCTAATCAAAGGCCACACGCAGGCACCAGTCGTACAACTGTCACCGTTTCTCACCAACTAATCAATACCCTGCAATTTCATCTCTGTACCCAACACATCCTCCAAGTATCCCAAATCCAAGTACGCTCTACATTTTACCACAAGCTTCTCCTCATTGAACTTGCAGTGCCAGCTATAATGCTGATCATAGACGACCCCACTCTTCGTCACCGTGTCAACGGTTTGCATAATCACCACCGCCCACCCATCCTGACCTGTGATGACCCCATCCTCGCCGTCCACGATCAGGAACTTGAACCCCGGCTCCCTGAGCACTTGGCGGAATTTGGCCCACGTGGCGTTGTAGTAGTCTTCTTTGCGCGGGTAGTAGCCGGCGAAGCGGCCGTGCCCGGGGACAGTGTATTCGACGTTCGGCGAGAAGGATTTGAAGAACTCTTCGATGCCGCCATCCGGGTTTTCTAGATTTTTGAAGATTTTGTAGACTTGGTGGCGGGTGGGGTAAGGCATGATCTGTGGATTGATGCTGTGAAGTTTGATGGATGTTGCCTTCAGTATTCGAAAGTGGTAGACATCAGGGGTGAGCGAAGATGCAGAGTCTTGCTTTCCTGTCTTCAGTCTCCAGGCCACGATCTGATGTGAACCCTTTATCTCGTACTGCGTAACACGTACTCTGGTCCACGAACAGGATAGTGAAGGCAGCACAGAAGCGATTTCCGCTGAACGATTACCCGGAGTACATGTAACATCTTTGCCTCTACCTTAGTCGAGAAAGACTGGTGAAAGCAACATTCGGCCAATCTTCATTCTCTCAATCATGACAGCCTCTATCACTATGAACGGTTCCTGTGTCTGCGGCCGAATCCGTTTCACGCTTGCCGGTGGCTTCGGCAAGAATGTGATCTGCTTTTGCACCCACTGCCGCAAGATGACGGGCTCACTCTTTATGGCCAACACCTTTGTTCCGAAAGCGGTAGGTCGCTCATTTTGCCACAGACTACTTGAGTCTGCTCTAGAGCTGGACTCAACTTCAACCTGCAGCTCACCCTCATTCTCATCAATTTACACCAGGCTGATCCCCACACCCATGGGTGGGTTGCATGTATCTAGCACTACACCATCACCTCCGGGAAGCCTTACATCCGCACATACAGTGACAGCGAGACGGACTCGGGCGGGACGGTCGAGCGCTCGTTCTGCGGCGAGTGCGGATCCTCGCTTTTCGCGGCGAATGAGAAATTCCCGGATGGATTGATCGTAGCAGTGGGGACGTTGGATCGAACACAAGGGCCGGAGTGGGTGCCCGAGACGGAACTGTTCGTCAAGAACAAGGAGAGTTGGTTGCAGAGCGTGGGTGGAAATCAAACCACAGAGATGACGGGATTCTATCGTGAGGACGGGAAGGGCTTGGGAGCCGCGTAGAAGTAACATTGCTGGAATAACAATGTAGAGTGATTCAAAACGCAGCAACTGCTCCCCAGTAACTGTATTCAAATTACCCAGAGACTGGGTCATTCTCGAGGTGCGCAGTGAAGCGATGAGCAGTGTCGATCAGTGAATGTGACTCCTCTGCTCTCTGCGCTCTCTCTCTCTCTATATATATATACTGCCATTTCCTTCCCCTTACCGTTCTTTTGTGTCAAGCTTGCATTTCTCCCCACTTCCCCTCTCGCTTTTACACGATTTACGACATGTCAACTGCCAAGATCGCAGTAATTACTGGCGCCGTACGTACGAAGTCCCCCGCTATACTCCCGCCCCGCTAACCTGCCGAAGAATCGCGGCATCGGTCTCGCCGTCTGTCAAACCCTCGCCGCCACCATCTCCACGCCGCTGGTTCTCTACGCCGTCTCCCGTACAGGCGCCAATCTAGGCATTCGCCCTTCCAGTGCCGCCGTTTCCGTCGAGTACGGCAAGATCTCTTTGACCGACCGAGCAAGCATCACCGCGCTTGCTGCTCGGGTGGAGCAGGAGCAGGGTGCTTGCGATGTCCTGATCAACAACGCCGGATTGTACCATTATGCCATGGACTTGACGGACGCGCAGCGGATGGAGATTCTGGATGTCAACTATCGCGGCACCCTTGCGGTATCCTGAGATTCTGATGGTAATCTAGAAGCGGGTTTGGAGTGCTCACACAGAGAGGACAGGTATGTCAGGGCTTCTTGCCTATCATGCGGAAGGGAGGTAGGATTGCCAATGTCTCGTCCGCATCCGGCGGACTGGCGCAATTCAGCCCGAGTCTGAGGGAAAGGTTTCGAGATCCAAGCAATACGTTGGAGGATGTGGAGAAGCTTGTTCAGGAATATGAGGTGCGAGTCTTCCGATCAGACTTTCTTTCCGTACATTGAGTCGGCCCCCCATTAATTTTATTTTGGTTTCTTTTTCTTTCCCTGCTTGCATCATTACTAAGGTGGGTGTTCTGCGTCTCACCCTTTCCATAGCAGCTTGCCATCCGAGGGAAGGCAGTCGAAGGCGGCTGGGCCCGAAAACCCTACTTCGTCAGCAAAGCAGCCGAGAATGCGATGACAATGGCTCTTGCACGTTCGAATCCTGCATTCTTCATCAACTGTTGCTGCCCTGGGTGGGTGAGCACAGATTTGGGGAACCAAGCAGGCGCGGCGCCGAAAACAGTGGGTGAGTATTTTGTCATGGGTGGTCCATGCGAGATCAAGAGGGCGATGGAACAGCGCTGACTATCTGGCTAGAGCAAGGCGCGAGAGTCCCAATCCGGGTTGGGTTTGGAGATATCGGCGGGGTGACGGGGAAGTATTGGGCGAATGATGAGATTTGGGAGTCAGGTGAAGGTAGTGTTCAGGACTGGTAAGGCTAGAGTCAGGAAGCTAAAGCTGCAAGGGCAACAACAACAACAACAACGGATGAAAGGGGTGGTACTGTAGTTGTGTAACGAGACTGTAACTCGAGGAACTGAAAGCATCTAGGGAAATCTTCGAGGCCCCTGATGCGACTGGCCGTTGAAAAGGCCGGAAGCTACGAAAGTCGTAAGATCACCGTACACTGCGAAATGGAGGGTTCAATTCGTAAGTGGAAGCATGCTCAATCTCCATGAGCAGCATTTTTCTCCCTGCTTCAATCCCGTATACTAGCATTTCTAGCTAGTGAACCGAGAGATCCATTTCTCTCGGTTGCAGCGAAACTGCAGCCCGCTCCACGCACAGTATTTCACGCCGTTGAGCGCCTACTCCAACCACAATATCTTTGGAGGCGAAAGCAGAAGGTTAACAGAAGCCATAGCTTGCACCCGCACCAGAATAGTATAAGTTCATGACCTGTCTTTGCGCATATCTGCAACGCTTAAGGTTGGCACTCTCAGAGACAGAGACAGAGACGAGTCGTTTCTCTTGAAAACACTATTCGAGTGACATCAATCGAGGAGACAGTCTCTTCTATCACCAATTTATCGTTCCCGTCGTCCCCAAACAAGAGCGGTCTAACTTTGGTGGCATGTTGCTTTTGTACTCCGGTCCTGATCTACCATTGAAGAGACGGTGTTTCACTGTCATCATACCCTCTCCTCCGTGAACAAAGCAGTCGACATAGGCATCACTGCCCATAAGATCCCCAATTTGGAGAATAGCAACTCCGGGCCTGTACGTACTATTGCAGTCGTGTGGCATTATATTATATATCATGGCCATGCAGAGAGTTCTCTGCAAACCTCTTAGATCCAACCGTCGACTATTTCTCGGAAGACCCACGCATTTCCGTCGGCCAAGATGCAGCTCTCGGCCGACTGGCTAGCCTTGGAAGAGAAGTGGGGATACAGGCCTCTGATTAAGGGCACTGTTGAAGAGATCCGCGATGGCTACAGTGCTCTGTGTCAGACCTTGGCAAGCACTGCTCCACCAGCCGATCCCTCTGTTCATAGTCGTCAGTTTTTACAACTTCTTCCTTTGATGAAGGCCACATTGATCACGTCCGCAAGATTAGGTGACGAGAAGATTTCTGAAGACTTGTTGGTCCGAATATATACACCAAACGAGACTCGGAACAGCCAAGTGCTACCTATCGGTGTCTAGTAGGGCGCTTTTAGCCATTGATAGGATGTCTTTACTAATGGCATATAGTGCACATGGAGGCGGCTTTGTTGCTGGCAGCGTTGATGCTCACTTTGAAGACCGTGAGTGTCAGACTCTAGGTTTTCGACTCAAAACGAAAACATCATTCCGCTGACTACGATCTGTCAGGAAACTGTCGATACATCGCTCAGCATGCACCATGTATTATCGTGTCGGTGGTCTTTCGTTTGGCCCCCGAGTTTCCTGTCCCACAACAGCTGTATGACTACCTAAAGGCTTACAACTGGGTGTGGGAGCATGCCGAAGAGTTAGGTGGTATACAGTCTCAATGCTTCTCGATCGGAGCCTCAGTAGGGGCCGGCTTGGCTATCTCAGTGGCATTGAAACTCATCGAGCGAGGCCATAAATCACGCATCGCAGGTGTTGTATCCTTGGCGCCTTCAACGTTGCATCCAGATTATGTGCCAGACGAGTTCAAGGATATCTTCGTAGCATATGAGGACAACAAGGACGGCCCACTGATCAATCGGGAGGCGATGTATGTTTTCTATAGTGAGTAGTCCTCTGATCGTTCCCCTGCAAGCAGGAAAAGCTCACCTTGTTGAGGTATGGGCGATGACTGACATGCCAGAGCAGGCCACAACGGAGCGACGAAGCAGAAACAAAATCCAGACGTATTCCCGGCGCTCCATCCCCGGTTGGCGGAACTCCCGCCGACATATATCGCCACATGTGGAGCAGATCCGGTTCGTGATGACGGCACGATCATCAGTCACGTTTTAGATATGTGTGGGTGAGTTGTCATTTTCACCCCGCTGGATCCGTCCGCAACTCTCATGCTAATGTGTTTGCGGAAAGGGCAAGGAACAAACACAAGAACTACGAGGCCCTCCCACACTTCTTTTGGATTTACCCGGAGATCCCAGCTGGTGACGAGTTCAGAGCGGACTCGGCTGAAGCGGTCAACTTTATACTTGGAAGGTAGTGCTGCCAGGGTACAATGCATGGAGAGTCGGCTTCGACTGATTATCTAGAGCCAGGCCGGGATCAGTGAGAGTTGGTCAACTGATATAGATACTCTGCAGTACCTATCAAGTTCGAAATGTCGGCTTCGCTGCGAGTTTATTTTTCAATTGTACTCCAGACCCCAACATTGCCAGATTGTTTTGTGGCAACAGGGAGAAGCGCCGCACGAGAGCACCTCGCGGTAGAGGTTCCGAGCTAATCCGGTTGGAGGCAATGAGGCACAGAGTGAGGGGAAGAAGTGGTGAAGGTTGGTTGGACCTTGCGAGAATACCATAGGCGCCATTGTGGGCAGTGAGCGAATATCACTTACTGTCGATGTGGAAGATGGTAACCTCGAAGGAGCAAGGATGAATTGAAAGGGTTTCAGGCTACAGGCCACATTTACAGGCAGACGTAGCCGTAAAGGCCCACACATGACCAACGCCCCAAGCCTGTTGGGGGCCTGTTTTCCTGCCTGTTGGACAGATACTCCGGTCCAAGCTGCAGCGGGCAGGCCTACAAGGGGCTCAATTCCGCTCAAACTCGTCATGTCCGGGCTTGGTAATAGTCTCAAACCGTGAATAACCGAATTCTTCGGCACCAAAGAAAAGGTTTAGCGGCCAATTTCTCACACCTGAATATTGTGGGGTGCCAAAGAAGTAAGTGATCCGCCTTTGTACGAAACACAATAATCAACCGTGGAAGTATTCAGTGTGTATATCCGCAGGGCTGATTATCTGCGGTGGTGGAGTACTCAACTACGGTAGTACCTTAGTACCAGCATAGAAGCCCACTTCGGACCTGAGTAGTAGGGCAAGAGGGGTCTATTTCTAGGTAAATATTTGCTCACAGTCATATCCCTAGTCGTCCACCTCCAGCTTTAGAAGATGTCACTGCTCAAAAGCGCCAGGAGAATGAGGCTCATGTTACGTGGGGTGTCGTTGCCAAGGAGCAACGAGGCGCTAATACAACAGTACAAACATAAGGTAAAGGAGACTCTGCATTAGCTGCCATTGCCTACCGGGAGACATCTGGTGGTCAAGATATAATAACATGGGATCTCATAGTGTCTCATCACACTCGAAAAGTCCATGTATTCAATCTCAGCTATCATAACCAGCAATTTCCTGGTTTTCTAAATCTCGCAAAAGCCATCGACGCTATACAGGCCCCATCGGCTCAGTTTTCCTCATCTCCACGATAGAGACCTGGCTCCTACACTCCCAGATCTTCGTCACCCGTAGACCGGCCGCGCACGCAAGTGCCCTAAACTGATCAGGCGTACGCTCGATTCCGTTGATAATACCCATCATTGCCATATCTCGCGCGTGGCTGTACCGCGTATAGTACCCATAATTTGCGGGCAGAGGAGCTGGGGCGGGCTTGAGCTCGGGGCACCCCAGAGTGCTGTTCATCACTTGATCGCAGATGAGAATACGCGAGAGAGTCGCAGACATTGACGAGCGGATGGCGGACAGGATGCGGATGCAGTAGTCATCTGACCAGTCATGACTGCCCGAGAGTCAGACGTAAGTTTCCGTTTACCACGAGAGGGCAATAAATAGCGGGACCAGGTGGGACCACTGGGCGCAAAAACAGCCGCAAAAAATAAAGCAGTGGAGGAGAATGAAAGCGTACAGGATGTAGCGTAACCAGTACACTTCCGCCGCCTGGATGGGGTTTGACTGGAAGAAATCGTGCTGCACGAATGAGACGCGCCCCTCGGCCAAAGCAGTTGGATTTTCTTTCGGCCATACGACCTCCTTTGCTTGCTTGAGGACTGGCCCACGGTCCTGGACGACCAGCCTTAGCTTTGGATACAGACCACAAAGTTGAAGGCTGAAACCTCCTGAGTCGGGAACGGCAATCAGCATAACCCAGCACTCAGGCATGATCTATATCAGTGCAGGGAAAGCATAGACATCACTTACCAACACCTCCACCAATGTCGACCACTGTAGCCTCTCCGAGTCCTTCCCAGGGATAGTCTAGTGAATCTTGAGCGTCAGTCCTAGACTTGTCGGATGGCAGCATGTTTTGCCGAGCTGCAAACAATCAAGACTGACCGTAAGGATGAGCAGCGCCGAACACCTTCCCCCCTCCCAACATCGCTAGTCCGAAGGTCTCGAGCTCAGGTCTAGCAACCAAAGTCTGCTCGCCAGCATTCCCATTCTGACCCTTCCGAGTCTTCCTTAGGCTGGGTAGCCCGGGGTATCCAACCCCCTCAGCGGACAACGCCTCCAAAGGAAGCTTCTCTCCAAGCCAGTCCCATCTCGGTTTCGGTGTCCCCAGAGCCTCTTGAAAAGCCGTCTCGTCGACTCGGTACGAGGCACCTTTCTCGCCTAAGAGATAGGCTGGAAGATGATCCGACGCAGTGTAAAGATCCAGGTTGCTAGCAGACGCCGGAGTAAGCTCTATGACTAAAAGTTGCAGAGTTTCCACGACAGCTTGGCGAAGAGAGGAAGAAGACAAAAATGCAAGAATTCCACACCTACTTACAAAAGCAAAATATAAGCCCTCACAGGCTCATTCTTCACCAACGCGGCCGAGACGCGATTGTTCGCGAACCGATCTGGCTTTATTTCCTGGAAACAACCAATCGAGCATAAAGACCTTAGGATTCGGGCTAGCAGACCATGGCAGTAAATCAGCTGTCAGTGCAACACATTTCTCCCCATCGCAGACAAACACCAAAGTATGGTGCGCCGGACTGGAAGCCTCAACTCGCAACACACAGCATAACAAACAAGAAGAATCCCAGAGAAGGGAATTACGTACCCAGCTTCCTAACCTCGATCTCCGTCCTCCCCGCCAGCTCCTCCACCCCCATCTCGCCCCTTTTTGCCAGCAAATCCGGCACCCGTCTCTCAGCCACAACATACAGCGCTCTGCTCTCCCAATACTGGCATCCGATCTCGATGACGCGGGCGCTAGGCTCGGAGACCAGCTCCGTCAACTTACCCGTAATGGCCGCGATGGTGCGTTGTGCTTCATACAGGCGTTGGCTTGGTAGGATGCGCGTGCTGTTGGCGGCGGATGAGGCTGGGTCTGCACCGAGGGGGGAGGGGGCGGTGGTGGTTGTGGGCGTGTGTTCGAGCGCCCATTCGTCGATGATGGTGCGTACGGTGGTGCTGAGGAGGTCGGCGAGCTGGAGGAGCTGAGAGGCCTCTGGGACGCTCGAGAGTGGGCGTTCCATTGTTCGAATTGCAAAGGGGAAGGCAATGCGTGGGGAGCTATGTATGTGGGCCGGGAGTCAATGGGTATAAATAAGGTCAGATACTGTGTGTTGCCCTTTGTATCTTGAAAGGCTTGGAGGGTAAGTCCAGTTGACCGACCTCTGCTCCGCTGTACGTCAGTAGAGGGACAGGAGGAGAGTGAGATTTGGACCAGTGTCCATTGGTGGGGCTGGTTGCCAGACCGGAGTACAGCATATTTTGCGAGCGATCGGAACCCATATGCTTTCGGCGCTTCGTCAGACGGTAAGAGAAATCTCGGCCTTGCGGTGAACTAGGCAGTATAGGTAGTTTTGTCATGGATTCAAATATACTGGTAGATATGCAGTACATCGCTATTTCCAAGTTGTCTTTCGGTATGGCTGTGTGCGCTATCGGACAGCGCGGTGATATTGTCGTCGGGAGCGTTCATAATTTCTAGATTATGAGAAGCTATAAAGTTGGAAGATGAATACTCTGCTTGACCTGAAAATAGTCTATGGGCGATTGGTCTCTTTGGCAATGGCTTGTGACGTTAATGACATACCGACGAAATCTTATCCAAGTCTTGACAGGCTCTATTCTATGTAAGATGCAGACCCCTTCAGACGACCAAATTGTGGGCATCGCCACTTTCCGCTCTTCATTGTCCTTACTCTGCGTTCTCAATGTAACGACACGCCCTTCGCAGCTGAGCCGAAGTCTGAACAATCTGTGACACTTTAGCCTCTATGGTTGTTACCGAGGGAGCAATAGTGACTGACATTCTCCGGGATAAAGGCCTCGAAGTGGTTTCCAGGTATCGGAAAGACCTCGATGCGTCCGCCTAGCAGTTCCTCCCAGCCTTTCACTGCATCATCACGCGCCTCTTGGCTCATCAACCAATCATACCGAACACCGCACTCTGTCTCGGTATCAAAGGTTTGCTGGCTTCGTAACATGACAGTCCTGATCCCACTGAAAGCGGGCGTCGATGGCTTATACTTGCCCAATAATGCGGCGTTCTGCTGAAATTGGCGGGCAAGCGTTTCGTTTGATCTAGGGACACGATCTTCTCCGCCTGGTAACGTTGGTCTGCAAACGTGTTGTATCACACTGTCTGGAAGAGGCTCGTGGTGGAGTGGATTTGGAGAATCAACCAGAACGAGTCCCTTCACTGGAAATCCAATTTGCAGAAGCTGTCTTGCTGCCTCCAAGGCAAGCACACCGCCGAAAGACCAACCTGGACCATGATTAGCGACCGCAAATCATAATGGGGAGGCGAGAAAGGATGGGAAACGCACCACCCAATATCAGCGAAGGCAGCTCCAAGGAAATAAGTCGAGACACATAATGAGCTGTCATCTGCTCCAAAGACGCAAAGTGTACCTTTGGATTGAAAAGCGATGGGTCAGAGAAGGCGTAAGTACTGCGATCAGAGTCTCCCATATGTGCATACATGCTAACAAGGCCGCTGCCGTCATGGAATAGACACATCGGGATGTTCGAGTTGGTGGAGAGATGTAGAATGGTTGGATTGGTCTTTTCGCCCTCAGACAAACTGCTCCGAGACGAAGCCTCTCGGCTTATGCGCTCAGTCGAAGCAAGACTCTTAGATGAATTCGAGTCGCCATCTTCCGTTGTCAACCCCAGCATTGACATAATCAGGCTTTTAAGCGCGAGAACACTTTCACAATGAGCCAACCTGTTGCGGTCGAGATCATGCCCAGGGAATGCATTCTTCAGCTTCAATGTAATTTCGATTTGCATCATCGAATCGATACCTAGTGATTCAAGGGAGCTGGTAATGTCAATATCTTCATTTTTAAACCCGCCAACGTCCTGGATGATTCGTGTAAGAGTGTCCTGGACAGTTTGGGTGAGGTTCTCCTGTATTGGTGTCGTAGTACCAGACTTTGATGCACTAGGAGCGTTGGGACTGTCCACCGGAGAGGGCTTCAATGCTGTGTCACGATGCGGTCTGTCAGACTCCACTTTTGAGGGGCCAGCAACACTCAGAAACCTCTGCAGGGAAGAAAGGCGAAGCTTCTTGAATTCCATACCACCGATTTTACCCACAAGGGCCCCCGCAGTATTGAGAGCAAAAGCATCTGCCATGATTACACCTTCGCTGATGTCAAGTAGACTGCAATAAACCGTGAACGACTCGGTGTACTTCATGTTGCGGTAGAGGATCTCTACAGATGCAACGTGAGAGCAGATGCAGACTGTGTCGGACGACACACTCAGATTGGCAATGAAACCGGCGCTATGTAGCAGGGTGTCTGTGAACACTGGTGAGGTAACACATCTTTCGCTATCATAAGAACTTGAAAGAGCGAAGGTTCCAATGCCTTCAAGACCTGATTCTGAGACACTGAGCTCAATGAGAGTCTGATAATGTTCAGAATATCGGACCACACGTGGAAATATAGTTTCGTAGATGAGTTTCTTTTGAAATCTGTTGAGTGGCCGATGATTGACATCCTGAAGGTAAACACTTTGTCGCTTGACCAACGCTGAATCTTTTAAGAATTGGCGTTTCAACTCCGGGGCAGCCTGAGCAGATACTCTGCCACTGCAGTAGATAATCTCCTGATTGTCTTTCTGAGTCTTGCCGGTGATCTTGACTTTAGCAGTACGTTCAATCTTGCTCTCTGTTATATGCACCTGTACAGGTTGAGATCCTTCTGAAGGATCATAGATCAGAGGGGTCGCAAAATTCAGATCTTCACTGCACAGAACTTCGTCCTCAGATGTGCCCAAAGCACCTTGCGAGCCTTCAATGGCAAGTTCAAGGAAAACAGAAGCTGGACAGATAGCAGTTCCTGCAACATTGTGCCCAGAGATCAGTGGACCCAACACAACTGTAGTCGTCTCGAACAGTAGGCTTGCATCCGGAGTAGGATTGGTTAACAGCTTTGGAAGGAGAGCAAACCCAGTGTCACTAGAAGCCCTGAGGCTTCCCGGCTGTTCAACATCGTTGTTCCGATGATGCTCCTGGTACGGAACTGCGAAGCTCGTTCCTTTCAAGGGATATCCAGGCGCATCTGTTATCCTGGCGTGAGAAGAATCGAACACCGCCCTCCAGTCAATGTCATTCTTGATCATTGACATCTGGCTCAGCGCTGTACTCAGTGAGATCCACGCGGGGCGCCCTCTCTGCAGTGTTGGAACGCAGGTACAAGATGCTGCTTCAACAATTGAGCGTAGCATTGGCAGTGTGATTGGATGGGGACCAATTTCCAAGCACAATGTATCGTCCAAAAGCTCTTCTGCGGCGAGGAACTGGATAGAGTCCTGAAAACAAACTGGTTGCCGCGCATGCAGAGCGAAGTAACGTTGCGTGCAGTCTTCCCTGCTCAAATAGCGCCCAAAGACGTTGGACACCACTTGGACCTTTGGGGGACACCATTTCACAGAGCATCCAAACGCTGTTAGCTGTGTAAGGATTGGATCCATGGCCGCTGAGTGAAACCCATATGGCACGTCAAGCTTCTTGATCTTCAGATTTTGGCCGTGGCAAACTGCTTGGAACTGGTCAAGCTGTTCGAGTGGACCAGCCACAACGCTGTCGTTGTGACTATTCTTACATGCAACAATGAGCTGCGGGAATTTGTTAGAGCTACCAATCATATCCTCCGCTTGCGATGGTGACAGCTTGCATGCTAGCATTCCGGTGCTCCCGGACGGGCACATGGTGACCATAAGCTTGGCCCGGTAGGCTACAGTTCGCAAGGCATCTTCGATGCTGAGCGTCTCGGACACAGCCAAGGCAGCGTATTCACCCAAGCTAGTATGCATATCAGCAGCGGAAAAGCGCTCTTGTAAGGTTCAAGACTTACCTGTGCCCGATAATAACATCCGGAATCAAATTCCATGACATGAGAAGCTTAGCCAAGGCATATTCCAGCGTGACACATGCACACTGTGACATGATGATCCCATCAGCCTGCTCAGACATATCCGCCAGACCTCCGTTGATCATAGGCAGGATTCCCGGGAACCCCAGAGTCTGTACGATTTGGTCGCAGGACATAACTATCTTCTTGAAGAGAGGAGAAGTTCGCAAGAGTTCAGCACCCATCCCAGTGTAACTGCTACCCTGACCGGAAAACACAAAGATCGTTTTTCTTCTAATCTTAGCGCTATCGATTTCCAAAACATTGGTTTTACGGAGGTTTGATTGCAGATCCTGGAGAGACGTGCATGAAATCGATACCCGATAATCATAAACTTGACGCCGTGCCGTTGCAGTATAGCAGATGTCCTTCAACGAGCCATCCGCAGCTACCGTCGGCCAAAGATCTTGATATCTAGCAACCAGATCAGAGAGCGCATCACGGGTTCTAGCAGAGACATTGAAAGTGTAAGCGGAGCGGTCGTTGCGGGTGAGAGGACTGCTGGTAGAGGATATTAACTCTTCCAGTAGAAGTACAGAGTTCGAGCCAGCTGCGCCGAAGTTGTTCAGCATGGCTCTCCGGGGTTTATTGTGTCCACTTTGCCATGCGTTGGTCTTAGTCGGGATGATGATACCTGCCTCCTCGAGCCCAGTGATACGGGGATTCAGCAGGCGGAGACTTGCTTGCATGGGTATTACTCGCTTGCGGAGCATGAGAAGAAGCTTTGCAAGTCCGGCAGCACCAGACGCGGCTTCGCAATGACCAACATTGCCTTTGATAGAACTGACCATAAGCGGACTGGACAGGGAATGGGATTTCCCAAAAAATGCCTGCAAGCTAGCGATCTCTCTGGTATCACCTGCCTGCGGGTTATCTTAATTAATAATTGCCGAACCCCAAACTTTCAGCACGGATTTTAAACATCATACCTGCGTACCAGTCCCGTGAGCTTCCACCACGCTAATCGAAGAGGGATCAACATCGTTCTTCTGAAGGATACGTCTCATCAAGTCTACTTGAGTATCGCTGTGGGGATGTGTTATCGAATGTGCATTACCGCTTTGATTAACCATTACATCCTTGATGACTCCATGAATCCGATCATTCTCGGCAAGAGCATCTGAAAGTCGTTTAAGAACGAAGACAACGCAGCCTTCAGCTCGACCGTAGCCATCAGCGGATGCGTCGAATGGTTTACAGCCACCAGATGGGCTGAGGAAGTGTCCTTTAGCAAGTCCAAGAAACATCTGTGTGGATGTGAGCAAGAGTCGACATAAAGCCAGGGTGTGATGTTGCCAACATTAGGACTACATATAGCGTTGGCACCCCCCGCCAAAGCAGCAGTACAATCTCCATTTTGAAGCGCTCGGCACGCTTGATAAATGGAAACAAGCGATGAAGAGCAAGCAGTATCAGTGACAATCGACGGCCCACTCAGCTTGTATACGTAGGACACTCGCCCGCTATGAAACGCTCGCAAGGTTCCTATAGCAACGTCAGAGTTACCTCGACATGTCCTAACTCATCTAGGCGTACTTACCTTGACTGTAGAATACATCAATCGAGTCACATAAGTTATCTGCGTAATCACCAGTGGCCAAGCCAATGTAACAACCCATCGATGAGCGTTGAAACGATGGTGTGGAATCTTTGACATAGCCCGCGTCATCGAGAGCAGCTTGGACTGTGTGTAAGAGGATTCGCTGCTGAGGATCCATTGACTTCGCTTCTCGAGGTGAAATATTGAAGAATGTATTATCAAATGTCCAGATATCATCGAGAAATGCTCCATGCCGTACTCGCATCGTGCGAGGTTTCTGGTCGTCGATATCAGAGTGGAACTCGGCCAGTTTGAATCTCGACTCAGGAATCTGGAACGTACATCAGAATGTGTCGAGAAGAGCGGAAAACCATGATCGCTTATTTACCTCTTGGATGCTACTCAAGCCACTGGAGAGTCTCTCCCACAGCTTCTGGGGTCCTTTGCCCTTTGGAAGATCAATTCCCATTCCTACGATCGCAATGCCGTCTTGAAAGTTTGCACAAGGAATGCTGGCCTGAGTGGCCATGAATGGAGACAGATCCAGCACCTCCACGTTGGATTGACCGCTTTGGGTCTTGATATCAGCTAGAAGTAATCCAGAACTTGGTCCAAGGGAGACCAGTTGCACGGGAGATTTCGATTGACCCCCGGCCACTCCTCTTATCACCTCAGAGATAGCTGACGATACCGTTACCCAGTTCACACGATGCACCAAAATGTGCCGAGCAACCCACTGAGCAACATCCAAGGGATTGGAATCTGTGCAAACAAGAATCGCTCCATCCAGTGTAGAGCGAACTGGCCTGCTTAGGTCGCCGTAAGAGGGAAGTTGGACGCCTCGTTCCTTGACATCTCGAACCACTTCTTGCACAGCATCCTCCAGAAAGACCCCTCCATGATACCATGCATGAACGTGGGCGAACTTAGTCGTAACTGAGTGCCCTAGATGTTCTCTGAACATCAAAAGTTCATTCCCTGGGCCAGAAACCGAGATAGTTCTGTGCGCTGAGACCGCAGAGATACGCAGCATCCACTTCATATGCTACTTGAATAAGCCACAATACCTGTGAGGTCATATGGAATGCGTACACTTTCATCAAAGTCTCTCAACTTTCGGGCAACCTGCTCATAATCAAGGCCCAATATAACAAGAGACCAAGATGGTTCTGGCGGTTGGTCGGGTACTATTCTTCGACTCGCTAACGTTGCTCGACAACCTATCCAGAAGGAGAGCCGAAATGCCTCCACGCCAAATCTCATGAATTCCTGAACCGAATCAGAAGCAGCAACGACAACTGCTGGGAGTAGCCCGGCGCAGAAGCCAGCAACCTCTAAAACTGGACTCAGCGAAGAGCTAAAGCTAGCACCCGATCGTTCTATCTCAGCGAGGTAATGGAGAAGCTGGTAAAGACAAAGCGTGGTTGATTGTACAAGACCGTGGTGATGATAGTCCGGTGGAGGCACTAGGATGTCTTTGAGGCGATGAAAGCGGCCAATATCGACCCCCAGCAGCCGCCTCCTCTCTTCGCCAAGATATGAAAGTTCCTCCAGAAAAGCGACGTGACATTTGGAAGCCAAAACAAGCCCTGGAATGCATATTTCCGTATCCTTTTGTGCGGTCACTGCAGTCTGGGGCGAGAAAATTGTGGAGGATCCCTGCCCGCCAAACAAGACGATTCGAGGTCTGGTAAGGTCCATGCTTTGAGTCGGGTAGCCTGGCAAGAAGAAGGCACTTTGAATTGGCCCTTATCAACAACAGGATGGAATAGGGCTCTGGGCTCGATCTTGGCAGATAGTTACAAAGTACATTTGATGAGACACAAGAACTCAGCCATATATGGCTTAACCAACAGCTGCAGACAACAGGCCGTGCGCTCACGTGTTGTCGACCTTCCAGTACAAACACCTGATACGGCCCGGAGTATCATGGTTGTACGTGTGGCTAAGGTGCTTGATCTTTTGCCCTTGTTTGGACCGTATACACTGGGCGAAGCCGTTTACTCCGCTTGGACCGGAGTACTTCATTTTGCCGCGTCAAAGAAAAGCAGAGAAACTGATGACAAGCGGTAGCTGACCCTCAATCGTTGTGGGAAACAAAGACAGCTTGGAGGGAGGGCGACTCACAGATAATTCAGAAGTGCAATCAGGATGGATCACGTGATCATTGGCCGGTTCAGGCGCGCCAAATTCAACCTTCTGTGCGGGGATACTCGTGAGATTATTCGCAGTCTTCCCGACTTGGTCCTTTTCAATGCGGTGCACAATCCCAATCACATCTTCTGCATACAAACCAAGCAGCCTTCGACGACTCTAAACTTCACTTTACTACCCATCACCTTCTCTGAGCTAGCAAAGGCTGTTGAGCAAGCCTGCACTTGGATAATCTCAAGTGTAGCAGATACACATGCAGCGAAGCAATGTGAAGATGGCTCTACCCTCAAGAGCAGACCAGTGGCTTTGTTTATGGAAAGTGACGTTGGGCTATTTATCTATTTGGCAGCTTTGCTCACCTTGAACATTCCCGTAAGTTGCACAGTACGGGTTGGTAGGCGTTTACTGATAAAAACTAATTGACTGGTACTTACTGTACTGTACTATGTTTTGGGTCAGGGCAGTTCCACTGATATTATTTGGGCGGAACTAGTGTCTCTTGCTCTCGACACGTCTTCATCCTCATGCTGTTCGCCATCTTCTACACGAATCCAATGCTGCGTCAATGCTTGTATCGCCACGAATGCTCACAAATGCTCGCAATGCACTCTCGGAAGAGAACCTCGAACCAAGCTTTCTCATAACAGCCTCGCCATTTGAGAGCTTCCTAGCTTCATCAAACGAGGCAGATTTAGGATTCCTTGGGAAATGCGCACCGCTTGTGCGAGAAAATGACCGCAATGTGCTGATTCTCCACAGTTCAGGGACGACTGGTGAGCTGTGACTTCCCCTCGCTGGAAAACCCGGCGTTCTGTTAACGCCCCTACCAGGCCTCCCCAAACCTATCCGTCTTGCACACCGTTACTTACTCGGTTACTCTGCGTGTCACCTATTTCCCCCCAAGGATGACGAGTATAGTCGAGGTGTCAATCTGTCCACTCTACCCCTCTATCATGTACTGCATCCCGGGCAGCCCTGCTCGAATAATAGGCTGATCCAACATTTCAGGGATTCGGTGCACTTGCGCCTTGCTTGTCTTTGTCGGTGGGCAAGATATTCTGTCTCCCCCCATCAACTACCATACCGACCGGCTCTCTGGTCATATCTCTGCTTAGGAGCCAGAAATTTACATCATTGATGACCGTCCCTACTATTCTGGAAGATATAAGTCTTCTGCAGACACTTGATGATGTCTCAAGTGACCTCGCGGCCTTAGACTTCATCGCAGTCGGAGGGGGAGCTCTCAAGCCCTCTGTGGCTCAACTGCTACACTCGAAAGGGGTTAACCTACTCAATCACTTTGGCGCCACAGAATTGGGGGCCTTAGCACCGATATTCCGCCCAGACAAGGATTACGATTATAGATACCTTCGCCTGCGTACAGATCTTGGTCTACATTTGGAGCGTCTCAACACCGACAGTATGAACAAGCAGAAATGTAAGCTAATCGGCTACCCTTTCGGGTGGGGCTCGGAATTTGAGCTGCAGGATGTTCTTGAATGCAACCCAATAAGGCCGGATTCTGATGTGAGAATCCTCGGCCGAAGTGACGATTTGCTTGTTCTAGCTACAGGCGAGAAGGTTCAACCACACTTCATTGAGCAGGCGTTAGAACAGAATCCTCTGGTCAGGCGCGCTATTGTCTTTGGGAACGGGCAATTTGAGATTGGCATTCTTCTCGAGCCTGTGTCCGAAGCTATTGAATCCCCAGACCAGTTCATCGATCATGTTTGGCCTTCCGTCATCAAAACGAATTCACTCGTGGATGGTCATGCCCAAATATCGACAAGATCTGCCCTTCTGATCAAGCCCACCCACAAAATTATTCCGCTCTCTGACAAGGGGTCACCACAGCGGAGAGAGGTCTATGCTGAGTTTGAGGATGAAATCAAAAAGGTATATGAGAATATCAGGGCGGAAGATCTGATTGAAGGTGTCATGCTTCTGGATATGGAACACTTACAAGACAGCCTAAGAAGCATTGTCCAAGCTTGTCTACCAGAGCACTGCAAAGTAGGTATCTGGAGCGATGAGGAGGACTTTATACATTTAGGCATGGACTCCCTGCAAGCTACGCGGCTGCGTCGTATTCTGAATGCATCCCTTCGTCGAGCTGGAAACAATAAGCACCTGCCATCGGACTTTATATACTCCCATCCTTCTCTGACACTACTGGTTCAGGCTCTGGGGGGAAATCACCAGGAGCCGACGTCATTCGAGTCTCTAGATACAATGCGATCCCTTGCTTCCAAGTACGCTGCCTTCTCACAAAGCGCTTTCGCTCGAGGGCTGGGTAATGTCGTTTTGCTTACTGGAAGCACCGGGAACTTAGGGGCTCACCTCCTGGAGTTACTGTGCAAGAACTCCGAGGTTGAGCGCGTCGTTTGTCTCATTTCCATGAGATTTCTACCACCAAAGAATCAGAGTAGTGAAGCCTTGGCGGCCCGTCAACGGGAAGCTCTTAGTAACCGAGGGATCTTTCTTGCACCAACTGCCTGGTCGAAGATTGAATTCCATGACTGGCAACCTGGCGCAGATCTGCTCGGACTCGGCGAAAGTGAGTATCAGAAGCTTGCTCGGGCCATTACACACATCTTCCATGGCGCATGGCCAATGGACTTCAAGAGGAGAATAGAGTCGTTCGAGCCCCATATCAAAGTTATCCATGACCTGGTCCAATTAGGGCAAATTGCTCATCGGGCTTGGCCAAGGGTGAAGCCTAAGATCATGCTGGCGTCGTCAATCGCAGCAGTTGGTGGCATCTCTACGGAGAAGAACAGAGTTGTCGTGCCAGAGAAGCTACTGGATGACCCATCAAGCACTTTATCAATGGGATATGCGAAGGCGAAGTGGGTCTGCGAGAAGGTGATGGAGAGTGCCTACCGCACTGTAGGTGACGAGATCGATCCACTGGTCGTCAGGATTGGCCAGTTATCTGGATCGCAGACTACAGGTATCTGGAGCACGCAAGAGCATATCGCTGCACTAGTCAAGGCGTCGCAGTCGGCTGGAGCCATGCCAGATCTCCAAGGCGTAGGTTGAGATTCTGACTTTCCCCCAAATACGTCCAGCTAATCAAGATATTAGACCCTGTCTTGGTTGCCTGTTGACCGTGCTGCGAGAGTTATCATGGAACTCCTCCTCGGACCTACGTCTAGAAACCTCGTTTTCCACGTTGAGAACCCGGTCAGGCAGTCGTGGCTCGATGCCTGCACCGTCATCGAACGTAAACTTGACCTGTCGTGTCGCAGCCGGCTGCCTTTCGATCAGTGGCTTGAGCAAGTCATGGGCACCGTGGATTTACCAGAGAGTCTCTTCGATTTTTTCCTGCATCATTTCTTGCGCATTTCGGGTGGACGTCTGGTCCTTGCCACGGAAAATAGTCACAAATTCTCCGCAACACTAAGAGCAAGTGGAGCAGTTGGCAATGCGGCCATTGAGCTCTGCATAGAGTCTTGGAAAAGCAAGGGGTTTCTTCTGTGAGAGAATGGGGAAATGCGATCCCATCTCCCGCAAGGGTGTCGATAGTTCATCGGTTCAACACCGTTCTCTTCTTTGGAAGTACTTTTCCAGCAGAATCTTCATTCGTCTTATTACTAATAAGACTAATTGCGTACAACGCGGTTGTTACCTCTCAAACATGTCCGTTCGACAAGGTCGCCTCCTCGCACGTAGGCACCAGCCACTGCTCAAAGTAATCGCCCAGAGCCTCCGCATCCTTCAAGAAAACACTCGTTCCAACCCACAAGTCCGGCCTGACAACCACCATAGCCCCTTTCGTATGATTGACCTCGTAGCACGAATGGGCGTCCTCGTCCGGCGTACGGTCATCATACAGAACCCTCGCGTTCTCGCGCACCGCCTTCAAGTCGTCGCTCCCCAGCAACAGTTCCGCCTCGTAGGGCAGACATTTAGTCACGACTACAATGTTGAAGCGGTCTCGACCACCAAACCGGTTGTAGAAAGAAGTCGAGGAGGCGAGCTTAACCGAGAAGGCCTCCAAGGCCGTGCGTACCGGCCCTTGCAGGTCCGAGGCGAAGACTACAAGGTGGATTGTTGCGGCACCCGTCAGCGCGTCGTACAAATAACCGGTACTAGTGGAGGAGAAGCAGAGGCGGGGATTCGGCGCTCGGACGCCGTTGCGCGGGGCGATGGCTCCGCCATGTTGCGCCGGACTGAGCACGCTGGGTAAGTAGGCCGCGTCGACGCCGAGCAGGAACTGCCCGTTGGCCGCGAAGAAAGCGCGGACAAACTCGAGGTCTTCGCCCGGCGTGTACGGAATGGCATCCGGGAGCTTGCCAAGGCCCGAGTCGTCGCGCTCGAACTCGGCGAGCGGGAATTCGGAGTTGCAAACGAAGCGGAGATAGGAGCCGGAGACGCGGATGATGCAATGGGCGTGGAGACGGCGCTCGGCGTCGTAGGTTGGGCCGAGAGCGGAGATTTTGGCCAGGTCTCGGGAGCAGAGGCCTATCTTCCAAGCGAGGTTGGCAGCGTCCATGATAGAGGCGTTGAGGCCGAAGGCGCCCATGACAGAGTGGACGTGCCTTGGGAGAGAGGATCAGAACTATTATTATAATAAAGGACTGTTTCACTTACGCTGCGTCTCCGACCAAGTGAACGCGAGAGTCATTGGACGAGAAAGACCGAGCTACACGTTCACTTACTATGTCTTGATTAGCATGTGTACCCACTTGCGCACGGAGGTAAGTGTACTTTTCCACACGGCAAACCAGCTCAAGGGAGCCGCGAACTTGAGTGTGTACGGATGAAATATCTTGTTAGCTTGTTTAAGGACCTCCTCGGCGGTAATGGTGTTTGTCTCCACACGACCACCGGATTCTTGAAAGGCGGCCGACTTGGCCTGGCGGTCTTTGGCTATCTCGCCGGTACTTGAGATATCCAGCTGGGTATACAACCTAAAGCTTCGTATCAACAGACCATTCTTTCGTGCTCGGGAGTCACGAACCTGATATAGCCGTCCTCCCGGGGGATGATCACGCATCCGCCATGCTTCGACGATATGACAGACCTGCCTGATATGTCAGCAATCTGCAAAACAAGTCAAAAGCTTTCGCATCACGCCGTACCCAAATACCCAAGCATGTGGATAATCGCTATCAAAGATGCAGTCCATAATTCCCCAGTATATATCGGTGCTCACCCCATCAAAAGGTATGTCTAGCTTCTTGCGGATCATGCTCGCAGCTCCATCGCAACCTACTAGGAACTTGGCTTTAATCATCACCTCCGCGCCAGTCTGCTCATCTCTCAATCTTGCTTGCACGGGATAACCTGTAGAATCCTTCGGCTCAACATCAAAGTCCGTTATCACAGTCTGTCGCTCAACCAGCTTTTTGTGACGCAACAAGTCGCGGATGTAGATCCTCTCTATCTGTCCCTGTGTTACGATGTGCAGTCCACGATATCGAGAATCTGACTGATGAGATCTAGTGAAGAGCAATTTCTTTCCATCTTTGTAGATGGCTGTCCGCTCAATCAGAGGGCCCTCTTCACTGACCTCTGTTGAGAGGCCCCACGAGTGGAGCGTCTCGAGAAATCGAGGCTGCACACCATCTGCGCGGCCGGTGATCAAGGGAGCAGGTGCTTTGTCTGTCGATCAAATTAACCCATACTGACACACGGGGTTTGGGCGGCAGATCACGGACCAATGATTCGAAAGCTGACACCTTGCCTGGCGAGACTCAATGCCACTTGCAACCCGCTCGGCCCAGCTACAATGTATGCATGGTCAGGATCGGTAGTCGCTGCCCCAATACAGACTTCTTACCGCCACAGATGAGGACGTCAACTTCACTGCTCGGTGACCACCACTCTGGAAGGTCGTGCGGTGTGTTTGTGCCATCGTAGATGGTTGGCCATGTCCTCAATACGTTCAGTCCCAGATCGTTGTGTACTGTGGACGTCAAGACTTCAGAGGATGGCGGGGTCACGTAATGTGCCTCCTCCACCTCACTGCCATTCTCAAGCTTGCGCTCAGTGGCCCACGGAGTCCAGATGCTTTGTTCACGAAACCCATTCTTGAAGCTGAATGCCGACACTGACTTCGCCATGGTTCCTAAGGGGTTAGACAGAGCGTAGCATCGGAAGCTGGCCGCTTCTGGTAAAACATGAGCACAGCGGCGCCACCGTGTCATACTCCGGTCCAAGCCAAGAGGTTGTGTTGCACTCTGCCTGCGCTTGCGTCTGCGCCGGGGTTCGATACCAGAGTATGGCATTGCGCAGTTCCAGACATGGCAATCTCCCTCCTTTGAAACAGCATTGACTCAAGAGATAGAGTAAGGTAGGATTCCCGGTTGTACAGTAGCGACGAAAAGATTGTTCCCACTCGGACATCATTCTAAAAAACATCGAGACTTGTCTCAATCTCCCACAGGCTCGATCCCTCGCACTCCAGCCACAACCCAATACTCCCATTAGCTCACCACATCTTGCTTCTTTCCCAGTTCTTCTCAACTTCTTTCATGTATTCATTGGTATATACCCCGGCTGCGCCTCGGTCCACTACTCGACATCCGCCGTCTGTTCATAAGGGTAAAAATAAATAAATTCCCTGACAATGGTCGTGCGTCAAGCGAAAAGGAGGCCAACAATACGATATCTGTACACATCCGCATGTAGAAGAATACGACAGATATCGATGGTAGTGGAATCATATGAAGTATTTCATCGGGTACGGGTTAGATGTTGAGGCTTGATTAGCCCTCCGGCTCGGGAAGGGAAACGATTACAATGCCAAGGGACCCGCGATTTACATATGCTCAGACTGTCACCTACCTGGACCTGCTTCATCATCCACCGAAAGGATTTTCCGCCTTTGACTTCCCGTCCGCGACAACAACAAGCCATACTCGAGATGTATCAACCCTTCTCGTTACTAAGGTACGGGAGGTTCCCACCTCTAAATCCTGCGCAAGATGTTGTTAGGGCATCTGATCTTCGCTGTGGCAGGCTTCACCCAACTCGTTGCTGGGCAGAATGCAAGCAACTTCACCCAGCAATTCAAGCACTTCCACATATACCAATCTTGTACTCACTACTGTTGGAGCTGATCCGGAAGGCCATTCCGCGCGACCGAACTGACTGAAGCTAAGCGGATCAGATGGGTGATACGTTATGACAAGTTCTACTACATGACCTTTACCTTGAACGACAACATTACTCTCTGCCGCAGTCGGGACTTAACGTAATTCTCAAGCCCTGTCGCCAACGTGTGATTACGGACCTACTGATGGCTCCCAGGAACTGGAACAAAGCCCAAAGAAAGCTGCTGTTCAAGCCACCAGGGGGATGAAATTACTCAACCGACATGTGGGCACCAGAATCCACAACATCGACGACAAGGGGTCATGCCATCTTCATCGCGGATCCGGCTCGCGGATAGTCCGCCTCCCGAGACAGACATGTTCTGCGAGTATAGCTGCCTAGCCGTGAAGCACCGGATGTTCGTGCTCGAAAGCCTCAGCGGCTCGGTTCCCTGGACCTCAAACTATACCTTGAAAAGCCATCTCAATACCTTTGACCGATTCGCCATCGACGGTACCTACTCTCGGCACTACTCGACCGGTCTCTACCATATCTACAGTTGCTGCTATCGTCAATACGACGGCTGGCCCGCCCAACCTCCGCATCACCACAAGCAAGCAAGCACACCACAACCCGTCACTCACCACCCCACTAACTGCTCAATCGTCCAACCCCTCCACCATCTCCTCGTACTTCGCCAACCGCCAAATCCTCAGCGTCCCCTCCAACCCCCAGGAACGAACCACCCCACGACCCGCCCCTTCAACGACCGCCTCTCCACCATCGAAGGGGCCCCCAACAACTCACCAACCCGCGCACCGGCCAGACCTTCATCATCTACACCGCCGGCTGCGTCTTTTATCAAAACCCCGTCCAATCGGACGTATGGAGTCGGCCGCGTCCAGTTTCATGACGAGTCCCCAATGGGAACGAGGACTGGATCGTGTATCATGGGATGGAGACTTCCGACGAAGTGTTATTAGGCGGCGAGGACGATCAGGGCGCGCAGAGGTTTGGGGTGGAATGGCGGATGGGAGTCTGCGGTTTCCGAGGCCGGGGGGTATGGGGCCGTATGGCAAGCCGGGTTGGATAGGTCTGATTATTGTCCCACGTCGCTCGGGGTGCCGATGTTTACACCGCGAAGAGGGATCCACGCTCATAGATGTCGACTGATTGGACGGCAGTCGGACTTATACCCATATCCTCTTCCGTGACATCTGAATCTTGAGGCTGGGTTGTACGTACAGTACAGTGTGACGGACAGGTGTGATTGCATCTATCTAGTGTATAAGTAACGCGGTGCCAGGGCTGTCGCTCTGGGTCGCAAGGTAAGTTGGGTAGGCATATTATCAATCCATCCCCAACCCCAGCCCAGAATCCCAGCCGGACTAGGATCCGAATCCTTCCTCCCTCCTCCTCCTCCTCCTCCCTAGAGACGTCTAGAACGGTAGGGATAGAGCCGGTCAGGTGGAAGAAGTAAGCCCACCACGTGGGGTCCAACAACCGAAGCTGATAGTAGAACGGAGGGGAGGGAGGATAGGCGATTGGAGCCGAGACTGTTTGATGACCTGGTCTGGTTTGGAGTCTGCAGTGTTTCCAGGGTACTTGCCAGCTACGACGATTAAGATGGGGTTTGGAGAGGTGGTATTGCGGGTATATTATATTATATATTGATCTAGGCATGTAACCGAAGAGCAGAAAACACAAGGGAGCGACCGCGGTTGTATACAGAGTAAAACGCCAGTGCGCAAGAGCCATGCAGGTAAAACAGACGGATGCCGGAAGGGAGAGGTAGAAGTACAGGGTGGGTTTGAAATGAATCGATGACCTATGTTCAGAAACATGGAATGTGCAGAGTAAAGTTACAGCGAGGGCTAAGCAGCCACGACCACACTTGGCGCTGGTGCAGATTTGAACGAGGGGAGCGCGGTCATAGACGCGGAGCTTCACGACGGACCCTTCTGTGCCTGCGGGAGTTGACCGGCGTAGTTGGCGGATAAGTGGCACTAACAAATAAAGATCTCAGCTCACGTCCAGCGGCCCAAGGATAGAACAGACAACATACCCATACCCGTCCGACGAGAAACCAGTGACGGAGCCATTCAAATTAAGCGGATCGCGCGTGTTGCCAGCCGCGTTGCCGGTCGTCTGCATGGGATAGGCCTTGCAGACGTCGAGGTGGTTCTGCGGGATCTTTAGACCCGAGGACTTGAGTTTCTCGGGCGCTTCGATGATGGTGGCGGCGAGGCCCGCCATCACGTGGAACTCGACGTGGCAGTGGAACAACCAGACGCGTGTATGCGGTCAGTTTTTTCTGGGCGAGAAGGGAAGGGGAGACGGAGACTTATCTGGATTGTTGGCTCGGAAGCGGATCACGGCGTAGGCGTGGGGCTGTAGCATAATGGTGTCGCGCTGCACGGGTGTGCGGGAGTAGTCGGAATATGTGCCGGGGAATGAACCCGTGTTCGGCAGGGTTCTTTCGAGAACTTGGAACTGGTGGCCGTGAAGATGCCATGGGTGCAGGTTGTTATTCTGGTTGTTGACGACGATCTCGACAACGTCGTTGTGTTTGACGACGTACGGGTTGACTTGGCCGTATACAAGAGGGTTTGAGGAGTAGTTGCCGCCCACGGTCAAAGCACTGTAGAGTGTTGGAACGTTTTGCCCGATATAGGTACTGTTGTTGACATCGAATCTGAATGCACAAGTCAGGTTGATCGATGTCATAACATAGAAGCAACGTACCGAGAAACGCCGCTCATGTTGGCAGCAACGGTGTCCATGATGATTTGATGATCGACTGGCTCTAGGACGCGTTCATGACTTATTGGCACATAGTTGATGTCGTCGTAAAAGTCGGAGTTGTCCAACGAGTAGAGTACCGGCGGGTCAGGAAGAGGCGCGCTTTCATTATAGACAAGCCATCCAGTAACATTCGTATTGTACCCTGGAGGAGGAAGTAAACCTTTGTTGATGAACAGCATATTGACGTCCATGGTATCGAAGATCGCATAATTCTTACTCGTATCATTTTTGGTCTTGATGAGAACACTCTGCCTCTGTCCAGGTGCGATGCGTGCCTGCTGGATTCCTTTGTTGACCTCTGTCGGCTCGACATAAGCTCCATCGATCTCCACAGTTGTCATTGGATGTTGATCAAAGAACCAAGCGTGACCAGGGTAGTTCCCTGGGCAGATGACATGGACGAGGTAAGTCTTGTTAGGCTTCACGCAGATTGTGATGTTCTTTCCGGCATTCATAAGCGCACCGCCCGATGGCACAGGCGTACCATCCGCGGCTTCCCCGCTGTGAGACTGGTAGGCGTTGAGTAAGCCTGGCATCTGCTCATGGTACCAATCCGTGAGTGTGAGCGTAATCTCCTCGTCGAAATGGAAAGGCGGATTCGGATCGTGTACGATCAGCGGGCCCCAGAGACCATCCGGATATTGACCCAGGTTGTGCGAATGGTACCAATATGTACCTGCTTGGTCAACCTATAGACCAGTCAGCGCTTTCGACATGGAACTAAGAGTTAGAATGCATACTTTGAAATCATATTTGAAGGACTGTCCTGGAGCAATGGGACATTGAGTAACACCAGAGCTTCCGTCCATGTCACTCGTGCCCTTTTGATGGATACCATGCCAATGAACACTGGTCGATTGATTCCCGAGACCGTTGTAGACATCAATAACCAGACGATCCCCCAGCTCAACGTCTATCTGTGGACAAGGCCACTCGCCGTTGATGCCGATGACCGGCCTGGAAAATCCATCTGGAGCAGCAGTGACCCATCCAATATTCCAGTTGTAATGAACGGTCTTCGCCAAGGCCAAGGGGCCAAACCCAAGTAAGAGAAGAGAGAATGAATGCATAGCAAGGTACAAGGTATTGCAAAGCTGATGGAAAACATCTCAGCGAGAGGGCTGGGAGATTCTATAAATATGAGAAAAGGTCGGCAAGGCCGAAGTTGGGGCAAAATGGGGCACCAGATCTCGACTTGAGATGATCCTCTAAGCTGAGGGTGTGAGAAATGAAATCAAGCTGCTGGTGATGACAGCTACGCCGCTCAAGTGATGGTGCCTTGAACTTAGAGCAAGCCCAAGAGCTGAGATTTCGTGTCGCCATAGATGAGCACCTGGTAGAGTCCAGTGCGAGTCCGAGAGACACGGCTGGCCTGTCCGAAATAGAGCAGAGACTCTCTGGTGGTAGGGTTGTGGCTTTGGCCGAGACAGAGTCATGGCTTCGGCGAACGAAGAAGAGATGAAAGCTGATGTTACTAAGGGCTTTTGTTAGGCGCAGGCGAAGAGACGTCGATGACAGTTTCCCGCGTAACACGCCCTTTTAAGCTTATCCATGTTAATGCATCTTCCCTTTGAACGCCGACGGTCCAATCGCTGACCGGTGTCTATGCTCGGAGTATACTACGGGAACTATGTATTCCCATCGTCTGGTGTTCATGTGCGCCACCAACAATAATTGACTGCCGCGCTTTCGTCTGATCTTTCTGGTGGTAGCCCTCTGAGCATTGTAATATGTAAGGTACTGTTCGTAACTTATAGATGCCGTCGATTTTCCCTCAACCCTGACGTAGGATGAGCCGCAATCTAGCCTCACTACATGTACGAAGTACATATTTACACTTAAGGTACATGCTGGAGGTAGAGCCCGTCTATGAGGTATTGGCACCTTACTTTACCTGTAAGAATTGACTCAGACGGTGGGTTCCATATCGAACCGCATACAGACGTCCATCGACCTTGATTGCAACACCTCCTGACCCGGCAAACACAAAAGAGTCCCTTCTGTGCTGCCTGGAAGTGAGTTAGTCCTCACATCAGGCCATACTCTGACCTCGGTATCTCATCTCCTGGGATGACAAGCTCCCAGACAGTACGGTGTTCGCAGATTTGAAGTCTGGCTGAATCGTCGTTGGTACGCCCACTCTGCGGTTAAGTTCGCAGCGCCATAATAACAGCTCGACTACTTGTGAACAATGCAATGTCCCTGCATCGCTTCTCTGACCTTGAACACACGAGAAGTTACCGTGTGACTGGGTCATGTAATGGCACAAGGTTCCTCGGCCAGCTTGCGGGTAAGGCTTCAATGTCCTCTGATTGCCCTTGCAAGCCATCATGGAGACATCAAGGGATCTGGGTCGGGGCCGAAAAGCTGTGCAGAGCCCAGACGTCCCTTTGAGGCGAACAAGTGATGTGCCCGAGCCGTAGGTTAGCCCGAGGAACGAAAGGTCTTCGGCAGGAATGATATTCTCCTGGGGTCGACGCTTTGGTAATTGAAGTTTGCGGGACAGAGTGTTCGTACAGTAGTACATTGGTCCATAAGTGTTTGATTTCAGTCCGGACTCGATGCGTTGCAAGGCATGTGGAAATAGAGAATTGTCGCGACACGAATGCATTGCTTCCTTCCTTTCCAATCAGGTGTCGGTTATGTAAACATAATCAAGGCCGCAAATGAAGTGTTCAGGACTTCGGAGCTTTTCTGTTAACAGTGGTAGATCTTCTGAACTCCGGAAGAAACTTCGGATGAGTACGTATAAGTGAAATCATGGACAGAGGTCAACAGAAGGAGAGCATCTAGGTTCGTAGACTTACGAAGCGGTAGAGAACGCAAGATAGCAAGGAGCGGGACGGAGACCAAAGAGACTGTACAAGGTGTATGATCGAGTGTGTGAATTTACCCCAACATACCCTTTGCATCTTCGTGCGGACCCAGCGACGTGACCAAGAATCGTGAACGAAAGTAGTAAATGCCCTCGGATATGCGCGAACATCTCTGAGCCTTAGAGTAGTCCATTCCAGTGATAAGTATGATGCCTCTTTGCCAACGATACTTTGCTCCTGCTATACCTTAGCCACAGGTCTCCCTCCGCGCAAGTCGTCGTATACAGTAGATCTCCTTTTGTTGCGAACAACCCCCCAGAGCTCGCCAGTCAGCCACATCTCCAATTTCGATGATAGAGGTCTTCTTTTAATCGCCGGTTGGATAAGGCTCAGCTCGATGATGGCAGGATTCGGGACATAGAGGCCGAAGAAAGCTAGAATAATGTAGGCAAGCTTTAGCGAGTGAGTGATGGTTCGTTGTCACTCATTCACATTCACGACACACCTTGACGACTTGAGGTCGCACAAGATCGATTCATTCCTATTCCGCGAGATTGTGTAACGTCACACATCGGACTTTCAGTGGTTTCTGTACACCTTCTCCTAGACATCTCCAAGGGTTGTGGCAGCATGAGCTCCTCCTCGGAAGCTTCTCGAGTATATTTGCGTCAGCTGCATCCAGAGGTCTATCATCCGGGGAGTTCATGTCATTGTGCGTGGCTCTACAGCTCTGGATAGTGGTAGCACGAATTACTTCATCTCAAAGCAACTTCTGCCTCTGTGTGTGTGTCTGTTTCCGTACGGCTTCTGCTCTGAGTCCATCCAAACCAGACAGACAATCAACATCCAAGCCACGAACTTCCAGACTGGATGAACGAACGCCGCCAAAAGGCCTCCATAAGACGCACTAGACACTAGCCCAGCGCTCTTGACCGCTCCGTGCTGTGACCCGAAGATCGGCCTTCACTGTTACACCCGATCCTCGATCCTCCGTTCCAGTAAGGCTGCCTCGCCGCCGACCGCCCATCCCATACCACTGCGCCGTGCGTCATGGTCAGGAGACCCGCGCAAGACCCTCAAGTCCGTCGTCTTCGTGATGTTTTGACTGTTCGGCAGAGAGGCGAATCTCTTCTTGCTGAGGGAATCATGCACGGTGGGCTTGCCGCTCAGGCTATGCGTGGTGATGATGGTACTGTCTTTTGTCAGGCCTGAAGCGTGTTCATCGATAAAGGTCTGAAGTAAGTGGCCAGACTCTTGGCCTATGTAGTAGCCCTTCTTCTCTGATTGAGTGTTGGAGGAGAAACCCGATCTTTCGAGGAGGATGAATAGTGGTCTCATGGAACGGATGGAGGCTGCAATGATGCTGGTGTTGCATTCTACGCTCGGGAAGGAGATTAGCAAGGGTATGGAAGGAATCTTTGGTATACGGTCGACAGGTCTCACCAAGTCAAGATGATCAAAGGTGCCGAATCCCCTGAAGGAAAAGGCCTGTCTCTAGAGCACATGTGGTCTATGCTGCAAGCCGGTCATGATGGACAATGTCGTTTAGTCCAATTGGAACTGATTGCACTCCAGATCTGAAGCGGTGGACATCCATAGGTACCCTGGGTAAGTCAGCTATTGCAGCCGCCAAAAACTGAAATGCAGAATTCGACTGGATTCAACTTGGACACTTGCTTTCGACTCCAACGGGACAGACATGTCTGAGACCAATCCAGTTTTGCCAAAGAGTTGACCGATGTCGCGCAGACACGGTGATTACCAGCACTCATCGCAGACTTATCATCAAAGACTGACAACGTTGTCAGTTGCAGCAGACAACAGATTGCACATCACGGGTTCATCCTGGTACTTTGCAGACTTCGACCGCAAGCATTGAAAACAATAGTGAGTGAGGTAGATATTTCGCGCAGAATCTACAATGAGAGAATCGTGCCTCCGGACCCTCAACTCGAGACGAAGACATCCCGAAGCATCAGCCACCCCAACACGTTATGATACGAAACAATCCCGTCAACGAGCGGACAGCGCCAAAAGTGCCGACGACAAACGCAACGCAGAGCCCCAAGCTCCGTCTCGACATCCCCTAAAAGCAGCTCGCACTCCGCTCCGCTTCTCCTCGCCCCGCAGCTCGATCCTACCTCTCAGCCGACGACCAGGCGGACACGGAAATCAGTAAACAGGCCGGCCCTCATCCCACCTCCTCTGCTCCATCTCCCTCCGTCCGCCTTCATTCCCGCTTCCCTCACCAACCACGACAGGACTACTACCGCCAACAGCCCCACCAACCCCAAGACTAAGCCGACTGCTATCCCTCCTCCCCCCCGCCACCCCCCACGCGTCCTCGATAAAACCCACGCTCCCGATCCACTCCCACACCCTCGACACGTCACCGCCGCGGCCTTCGCGGACGCTCGCACGGACATTCGCATTCATCTCCACGACGGCCTTGACCCGCTTCCAGAGCCGCTCTCTTCGCTTGGCGGAGAACTCATCGCGCAGGACGTCGTCGCGCAGCTGGCCGACGCTGATCCAGGACTCGGGCGCGGCGCCCTGGGCGTGGAGGGCGGACTGGGTGGCGAGGCGGTCGAGGGTGGTGGCGACGAGAGCGGGCACGCGGGCGTGGTCGTCGCGGAGGTCGGTCAGGTGTTTGCGGGCGGCGGCGACGACGGAGGCGAGCAGGATCAGGCCAGCAAGCTCGATTCGATAGCGCGCCAGCGTGAGGCGCGCGGATCGTCGGGCGGCGCAGCTGAGGGGCAGGCGGGCGAGGCTGGTGGTGGTGAGGGTGCGGTGGCCGTGGTGTCTGTGGGGGGCGCATGGAATCTGGTTAGTTGGGGATCGGTTAGATCATTTGTATTTGTGTTTTTCGGGCCTTGTTGAAATGGGGGCCGTGTATCAATCATCCCAGTGGGGGTCTTTTGTAGGACCTGACGATGACCACCACGGACCGTGCAAATCGGGGATATGGAGGGTTGGGAGTTCTTACCCGTCAATCCCACTGACTACCTCGTCTCTTGCTACAATCTCCCCAATCGCTCCTTTCCAGAGCTCCTCGAATTCGGCTTCCCCCATACCTCGCCGTCTTTTCTTGCCAACTTCCTTCTTCAAGTTGGCTTCACCAATCTCTACAGCCGGCACCTCTTTGCCGGTTTCATCGACTAAATCTCCACACTCCCACTTGGCCCTTCTTTCCCGTAGCTCTTCCACCGCCCTGTCGGCGACCGCCTTTACTCTTCGCACCTTCTCCCCGTCTGGCTCACACGTCGGTGGTAAGGGTACGATGCCGCCAAGAGCCAGAGGATGCGCTTTCAGCACAAAGTCGGGCTCGCAACGAGCCTCGAACCCAGTGTAACAATAGGCGTGCTGAGGACAAGGTTCGCATTCTGGTTGTAAGACACTCGCCCAGTCGGGTAGCTGGAGATTTCTCAACGCCATCGAGGAAGGTCTTTCCAGTCCACAATATCCGACTTCGACTTTCTCATGCCTCCACCACGCCGCATAGCCAGTGAGGAGTGTCAGGATGATGGCCCATGGGCCGGATTTTGAGACCCTGCTACTACTCCGTAGCGTCTTCTTTTTCCTCAAGGGAACAAGATCCGTATGCCCACCTGTGGCTCGCTCCAGCGCAAGTTCAAGTTGCTCATCTGGGGTGAACTCTTCGCCTGCCTCGATGCCATCAACTTCGGCTTTCCGCTTGTGCAGTCTGGCAACCGGAAGATCGAAGGTCTCTGATGTCGGTACAACGATCCCATCTTCCTGCTTGACCCTCGAGTTCTCGGAGCTAACACCGTCAGTTCGCCTTCTCCTTGATGAGCTTTTTCTTCTCTCTCCGCTGCCGCCAAGACTCTTTCTACCCTTCTCGGCGCTTGTGCTCCTTACACCGCTCATGAGAGGGGAGCTACCGCTCTGGAACGGATTGTCGTAACTGAATGCGCTTCCCTCCAGCGAAGGTCTCCCCACTGGCTCAATTTCCTCAACCTTGACAGCAGGTGTGGGCGTAAACTCGCTCTTTCTTGTCTTCCGCACTAGAGGCCTCTTCACGCCTGGCCCCATCGAGACCTCTGTATCCGACGCTCTGGGGTGCTTGTTTGAGGACCTCCGGCCACTCAACATGTCAGCCTGCCCTGTCTCTGCCGCGAGATCCTCCGACCTTTCTTCTGTACCAGAGATCCCATCATTCCGCGGCGACCTCCTCCTTGTACTGGCAGGAAGTGGTGGTGGAAGCATTGCGCCCGACCCATCTTCGCCGTCGTCAGTCTCATCGACCGTGCTCTCCTGGCTTGAGGGCATGTCCGTTATACCCTTGCTTGTACGTCTGATACGTGCTCTGGCGGCGAGTATCTTACGCGATCGTGGTAGAAGCTGGTCGGTGAAGATTTCGATCAGTTGCGATTTCTTGGCCGATGCTGGATACGCAATATCGTGAGAGACAAGGATCGATCGCAGGCGTGGTACGGTCAGGGTGGAAGGGTTGAATGATGGCGACAGGTAATCCACTTCACTGTCCGACATCGTTGCGAGTAGGTCAACCAGCGACAAAGGTGTTCTTTTGAAAGTTGATTGTTGCGAACCGTCGTGAGAGAGGAGAGGTTTATCAGACGGTGCTTTATTCCGATTGGCTTGAACTCATAGCACAGGTGGATATGCGTCGTGGACTGGTCGCAATGTCACGGCTGGAGATTAATATACTACAAGTCAAAAGCGACAATTGTAGAGTAACGCTCTGGGTGTGACAGGATGAGTGCTGATCCACGTATGAAGTTACAAATATCAACAAAAGAAGAAACATGGCTAAGTGGCGGGCGCGCGCCTGGATAGGCAGTAGCGAGGCACATGTTTGCTTAGTCATCTGGGACGAAGAGAACATGGAACTTCCAAGAAACTTGGACGCCGTTGTGTATGGTGGAGGGCTCCTCAACCTTTGAGTTTAGTTCTGTCAAATGAAACCGTAGTATTCATGCTGCTTTTTGGGGAGGTCGATGTAATACAGAAAGCTCGGAACCGTATACAGTCGGTCTCTTCATGTGTCGTGTGGGAGTGTTCCTTTAGATTATTGGCATTCATCTACGACCGAGAACTATATGATGGAAGGAAGGGCATCTGCAGGCGATCTCTAAAATGGTCCGTCGAAAGATTGATTTTGCTCTGTCAACCTGAGGATTTGAGTGTAATATAGTATACTGATGAAAGCCTGGCACCCTAAAGGGGGTCATATCACGCCCAGATGCTATCACCCAATACCGTCCAACCATATCTGGAAAACTTGTAGTGCTAGACGCCAAATGACAATATCAATTGATACCCAAAGCCAGCCGACCCGTCATGGCGAAATTCAAAGCGCCGGTGGATGGATAACCTACCCATAGAAACAGTGCCTCAGTCTGGCACGAATAACCCCCTGGTCGTCTCGTTGCAGGGGAATACCCATAACGCCTGACAAACAACTGATACCGCACCTAAGATCCGTTCCTAGATCAGGCTCCTTTAAGTACAAAATCTTGCTGCGCCTTCAACGCCTGGAGCTCAGCAAGCTGTGTCGTCAGCTCCTGGAAGATTTGTCCCATGGGACAGGCTTGCTCCAGGATGTTGGCTTCTCGTACGAATGGTCGCACCATATGGCGCAATGCCAGAGTAGAAGTACACGTCTAAGCGACATAAGTCAGCAGACTTGAACCTTGGCAGACAGTGTTGTAGACGATAACTCACCTCGATCCTGGACACCTGGTGCTCTATGAAATTAAGAAGAAAGCGGTCCGAAACCTCTCCTCCTCGATTCTTTACTCGTTCTAACATTGCGGTCTCGGGAGGCTTCAGGGCTGTGGAACCAGAGCTTTCCAGAGCGCTGCAAAGCATCTCCAGTCTCAAACTGATGTTCCACAAGTCCCAAACATGTTGCGTGTCTATGTTTAGCTGACTGTTCTTCGACATGCTCGCTGGATCATTTGAGGCGGCCGCTGCTTCGGCGTCGGCGCGCTGCTGTTGCGCGACAAGTCTTCCGGCGAGCGAATGTGGGTACATCAGGTACACATATTCTGGGTTCTCGAGACCCTTGAGTTTACGTTCACCCAGGTCTTTGACCTCAAAGCCTTGAGTGCTGAGTGCCCGCAGTTCTCTACGAATGGCGTGACCCATGAAATCGTCATCCAAGATCTCGTCCGAACCTGTAGATCCGTTACGATCACTCTCGGCATACGTCTCCAAAGCCCTATGGATTTCAGCAATGAAATCAGATGAGACAGTGATTTGACCACCATCTGCAACGGCTGAGATTCGTGCAGCTCGATTGACCATAGGACCAAAGTAGTCCATGCGTCGCGTCACAGGATCCGGTTCGCATACTGGATTCCCCCAGTGTATACCCATTCGTACGGATAGACCTCTGAAGATGACGTTCTGGTCTGAGTCCAAAACCTCCTGACCATGGACACTACTCAATATCTCGCTCGGCCAAGCAGCTTCGAGTAGGTGACTCTGGACCGAGAAACACCAGAGTAGTGCTGAAGTTGCCGTCGGAAAGGAGACCATAAAGGCATCACCTTCCGTCTTCACTTCGTATCCGCCAATGATCCTCAGCTGCCTCCGCATAACGCTGTTATGAATCTTGATGGCCGATCGCATAGCTACCGGAAAGGTTTCCCACATCACAGTTGAGTTCTTGATGTCGGTGAATATGATGCTCACATAGTCGGTCGGCGCATCTACTTCTTGATCAAGCCGAGCCAGTGTTGAGTCGTCTGGGCCATCTCGAGGACGTTTCCCGCGTTTGACGGGGAAGACGTCATCATCATGCATAGCAGATGGACCCATCGACAAGCTCTGTCCCCGATACCGGTTACGTTCGCGTTTCTTCAGGTCACTGACACCGATCATCATGACCATTATTTTACCGGTAGCGCCGAAAGCTATTGCGAGATCACGCAACTTTTGTGCGGCTCGCATCAGGTCACTGCGCTCGGAGCGAGCGACGTCAACGACAACGTCTGGCGTGAGGTAATCCCAGAGTTCCCTCGAGGCAATCAAGATCATCTCATCGTTTTCCCGAAGTGTGATTTGCAGTACGTGGGGTGCAGCCATGACGGCAGGCATCATTTGAGTATATCCGAATGCACGGGACACGTCAAGGACGTCGTTCAGTTTACCTTGCCTTGACACATAACCACCAGCCTCCCGAATTCGTTGTCGCTCTCTCGGCTCAGCTGGGTCGTGCTTCCTCGTAATGATCTTGAAACCCCCATCAGAATGCATGAGCATAGCCTGTGCATCGCCAACATTAGCAACATAGAGTTCCATATTGTCTAGATATAGCACGGTTGCAACACCTCCAGACTTGAGATCGTCTTGACTAAGGATTTGCGTTGAAGGAACTGACCCACGGTGGGCGAACTGCGGATGTCGTTCCTTGTCATCCAAGGATTGGCTTGCTGTGGTGGCTAGATCTTTATTGAGAGCTAAGAACGTCCTCCTTAGAGCATCTGTCGGTGATTCAGCTGGCTTCTTTAGCTTACTCAACTCCTCGATGAAGTTTGTGCTGAAATTCTCATGCAGGAACTTGGCGACTTTTGAACCACCGCTTGACAGTGCATGCCCATCGAACATCCCCAGAAGTGACTCCGTGTCGTGACCTCGAAAGCGAGGTACAACCATGTCAATTGTTGATAAATGCTCATTTCTCCCCAGACTGTCAGCCATACCGTAAGCCTGGGAGCCAGCTGAAGAGCCGGATGTCCGAACCCTACGATCTTCCGTTTGCTCCGGTACGGAGGGTATTGTGAGCGTGACGTCCATCAATCCGAGAACTCTGAGGCGGTGGAGATTGTTGAAGTTGGTGAGATCTGTCTCCTCTCTGCCGCCGTTAGAGTTGAAGGAGGAACTTGGCTTAATCTCCAACCGCTTATTCCCTGAGAAGTTAAGATATTTTAGGTTCTGGTTGTAATTCCAGTTCCAATCATACGGCCAGTTAGAGACATTATACTTCAAAGAGTTGCTGCCTACGTCAAGTATTGCGAGCTTCTGAACCTTCCCAAGTTCTGCTGGTAAGACCTGGAATTTGTTGCCATTCAGGTGAAGAACTTTGAGCGAGCCAACTTCCTCAAGATCATCAGACGGAAGCGATGTCAATTCATTCCCAGAAAGGTACAATTCAGCAAGATGAGGCCACCGCCGGATCGACCGTTGCGGGATATCGTAAAGTTCGTTGTACGAGAGATTGAGAACTCTAAGCTCAGGAAGGAGGGCGATCTCATCAAAAACATCATCATTCAGCCTGTTGTCGGCTAAGTACAGATGCCGCAGCGACCCGGCGAAGGTTGTTTCAATCCGTTGCCAATAATTCGAGTCCTTCCGAGAAGGGGGCACTATCGGGCTCTCAGTGGCAGTGCGCGAGATTACGGACGCCTTTCTGCCACCTGGACCATATATTGATACGATTGAATCCTTCCTGGAGGACCCTGCCGGCGAACTGCCCACGCTGAGCAAGCCACCTGAAGCTTGACTTGGTCGTCTCGCCCCGAAATCTTCTAGCTTGCCCAGCTCCTCATAGCTTGGACTCGAAGACAGCGCCGGTGTTGCAGCCGAAGACCCACCGATGGGATTACCTAGCCCATCCGGATTCGGAGCCTGCAGAGAGGCTCCCGGTGTTGGAAACGACTCAAGGACATTAGACGAGACGTTGAGGGTGTCCAGACGGTGACAACACCATATCTCAACAGGCAGCTTCTTGAGGTTGCATTCTCTGACATCCAGGAAACGCAACTCCGTCAGACAACCTACCGTTGCCGGTAAGCTGACAAGCGGATTTTTGGCAACGCTCAAATGCTCCAGCTTCCGCAGTTTTCCAATCTGCGACGACAGGTTGACAAAGTGATTTTTGTCAAGAGTCAACTTCGCAAGACTTGGGGTCTTCTTAAACAGACTATCTTCCAATTGCGCTAACTTTGCAGAGGCAATATTAAGCGTCGTCAAGGTGGGGACAGGTGCAGTAAAGTGAAACCGCGTAATGGGATTGTGGTCAAGATGTAATGTCCGAGCTCTCGAAAAGAAGCCTTCGAAGACTGAGATAGCGTTGTGTCCTATCATTAGCTGTTCCAGCCTGGGCAGTTGTGCTATGATGTCAATACTCGCAATGCCGTTGAAACGGACGTCAATCTCCTTGAGGTTTATCAGGCCCCTTGAGTTATCAGGGAATGAACCTGACAACATATTGTTGGTAGCCCACAGCCTTTCCAGCGTCGACAACTGCCCGATCTTCGGCAGCGCGCCGATGGAATTGAAGCTGACGTCAAGATCCACTAATGACTTCAGATCGCAGAGAAAGTCTGGAAAGACCTTCAAGAAGTTCGATGACACGTTGAGACTTCTTAAAAACTTGAAATGACCAAAATAGGGTGGTAGGTGGGTGAGTTTGTTGTTCGCCATCTTGATGCTTACCAAGCTCTGTAGCTTATCTAGCTCGGCATGTTCGAGTTGCTCAAGGCGATTGTTTGAAATGTCCAGAACAGTCAATTTACTCGCAAGGCTCAAGCTGGGCGGGAGGTGCCACACTTCGTTGCTGATAAACCTTAACTCTCGGAGGTTGATACACCCTTGGATGAAATCTGTCGGCACATCCAAAGACAGGTTGCGGGACAGATTAATGGATACAATCTCGGCGGCTTTCAAGTAGAGGGGGATTGGTATGGTGACAAGGCTCCGCCCCTGCAAATCGATATGGCTGAACTTCTGCATTTTGCCAGAGCCGGGATCTTTGTCCAAGCCATAATACTTGCTGATTTTGGTTGGCACGAATCTAAAGCGGCAAAGATAGCTGTTATCTTCTCTCCCGACCTCTTCTATACGGTCCGCCTCTGTATATCCTGCCTGTACCAAGAGCTTCTTCTGTATGGCGATCGGTCGTTCGCCAGCTTGTAGCTGCCGTTGTAGATCATGCTTTTGCATGACAATCTGATAATTATTCAGCTCATCTTGCAAAAAAGACTTCTTGCCAAGGATTTGAAGGATTTCGGTGACAGTGGTGTTCACGTTGGCTGAAATAGTCGCAAATGTCGAATCGACGCGAAAGATGCGGACACAATGAGGTGTGCTATTAGTGTCGTCAATTTGGAGGATCCCAGCTTCATCAATCTCTCGTAACCGGCCCATATTCTCGTCGGCGACTCTCTTCACCGCCCAGCTGTCAGGCGCGTCCCATGCTCCAGGCCCAGCTGCGGGGCCGGCTTCCTTCAGTTCCTTTCGAGTTTCTTCGTTCACGGGATCACCCATGAAGATGCCGCTCGAGGGTGGAGTTGAAGGTGGCGGTTGACTCAGAATGCCCTCCATGTGGCTCAGGTCCGTGTCGAGGTCCCACAATGCCTCCTGCGTCACAGATCGATTTCGACCTTTATCATTGTTGTTCTCATAGCTAGCTCCACGTTTGGTCTGCCTGAACTTATGACCATGCGAGGCCTTCCCGTGTTCTTTCTTCTGAGACGATGGCGCATCGAGTTGCATGAGGTCAGAAGGCTTCACGGTCGCATTGCTATCGAATGTTGATACACTGCCATCTCTGCTCCTGTTCATAGGAGACGCTTCAGTTCTTGCGACCTTGGTGGTCCTGCCGATAGGGTCTTGCAGCGATCGAGTCGAACTTGTAAGGCTTTGAAGGGAATCTGGCGCACCGCGGTCTCCTTTATGCCGTCGAAGCTTGTCAAGCAGAGAACGCTTTCCTCCGCTGCTACTGTTGACAGGAGATCTCTGCTGTGTAGCAGGCGCTTCACGACTCATACCGCTACTGGAGCTGGGTGTCGGGCTAGAAGGCCGGTGACCAAATGCAGTTCGAGAGGTCATCGGTGCAACGATGGGTATAGCCTCTTGTAATCGCCGCAAACTAGCCTCGTAATCTTCCCTGTTTGGAACTGGCTTGACCGGACGTGGGTCTTTCAGTTGCTTGCTAGGGTCATCTTTGCTTCGAGTATGTCTATGCCCGGGGAAGTGAAGCCTATGCGAGTGATGAGATCCATTAGACGATAAGGTCCCAGGCGGATGACTCTCCTTTTCGGTGTAACGTTGTTTGTCTGGCCCAGTCGGCACCTGCCTGACTGGGGCATCGCCATAGTGTGATATATCCTAGTGAGTTTATCATCAGCGAAATTCCAGAGAATTGTCTCTAGGGTAAGTGCCAACGCGTAAGAACACAGCAGCCGTAGCACGTGCCATCCCCAGCATTGCACCTGCCATCCAGCAGAGGAGTGAACACCTCTTGTTGGTAAAACACTATCGAAAAGAAAATCTCCTGTGACCACCACTGACATGTCTCCAGTCAAGTATGGATCATGGGATGCAATCAAGAAGAGACTTGATCACATTTGACAAATGTATCCTAGACGACGATGGATGTGCAACACCGGGATTTGCAAGAGAATTCCTTCTCTGTTGTAACGAGAATAAATGTGCGCGCAGTCCATTGCAGGGTCTAATCCTTACAAGCATCGTTGCGATGGCATTCCTCGTGATGGGGCAAACTTGATTGCTTCAAAGCAAACACACAAGCGTGAGCTTACCTGAGGATCTTGGAAAACCCAAGGGACGACGTCGCTTGATGGCAGTGGTGTTCGTGGTCGCGAGATTACCGGAGAAGCTGGCCGGCCATCCGTGTTGTTCGTATGGACCGAATTGTTGCGATCCCTTTGCGGCTGCACGGGGACCTCTCTTCCGCCGTTGATCACTAAGCTTGTCTGTGAGCCACGCGAGGGGGTATCGTGGCCAGGAAAATCTTCGCCGAAGAAACCGGTCAACTTCTTATGGAGTCCCCCTCTGGAAGTGCTCGATCTGGAGCCTTGGCTACTGACGGTGGTCGCACTTGCGACGGATGGGCGACGTTCGTCTCCGTAGTATGCAACGTCTGGGGAATCGCTTATACCCGCTCGTCCTGTGCCTGGTCGAAAGGACGGCGACAACTGAAGGTTCTCGGTCGAGTCATCGAAAAAAGTTCCCGGAAAAGCACCGGTAGGAACCGCGGTGGAGCTGCTTGCCCAGGGTGCGATATACACGTTGGGAACTCCCGCCGTAGGTGGGTGTCGGGCGATAGATGGGACATTCCCACCACCGGGTGTCTCCAGCACAGAGAGATCCCTCCGATAATTTCCAAAATCTCCCGTCATTTCAAGGTTTTTCGCTGAAGGGCTCGGTGAGCTGAACCGGAATGGCGGGAGGTTTGGTGCACCGGACCCAGCGAGAACCTTCGGCTCGGATCTGAAATTTTGAACGCAAGCATCCGTTAGTCATGATATCTTGGAACTCAGCAGACGCTGCCGTGGATTGAAATATCGTGGTTGCCCACTGATGTCTCAAAGTTGAAGAATATGAAACGCGGGGCTATGATGCGATTTCTTTGTTATAACTCTCAGATTGGTCCCGAGTCGGAATCACGGAAAGCCGTCTGGTGGGGGAATGATAGGTTATACATGAGGAAGACGATGGGGACTACTGACTGTGGTCCTCTATCTGTCTCGATTTGAATTGGGGGACCTCGACGGGCTGGTCCACTCATTGTGTCCTGTGAGCGCCATCTCTGATTGCTTGACTGTAAGCCATTTCGCGCACCGTTCTCCCTCCTCGTCATCGTCACCTACTACTTCAACCCTTTCAGGCCTTTCAGGCGCGCTCCTGGGTGCCGGTGGACATTCTTCGCGACTGCACATTCCAGCCGGCTTCCCTACGAGGAGAGTTACATTAGAAATAGAATAGACAAGGTACGAAAATACCTACCTTAAGGTAAGGTAACCAACGGAACTCGCCCCAGCGGAGAACAGGGCCCAGACGAGGAGCCCGCCGGCCTACCTTACATAGCGCAGCTAACTACCTTAAGCGAACCGAGCCAGCCTACCTTAATCATGTCAGGTATAAGGTAGCTCCTGTATTTCATGTGCGGTAAGATGAGGTACCTTAGCGTCGTCGATCCGGGCCTCAGTGACATGGACCTTGTGCTACCTTATCTGTACATGTACCTACCATGCCCTAAATCTTATGCCGCTTAATGCATGCAAATACGGGCACTCATGCAGTCACAGTGCTGTCTTGAACATATTGTTCTGGTAGCCTGAGTCCATAGCATGTGCATTCTGAATGCTGTGTGAGTCTTCCCTCTCAAACAAATTGGACATTCTCTACGTTCCCCAGTGTTCATGAGGAGACATCTGTCATAGGGAAACGCAGCCTGAATGTCCTTGGTACGGTAGGTAAGTCAGGTACGTTCAGGTGAAGTTGCTGTACGCAAAGATTCCAAAGAGAAGGCATTTTTCAGTAAAGAACAATGCTGTGATTAACGAAATAAGACAGTGATATGCAGCATAACAATGATTAGTAAGCATACTGCAGTCTGGAGCGGTTGTCAGTGCATAAAAGATTGTTTTGTGGGACATGGACGTAGCAATAGTTTTGACAGGATGATAGCGCTAGAGCCCTTTAGGCGTAGTGCCTCCGGGCGGAATAAATTACCTACCTACCTAAAAGATTGTTTTTGTGCACCATTTGTGCACCAGCAATGGTTACAGTCACGCGAAGAGCCCAGCTTGACAGGTGAACCCCCATACTTTTATATGCAGACTTGACACTGGACATCATCGGCATCAATACGCAACCTCGGTCCCTTTTCTCGGCTTTCGGCCTGCTCAAGCCCATCATGGCAGAAACGATCAGTGCAGAGGAGAAGATCGCACTCATCACGGAGAACCTACAAGAGGTATTAAAGCCTGACATAATAGAGGATGTCATTCTGAGGCAGAAAAGACCGCTCATAATCTACTGGGGTATTTTATGAATGTCTCCGTTGTAGGAATATCCACTAAGCTCCCACGCAGGTACCGCAACAACAGGCCGGCCTCACTGTGGTTACTTCGTCCCCATGCTGAAGCTCGCCCACTTCCTCCGCGCCGGATGCACGGTCAAAGTCCTGCTCGCTGATATCCATGGCTTCCTGGACAACCTCAAAGCTCCCATCGAATTGGTCAACTTTCGCGCCGAGTATTACAGATATGTGATCACGTCTCTCCTCAGATCCATCAACGTGCCTATAGAACGTCTCGAGTTCGTGCTCGGGAGTTCTTACCAATTATCGTCGAAATATACAATGGATCTGTTCAGGTTAAGTTCGATGGTGACGGAACATGACGCCAAGAAAGCAGGCGCGGAGGTGGTGAAGCAGGTTGCCAATGCGACACTGAGCGGGCTCATCTACCCGCTCATGCAGGCACTGGACGAGGAGCATCTGGGGGTGGATGCGCAGTTCGGGGGCGTGGATCAGAGAAAGATATTTACTCTGGCGGCAGAGACATTACCACGGATTGGGTACAAGGAGAGGGCACACCTTATGAATCCAATGGTGCCGGGCTTAGCAGGAGGGAAGATGTCGGCATCGGATCCGGATTCGAAGATCGATCTACTAGATACTCCCGAGGTGGTCAAGAAGAAGTTGAAGAAGGCCTATGCTGTACCGAAGGAAGTAGATGGGAATGGGATTATCTCATTTGTGGAGTATGTACTGCTGCCGATCGGCGCATTAAAACACGAAGGCAATGCCAATTTCCTGATAGAGAGGCGAGAAGGGGAAGGAGAGACATTGTCCTATTCGAACATTGAGACCCTGAAAGAAGACTACAAAGCCGACAAAGTACGTTCTACCCTAACTTCCCCGGACGTACTGAGCAATGTTTCATAGCCTTCCTTCACTGGAAAGGTATCATATCATGGATTGCTAACCAGTATCTAGCTAACCCCACAACTCCTTAAAAACGGCGTGGCAAACGCACTGATATCCCTTCTCGAACCTATCCAAGCAGACTTCCAAGCTTCCTCCGAATGGCAAGATATAGAAAAGAAAGCTTACCCACCACCAGAGACGAAGAAGAAAGAGAAGAAAGTCAAAGATAAAGGGAGTAAGAACCCTGGAGCCGCACAAGGCGTCCAGGCACTACCAGACGGTTCTGTGGAAGGAAGACTAAAAGACCAGATAAATCTGGGAACGGGCGTAGACGAAGCGATGGAGAAGCTTGATGTCAATGGAACCAAATAAACAGAGCAATACACTTCCTTAGATCCTTACCTGGAGGAGTCTGGATAATTCAGCACGTGCATCACAGCAGTCCTGCACGGCTTTGACGATCTATTGGTTTGGAACGATGATCCAGGCAGTCGCCAAGCGCTTCGGACCTTCCAACAGAAAGATGAGCGGAAACAGACTCGTGGTGGATTTGGACAAAGCATGGCGGACACTGAGCAGGCAAAGGCCGCCGGCAGGGCAAAACTAAGGTGAGGTACGACGTATGGGGCGGATGTCAAGTATAAGTTAGATGTAAAGGGGCCTACTTGATCTGGAGACGGGCCCATCCCAGGACGGAGACCGTTATGGCACCTTTTCAACAAAGACTGCACTGCGAGTCTTCTCTGGCAGGCTCCCCTGGTATGTAGCTCTGTCACTCGAGGTTTTTTTCGTGACTGGTGCCCGATCAAGTAACACACTGCACGCTCACTCTGCAACACACTTCCAGGCCGGCTGCCTGTGAACCTGTTTGGCGTCGTCTAAGAGATGGACCTACGAAATACACCAGGAAATGAAGTAGCTTAGGACAATTCGTAGGTGGGAAGGAAATACCTTCTCTCACGGTCGGTAGCCAATACAAAAGTCCACATGGTAAACTTATCCTACGGAGTACACAACTGCATAAGGTAGGTAAGGTAGGTAGGTTACAAATCCTTTTCTGTCCCGGCTTTTCCGTGGAAGGCGCCGCTGCTCCTACCTAATTGGTGCCAGCTTACCTACCCGTAGTCTTTATGTATGGGATGACTAAGCGACGAGTATCATGTGTGGCTGCTCTTACCGCTAAAGGCTTTGTTTGTAAACTGCCTAACCGAGAATGGGAACGTGTTTGTGGCGCCCAGGCCAACCACCCTTTTACTCCGTACACCAGCCTCCATCCTTTTCCTTTCGACAACACTTCGATGTATGTATGGATACTTGCAGCTTTTAGTACGTCTGCCTTCGCTCTTTAGTGAAATGTACCTTCCAAGGACCAAGTGCTATTATTCATTTGCTTACGACTAATTCTGACGTCGCCTTCTCCACTCCATACTGGTGGCTGGGAAAACGCGGTGGTTAGAATCTCATTCACTTCACGTTTAAGACCTTCCAGAAGACTCAATTCTTTCCGTCTTCAGTATCTTTCCGTTACCCTTGTCCATAAACACTCGAGATCAAGAGTGCTTGTTTGGTCGATCGTTCATCCTGTGGTTACTAGACCACACCTCAATTGTTGGAAGCCATCTTCGAGGCTTCTTCTCACACCGGAAGACTCGATCATTCTCTATCACGCCCTCTTGTATAAGTTTACTATTGTTGCTCATCATGAGACCTTCCTCGATGCAAACGGCTCTTGCTGCAGCAATTGCGATCCTGACCAGCTTCACCCCTGCGCTGGCTCAAACTCACTCTGATTGCAACCCAATACTCGGTGGTAGGCTTTCCATAACCACCTGAATAGTGGGCAGAACGCTGACCTGGATATAGGCAACTGTCCTCCGGACCCGGCGCTAGGGAAATCTGTCAACATCGACTTCAGCCAAGGTCCCTCGAACTTATTCACTGCTCAGGGGAAGCCCACCTACAACTCAGACGGCGCATCCTTCACCATCGCCGGCCCAGGCGAATCACCACTGCTGATCTCAAACTTCTACATCATGTTTGGTCGTGTGGAGTTCGTGATGAAGGCGTCGCCAGGTGCGGGCATCGTCAGCAGTGCTGTCTTACAGTCCGACGACCTCGACGAGATTGACTGGGAATGGCTGGGTGGCGACAACGCGCAGGTCCAAAGCAACTACTTTGGCAAGGGCCAAACGACCACATACAACAGAGGAGCCTTTCACGCGAGTCCAAACAACCAGGGGGCTTTCCACACTTACACCATTGAATGGACCAGCGATCATGTTGTGTGGCAGATCGATGGTGTCACTATCAGAACGTTGGAGCCAAGTAATGCTCAGGGACAATATCCTCAGACTCCAATGCGGATCAAGATCGGAACTTGGGCTGGTGGTGACCCCACTGTCAACGCTCCAGGCACTGTCCGTAAGTACTACATTACTTTCTCCTTCAGGCGTCATTGTGGCTAACAGTAAATGCTTGTAGAATGGGCAGGAGGTCCTACGAACTACGGGGCTGGGCCATTCGTTATGCAGGTCAAGTCCATCGCAGTGACCGACTATTCGACAGGCACATCGTATCGGTATTCTGATGCAAGCGGCACCTGGGGTTCCATTCAGGCCGATCAGGGCAAAGTCAACCCGGGTGGGGGAAGTGGTGTCGTCGTAGCAGGTGCCGCTGCTCCCGCGGTGACCTCGACGTCGAACAGTGCGCCGATTCCATTCGAGGGCACCCACCGTGATAGCTCGTCGACTTTCACTCAGCCAAACGTGTACCCTTGGGTCGCTGGCGCGACAACGTTGCAAACCAGCACCGTGACCGCAACGTCAATCCCTGGTCTCCCGAGCGGCTGGTTGGTGACGAGTTCCGGCAAAGTTGTTCCGCCCAATGCGGCAGCTGTGAGTGAGCTTCCCTCGTTCTTTGCTTTCCAATCCGGTCTCACCTCAAAACTTGACGCTAACCGCTCCGAATAGCAAACATTCCCACCCGCTTCATCCACGTTGGCATCGCCTGCCTCGCCGCCTATCTCAGCTGCAGCTGGTGAGCTCGAAACCGTCACTCGTTACGATCAACAGGGATTTCCGACCGTTGTCGTCGAACCAAAAGGCGCCTCCACGGCGCCTAAGAGTTACGATCAGCAAGGCTTCTTGATCACTGCGGCGCCCACGCCGACAGCGGCTACAGGGTCCACAGCAGCGGCAGCAAAGGTAGCCGACACTGTACAAACCTCCGGTCTCCAGATCCATCGGATCACCTCTGCAGGCGTCGCGAACCATCGGAATATCGCGAGGGGCTTGGGTGCCGCTTGCGGGATTCTGGGAGGAGCTCTGATTTTTTGATCACACGATGAAGCTTGAAATGGGGGTTTAGGGCATGGTATCATGGGTAGGAGGTTGGACATTGGGTACAGGACGGTTTTTGCACCGGACACGAGCGGGCGTCAGAATTGGGCGGTGGAATTCAGTTTGATTATGCCATGGACGACCGCGACGCCTGACAATCAATAGACTGCACGATCAGATAGACACTAGCCTCGTGATAATATTAATTTTCAAACCAGACCAGACCTGACCAGACCTATTCGTGTTCAGTGTTGCGTCCATCTCTCAACTCTGGAGTGAGTCGGGGGCACTCAACTTCGTACTCGTAACATGTGAAATGTTATGTAGCCAATCAATGCCAATATCAATACGAATTACCCTGTGTGGAGATCCTTGACGAAGTACGCGTAGAGCGGGGTACATGCAGCTCAGATGTAACATCGATGCTGCAGCGCAGATGTAAAGTTCTATGACCATGTGTTTACGGAGCAAGGTATATATGTTAAGGTTTAGGTATGGAACTTCATCAACTTCATGACAGGACCTTAAGGATCGAGCCGAGTACTCTTGATAGCAAGTCACGCCAGGTGGACCGTCGGTCAGGATGTTAGACACTATATTCCGGAACATGTCCTTTAGCACTCTCGTCCTCATCATCACCATTGTTCTGACGGCATGGTACAACGCAATTCGGATCCGAGACAGTCACAGGATCGCCGCGCTCGGCGGCCGCGCCCCCCAGGTCGCTATATACCTACCATTCGGTACGAGCTTCTCCCCGTGCTCCCATTTCCGAGTCCTCACATACCCCCCGCAGGCCTCGACCTCACCTATCGCGGCGTCACGGCCGCCATCCGCCACCGCAACCTCGAGTTCTGGGAATGGCTCTTCACCAGCTTCGGAACGGCCGGGTCGCCGTACACGGTCGAGGCGCAGGTCGGCCCGCAGCGCTTCATCTTCACCGCCGAGCCGGAGAACATCAAGGCCATCTTGGCGACGCAGTTCGAGGACTATGGCAAGGGCCGGCCGTTTCATGAGGATTGGAAGGATTTTCTGGGAGACAGCATCTTCACGACGGATGGGGAGCAGTGGCATGCCAGTCGGTCGTTGATCCGGCCGCAGTTTATCAGGGATCGGGTCAGTGACCTGGCGATTTTCGAGAAGCATGTCAACGTGCTGTTGGGCTTGATGGGTGGGAGAGGGCAGGAGGTGGATGTGTCGGCGCTGTTTTTCAGGTTTGCTTTCTCTCGGGGACGGAGGACGACGGTCAAGTGGGCATGCGCGCTGATACATGCCACATCATAACAGATACACCCTGGACGCAGCAACCGACTTCCTCCTCGGCACGAGCGTCGACAGCCTCCGCAACTCGCAAGCCGAGTTCGCCGAAGCCTTTGCCGAAGTGCAGCGTGTGCAAAACATCATCGCCCGCGCCGGGTGAGCCTACCCTCCCCTCTTTCCCCCCCCTTAACCCTCCCTACCACCACTAAGTCAAGCCCAGCAGACCCATGAACCGTCTCATCCCCCGCCGCAGCTTCCACGCCGCCCTCAAGACCATCAACGCCTTCGTAAACCCCTACATCGACCGCGCCCTGCGCCTCACCCCCACCGAACTCAACCAGAAAACTGCCCCCTCCGACGACACCAGCTACACCTTCTTGCACGCCCTGGCCCGCTTCACGCGCGACCGCACCGTCATCCGCGACCAGCTCGTCGCCATCCTGCTCGCCGGCCGCGACAGCACCGCCGCCACTTTATCCTGGCTCTTCTACGAGCTCTCGCGCCACCCGGACATCGTCGCCCGCCTCCGCGCCGAAATCACCACCCACCTCGGCCCTCGCGCCCCGACCTACGCAGACCTCAAGGCCATGCGCTACCTCCACAACTGCCTCGCCGAGACCCTCCGCCTCTACCCCGCCGTCCCCTTCAACGTGCGCATGTCCCTGCGCGACACCACCCTCCCGCGCGGCGGCGGGCCGGACGGGCGCGATCCCGTCGGCGTCCTCGCCCATACGCCCATCGGCTACTCGACGCTCGTCATGCATCGGCGGCCGGACCTCTATCCGCCGCCGTCCGCGGGCTTTCCGGATGTGGGGTGTTTTGCGCCGCAGCGCTGGGAAGGGGGGTGGGCGCCGCGGAGCTGGCAGTATATTCCGTTTAATGGCGGGCCGCGGATTTGTGTTGGGCAGGGGTTTGCGTTGGCGGAGATGGGGTATACGGTTGTGAGGATTCTGCAGCGATTTGAAGGGGTGCACAGGTATTGGGGGGAGGGGGAGCAGTTTTTGAAGGCGGAGATTGTGTTGCAGCCTGGGGCCGGGGTGCGGGTGGGGTTTTGGGAGGTGGGGGAGGGGGGGGGGTGGGGTGGGTGGGGACAAGGGTGAGGCGGGGCGGGGTGAGGCGTGAGGGGGGTGAAGGGTGGGGTTCTTGAGGTGCGGGTTGGGCGCTCGATGACGGTCTTTATTTGGGAGTGTGGAGTTCGCGGTTGGGTTGGGTTGGAAGGGAAGGGAACGGGTCGGGTCTTCCTTTCCTGGCGTGTGATGCGTGAGAACAATCGTGACTGATCTACACCCGCTTGTCGTCTCCGGATGGACTCCGAATGACCACTTCCCTGTCTTCTCGCACGACATACCGTACTGATGCGACATCGCGTAGCGAAGATGTTGTGCCCAGCATCTCGCTTGGTGGTCGAGTCTCCGTTCGAAGGTATCGCGGGAGCACGTGGTAGTGAACCTGTTCGGATCGTTTGTTCGGTGACAGTCGGAGTGGATCAGGGTTCGGATGGGCTGTGTTGATCGGCGTGGGCGGTTTAGGTCTCGCAGATGGAAATCCTTGTCTGTTGAGAAGAAGGAGTTCGGTGGAGGGTTATGATCGGATAGACTGTGCAGGTGGAGGGGTCTCTAGCTGGCGGGTCTACCTTAGGGTAAGGTGTATCTTGCGTGCGCCGGGTCAAGGTTTGTAAAGAGTTTTCGTGTGAGCACGCAATGTGTCCGCAATCACTGCCACATGCATAACTTTACTCTTTCACGATAGAAGTGCGAGCGATTCGAGAGCTTAGCCATTGCGTATTCTCTATCCCAATTATGCCTCTTTCCTACTCAAGCTGGGCGACCGCTGTTCAACATGGACTATTACACATTACCTGACCGTCATCGACCAGCTCATAAACCAACCGATGGACGCTCATCGCTGAAAGGGGCAAAAGCAAAACGCTGCGCGGTGTTGCGTTGCGTCGTGAGCCCGTGTCGTTCGTCGTCTCGTCATCACCATAGTCAAAAGCACGCGATGAAACCCCCCACTCCCCACGTCGTACCTAAAGCGCACAACCCCCTTCGTTCTGCAAACACCAAACCATCTGGACCGGCCCCGCTCGGACTCCCCGCACGACCAGCCTCTCCCGCTGCTCCGCCAGTCTCCGCGTCGCATTAGCCACCGGCCTCGAATTCCCACCCGCGTCTCTGCTGCCGCTCCAGAGAACCTCCGCGGCGGCGGCGGCGCGAGGCCAGAGCATGGTGTCCAAGTTGACGGGATCGGTTTTCTCGGTCCACATGTGCACCTCGCCGCCAACGACGAGGTGAGCGAGGTCAGGCGGGATGCCGGACAGGATGTCGTAGGTGTAGATCTCGCGCCAGTTTTTGACCGGAGAACAGTAGTCGGCGTAGGGTTTTGCGATGACGTAGGAGCCCAGGGCGGGATCGAGCCATTGGCCGAAGCCGCAGTCGAGGTACCAGTGGTTGTAGTTGCCCGCGAGGGCTCGGAAGCCTTTTTGGACGGTCTGTAGGAGGGCGTCGTCGCTGCGCCAGGTTTGGACGAGGACGTCCGGCCCGAGGGTGAGGTTCCAATCGAGTAGCATCTCTTCCCATATGATTGGGGTGGCGCCTCCCGCGCGGATTTTGTTGTGGACTTGGGAGAAGAATGTCTGGAGGAGGGGTTGAATGGTAGAGCTGTCGTTGGAAAGTACAGTTTCGTCGAAGAGGTAGGCGTTCGAGTTGACTTCGTCGCCACCAGAGTGGAAATATGAGGAGTATGGAGTAGTCCGAGGTAAAAGATCGGATAAGAGGGTATCGACGAAGCGGAACACAGCCGACGAGTTCAATTTCAGCTGACCGGACGGTGGTTCGGCGGCGTAGGTCAACCAGTCTGGCTGTTCATCACAAGCGGTAATGAGCTCGGGGTAGGCCTTTGCGATGGATGCCGTGTGGCCAGGCATATCGATCTCGAGGAAGACAGATACGCCGCGGGAAAGACCGTGAGATTGTACGTCTTGGAGGTCCTGTACGGTCCATATTTGATCGGGGTGATAAGCACCTTTGGCTGCTAGCTCTGGGAAAGAAGGTATCTCAAGAGGCCAAGATTGTGCGTCTGTGGCATGGAGATGCAAGCGATTGAACTTGTTGGACGCCATGGCATCGATGGTATGGTTGACATCGGCTGGCGAGAAGACGTTCCTGGTTATATCCAGGTTCAGACCCCGATGCTGGAAGCTGGGGTAGTCAGAAATCTCCACGGGGGCAAGAGCTGTATAAATCCCAGCAGTAGGGTCGGAGTGTTTGTAAAATAGTTGGGATAGAGTCTCGAGAGCGTGCAAAGCCCCAAGATAGGAGATGCTAGTGATGGTGACAATGCCGTCCTCAGTGAGACTGATTGTGTACGACTCGTCAATGTCATTGGTATGGTTGGCTGACTGCCAAGAATGAGCGGAGGTATTCTGCTGAATCGAAATACTCGTAACAAAAGTTTTGGATGCGTATGCTTGGGGTTCGAACGACGAACCACGAGGATGGAACTTCCAGGGAGTAAACTGGTCTGTGAGAATGGATTGCTTCACTCGCACGATGGCCGTGTCCAGAATAATCTCGTCAATGGAAGGTGTACTGTAGTCGGATTGCCTGCGTCCCATCCAGTTGCTACCGTGGAAAGAGCAGTCAGTCGAGCCAAGGATTTATTTTGGAAGGTGCTACCCACTTGACAGCACGCACAACTTTAAGGTAACTTGGCACTTGAGCTGTGCTCTTCAAGCTTGGTTGGATATAGAAATTGACATCTGCAGGCAACCAAAGAACGGAATTGCCATGCGTGTAATGTTGTGGAATTGGCCACAAGGCTGTGACTGAGAGAGCGAGTAGGGTTATGATGCAGAGTATCTTCATCTTGACACTTGTCTCTGCAATCGAATCTTATTCACTATCTTAAGACACAGTCCGTAAAGATGAGATGTGAAATGGTGAAGCTGCAAAGTCGCAATGGTCGCAAGAAATCTACAGATCAAGGCAATGAACTCGAAGTGAAGAGGAGTGCCAAAGAATATCCTCTTTCCTCTTTCATCTCTCATCTATCCTCTCCGCCTCAACGTCACCCTAAGCCTCGCTGCTCCAAGGCCGTGCTCCACTTTATATGCACTCCTGCACTTCTGCCACTTCTGCACTTCTTCTTCTTCTTCTTCTTCTTCGATCGACGTGACAACAAGGCATGCAAGCACATAAATTACCGCAATGGGAAGGAAGGAATGAGAAATCAACTTGACCGCGCTTGATATTTCCCCACAGATTACCTCATCTGGATCTGGGTAAGACATATGCCTGATAAAGTATAGGTTAGGTAGGTACTTTGTAATTTTAGAACGCTCTGGACCGTGCGTGAACATGCGAGGAAGCATACCTAAGGTAGGCACCGTAAGGTACGGTGAGGTAAAGTAGCGATGGATACCTTACTCTACCTATGCAGGTATATGCAGATAAGATAAGGTATATGCGTACTTCGTATGTACATGTATAAGACGCTGCAGCTTCCAATCATCATCATCATCATTTTCAGCATCAGCCTGTCAGGACCCAGGAGATGGCGGTCGAAGAGAAGCGAAGCGGAAGCGGTGGGGTTGATTGATTGATTGATTGATTCTTACTCCGTTCCAGCCAATTAGGCCATGCGGGTGTGACTAATCATGCGTTATGCGCATTTATGTACGGGTTATGCAGGTTATGCAGAGCATACTCCTCTGCTGG